>Ga0315909_10003877_pt1 | contig 18005 bp, 25 predicted proteins | sample LakEriMetagenome_11_FD_203527 | JGI IMG/M metagenome (GOLD analysis project Ga0315909, IMG submission 203527) | Freshwater fungal communities from buoy surface, Lake Erie, Ohio, United States - Buoy 2 MA125 | ecosystem: Environmental > Aquatic > Freshwater > Lake | place: USA: Lake Erie, Ohio...
CTGCCTACTTTTTTGTTGGGCACAATTTCGATGTTATTACTGCTAACCTTTTTTACTAGCTGTTCCGAAAAAAGAGAACCAACTTTCACCAAAAAGGTCGTAGTTGTTTCGATAGAATCGTATCGTGAACCAAATACTCTACAAGACTACGAACAAAAATGGAAAGTTACGCTATCTGATAGTCATGTTATAAAAGTGCAGCGTCGACCTAACATTGGAGATACAATAACTTACAGATACTATTCAATAAAAAAATAATTATGCTCCAAAAAACTACCCTAGTGAAATCTGGTTCCAGAAAAATATCTTCTAAATGGAAGATCGGTTGGTATTGCATAAATCGAGGTAGAGACACTAGATCCTTTAGATGGATTCGTTCATTTATGTTGGGTGTTGACCTAAGTAAAACTAGTGGTTTTACATGCAGAATCGATCTACTTAAAAAATACCACGTTGAACTTTGTGTCAACTCTCGAAAAAATACTTTTGACAAATGATTAAGAAATTTACTGATTTTATTACTGAATCAAAACAAACATATGATTATGGATGTGTGATGTTGTATTTCGATTTTATCGATCTTAATAAAATCCATGATGCAATTGACCCAAACGATGTTTATCATGAGAATGATGATCAATCATATGGTTACGAAACTGAGCCGCATTGTACCTTATTGTACGGACTACATGAGGGAGTATCAACTGATGAAGTCGTTGCAGTATTAGACAAGTATTCTTTTCCTGAACTTGATGCTCACAATGCATCACTGTTTGAAAATGAAAAATATGATGTTTTAAAGTTTGATATTGCTGGCAAAAGCATTCACGAAGCAAATGCTGATTTAAAGCAATATCCATTTACGTCAGATTTTCCAGATTATCATCCACACATGACAATTGCTTATTTGAAACCTGGAAAAGGCAAACGCTGGGCAAACATGTTAGATGGACACCGATTTAAATTGAGACCTACTCACGCAGTTTATTCAAAGCCGTCAGGCGAAAAGGATTCCATTTCGATTAAAAACGATTAATGATAAAAGTAATCATTGCTGGTGGCAGAGATTTTACAAATGAAGAGTTACTAAAAGAGCACTGTGACTCAATATTAATTGGCCCAGATTTTGAAATTGTCTCGGGTACTGCACGTGGAGCAGATAGACTTGGGGAGTTCTATGCAATGGAAAGAAATTTGCCAATTCGTAGATTTCAGCCAGACTGGGACAAATTTGGCAAGCGAGCAGGATATTTAAGAAACGAAGAGATGGCAGCTTATGCAGATTGGCTGATCGCGTTTTGGGATGAGAGAAGTCGAGGCACCAAACATATGATTGATATCGCGACAACACAAGGTCTTAAAATACACGTTGTTAAATATTAAAATGAGACGTAGAATACAATTCGAAAAGGATCGTTATGGCTGGTACGTAGTTCTGCCGGAATGGACTGGTCCACGTGATGAACTTGAAATGGTGGCCGGTGCAGACAACTGGCTAGACATTTTATGTCAAGGCGAATGGGACGTTTGGATGACAATCTCCGATGAGCCATTTGATGGAGCAGATAAATTAGAGTTTATCAATCTAGGTTTGGTTGAAGGATTTGAATATGGCAGAGGAGCTTGGTATGTCGCTAGAGAATATATGGGCCTGGATTTTAATTTAAAAATGTGGCTATGCGATGTCACAAAATTTGTGTTTGGTGACTATCCACCGGCAATATATTACAAAGTATGAAAGTTATATTTTTAGATCACGATGGAGTTATTTGTCTGTCCACAGAGTGGGGCGGCCGTTTTAAAAAGCAAACTAAGGTTGGTCGTAAACTGTCTCAGTCTGTTCTATCTTTACCTGTCGATGCTAGATTCGACAATTTCAATAAAAAAGCAATCACAGTTCTTAACGAAATCTTAGAAAAAACTGGTGCAGAAATTGTAATATCTTCGGACTGGAAGAGATGGGCAACAGTTGAGGAAATGGGAGAATACTATGAAGCCCAAGGCATTATCAAAAAACCGATTGCTTTTACGCCAGATCTCAGTAACTGCACAGTACACGGCGGAGTTTTTATATGGTCTCCCAAATGGGATAGTGAGCAGTCTAGATCTATTGAGATCCGACAGTACTTGCATGATCATCCAGAGGTAACTCATTGGGTTTCAATTGACGATTTAAATATGGGGATTAAATACAAAGATCCAGATTGGGGCATGATGGAAAGAGACTGGGGTTTGACTAATTTTGTCTTGACTCCAATGTCAAGACAAGGTATAAAACAAAGTGGCATTAAGGATAAAATTTTGAATTTTTTGGTATAATAACTATATGAAACCTAAAGAAACTGTTGATTTAGATAAGCTTGCAAAAGATGGAGCGGCCGCAACAATCGGCGCAATCTCTGTTGCACAGGAGATGGGAATATTTAACGATCAACAAGACCTAGAACTGTTAATTCAAGCTGGCATTAGAGAAGCGCTTGACCAATTACTATTAGACCTGGACAGTCACAATTAATCAATTATGAGATTTGAAGTATTTGAGGAGCTAATTGCGACTCTAAAAAAGTGTGAAGAAAATAGTTTTGCTGCGCATAAATTAGGAATCGACTTAGTTGAGTATGATACACCCTTTACTCATGCAACTTGGTTGGCAATCAGAGGTCACTATGGAAAAGAAGCTAGTGAGTGGATTGAGTGGTTTATGTACGAGAGAGAAAGTCTACGAGGCGAAACTAATCGGGCATGGGATAAAGACGGAAACGAAATCTGCCACACAATTGAAAGCCTATGGCAAGTCGTCGAAGAAATTCGATTGTCTGATAAATTTGAAGAATATTCTCTACCTAAATATAAAGAATTTAGCAACGAGGAGCTTATGGAAAAAATAACGAATTTATTTACTAAACCTATAGATGATAACGATGACCAGACTATCTAATTTAATTTTTGCTTATTTCCGCAGTAGTATTAAGCGAACGTATTGCAAATGGGCCCTTTCTAAAAAAAGACGGAGGTTAAATGCTCTGACTCCATTTGAAAAGAAGTTTCTAATGGTATTGCGCAGAGTCTGCCTGTTGCCTGATTCTGAATTTGATTACGGTTATCGAACCGATATTGGCAGAATTGTCTCAAATGCAACCATTGGTGTCACTATTCAGATTAGAGGCAATGAGATTAAATTTTTCGATTCAGAAATGAGCACTGTGTTTTTTACAACGGCTGAAACGTCTGAGCACATTATTTCTATTTTTGATAGAGCGACTGATCGCCGAGCAAATAAAAAGGCAGCAGTCGTTTCAGAGATGCAATTTGAACATCTTCGAAAAATAGAAGGTTCACTAATAACGAAAGTTCGATATGGACCTGGACTTAAATACCGACCGAAAATAATCGGAAAAACTTTAGAAATAGTAATCGGGGACTGATCTAAGTCCCCTTTTTTAGTATAACAGAATATGGAAGTAAAATTTGCAGACACATTTGCTGAGAGTTTAGAGAGAATGATTAATCGTAATAAGTGGTATTGGAAAACTTGGTCTTTCTTTAGAGATGATCTGCCACGTTTTTTCAAAAATATTTGGCGTTTTAGAAAAGCTCTTTGGAATCATTATTGGTGGGATCATCACGGGACGTTAATGTTTTTGGAAATAGGGCTGACTCACATGTCAGATAATTTAGAAAAGAATGGCTTGGAAGTAAATGAGTCTAGATTAAAGAAAGTTGCCAAAATGCGACGAGCAGTTGAGATTATAAAAAATTATAATCAAAGCAATTATATCGAAATGGCCGAAGCAGAATTAGGTGAAGTTATTCATCATCCATGGGAATTTGAAGAAACTGGCGAAACTACTGATAATCCGCTTGGTAAAAATGGGGAAAAATTGTATAGGATGGTAGATAATGCGACTGCTGCTGAGAGAAAACATAACCGTAAAGTTTTCGATAGAGCTCGTGAAATTGAAGAACTTGAGTGGAAAGAGTTGTTTACAATACTAGAAGGTCAAGATTATCGAAAGTACAATAGTTTATTTAGAAAGGCCAGAAAAGCCGGAATGCGTGATGATCGCGATCTATGGAATGAGTGGTTTGACGGCAGCGGTATGAAGGGCTGGTGGGATTAACCTAAAAATATTAATTTTGCAATATGGCTAAACTAATTAAAATACACCCAGACGGTCGCCGTGAACTTAAGGAGCAAGGCGGTCGAATTGAGTCAATCGCTTGGAATGAAGATGGTTCATTTAAAGAAGTTGTTGGTTCGGCTCCAACTGTGGGCTGCTCGATGCTAGTTGGCTCAATAACCGCCAGATCATATTCTTCGCAAGATTATTGGCTGACCTCAAAAGTAACTGAGGTCATTGAAGAAAAATGGACCGAAGACGGTCTACTTTATCTAGTACGATTCAGAACCGAAAACTCTGAGTATGTAATAGAAGCTTAAAAATTCCTATTTGATTTAATGGCAAAACAACAATCGAACCAAAGCAAAACTCCAGTATTAGATAATTTCGGAAAAGACTTAACTCAATTAGCAGCAGAGGGTCGGTTAGATCCAGTTGTCGGTAGACAAAAGGAAATTAGAAGATGCAGCCAGATTTTAGCTAGAAGAAAGAAGAACAATCCTATTTTGATTGGCGAACCTGGAGTTGGCAAAACAGCAATCGTCGAAGGCCTTGCTAAAATGATAATTGAAAGAACTTGTCCGAGAGTTCTATTTGATAAAAAGATTATTGCACTAGAACTCTCAACGCTAGTAGCCGGTACAAAATATCGAGGCCAGTTTGAAGAGAGAATGGAAAGCGTGATTCAAGAAGTTGCTGCAAATCCAAATATTATCCTATTCATTGATGAAATACACACGTTGATTGGAGCAGGTTCGGCAAGCGGTTCGCTAGATGCAGCAAATATCTTAAAACCAGCGCTCGCTAGAGGAGAAATTCAATGTATTGGGGCAACAACGATAAACGAATATCGAGAATCCATTGAAAAGGACGGAGCGTTAAGTCGTCGCTTTCAGCAAGTTACAGTAGATCCATCTACTTCTGACGAGACTCGACAGATTCTACACAACATCAGACAAAAATACGAAGACCATCACATGGTCAAGTATTCAGAAGAAGCATTGGATGCCTGTGTTACCTACAGCAATCGATATATTCAGGACAGATTTTTACCAGATAAAGCGATTGATTTAATGGACGAAGCTGGCGCAAACGTTCACATTGCTGGAGTAGTTGTGCCGGATAACATCAAAGAACTTGAGTCAAAGCTAGTCGATGTCGGCGATCAGAAAAAACAATCAGTCGAAGCCCAACAGTATGAAGCTGCTGCCAGACTTAGAGATGAAGAACGCCGAGTAATAGACGAAATCGAAGAAGCTAAAAAAGCTTGGGAAGAAACTTTAAAGAATAATCGACTTGCTGTAACAGACGATGATATTGCACACGTTGTTGCAAACATAACAGGTATTAATATCAGTCGCTTAAAAGGTTCCGAAAAAGAAAAGTTAGCCGGCATGAACGATTGGTTAACTGCTCGAGTAATTGGGCAAGATCATGCAGTTAAAAAGATAACTAGAGCAATTCACCGAGCTCGAGCAGGCCTAAAATCAAAAAAGAAACCGATTGGCACATTTATCTTTTTAGGCCCAACTGGTGTCGGTAAAACTGAATTAGCGAAACAGTTAGCCAAATTCATGTTTGATTCAGAAGATTCTCTGATTCGAGTAGACATGTCTGAGTTTGGAGAAAAGTTTACTAGTAGTAAACTCGCAGGTGCTCCTCCAGGCTATGTCGGTTATGAAAAGGGCGGCCAACTAACCGAAAAGGTTAAGAGAAAACCTTATTCAGTTGTACTGCTTGATGAAATTGAAAAAGCTCACCCAGATATTTTCAATACGCTATTACAGGTGTTGGATGAGGGCCACATGACAGATGGACTAGGACGTAAAATCGATTTTAAAAATACGATTATCATTATGACGTCAAATGTTGGTGCTCGAAAGCTTCAAGATTTCGGAACTGGCATTGGTTTTGCAACCGCAAATTCATTAGAGAAGCAAAAGGATCTTGCTAAGTCCGTATTACAAAACGCACTAAGTTCGCAATTTGCGCCAGAGTTTCTTAATAGAATAGATGATATTATTGTATTTGAAAGTCTGAAAAAGGAGGACATTCAAAAAATCATTGAAGCTGAACTTGCAGATCTTTACGAAAGAACTAGCGAAAACGGTTACACAATAGAATTGACACAAGAAGCTAAAGACTTTATTGTTGATAAGGGCTACGATGAGAAGTATGGAGCTAGACCCCTACGTAGAATGATACAGTCACACATAGAGGACCTCTTAGCTGAATCGTATATTGACAATAAGATCCAAGAAGGAGATCATCTGGTCATCACGCATGATCCCGGTGCAGAAGAACTCAGAATAATTAGTGAAGATTCTTCCCAAATAAATAACTCAAAATAAGAACATATTAAAATGGGAAAATTTGGAAACAAAAGCATACCTAAGTTTATGAAAGACGAAAACGATATGCCAATCGGTGAAGATTCGGCAAATATCCATGAATTACAAGAAGGTCATTCAGAGCCAGAAATCATTTCTCTTGGCGATGCTGACGGTGGAGACTTTATCACAATCACAGTTAAAACAGTTGAGGGTGAAGAAGTTGCACTAGACTTTAAAATGGACGATGAAAGAGAAGAAACTGATGAAGAGGGCGTTTACAAAGGCACTCTATCAGCTGAACACAATGACGTTGTTTACACAATCAATTGTGAATTCGAAGAAGCTGGCGACGGTGACTACGATATCAAGATTGGTGATGTTACTGCCGATATGGAAGGTGCAAAAAAGGAAGAAGTAGAACCAATGGATGAAGCTAGAGTCCTTAGATTTAGCCAATTCATGAATGAATCAATGGAGGAAAAGCCAGAAGATTTAGAAGATGACGAATTACCTCACCTACCACATGAGCCAGTAAGCGAAGGTTCAGGTTGTTCAGATAATGCTCGAATGATGATCGAATCAATGTGTAAAGAATACTTGGTTAGAGAAGCGATGGAGTATCACGAAGACGAAGATGATTCTCACACATATGAAGGTTACGTTCACGAATGTATGTCCTACTTAAAGGAGTGCATGATGAACGAGGGCTGGAAATAATCTAGAAATTTAACGATTTATTAAATGGGGCTTCGGTCCCATTTTTTATTTTATAGTATAATAACTAATATGGCCATTCGAGGACACAATATCGCTATTTTTGACCTTGACGATACGTTAGTTGTAACTAATGCTCGCATCGAGGTCACAGACTCGTGGTCTGGTGAAAAGTTTTATCTGTCGCCGAAGGAGTTTAACGAGTATGAACGAAAGGCTACTCATGCAATTGACTTTTCTCAGTTTGACGATCCTGATATTCTGAGAGCCGGCACAATCGTTGAATGGACTCTAGATATTATGAAAGAAGTTTATGCGAAGGAGGGTGCGGTTGGCATAATTACTGCTCGTGGAGATTCAAAGCTAGTTAGAGAATTTATGCTAAGCCATGGGGTGGACATTCATCCTGAGCTAATTTTTGCAGTAAATGAGCCGGACAGCGAATTTATTGGCACAAATGCCGAAAAGAAGCAACAAGCCTTTAAAAAACTAATAGAGAAAGGCTATTCGCGATTTATTTTCTTTGATGATGACATAAATAATCTAAAGCATGCAAAGCTGCTTGAGAGTCAGTATCCTATCAAGATTAAAACTGAACACATCAAGCCAGAACAATTGCCAGAGATTAGTATGAAAAGAATAGGCATTTTTACCGGTAAATTCAAACCGCCTCACAAGGGCCACTATGATATTATTAACCAGGCTCTTGAAGAAAACGACCAAGTTAGAATTTACGTATCTGATAAACCCGAAGGTGGTATTGACGCAGAGGTTGCTATCAAGATTCTAAAGAAATATCTTGGCAAAAACCCAAAGGTTGTTATTGAAAAGACTAGTATTTCACCAGTTCGTAGTGCTTATCAATTCATTTATGCACTTGGCGAAACAAAGGAGGCTCCAAATCATGCAATTACCTTGTATGCAGCGCCTGACGATATGGTCAGATTCGATAAAGTTCACCAGTATGCTGGCAAGATTAAGAACATTAAAAAGGTCAATACTGGTCGAGCTAAATTTAGTGACGGTGAGCGTGATCTGTACGGCAAGGACATGCGAGGATTTTTAAAAAAGGGCGACTTTGAATCTTTTAAACAGGGCATCCCGACCTCAATAAATCCAAAGACTATTTGGAAGATGCTTAAGACTAATGAAACCGGCGAGTATACTGTACCAGCTAGCGCGTTCAAACTAAATAAAAAGGTAAGCAGGCAAGATATTAATCCAGTAACAACACACAGATTAGTACAGCACCCAACTTATCGTGATGGCTTCATGAATGAGAGCAAAGTCTTGAGGTTTAAGGACTTCAATAAGAAATAACTGTATGAAAAAACAAAAACCAACTACCAATAGCTTCGCTGATGTTTTTTTCAGTAAGCTAAAGGAACAATCATTTACTATAATCTTAATGGTTGGCATTCTAATTTATCAAAATCAGCTTTTTGAAGCGGAGCTTGATCGATGCGAAAAGCTACTTGATCAAAAGGATGAAAAGATCGATGAACTGACTGATATGGTAATTAAGAAATCTACAGAACGTGAGGCATATTTAAACCAACAACGCGATGCCTATGTACAAGATCTATTAAACGACCGTCGTTAATTTATGAGTAAACTAAATATCGAAGAATTAGTTGGTGGCTTACTAGAAGCGGCAATGGTCGCTCAAGGAATTAGCGAAAAGCAGCACATCAACTCAATTAGGAATTATTTCAACGATGATGGGACACCGATCATGAAGAGATTCATAATTGGCGATAAACCTGTTGATTTCCCTCTCTATATTTTAGCTGACCATTCATCTATCGGACTAGATGAATTGGAAATAGAATTCGAAGCTCGACTATTATTCGGTACAGACACGACCGACGTATCTAAAGTGAAGAAAGCGCTGCTGGGTCTATTCAAGAAGAAGGGATATATTCACAATTTGCCACCAATCACGGTTGACTCTGGTAAAAACACAGATAATTCTGGAATGGCAAAGATTAAGGTCAAATTCAAAGCTGACGATAAACCAGAGGCAGTTAGTCGACTAGTTGATTCGTATATTCAAACATTGAATGATCCGACTATTAAAAAGACTTAATTAAATGGCATTACCTTGTCCCATGTGTAGAAAGCCGTTGGGCTTAACTCTAGAATTTATCATTAAGAACCCAGTATCGGCATGTCCACACTGCCGCACGATTTTAGACTTTACGGTAAACGACGAAATTAAAGAGTCATTTACTAAGGTTCTTAAGGAAATTGATCAGATTAAAAAGCAATATAAAGGCCAGGTTAAATTTGGGTAACATCCTGGATTTGGCTGACCTAAAAAGATAAATAACAAAAAATTCACAATTTATGGCAGGAATAGCAGACAATTTCGCAGGGCTTCCGATTGAAGATCTAATTGTTTCTCCTATTGTCGGTATGGCAAAAGGACAAGCTAAATTAAACGAAGTTACTTGGAGATACATCTCTGAAGTTGCTTTCGAAAAGGATAAAGACGGAAACGCAACAGCTAGATCACTAGATGTTGAGATGAACCGTGTTGTTACTAACGGAGAAACCGGCGAACAAGAAATTCAAAAATTATACAACAAGGTGCCAATGCTACCATTGGTTCCGCTACCATCACTAGCAATTACGTCAGCTGACATTGCATTTACGATGGAAGTTAAAACTTCTGAAAGCACTAAAGAGAGCTCAGATAGCGAAACTTCATATTCAGCTAGTGCTAGCGCAAGCTGGTGGGGCATGAAGTTCTCAGCAACGGTTGCAGGTAAAGTCGCAACTCACAAAGAGAACACTAGAAGCACTGATAACTCTGCTAAATACGAAGTTAAAGTACACGCTGAGCAACTACCAGCAACTGAAGGTATGTTGAAATTGTCTGACTACTTAACTCAAATGTTAGAGCCATCATTGATTCCATTAACTACTGATCCTAGCAAGTAATTAGCTACTTGACTACTATAGATAAGGGCGCTTCGGCGCCCTTATTTGGTTTATAGAGAAATATAATCGGCTACTGCCGGCTGATAAATAACTAAAAAGGTCAAGCCATATTATGGGATCAACTATTTTAAAGTTTGATGACTTCAGTTCAAATTTAAAGGAGTCATTCAATAGAGAAGAAATGGACAGGATGAAAGACACCGGTCTAGATTCAGCAAAAAAATTCAGAGACGCGTTTTCAGTTTTAGATTTCTTTGGCGGTTCTTTACCAGATAGTTACGAAAGTGCTGAAATGGAAGCACGTCAAGCAGGCTACGAATTATCGGCTGAGCTATTTGATGAAGCTGCTATGATGGCACAAGACGGCGCGATTGATTACGAAAACGAGGAAGATGGCGTATTCGAAGCAACTGATGTTGAAGTCGCGCAGAGAAAAGCCGCAATTGAGGCAGAGGATGCAGAGATTTCAAAAGCAGAAGCGGACCTGGAAGCAAGAGAATCTAATATCAAGCCACTGGATCCAAATTCAATGACACAAAAGGCAACAATCGCAGCAGATAGAGCTGCCCTAGAAGTTAGAAAAGCAGATTTAGCTAAAAAGAGAGCAGAAGTTGCTGCACTAAAAGTAGTGCCAACACCAAACGCGTAAAAAAGCTTAAATAAATGACTCAAGCTGAATTAATAGCAGATATTCAAGAAGAATTAACCTTTTCAAAGGCATTACCGTATGTAATTCCCGAAAAAGAAATTGCGAGAATAATTAAGATTGCAGAAGGATATTTCTACGATAACTGGCGTCATGCAGTTGAGCCTAGATACTTAGCGATTCCACAAGACGTTTTCAAAAACGACAGATTTAAAAAGGAAAGAGCTATTAGATTGCCAGATTGCGTACAGTTCGTACATCAAGCTAGAGAACCTAGAGGGGCTTCTATTTTTGGTTCAATTGATCGTGATTTCTCTGAAAATAAATTCGTTGGTTCTGAGATTTTCCTAACACCATTTATTGGAGAATCGATTATGTACAGAACGATCCTATTCTCGTTCTTGGATTTGACAAAGGGCTTTGTATTAGATACGTTCGCGTATAACTACAATCGTAATACTCATGACTTAATCATTATGGGTAGATCGCCTATTGCAAATGGGATGGTATTGGAAGTTGCAAAGAAAATCGAACTTGAAGACCTTTACAATGATGAACTTTTCCAAAGATATGTGAGAGCTAAAGCAAAACTTAGACTTGGCGAGCTATTAACAAGCTTCGACTACAATCTGCCAGGTGGAGTTAAGGTAAATTATACAAACCTAGTAACTCGAGCAGAAAATGAATTGACTCAAGTCTTAGAAATGATGAAGGGCGAGAACACAGCAGATTGGATGTTCTTAATAAGACAATAACGTAATGGCAGTAGATTTATATTTTAGAAACCCAGACGATCCCAATTATCAACCGAATATCTATGAAGTAAAGGATGATATTGAGAACACTATTCAGCAAGTTAGAATGACTGTGCTGACTAAAAAAGGCGAAGTCCTAGGCGAACCTGATTTTGGATTTGGAATGGAGAAGTACTTATTTGAATTTGATACGTTAAGTATTGTTCCATTAGAACAAGAAGTTAACCAGTTAATCCAAGACTATGTATTAAACGCTAGAACGTATAACATTAAATCTTCAGTTGCGTATTTAGATAGCGCAGATGATCCGTTTAAATCAACTCTTGCGCTAGATGTAAAAATTGACGGCACAAAATCAGTATTTGCCGCACTATTTGAGATATGAAAAAGTATGTACCTTTATTTGAAACTTATTCAACTCCGAGTTGGTGGGTTGGCGTTGCAGACTGCAATGGCATTGAATCATTTATTAAAGAACCTGATATGTCAGACGCAGATGACGCAGACCGTCTCGCTGAACTTGGTTTAGACGAGCCTGGAGCAGGTAATAAACTTAGAAAAGGCTGGTCGAATCAGGTAGGCCTTTTGCAAATGAGAGCTCGCGCAAATTCACAAAGACACGCAGTCGTTTATCGAGTTATGTTAAATCAGGAAGATGCTGATCAAATAGAAGAATTGCTATCTGCTGGAGAATACATTGAAGCATTGGAATTACTAAAAGAAGTTGCTCTCGAAACGCAAATCGCTAGAGGAACTGGAATCAATGCTGAAAAAGCTTGGAAAATGATTCCTAACCCAGATTTAGATCCATTTTCATAAAGACAGTCGGGGTTTGAAGACCCCACTTAGGACCGGGACTAGTTCACGGATTTTGGAGACAGATTCGCTACCTGTCTCCTTTTTTATGTGATAATTATAGGGAACCAGGTTCGCCAACTTCTTTTGAAGTTTCGCCAGTCGGTGGAGTCTCAGCAGCTGGTGCGGCTGGTGCTCCGGCTGGAGGCGGCGGTACTGCGCCGGCATCTGCACTAACTTCTAGAGCTTTACCGTATGCAGCTAAATAGTCACGGTTCTTATCAATATCCTCATCACTCATTTTAAGGTATTCCTTAATTAAGTATTCGGTCGAGAAGTAAGGCTGACCGCTATCGTCCACAACAGCTTTAAGTGCATTGAGAGTAGCTAGACGCTTGTTAAGTAGATCCTGTTGTTTGATTTCTTCAAATACATTGTCATCATAGAACTGTAGACCTACTGCATTTGAAAATTTAGGATCGTCTTTTAACTCTTTAAAATCCAAACACATTTGGATATAGAGAGGCTTGGTGATTAGTTCTTTAAAGGCAGAACGTAATCTTGAAATAAACTTATTGTATCTGATTTCTTCACGAGAAATTCCTTCAGAGTTCATAGTATAAGTTCCCATGCCATCTCCAAATCTTGATTCAGGAATCTTTGAATCTAGCTTCAACTTATCGTGAAAATATTTTAGCAATTCTGAGCCAGAAAGGTTTGGACCAGCATATTCAAGAGGTTCAATCTTGATTTGCTCATTACGATCGTTTACTGGCAATACGTAATTCTTATAGAATAGGATATTAGGCTTACCATCAACTTTTAATTCGCCAGATTCTCCATCAAATGAGATGTCTTCTTTCAGAGTATTTGTAAATTCACGAATGTCTTCTTTTGCCTTCTGCATTGACTTTGTACCGACTGGTACAGTAGTTGTCAAACGAATCGGCGCATTCATTGTATGCCAAATAACTTTGGAATGCTCAATGATTCTAAGTAAGTTAAACGAACGAACCATTCTTTCAACGAAAGATACACGCTTAGTTCTAAACTGATTTGAATAGGAAATATAGATTACTTGAGAATCAGTTAATGTTCGGATTTTTGCACCCTTTGGATCTTTCTGTGCCCATTCAAGATAGATTTTACCAGCAAAATCCTTTTTAACTTGTGGAAATAACGTTGCTGGATCAAGTTCCTTGAAACCTATAATATTCTTTGGATTGTTCGGATCGTCATAGATGATTTCAAAGGCAAGGTGACCTTCAATTAACCACTGATAGAAGTACTGCCATGCTGCAATACCTGTACCGAAACCCCAAGATGAATAGATCTTTTGGAAATTCTCTTGATAGCGTTGGACAATTTTTTCTTGGTATTGAAGTCTAGCTTCTTTACTGCGACCCTTGTACCTGATTTCTCCAACCAAGTCGTTTGGATAGCAAAATCTGTTATCGTCATCGTATACGATAGCATCATCAGTTATTGTTTCAAGAATAAATTCAATTTCGCCATTTGAGGCAATATCTCTAAGTCTTTCTCTCTTTGAAACATAGTCTAATTGAAAGAAAGCAATTGATTTAGAGCGTAGGCTTGAGGTTGTGTCTGAGAGAGCGAGAGTCGCTTTCATTAGATCATCGCCAAGCAATCCTCCCTGCATACCGCCTAATTGACCTTCAATAAAGCCAATTGCTTGAGAATTTTTGACCAGTAGGTCATCGTATTTCATTCCAAATCGGCTAAGATCAGTTAATCTTGATCTGATACCGCTGAGTGGATTACTATCTAAAAAGCCTGCCATTTATGGGCGTTATTTTCCAAATTCTGATAAAAGAACTGCAACTGGAGTCTTAACTGAAATGGTTGGATCGTTTCGATAATCGATTTGTTCGATTTTGGAGACGTCTTCCCAATCAATTAGAGCTATGTTTGCCATATTCTCTCTTTGATATTTATTTAGCGCAAAGCTCAAGTTAATTCCAGTGAGCTTTGACATGAATGCTGCATTGACTGTTAAAAACGGGCCGATCAATCGATCAGCTAGTCGACTTTCAAATGGCATCAATTTGTCAGATTCGTCATAAAACAGTTTAAGCCTTTCCCTAACTGCTCCCAGATATTTTCGAATAATAACTGATCTGAGTTTTGGTGGAATCATTTTAAGATTTAGTACAACTTCTCCGTCTGGCCCACCCAAACTTAAACAAACTGGTACATTATCGTAATATGGTCGCTTAACTGCGTACATTTTGAGGTCAGCTGGGTTCATTGATTCGGATAAGTTTGGTACTACATCATTCGGTAACGGGTTTACGACGTTGAATGAATAGAAATGACCAGGTATTAATCTGAATCTTGAATATGGAACTCCCTCCTCCTGAAAATAATAATTGGCATAATTGGTCGTTTCAGCAACGATGCCTTGCGTAATATATGAATCTAAGTCAATGTATGCCATTACTATATTTTATATTGATTTGAATAAAAAGTTTTCAGTTATAATGCCAAATTGTAATCCACGCGTTGCAGCAAAAGCTTTAGCTGCTTCAAACTTAGCCTGGTTGAGAATGAACTGCTTAGCTGCATACATGTAATTAGCTGTCTGTTTATCTGTCATGCGCTTTGGCGCAACTGGCGGTTTGGTGTATTTGTTTGGCTTGACTTCTATTAGCCAGGCTTTTTCGTTACCGTCATTATCCTTTGTCACAATGTAGAAGTCAACATAATATACATGACCCCTCTTATCTAATGGACTGTAATATGGAATGCCAACCGGTTCAGATGAATATTTTAAAACAGTTGGACTTGAATCACACCATTTTAAAAATTTAAATTCCCAAGAACTTCGAAAAATGATTTGGTTAGGATCACCGATATATTTCTCAGGTTGAGATGGTCTAAAGTAACCTTGTTGAATTTGACCCTGTCGTGGCTTTAGAAAGGTCTTGATATTGTTCTTTTGAACTGGCTTCATATGGTTATTTATAGGTAGACCATGTCGAGGACAGTCTCACTAAAGTAACCATTAATGAATTTAGAAAAGTCTGAGATCGTAATAGCTGGATCTTTTTTGACTAGATATGAGAACAAGTCATTAATATCTTTGACTTGCTGCAAGGCAATTAACGAGTCACTATCTGGATGACTCTTCTTAATTGTATCAAGTGCTTTATTCCAGAGAAATATTGAGTAACCCTGCTTAATCAGAGACATCATCTGGGTCTTACCGGCTTTATCCCTATCGAAGATTATCCTGGTTCCAGCCTTTGAACCTAAATTTGTAAGAATTGATTTGGCTTTACTTACACCAGAGGTTGCGATACAGTTCTCAATTAACATTGAGTCAAACTGACCTTCTGCGAGTAAGATTGGTTTTGAAAAGTCAACATTTAGAATATTAAAGTAGTTGTTTAAGAAGTTCGCATCTTCGATTAGCGAGCGTTCGATGTTTTTCTGCACAAACATTGAGCTTAGCTCAGTATAACTCTTAATGATATATTTTCGATCGACATTTGCCTGTAAGCTTCTAGTTGCCAATCCCAAGATCTTGCCGGACTTGCGGTCAAAGTTAAAAATGTAGATCCTCGAGTGCATGCCGTCAGTATAGAGAAAATCTCCATAATCTGGGATCTTATCTAGATCTCGACCCCTTATGAAAGCTAGCGCTGGCGAATCATCTTCAACTAAGTCCAGCCGACGTAACGAAAATCTGTTAATTACATCAGTTATTCGAATGAGCTTTGAAGTATCTGAGGTCAAAAAGCGAACGAGCTGATTGTCAACTCGTTTTATCTTAACAGCTGTGTCCTCTTCAAGTATGAAGGTTGGCATCAGCACCGAAAAGCGCCGACTCATTTTGGATACAAATTCAGCAAGGCTCATGTAGGCCATACAGCCGTCATTGAAGCACTTGTAATGCTTTGTATCTAAGTATAAGTTACCTCTTTTTTTACCGATTTTCTTTTGAGAGTCTCCGCAAACAGGACATGCAAAATTGAGTTTGTGCTCAGTGCCTGTCTCAATTTTTTGCTTTTCTAAAGTATCTGGAAATCTTCTCTCTAGAATAAGTTTAACGAATGCTACTACTTCGGATCGTTTCACGCAGTTTCTTGTACAGCTTTAGCCGGTTTAGGTTTAGATGCAGTTTTGTAGGCTTTGGCTAGATCATAGCCCATTTTATAAATGTCCTTGCCACTTTTGACTGCTTTTTCATACTTGTCGGTTTGTAGCCATGAACCTCCAGTTGGAGTATCAATTATTTCAGTCCAGCCGTTGGCTCTGACGTAATCTTGCATTTCTTCGATCGACAGCGCAAATGGATCAGACACTTCAATGCCTAATTTCTTGGCAACACGCTCACGGTATTTAGTGAGTTCGTGTTTAGGTACAACGACAGTATTTAAACCAAACTGTGAAATTGCTTGTAGATAAACAGTCATTAGCTCTGGCGGAATTTGAGCATCTGGGTTACCAATAAATTGTTGACAACTTTCTGGAATCTCGGCATATTCCAGTGTCTGACTGTGAACTGCATACAATGGATACATTTCATCTTCAGTAAAGTCTTTTTTACGACTACGAGATTTAACTAATTCAATATTTCTTGATAGTGAGGCAGTTAATTCTGGATAGCCCATTGCCTTTAGGATCTTATTGATTGGTTCAATAATCAATCTGAAGAACTGTTGTTGCTTATCGATTGGTGGTGCAAATTCTTCGGGATAAGAACCTGGAGCGTAACCGAAAATATCAAATTCATATTCATTTGGAGCAGCATAGTAGAATCTAATCTTAGAACCAGATTGAATGTAATTGTATTTTTGGTTGCCAGTCTTTTTCAGAATGTGATTGTGGTATGCAGCTGCTCTAGCATAGATTGAAATTCCTTTTTCCAACTGTAGCGGCACCAGTTTTTTAACGTAATCGTCATAGACTCTAATTGAAAAGTTAAAAGCTACATCGTCAATTGGCAAATTTGAGAATTCATCTCGAATTGAAATTAATCGTGGAATAAGATCTTCTTCAAGATCAAGGTTAGTACCTATTTCGAGTAAATATTCATAGAGTTTGTATAGGTGAGTTCTGGCCCAGACTGGATAGGCTGCTTGAATCGCTTCAAGCCCCTTGATAGTTAAAGTTTCTTTGGACAACAGTTCTTCCTGCTTATTGTCTTTGTAAGAAACCTTTAGAATGTATTTTTTCTTAGCTAGCCAGATCGCCGATCTTGAAATGTTTTCAAGTTCAAAGTCTTGACGATTGTCTGTGTGGAAGTGAGCAGCGTATCGAGTAAAAGCCTGTTTAAAATAGTCCTTTAACCGATGCCGATTGATTGCTAGACAGAATTCAAGAGATTCTTTTGAATTAAGTTCTTGAGATAGCCCTTCAACTGACTGAATTGCATAGTCAAAACAGATATAGACGGAATCGGTATCTGTATAAATTGCAGCTTCTTTATCGATTTGTCGAATCTGTCGACCGGCTATGCCTAATTTTTGGTGTAGTTCTTCATCAAGATGCCATTTTGCCATAAAGTAGTGATTTACGGCCTTGATTGAAAACTTAATTAGGTCTTGGCCCTGTAATGTAATCGACTGAGCTATTTCGTTATTGTGGAAATAGAAATATCGGTTACCGAAGGCGCCGTAGAATGAGTTAATTAAGATCTTGATTGCGTTTTGCTTAAGATCTAGTGATT
>Ga0315909_10003878_pt1 | contig 18002 bp, 23 predicted proteins | sample LakEriMetagenome_11_FD_203527 | JGI IMG/M metagenome (GOLD analysis project Ga0315909, IMG submission 203527) | Freshwater fungal communities from buoy surface, Lake Erie, Ohio, United States - Buoy 2 MA125 | ecosystem: Environmental > Aquatic > Freshwater > Lake | place: USA: Lake Erie, Ohio...
AATTCGCGGAGAAACAACTGGAGCAACGGATGAGTCTATAAGATGCGCTGTTCCATCAACTTCCAGCACTTTGCAAATTGGTTTTTATAACTCCAATGGTCGAGTTGGTTCAGTAAGTACCGATGGTTCCAATACGGCTTTTAATACATCGTCGGACAGACGATTGAAAGAAAACATCTGTCTTGCAGATGAAGCCGGAAACGTCATTGATAGCATTGAAGTTGTCAAGCATGACTGGAAAGTTGGTGGGCATACGCGATACGGTGTTATTGCTCAAGACTTACATAAAGTTGCTCCAGAAGCCGTAACTCCAGGAGATAACGGTGAAAAAGTTGAACGTGCTTGGGGCGTGGATTACAGCAAACTTGTCCCGATGCTTGTGAAGGAAATTCAATCGCTGCGTGCGCGTGTCGCACAACTGGAGAGCAAATAAATGTCTACTGTAATTAATTGGAATATTTCCGTTTTGAATTGCATCCCGCAGACTGCCGAAGGTGCAGATTATGTGATTTGTTGTCACTGGCAGTGCAACGGCGTAGACGGCGACTACAACGGCAGCGTCTACTCGACCTGTTCGTTTCCCGTCGTGCAGGGTGCTTTCACCCAGTATGCCGATCTCACGCAGGATCAAGTGCTGGGCTGGATTTGGGCCAACGGCGTGGATAAGGACGCGACCGAGGCTGCGGTGGAGGGGCAGATTGAGAACCAGAAGAATCCTCCGATTGTCTCTCCCAAGTTGCCGTGGGTAGCCTAATGATTAAACTCGAATTGACGATTGAAGAAGTCAACGCCATTCTGCAAGTGCTTGGCGATCTGCCCACTAAAACTGGCGCATGGCCTCTGGTGTTGAAGATTAAAGAGCAGGCCGAGCCACAGGTTCCGCCTTCGGAGCCGGTACAATAAATCTAGGGGTAGTCTATGGCTAACCTTTTTGACTCTGCGAATTATCCGACCCGAGAGCCGACCGCTCTGCAAGCGGGCGATCTCTGGGCGTGGAAGCGCACCGATTTGGTCACGGACTACCCATCGTCGGCGTATAGCCTTTCGTACATTGCGCGTCGAGAGATCACGGGCGAGAAGATTTCTATCTCGACCACCGGCTCGACCGAGGCTTACACGGTCTCGGTTTCCTCGACGACGACAGACAACTACGAAGAAGGCCGGTATCACTGGGTCGCATACATCACCCGCACCTCGGACTCTGCCCGTATCGAAGTCGACAAAGGCGTGTTCGAGGTTGCACCAAACCGCTCGACGAGTTCAGCCGATCCGCGCTCGTTCGCGCAGATTGCGCTCGACAACATCGAGACCTACTTAAAAGACCCAACCAACCTTGCAGCCGCGTCCTACTCGATTGCCGGACGCTCGCTCTCGCGCTGGAATCGTGCCGACCTTTTGACCGAACGCGAACGGCTCAAGGGCGAGGTGACGCGAGAGCGCAGGGCCGAACAGATCGCCAAGGGATTGGGAACGAACGCCACAATTCGCGTGAGGTTTACGGCATGAGTCTACTCGACTATTTCAAAAGACAAACGCCAAAGCCTCGCAAGCGATCCTTTGACGCAGCAAACACCGGTCGGCTTTTCTCCGACTGGCTCGTTCAAACCAAGACCGCCGACAGCGATCTACGCTATGCGCTCAAGGCCATGCGTGCTCGCTCGCGTGATCTCTGTCAAAACAATGACTATGCGCGGCGGTATCTTGATCTCGTAGCAACCAACGTCGTCGGGCCGCGTGGCATCACCTTACAGGTGCGTGCGCGTGAGCAGACGGGTGCGCTCGATCAAGTAGCCAATCAACAGTTAGAAGCGGCGTTCTATGCGTGGGCGCAGCCGGGCGTGTGTACGGTAGACGGTCGGCTGTCGTGGATTGATGCACAGCGCGTCTTTATCGAGAGCGTAGCGCGAGACGGCGAGTGCTTTGTGTTGTTCGTAGAGGACAATGCAAACCCATTCCGTTTTCGCTTACAGTTCATTGATCCCGACCTTGTGGATCAAGACAAGAACGAGATTCTGGCAAACGGCGGTCAGATTCGCATGGGCATCGAGATCGACGCCTCTGGCCGTCCGGTCGCTTACCATGTGCGAGTACGTCCGCCCGATGATTATCAGATCGGCACGACGAACCCCAAGACAGAGCGCATTCCAGCCGAGCGCATGATTCACGCATTCCGCGTAGATCGTATCGGCCAGAATCGCGGCAGTCCGTGGACGGCCACCTCGATGACGCGGCTAAAAATGCTCGGCGGTTACGAAGAGGCCGAGTTAGTCGCAGCGCGAGTGTCGGCTTCGAAGATGGGGTTTTTCGTCTCGGAGTCCGGCGACGAGTACCAAGGCGATGGCACCGCACCGGATGGCACGCTCAATATGGACGTGCAGCCGGGGCAGTTCTCGCAATTGCCCGCTGGCGTAGACTTCAAGGCATACGATCCGCAGCATCCCTCGACGGCTTTTAAGGACTTTGAGAAAGCGATGCTGCGCGGCATAGCCTCCGGCCTCGGCGTGTCTTATACGTCGCTGGCGAATGATCTCGAGGCGGTATCGTATTCGTCCATCCGCCAAGGACTGCTCGAGGAGCGCGACCATTGGCGCACTGTGCAGCATTGGGTCATTGAGCATTTTTGCCAGCCGGTCTACTTGCGCTGGCTGCGACAGACGCTCGACTCTGGCGTGATTAACCTTCCGGCAAACAAGTTCTTCAAGTTCAGCGCGACCCAGTGGGTGCCGCGTGGCTGGCAGTGGGTTGATCCGCGCAATGAGGCGGAGGCGCAGATTGTTGCGATCAATAACGGACTGATGACACGCACACAAGCACTCGCAGAGCGCGGCCTAGACATTGAGGATGTGATGCGTGAGCGTCAAGCCGAAGAAGAGATGATCGCGTCGTTCAATGTAACGCTTCCGGGCGGCACTTCTCCGATTCCTCCAGAGGTGAGCAATGGCGGCTAAATACGACATCGTTTGCGATCAAGGCGCAACCTTCAGCCGTCAGTTGACATGGCTCGACGATTCATCGAGCGCGGTGAACTTGACCGGCTACACGGCGCGTATGCAAGTGCGCGAAACGGTTGAGTCATCCTCGACGCTGCTGTCGCTGACCACGGAGAACTCGCGCATTGCTCTCGGCGGCACGGCTGGCACTATCACGCTAACCGTAACGGCAGCGGATACGGCAGCGGTCGTCGCCGGTCACTATGTCTATGACCTGGAGTTAGTCTCGGGCAGCACGGTGTATCGGCTCGTGCAGGGTTGCTTCACTGTAGACGCAGAGGTGACGCGATGACCGAGCGCATCATCGTTGACGAAACTTTGCAATCGGTCGTCATTGAAGAATCAAACAACGAGGTTGTTGTCCGCACCGGCTGGCCTGACGGCGCAAAGAAAGGCGCGAACAGCGACATCACCTCGCTGTCGGGACTCACTGGCGGCGTTGCTACGCCGACGTATATTGACTTCGCAGCGGCTGGTGCCACGGATGCCGAGCGACGACTGGCGTGGAATCCCGACACCGGCACAGTGCAAATCGGCATGGTCGGCGGCAACGTACAGGCCGAACTTGGGCAGACGCTGTATGCCTATGTTCACAACGCAGAAGGCTCGACGATTGCCAAGGGTAAGCCGGTCTATCTGTACCAAGCGACGGGCAACAAGGCATCGGTCAAACTGGCCTACAACACTACGGACGCGACCTCTGCCAAAACATTTGGACTCGCAGCGGAAAGCATCGCATCCAACGCAAACGGTCTAATCATCTGCCAAGGCGTGCTCGATAAGATCGACACGAGCGCATATAACCAAGGCGACACGCTGTACCTCGGCGCGACTGCTGGAACGCTTACGTCGACAAAGCCGAAAGCACCAAACCACATGGTTTATGTTGGTATCGTTGAGCGGGCCAATGCTGGAAACGGGCAGATTTATGTCCGCGTGCAAAACGGCTACGAACTGGACGAAATCCACGACGTGCAGATCAACTCGCCTGCCAATGGGCAGTTGATTATTTACGATGCCGCCACGAGCCTCTGGAAGAATGCCAACCTCACGGCGGGCACCGGCATCTCGATTACAAACGGCGCAGGGTCGATCACCATTTCCGCGCCGGAGAACGGCACGGTCACAAGCGTAGCAACCGGCACCGGGCTGACGGGTGGCCCGATCACCTCGACGGGCACGATCAGTCTCGCCAACACAGCCGTCAGCGCAGGATCGTATGGGAGCGCATCCGCTGTGCCGACCTTTACGGTGGACGCACAGGGCCGACTCACAGCGGCATCGAATACGAGCATCGCTATCGCTAACACGGCGGTGAGCGGCCTCGGTACGATGTCGACGCAGAATGCCAATAACGTCACGATCAGCGGCGGCTCGGTCTCTGGGATTACCGACCTTGCCATCGCAGACGGTGGCACCGGAGCCTCGGACGCATCGACCGCGCTCTCTAACCTGGGCGGCGTACCGACAGGGCGAACCGTAAGTGCAGGGACAGGGCTTTCTGGCGGCGGAGACCTCTCGGCCAATAGAACCATCAGCCTCGCAAATACCGCCGTCACAGCGGCCTCGTATGGCTCTGCATCACAGGTTGCGACCTTCACGGTAGACGCGCAGGGCAGACTCACCGCTGCGAGCAATACGTCGATCTCGATTGCTAACACGGCGGTTTCTGGGCTGGGCACGATGTCCACCCAGAATGCCAACAGCGTCAGCATCTCCGGCGGTAGCGTTACCGGCATTACCGATCTGGCCGTGGCGGATGGCGGAACAGGCGCATCGTCGGCCTCTGGCGCACGCACGAATCTGTTGCCGACTTACACCAGCAACGCGGGCAAGGTGCTCGCCGTCAATGTCGGTGGCACGGATGTCGAGTGGATTTCGGCTGGTGGCGTGGGCACGGTCACGAGCATTGATGTCTCTGGCGGCAGCACTGGGCTGACCACATCCGGTGGCCCGATCACAAGCAGCGGCACCATTACGCTGGCCGGTACGCTTGCCGTTGCGAACGGCGGCACAGGATCGACCACAGCGGGCGCGGCTTTGACCGCTCTCGGTGCTGCGGCCTCCGCCACGACCATCTCGGCTGGCACGGGATTGAGCGGCGGCGGCGATCTGTCTGCGAACCGCACCATCTCGCTCGCCAATACCGCAGTGACGGCAGCGTCCTACGGTTCGGCGTCCCAAGTTGGGACATTCACCGTAGACGCACAGGGTCGGCTGACTGCCGCATCGAACACGTCGATTGCGATTGCAAATACCGCAGTCAGTGGCCTTGGCACAATGTCGACGCAAAACTCCAGTGCGGTAACCATTCAACCCGCAGCATCGGCTACGCCGAGCAGCAACGGAGACATGGTGTTTGAGTTGACCGACAATTCCACGCTCACGATCAAGGTCAAAGGCAGCGACGGCACGGTTCGTGTGGTAGCCTTAACATTGACGACGACGGCGGAATCGTTCTTGAGGCTTGAGTAATGGCTGTCGACACAAAGCCCACCGAGGCAATGGCAGCAGAAGCCGCTCGCGGATTAGAGTGGCGCGAAGAGTTCGGACGCGGCGGCACAGAGGTCGGCGTTACTCGTGCTCGGGACATTAAGAATCGAGCGAATCTTTCGCCCGAAACGATCCGAAGGATGGTGAGTTACTTTGCAAGACACGAAATCGACAAAGAAGCCGAGGGCTTCCGTCCGGGCGAAGAGGGCTACCCGTCCGCAGGGCGTATCGCGTGGGCACTCTGGGGCGGAGACCCCGGCCAGAGTTGGGCTAATCGAAAAAGCGCGGAACTGGATCGCGAAGATGAGGGACGAAATATGGACAAGGTAGAAACAAGGCACGTCGTCGCTGTCGTCGAGGACGAGGCAACCGTTACCGTGACATTCGCCAAGTCGGAGTACGACATGGACGAAAGCGAGGAAGCGGACGAGGCTATCGAGGCGCTGGAAGAAGCCGCCGAAGATGGCGAGGAAATCTTCGCCGAGGGCGAGCGTCCCAAGGATATGTACGGCAATGAGCCGTATGAAGAGGACTACGCTGGCCCTGCCAAGCGCAAGGGGCCGACAGAGCGTGTATTCCGCGCGGCGATCTTTGAGCGTGCGTCCATCATGGAAGATCAGCGTCGTGCGACGTTGGCCTTCTCTAGCGAGATGGCGGTCGACCGCGGATGGGGCATGGAAATCCTCGACCACTCGCCCGGCTCAATCGACATGGAGTTTATTGGCAGTGGCCGTGCGCCGCTGCTTGTGGATCACGAGATGGCCGACCAGGTCGGCGTCGTGGAGCAGATCAGCCTCGGAGCAGACCGCGTGGCGCGGGCTGTCGTGCGCTTTGGGAAAAGTGCGCGAGCCGAGGAAATCTGGCAGGACGTAAAGGATGGAATACGGTCAAACGTATCTGTCGGTTACGTTATCAGCGAGATGGTATCGGACGGAAAGCAAGGAGACCGGGAGGTTTTCCGCGCAGTCAGTTGGATGCCGCTCGAAATTAGTATCGTATCTATTCCGGCAGATACCAGCGTCGGCGTTGGTCGTGCGATCAACACTGCGCCGGTTGCCGAACCTAAAATCATTGTCAAGGAGACAAAAATGTCTGATGAAATCAACAGCGTCCGTGAGGATGCAGCAAAGGCCGAACGCGCTCGCGTGTCGGCGATCATGGATCTGGCCTCGCGTCACAATCAGCGCGAGTTCGGCGAGTCGGCGATTCGTGACGGAGCCTCAGTCGAGCAGTTCCGTGGCGCGTTGCTCGACAAGGTGGCCTCCAAGCCGCTGAACGTCGATCACGAGGTTGGCCTCTCCGATAAGGAAGTGCGCTCGTTCTCGTTTGTCCGTGCGATCAAGGCTCTGTCGAACCCGCAGGATCGTCGTGCCCAAGAAGACGCGGCTTTCGAGTTTGAAGTGTCCGAAGCCGCCGCGAAGAAGGAAGGCCGCACCTCGCGCGGTCTCTTGATTCCGGTCGATGTGCTCTACGGGAAGCGCGATCTGACCACCTCGACGGCCTCTGGCACGGCGAAGGCGGGCAACCTCGTTGCGACCGATCTGCTGGCTGCGTCGTTCATCGACGTGCTGCGTAACAAGATGGTGCTCAACACCCTCGGCGCGCAGTTCCTCACGGGCCTCAACGGTAACGTTGCCATCCCGCGCAAGACCTCGGCTTCTTCGGCCTACTGGGTCGCCGAGAACAGCGCACCGACGGAGAGCACCAACGCTCCGGCGTTCGATCAAGTCACGATGTCGCCGAAGACCCTCGGTGCCTACGTTGACATCAGCCGCCGATTGATGCTCCAGTCGTCGCTCGACATCGAGAACCTCGTCCGCAATGACTTGGCTACCTCGATTGCCGTGGCGATGGACGGTGCTGCGGTCGCTGGCTCGGGCAGCAACAAGCCGACCGGCGTGCTCAACACGTCGGGCATTGGCTCGGTGACGCTCGGCACGAACGGTGCTGCGCCGACTTGGGCGATGGTGGTGAACCTCGTGAAGGAAGTGGAGACGGACAACGCGTTGACCGGCTCTGCGGCGTTCCTCACGAACGGACAGGTGAAGGCGAAACTCTCCACGACCTCTCGGCAGTCGAGCGGCGTGGAAGGCAACTTCATCCTCGGCCCGGATATGGCGAACCTGTACGGCTACCCGATCTACGTTTCGCAGCAGGTTCCCTCGAACCTCACGAAGGGTTCGGGTTCCAGCCTCTCGGCCATGATGTTTGGTGTGTGGAGCGATCTGCTCATCGGCCAGTGGTCGGGTATCGACATCCTCGTCGATCAGTACAGCGGCTCGAATGCCGGTACGGTGCGCGTCGTGGCGTTCCACGATTGCGACTTCGCCGTGCGGCACCCCGAGTCGTTCGCCGAGTGCAACGAGATCGTCACGACCTAAGAGTGATCGATCTAGCCGCATTGGAGGGTCGCCATCGTGGGCAGCGTTGCGCTGTCCTCGGTGGTGGCCCGTCCTTGGTGGAAGACATCAAGGCGGTGCAGCCACTGCTATTGCAGGGGGGCGTGTTGGTTGGAGTCAATCAGCACGCTCTCCTGCTCTCTCTTGATTACATTGTTTACCAAGACAAAGAACTCTGGCCGTTGTTGAAAGATCATGCGCCAGTGATTTCGCACCACAAGGATGCGTGCGATATTTGGTCGGGCATCTGTCCCGACTTCGGATTCTCCGGCGGCACGGCAACGTGGATCGCTGGATTTATGGGCTTCGACCAGATATACATCTGCGGCTGCGACAACTACATGAGCAACCGGCGGTACTGGCACAGCAAGTTGGGCGATCTGCGTGTCGAGGAGGGTATCTCCAACGTGCAAGCATGGATCAAGGTTCGGGACTACATGAAAGAACCCGAGCGAGTACGAGTGGTTTCTGGCTGTCTAACACAGGTATTCCAAGGATTATGAAAGTCGAGATGATCCGCTCCCGTCTTTACAACGGGCAAACGCTTGAACGTGGCCGGGTGGTCGAAGTAGACCCGACCTTTGGAAAGTGGCTTGTGGGCCGTGGCATGGCGGTCGAGTACAGCCGCCCGTCTTTCTTCCAGCCAGAGCAGCCGAAACGTGGACGACCGCGAAAAGGAGATTGAAAAGTACCGCGACGTCTATAGCCGCTATCCGCACTACGCGATGGCCGACGATAGACTGCACCCCGTCCGTGCCGCATTGAGAGCCTATAAGGGCGCGTTTCTTGACGTATCTTGCGGTAGGGGTGAGTTGATCCGCGAGGCCGCTGTAATGGGCTTTAATCCCGTTATAGGCACGGAGGCTGTGCCGGAACTGTGTGGCGGCAATGTGCAAAACGCCACCATCACGAGCCTACCCTTTGCCGACAAGTCGTTCGACGTAGTGACTTGCATCGACGTAATCGAGCACATTCTGGAACCGGACATCGTACCGGGGCTGCAAGAACTCGAGCGCGTCTGCCGTGGGACGATCATCATTGCCGCAGCCGATTACCCTACATGGTGGGACGGGGTGAATTTACATCCTTCGGCGCGACCTTACCCAGAGTGGCATCGGCTATTCAGCGAGACCTTTAGCGGGACGGTGCGATTGATCGGGCCGACCTCAACCAGCGAAATGTGGAGCGTGACGTATGCCAGTTGAAAGCGCATTCGACCGCTCCGCATTTGTATCGGATGCGGCGGTGACATTTATCTACAAGAACCAAGGCACGCGCTATACCATGCGTGGCATATTCGACAGCGACTATCAAGGCGTGAATGTCGCCGATCCAGAGTTTGCCAGCGATCAGCCGCAGATCACGCTGCCAACCTCTGCGCTGCCCTTTGAGCCGCTGCAAGGCGATAAGGTCTACTATAACGAAGAGGTCTACAACGTCCGCAATTTCCGAGCAGATGGCACAGGCATGACTGTGCTCGTGCTCGAAATCACAACGGGCTTGTCTGCGCCATGAGTTTTGAGAGCGCATTTGATCGACTGTCGATGGTGGCCTCGACGGATTGGGGCACATCTGCTGTGTACCAAAACCGCAAAACGCGGTTTCCGATTGTCGGCATATTCGACAACAACTACCAAGGCGTTGACGTTGCCGAGGTTGAATTCGCAAGCAGCACGCCGATCTTGACCATCCCGACGGCAACGCTGCCGTGCAAGCCGGTGGTCGGCGATTTCGTGATTATTGACTGCCGGAACTACACGGTTAGGAACTTTCGCGCAGACGGCACGGGTATGACCGTGCTGCATCTTGAATATATGACCGAGTTGGAAATCGCAACGGTCAACAATCTGCTGCTGCAAGACGGCTCCAATATGCTGCTGGAGAACGGCGGCTTCATCTTGCTTGAGGTGAGCAACTGATGGCACACGCACGCACACAAGTACGCAATGCCGTGGTCTCGGTACTGCAAACCGCAGCGGTCGCCGATACGGTGTCGAAGTCGCGGGTCTATCCGATCCCTGCCGACACGGTATCAATGGCGCTGGTCTACACCAATGCCGAGGCGATCCCGCAGACCACGCTGACATACCCGCGCAAGTTCGAGCGAGAATTAAATCTTGTCGTCGAATGCGTGGCGCGAGACTCTGACTATTTAGACGACCGCCTCGACCGATTGTGCGAGGCAGTCGAGAACGCCATCGGAGCGGACAATACGCTCGGCGGCGTGGTAAAGGATTGCGTGTTAAGCGACACGCAAGTGACGCTAGACTTTAGCGGCGATGCGCCAATAGGGTCGGCGAGGATGCAGTTCCGTGTGTCTTACCGGACTGCGGAGACAGACGCAGGAACTATCATTTCGTAAGGAGATAAAACATGGCAAATCATCATGGCTCGGAAGGCGTGGTTCGGGTTGGCGCAAACACTGTCGCCGAGGTGACGGGTTTCTCGTTCACCGCGACGGCGGAATACGCCGAGGACACCACCCTCTCGGATACGGCAAAGACCTACAACGTGACTGCGATCACCTCGTGGAACGGTTCTGTCACGGCATTCTGGGACGAGACGGATACCACTGGTCAGATCGCTCTGGCTCCTGGTGCTAACGTCTCGCTCGTGCTCGCGCCAGAGGGCGTGGACAGTGGCGATACGCGCTACAGCGGAAACGCTCTTGTGACCGAGATCACACGCAACGTGCAGCGCGGTGCGATCACGGAAGTCACTTTTAACTTCATCGGCAACGGTGCTCTGACTGCTGCCACCTCTTGATATAGCGAGGACTTATGAACTGGAAAGAACAGGCGAAATCGCAATTCGCTGAACGGCGCAAGCCGGAGACGCTCGTTGCGATACCTGTACCGGCTTGGAAAACAACTGTGTTTTTCTGGCCGGACATGACGCTCGCCGAGCGTCGTGAAATCTTTATGCTGGCAAAGCAGAAAGGCGACGAAACCGTGCTAGATCTAGAGGCGATGGCGATCACGCTGATCGTTCGCGCTAGGGATATCGAGGGCAAGCGTCTGTTCAGCAAAGCCGAGCGCATGGAGTTGATGAACGACTACGATCCCGAGGTTATCGCGGAGATCGTGTCGGCCATGAACACCCCAGTTCCAAGCATTGAGGACGCAGAAAAAAACTAATAGAGGACGGGCATCTCCGAGCGATTTATGCTCTCGCGCTACGGCTGCACGTCCTCCCCGAGCAAGTTTTTGAGATGACAGAGAGCGACTTCTACCATCTTCTCGCGGCCTGTAAGTTGGAAGCGGAAGAGCAGGAGAAATCATGGCGCAAGCACAAGTAGTCCTCACAGCGGTTGACCGCACGCAAGTTGCGATTAACTCCGCATTGCGCGGTATGAAGTCAATAGAGCGAGTTGCAAAGGTTACTGCTAGAACAGTTAATCTTGCCTTCGGTTTTTTAACCGGAGGTTTGATAATTAGTTCATTTCAAAAGATAACCGAAGCAGCAAAAAAAACAGAAGAAGGTCAGCGTGCTTTATTAGAACTTAATAGAGCATTAAAAGACCCTGCACTTATATCTGCAGCAGAGGCATTTACGAATGCTCTAGTCGTAGGTTTTGCCAAAGCAATACAACAGGCGGCAAGGTTTATAAAATTTGTTCGATCAGAACTGATTGCGTTCGGCGCGCTTGGCCCTGGTGGAACAGCCGCAGATGCAGCATCAATAATCAGAGGACAAATAGCAAATAAAACAATGCTTGCTGGTCAATTTGCTATGGCAGGGCCGAGTGGCGTTAAAAGCGTTGAGATTATAAATTCAGAAATTGCTGCATTAAGAAATCAGTTAACATTAGTAGACGGACTTGCTTCTGCAGAAGCAAAAGCAGATGCAGAAAGAATTGATGCTTTAATTAGAGAAGAAGCATTATTCAAAACATTGCAGGAAGTTAAGATAACTTCAACTCGAAAAACAACTGGCGCAATGGAATCCTTGTTAGCCAGTTTTGAAGAAAGAAATAGAACATCTATTCAGAAAACGGCTAGTGAATTTTATAAAGCACAAGCAGAAATAGAAGCGTCTACTATAAGTGCGGAAGAAAAATCGAGAAGGCTTTCTGAAATTCTTGATGAAATTCTCCCCGGCGTTGAAGTAACTGGCGAAAGATTTGTACCAAAATTTAAGCAAGCAACCGATCAGATGCAGGAGTTTGCCAAGGCAGCAGCAGAAAACATTCAATCGAGTTTTGCAGACTTTCTTTTTGATCCATTCAAAGATGGGCTAAAGGGTATGCTCGCTGGTTTCTTAAACTTCATTCGACGCGCTATAGCAGAGGCCGCAGCAGCGACCATCTTGCAATCGCTGTTCGGAGGGTTCGTTGGTAAGGGCGGATTCCTTGGGGCATTGGCCGGTGCGCTTATTCCACGCGCAATGGGCGGTTCGGTCTCTGCTGGCACACCGTATCTGGTCGGCGAGCGCGGGCCGGAGATGTTCGTGCCGGGCACCTCTGGCAACATCGTGCCCAATAACAAAATGGGCGGAGTTACCGTCTCTCCGGTTTACAATATCGACGCTCGCGGTGCGAGTGCTGATCTACAAGATGCGCTGCCGGGTATCCTCGCGGAGAATAACCGGCGCATATTCGACGAACTCGACAGACGCTATGGGATAGGCCGATGACAGACTATGTATTGCCTCCCGACCTCGTTGCGTCGGATGTAGAGTGGAGCCTGTTCGACAGCACGGCAGTGTTCGCATCGCCGCTCTCTGGCGCAGTGCGTACCGTGTCGCGTCCCGGCACTCGCTGGGGCGTGCGGATGACCTTTCGCAGCGTGTCGGATCAGAAGCGACGACGACTGATGTCGCTGATCGCTATCCTGCGAGGCCGTGCCAATCGTGTGTGGCTTACCGATCCCGCCTATACCCTCTCCGGTTCTTTCTCCTGCCCAGAGTTACTGACCAACAATGCAGCAGTTACAAATACAAATGCATTCAGTTCCAGCAATGCTGAACTCGTCCTTTCGGCTGATAGCCATCTTGGTTTGCGCCTCACTCGCACTGGCGTTACTGGCGACCGTTATGTTTATCAGTCTGCCGCTACTACTGTTGCGAGTGCTCCTTACGCGATACGGATGCTCTTGGCCGCTGGTAAGGGCAACGCTCGAGCCTCGATGGAGGCTGGTACGTCGCAAGGTGCGACAGATGTTCTAAACGGCGCAACGCGCACGTCGGCCGGAATGTATGTGGACAGTTTCACGGCATCTGGAACCAGCACGCATCTGTCCTTCTATGACTACATTTCGGGACGCGCTGCGGGCGACTTCCAGTTTCTCTCGTGGGTATCCTCGGCTCGCTGTGCGCTGGTCAATGGCGCATCGCAGACAGGCGGCACGCTTATCATCGACGGCCTGCCGACATCGACCAACGGGCTTGCAAAGGCGGGTGACTGGTTCGAAGTCAATGGCGAACTCAAGCGCATGACCGCCGACCTTAACTCCGACTCATCTGGGAATGGCTTTCTGATGTTCGAGCCTACGCTGCGAACGTCTCCGGCTAACAATGCGCCAGTGATCTTCCGCTCGCCAATGGGCCGGTTCATCGTGGCCGACGAGTCAACGTCTATGGGTACGCGGCCCGGTATCATCTCCGATGTCACGCTGTCCTTTGTTGAGGACATCACATGAGTCGTTTCGTCTCTGCCACTAACGAGACAGAGGCCGACAAACTAGCCGTAACCGTTGTAGTGTTGGCCGATCTTGACTTTGCATCTGGCATGGTGCGGGTACACGACGGCTCCGGCACGTTATCGTTCGGCGGTAATTCTTACCTTGGCGCTGGGCAATTCGCTGGCGTTGACATCATCGACGAGAACATCGACATCGTGGCACGCGGCATCAAGTTATCGCTGTCGGGTGTTGACTCAACATTCGTTGTGCCGACGATGACCGAGGTATATCAGAACCGCGACGTGACCATGTATCTCGGCTTCGTAAGCCAAACCACCGGCGCACTCATCGCCACGCCCGAGACCATCTGGGAAGGGCGAATGAACCAGATGGTTTTCAAGATCAACAACGGGAGTGCTGTTGTAGAACTTTCGTGCGAGCATCGTTTGCGCCGGGAGCCTCGCGTTGCTCGATACACCGACGAAGATCAGCAAGTGCTGTATTCCGGTGATCGGTTCTTCGATTTAACGTATTCCATTCAAGGCTTCATCAGCAAATGGGGCGCACGAGACGCAGCCTATGGCGGTTTCGGATTCAGCCAGCCCAGCCCTATTGAGCAGCGCGAGGTGCGAAAAGTCTGATGCGCCGCTATGACTGGGCAAGCAAACTGCACGAACATATTGCGGCCAATGCTGACCGTGAGTTTTCGTGGGGCGAGAATGACTGCTGCCTGTTCGTGGCGCGTGCAGTTGATGTGATCTGCGACACGGAACACGCCACTAGTCTCGCGTCTCGTTATCATGACGAGGCTACCGCACAGGAGTACATCGCACAGTCGGGCGGCATCGCTGCGGCAGTCGATACATTTATCGGCCCTCACAAAACAGAAGGTCGGCCTATGCGTGGCGATGTTGTTTTATTCAGCGGTGCGAACGGCGAGACGCTAGGAATCTGCATCGGCAGGCACATCGCAAGCGTTGGGCAATCCGGCGTTGTGATGGAAGACCGCGCAAAAACTATCTGTTATTGGAGCATCTGAAATGCCTCAAGCGGTTGCTCAAGCGATAACGCAATTCATCGTCACGACCTTTGCCGTTAGCGCGTCAAATGCTTATTACGTCTATGCGGTAGTCACGGCTGCAACGTATCTGGCAACTCCCGCAGCACTGGCAAAAATAACCGAGTCGCTGATCGGCGTTCCCAAAGTCAACAAGCAACCCGCTGACGTTGAATACACCGGAACGGTAGAGCCTCGCCGTATCATCTACGGAGAGGTTTTGGCGTCTGGAATGAACGTCATTCCGCCGATGACTTCCGGCACAACGAACGAGTATCTTCATCAAGTTCTTGCCATTGCGGGCCACGAGTGCAATCAACTCGGCACGGTTTACTTTAACCGCGAGGCCATTGGCACGATCTCGGCAATCAGCGGAACCGATGACGATGGCAAGGTAACGACCGGCACCTACGCTAACAAGGCATGGGTGCGTCGATACACTGGCACCTCAACGCAGACCGTAGACTATAAGTTAGCAGCGGCAAAACCAGATCAGTGGACAGCGGCCCACGCTGGCAAAGGCATCGCCTACGTTGCGCTGACCTTTAAGTACGACGAAGAAACCTATAGAACCGGCAAGCCGGAACTGACGCTTCTGGTACAGGGCCGCAAGGTCTACGACCCACGGCTAGACTCTACGCGCAGCGGTGGCAGCGGATCGCAACGGGTTACAGACCCAACCACATGGACGTACTCGACGAACCCCGCGCTGTGCCTCGCCGACTACCTCATCGACGACTCGCTTGGGCTTGGCGAGGACGATACCCGCATCGACTGGCTGAAGGTAATGGATGCGGCAGACATCTGCGACGAGACAGTAAACCTACCAGCGTCTGCAACGCAGAAGCGATACACCTGTAACGTCGCACTCACCGCGACCGATAGGTTTGAGGACAACATACGGGTGCTGTCGCAAGCAATGGCGGGCGTGTGCTACTACTCGGGCGGCTTGTGGCGCATCTATGCTGGCGCATGGTCGGCCTCTGCCTTCACGCTCACGGACGGTGATCTCGTGAATGGCGGCATCTCGGTTGTCACCGCGTATCCGTATAACCAACGGTACAACTCGGTGCGCGGGCGGTTCATCAATAAAGACCGCAACTGGCAAGCGATGGAGTACCAGCCGGTTATCAATACGTCCTATGTCTCTGCCGATGGCGAGCAGATGTGGCTAGAGACGGACTTTGCAGCCTGCACGAACGAGTACGAAGCGCAGCGGCACGCCATCCTTCTCTCGCGCCGCAGCCGCAACGGGCAAGTCGCCACGGTTAAATGCGGCATGAGTGCCTTTGGCATTCTGCCGTTTGAAACCGGCACAGTGACGTTCTCGGAGATTGGCTGGACGAACAAGACCGTGCGCTGCGAGGGCTGGCAGTTTGATCCTACTGGCGCAATCGAGTTAGTGCTGCGCGAAGAGGCGTCTACGGATTGGAACGATCCGCTGACGACCGACTATCTGACACCGACAAGCGTTACCACGCCGACCCCAGACATCTACGAGCCAAGCCCGCCGACGAACCTTACCGTCACCACGCTCGAGAGCAGCATCTATCTCTCGTGGTCTGCGCCTGCCGTCGTGCCGCTTGGCTCCCAATATGATCTCTACGAGTACACCTCGCAGACCCCCTTCTCGTCGGCCACGAAGGTCTGGACAGGCATCTCGACTAACGTATTCATAGCCAAGACCGACACCACCACGCGCTACTATTGGGTCAAGATCCGCACACCAGATGGCGGCGTGTCCGATCCAGAGCCTCCGGTCAATGGCGTGCCAGCGGGCGCAGCATCGCTCCCGAGTGCGCTGTCGCTGTCGGTATCGCCTAGCAGCCTTACCACCTCGGGCACGAGCGCGAGCCTCACCACGGCATCTGCTACGGCCACTGCGGTCGGCGGTACGTCGCCCTATACCTACGCGTGGACACGGCAAAGCGGATCGACCAGTATCTCGGCGGACAGCGCATCCTCGGCGACCAGCACCTTCACCGGCACGAGTCTCGCCAGCGGCACCACCTACGATGCTGTTTTCCGCTGCACCGTAACCGATAACGTTGCGGCCACGAAAACGGCTGATGTTAGCGTGTCGATCACGCGCACCGTGTTTAGCGCATCGGCCAGCCCTGCGACGTTGGTTAAGATCGTGCAGACCTCAAGCGCGACGACTAACAGCACCACGGTCACGCCGACTGGCGGCACCTCGCCCTATACCTATTCGTGGGCATTGCTCGAGGGCGACACGCTCACGGTCAATAGTCCGACCGCAGCGACTACAACATTCAGCAAGACAGGAATGAACACTGGCGAATCGTTCTATTCGACGTATCGGTGTACCGTCACCGATAGCACATCGGGCACCCCGCTGACCGCAACAGCGGATGTGATTATCACCATCGAGCGGAGTGATTGAGGGCGCACACATGATTGATATGTCCAAATTCAAAGTGCCGACAGGTTCGCTGTTGGTAGACGGTGGCTTGGTCGTGGCGCTGATTATCTGGGGCACGCAGATGACCTCGAAACTTGACGCGATCAGCCAACGCCTAGAGAAGGTCGAGCAGACCACGATCCAGCCGGAAGCCGATAGGCGCATTGCGGTGATCGAGGCGCGTGTGGCTGATACCAATACCAGGCTGCAATCAATCGAGGCCAAGTTAGACCGCGTGCTGGAGCGTCGATAGATGGACATCTTCGAAATGTTCACCCGCGCATGGCCGGTAATCCTTGCGCTCATCACGCTGATCATTGTGCTGTCGAAGTTAGACCTTCGCGTCGCGGTACTCGAGGACAAGATCAAAACGCTGTTCGATCTTGTCAACAAACGCAACGACAAGTAATCACTAGCGAGGGCTTGCAATGAATATGCAGAAGATTGTGGATATGCTTTTTCCTGTACTGCTCGCCGCTGTTGGCTGGCTACTCACGGAGATCGCATCCTTTAACAATCGTTTGCTCTCGGTTGAGAGCAAGATGCCCGCGCTGATCACCGCAGAGGGCGTGCCGACTGACAGCCCTGTATCAGCCGAGCGACGGCACAAGATGAAAGAAGAAATCTATACCGACATTCACGATCTTCAAGTGCGGGTCAAATTGATTGAGGAGCGCAACAAATGATGACCATGATTAGCACTTTCCTGTCGTTCCTTGCGGGTGGACTACCCAAGATTCTGTCCATCTTCCAAGACCGTCAAGACAAGAAGCACGAACTGGCTTTGGTCGCAGCCCAGAAGGAGCGCGAGTTAGCATTGGCCGAGCGCGGCTTTCTCGCACAAGCAAAGGTCGAGGAGATTAAACTAGAGCAGATTCAAACGCAGACGGCTGGCGAAGAGCGACAGGCTCTGTACCAGCACGACATCGAGATCGGCAAGGGCGCAAGCCAGTGGATGATCAACCTACGCGCTTCGGTGCGTCCGGTTGTGACGTACATCTTTGTGCTGGAGTTGGTCGC
>Ga0315909_10003879_pt1 | contig 18001 bp, 19 predicted proteins | sample LakEriMetagenome_11_FD_203527 | JGI IMG/M metagenome (GOLD analysis project Ga0315909, IMG submission 203527) | Freshwater fungal communities from buoy surface, Lake Erie, Ohio, United States - Buoy 2 MA125 | ecosystem: Environmental > Aquatic > Freshwater > Lake | place: USA: Lake Erie, Ohio...
AAGATTCGTCCAATTCTTCATCTTCTTCTTCGTCCATCATGTCTTCTTCGTCCATCATGTCTTCTTCATCCATCATGTCTTCTTCGTCCATCATGTCTTCTCCTTCTTCAAGGTCTTCTCCTTCTTCGAGGTCTTCACCTTCTTCAAGGTCTTCTTCCTCATCGAATTCGATCTCATACATAACTTCTTCATCTTCAACGTCGAGATCCTCAACGTCACCGTCTTTTGAGAAAATTGCATTGATTACATCTTCTGTATCAACATCCATTTCATCGATTTCATCTACGTGCATAGTTTCATCTAATTCTTCTTCCTCTTCTGACTCACCTAGCTTGATTAAGTATTCTGTATCAGCGTCTTCGTCTTTTAAGTGAATTTCGTCATCATCTTTTTTCACGATGATTCCATCTTCGTCACTCATAGCTTTGAAAACCTTAAGAATTTCTTCGTCTGAAGCATCAGTTAAATCTATTGGACTTTCTTCAGAATCCATGTCCATGTCCATATCAAATTCCATGTCCATACCCATTTCATCTTCATTATCAACATCAACATCGGTTTCGATGTCTGTATCTAATTCAATCTCATCTTCCATATCTTGCTCTGACAGAGATTCTTTTACTAGTTGGTTGATTTCTTCCTTCATAGTAGAAGCAAGTATTCCTTTTGCATTTTGGGCGATTGCCTCTTCAACATTTTTCATTTGAATCAACGCCTCTTGTACTAAGTTTTTATTTTCTTGCATGAAAAAACTGTTTATTTTAACATATAAATAGTACCAAAATGAAAAAAATTCATTTGTTGGTACTTCTGATTAGAATTATTGTTAATAAATAGTATTAAAACAAAAAAAGTGGTCTTTCGACCACTTCTGTTTTTTTTTCAATTTTTTGATTATTCGATTACTTCATCAATTTTACTTTCAGAAACTGAAGTAATTCTCCAATCATGAGTAAATCCTTCATATTTTTTTGTCACCTTTGCTTCTACATCAGTAACAGAAAAACCTTTGACCAATTTCTCTTCTCTTACTTTTTTAATTTTACCAGTGTTTTCGTCAGGAAAATCGTACTGAATTTTTGCTACAAAATATTTTTCGTCCATAATATTATTTTCCTAAAAAATCGGTTAATTTTTTCATTAAGTCAACCTGCTTACCAACATACTCATTATTTTGTTTAGATTTTTTTTCTTCATCTAAATTTTCTTCATATTTTGCTCTATCATCAGGGTTAGAAAACAAGTAAGCGCCAGGAGTAGATGGTGATGAAACTAAATCGAAACATATCAATTCAAAATCATCTTGAACTTCATTCCGTTCTCCAACCTTTTTCAAAGAACCAACACCTCTTGATGAAATACCCAAAGTCACCCCTTGTCTCATCAAGTTTGCTGCTTGGTCACCCTTTGTCGAAACTATACCTCTTTCGTGAAACCCAGGAGAGGTCAATAGTTTGAGTTTTCCCATGAGTATATTTTTATCCCACCATATATCAGTTATGATGTGAGATACTCTGTCGAGGTCTATAAGAGATGATTCAGGGTGGTTTAATTCTGATGTAGACAAACCTTTTGCGATTGCTTGCTTATACCTGTCAGCTTCTCTTTTAAGAATTCTTTCAGGATACGTTCTACCATTTCTATTTGGTGTGTCAAATTTTTGTAAAACCGCATAAAATTCAAAAGGATTTCTGTAATCCATATTGGATGCCTCCTTGAGTACATCCACATTGTGAGCATCTTTTGGGGAAACCCAACCCGCATCCATTTCTATTAGGATTCCGTGACCGAGTTCACTTGCTTCTAAAATTCTTAAATTTTTCATTTAATCTTTTAAGATAAATATATCAACTCAGATATATTACAGGTCATTCCCTTTTTTTGAAATTGAAAAATCAAAGTATTTGTTCTGAACAACATTGTTTTTGTATATTGATTTCACAATTTGTTTTACTGATTCTTTAATTTCATCACTTTTAAAATCTATGTCTTTAGTGGTATAAAGATTGATTTCGAGATTGAAAAAGGATTTTTTACCTTTGAATATACCACTTGTTCTAAGGTCCAAGTCGACTATATTTTTTTGTTGAAAAATTTTGGAATCGATAGATTCGAAAATTGAATTTTTTATTTCTCTACCTAAACTAGAGACAACTCGATTCCAATTATTAAATTCTTCTTTAGGTGTAACCCATGATTGGATATTAATATAAACTGATTTTAAGTTTTTAGAATCGACTGTACCGTACTGAGATTTTATTGGACTGAACAGGTTAAGTTTTACACTTTTTCCTTTTTTCATTAATAATGATATTAAACTTGTTTATTCGTTGATGAAAAAATATACATTATATGGAGAAATGTCAAAATTTTTTTATATTTATTAATATTTCTAATATATGATAATAGTAAAAATTACTCAGGGGAATAACCTTGAAAGAGCATTGAAAACTCTCAAATCAAAAGTAATCAAAACAAAACAAAATCAAATTTTATTTGACAAAAGGGAGTTTACAAAAAAATCTGTACTCAGAAGAGCACAGATTTTGAAAGCGAAACACGTACAAAGTCTCAAAGATAAATCAAATTGATTCTTCTAAATTTTTTAATCTAAGAAAATTTAATTGGTCAAATTTTTCAGATTTTACTCTATTAATTGTTTCAGAAATTTTTGATTTTATGTCTTGAGATTCTTCATTGTTCTGAAGTACTTCGAGTTTAGAAATTGCACTTTCTCTGATTGTTTCAAACTTACTTTCTAAACTTTTTGTATCTTCGGAAACTATTTGAAAAAATTCTTTTTTGGAATTTTCATCCAAATTCAAAATGTAATTATTGACAGTTTGGTTCGCAACTGCAACCATTGAACTTATTGGGATATTAATATTTTCTTTAATATTTTCTTTCACAGATGTGATTACTTTCAAAATATTTTTCTTCGCATTTACTCTTTCAATTAAATCAATTCCTTGATTGTAGACTAATGTATCGATGTCGGAATATTTGTTTTCAATCTCCTGAGAAAAACTTTTTGGTAATTTGATACTTGGTAAAATTTTATTTAACAGACTAACCCCTTCTTCAATAAAAAATTTTGCATCCTGTTCACTTATCCCTTGAGGTGAACTCAGTTGATCATATATTGCGTATGCTTTTGACATAGCTTTATTACTCAAAACGTTGTGTTTGAATTCTCGTATTGTTCTCTTGAACTCATTCTCATTTCTATAAGATTCTAAGAGATTTTTTTCTATTAGGGATTTTACTATTCCGAAGGTCATTGTCTTTTTTCAAATAAATATTATGAATTTAATAACTTATCTAACTCTTTTGAAATTTCTCCCAAAGAATCTTGTGCCTGACCCAAATTTATCATTTGAGAACCTTCGATTAAATTGTTTTCTAGCAAAATATTCAAATCTTTTTTCCTTGATTCTGGTGTAACTTCTGCCGCTGGTGGTGGAGCTTCAGCTCCTGCTGGTGGTGGAGCTTCTGCACCCAATTCAGTACCTCCCATATCTCCACTGAATGACGAAGGTGGAGGACCTAATTCTTCTCCTCCATCCGTAGTTGTTTCTGCACCAGCCGTAGGAGTTGCTCCTGTTTGGGAACCATACAATTTATCGATGTTGTCAAACAATCCAGTTTTTGTAATTACAGTTGGTGTTGCCTTCAGTTCTTCACCGACCGCTCTTTCAACTCGTTGTTGTTGTAAATCCAAACGAACTTCCTCATCGGACCAACCAAAGATATGTTTCTTAGCCCAAGTTGATGAAGTTGCTTGAATTCCGTTTCCTGGATCTGCAACCAAATCTTTATATAATAATACTTTTTCTTTCCACACATCGATTTTTAACAAATCTGCTTGTGTTGAAGGATTTGTTAAACCAAGTGTAAAGTTCGATAGTTCATCTTCGAATCCCAATAAAAATAAGTGAACAATTGCTATTTTGTTCAATTCAGCCAACATACTTTTTTGTATTCTGTTGATTGTACGGGCAAATCTAATATCTTGTAATGCTAAATTCTTTCCATCACCAACAACTTCTTCAAATCCCAAAAATGCTTTTGGAACTCTCAACGCTGTTAATAATTTCTTTTGAATATATTCAATATCGGCAATTTCTGATAGGTTTTGAGCACCTGCCAATGTATCAATTGGTGTTGGTGCTGCTGGATCACGAACAGGAATAAAGTAATCTTGGTCTACCGCCATTTGGTTAAATCTCATGTCGACATTACCTGTCTTACTATCAACAATTTGTTCTCTCTTGAACTTGTTGGCAACTCTTTGTACGTACGCTTCAACGTCGTCATCATTCATGTTTCCAACGAAAACTTTAAAAATTCTTCTTTCAGGTGCTCGAGATGTTCTATAAATTAACATAGCATCCTCACAAAGAAGAAGTTGTTTCCATATACGTCTTGCTTTTTCCAACATTGAAGTTCCATAAGGGAGTTTTCTGTCATCACCCAATAATCTGAAGTGAGCCATTTCCCAAGATTGAAATTCCATGTTTTTATTTTTCCAAGTAAAGTGTAATGACTTTTGGTCCTTATCCACTTCATTTTTTACATCAACAGATATTTTGCCACTTGCTCCAACCTCATGTCGTTCAATTTCTATAGTTGGTAATTGTTGACACCCTACAACTCCTTTTTCAGGGTCCAACTTCAAATAAACAAAGTTGTCACCATACTTACAGGTGTTCCGAGTCCACATTGGCAAGTTAGTGTTAATGTCCAATGCATTATTGAACAAATCAGCTAAGACACCTTTAATTCTTTTTGATTCAGAATAAATTTGTAAGATGAATCCATCCTCATTTGTTGTAGTGGATTCCTCGGCGTATATGTCCAATGCTGCTGAAATTTCAGGGGTGTACTCCATAGACTCATAGTCATATTGAGCAGACAACCTTGTTGGTTCATAATAAATTGCTTGGGAATATAAATTGTTTTCTACCTTAGCCCACTGATTTGTAAGGTAGTATGTTTGTTGTGCTTGTAGTTTTTCTTTTTCGTACTCTTCTCTACTTTTTGTTCGCAGAAGTTCCTTTTTATCAAACTTAAATGTTGGATAATCCTGATTGAGAAGTGAGTTCGGCCCAAAGGTTTGAGACAATCTCTGCCAAACGGTCATGTTTTGTTCTGCCATACGTAATTTTACTATTTACCCTGATAATATAAATAGTTATTTAGCACCAAATAACCACCCATATTTTTGATAATCCGATTTGGATGGGCCATTATTCATCAAGTTGGGGTCTTTACCCATTTGAGGAACCATAGGATTAAAATAGTCCGAGGTATTTTTGTTCTCACTGACCACAGTCGCCCATGAATTCAACATTGCTTTTGTATGGTTTACCACTTTAGTAAGGGATTGAAATGATTTTTCTGCAACATAAATTGCCATAGATAAAGCCATGATACAATCATCATGTTGTCCCTTTTGATGGTCAGGTCTTCCGTTTATGTAAACGAAAGTATTCATTTCATTGTATGTTCTATGTGAAAAAATTTTGAACCCGTGTCTAACTCCTTCTTCGAATGCAGCAATAATTTGAACTCTTTTTGTGTTAAAATTAATACCTGGTATTTTTTCATTAATTTTGGGGTCCCACTTCCATTTGTTTGAAGTATCAACACCATCAACATAGAGACCTCCTTGATACTGTAGTTCTTGTAGTTTTCTTGCGGTTGAAACTCCCATTCCTCCTGTAATATCTATGACACAAAACGCATTATACATAGTACCCCATTTGTAAGCAATCTCGGCTAAGACATCAGGTGGAACTTTCCCAACATATTCTAAGGATTGTTCTCTTTCATCAAAATCGATAATCTGTATGGATGAAAAGTCTTCTGAGTCACCACGAGAAACGTCAATTCCCATAACATATTTGTGACCATTGACTGGCTCTTTGAAAATCCACAATGCATTGCCCATTAGTTTTGCTTGTGGTGATTGAAGTTGATTTTTAGCAATATTTTGCATCAAGTCAGAATCGAAAACGTTGTCCCCTGAACCCAAGAAATTGCATTCCAATTCTTGTGCAACCTTTCTTCTGTCATACTTCAATTTTTTTACCATCCCCTCAAACCAAGAAGAACATGGTTTGTATCCTTTTTCTATGTAATCTGTCGTTACGGCATGATCTCGGTCATACGGATTATCCGTAGATAAATCTATGATAGTATCGATTGGATAGTCTTCTCTGTTAAGTAAATAATGAACCAAATCTCCAGTTTTGACCATATACAAATCTTTGGTATATCTCGGATCTCTGTACCAAAACATTTCGGAGATTTTGAAATCATTCATACCTCTCAAAGCTTGGTCATAAATTTCATAGTAAATTGGGTCATATCCGTTAGGTGTAGATACAACTATCACTTTACCACCTGTAGATAGGGAAGCCATACAAGCTGACCAAAAGTCTCCGTCAGCCTCGATGAAGGCAGCTTCGTCAAAAATAAGGATTGTAGGTGTATAACCTCTCAAGGCGTCCTTAGATGTTGCAACCGCTTTGACTTCACATCCGTTATTTAATTTGAAATGTCTTTGAGAATTCTTTTCTGCTGAAAATCCAATTCCAACCCATGCTGGCCATTGTTCTATAAACCCACGTATTTTGTTTGCCATTTCTACGGACGTATCCAATTTGTTGGCAATAATCAAAACTTTTTCAGGTTTTTCTTTTCTTGCGAAGGCTAGTTTTTTTGATGCCCATGCAGCTGTTACTGTGGAAACACCTGCTTGTCGATATTTTAGGGCAATATTTTCGTTGTGACTTTCGTAATCTTCGAGTAGAGATACTTGGTCGGGGAATAAATCCAAAGGGACATATTTGGATACTGTATTATCGTATGTCTGTAAATAAGTACGAAGTGCATAAGGGGTATTCCTCATACACTTCGTATATTCTATAATTAATTGTTCTTTATTCACACAGTCAAATCAATATATGATTTATGGTCTTGGTATTCCCAAATCTCTGTAGAGTTGATCATAATCATCATCTTCGTCTTCGGAACTATCGGTCCCTTTGGACTCATCATACTCACTTTTCTGTTGTTGAGCCTTTCTCATGATTTCTTTGAATTTTGCGGTCGCTTTTTTGACTTTCGATTCATCTTCAGAGATTGCGTTTCCAATAATTTCTAAAAACTCTTGAGCTGGTGTCTGATACAGATTAGAATAAAACCAAGGAACCAAACCTTTATTCTCTTCATCAAACATTTCATCTGGTAAAGCAAATCTGATTTTTTCTACAATCTCTGGACCGATTCTGAGTTGCATTGGTTCATTGGACAATACATCAGTAACCCCTCTTACATTTCTTGACATTTCAGGGTCTTCAGGTAATCCATGTCTTGCAATAGATTCCTCCAAACCTTTGATTATCTCATGACACAAAATAGGGAATATTAATCCTTCAGCAACAATTTTAGTGTCGGGTCTATCTTCTCCACCTTCTTCCTCCTCATCCTCATCTTTATTCTCCAATTTTACTTTACCCGCAACACCACTTCCTGTGCGAGACATCATTTCAATCATTTGTTCCATTGAAAAATACATGAAATCATTGATTGCCATAATTCCCAAATACGCTGGATAAAGTTGGGGGTCAATTGCATCAAGTCTTTCTTTTACCTCTGGTTTTTGGAATATATAATGTCCTTTCTTCGCTGCCCCTTGAATGATTGCATTAATCATATTTCTTTTATGAATTTCCAATTCCATCAATTCGTCTTCAGTCAAGTCTTCAACATCGAAAGAAGGGATTTCAGGTTGTTTAGAATCGTCGTCTTTTTTTTCAGGTTTGGACATTTTCATTCTAAAGTCCGAAGTATTAATTGGTGCTCTATTCAGTAATGCTTCGATTTCAAACCAGTCTGTAGGCACTTGGGTTTCTTCCAAAGAAGCGTCAATCGCTAATTGTTCCAATTCTTCTCTGTGTCTTCCTTCAATTCTTGTTATTGCAGGGACCTTACTCATCATTTCCTGATAAATCATGCCCTGTACTTGTTGAGAACTAATATCTTCTATTCCAGTTACTTGTTTTAACTTGTCAGCAACTTTACCAAATCTTGAACTTACCAATCTTTGTACGTCTTCAACACCCTTTCTCATTGCAGGATTTTTTGCATACAAATTTTCAGGACTCCCTAATTTGAGTTCCAATCTTGGGTCCATTCTTTCAGGTCTGTCCCCGTACTTTATTTGTTCTTTTAATTTTGCCATTTTATTTACCCAATAAATTTAGTATAACATCAATTACTTCTTGTTTAGCATCTTCGGGAGATATTCTTCCTGCTTTCGGGTCAATTTGTTCTCCTGGTCTTGGATTTTTTCCAGGGTGTGCAGGTCGTGTAGTTGGTTTCGTGTCAGGTTTGGTAATTGGTTTAGTTGGAGCGGTAGTTGGTTCACCAGCTTTTGGATCGATTTGTTCTCCTGGCCTTGGATTTTTTCCAGGATGCGCAGGTCTTGTAGTTGGTTTTGTATCAGGTTTGGTAATAGGTTTTGTTGGAGCCTCTGTTGGAGCTTCAGACAAATATTTCAATAAGTCACCTTTGGTGATTCTTGGGAGAATGTTTCTTTCCACGATTTTCATAATTTCAGTTTCCAAAAACAAAGATACAGGATTTTTTCCTTCTTCCAATTGTTTTTTTACTGATTTTACACATCTTTCAAATTTTCTTGTTTTCTTTGGTCCCACCTGTGCATGACATATTGCCCATGGATTCGGTTGACCTGGCTTGAGGTCTGCCTCACTTTCGAACATACCCATACCATCAGTTTCATCACCAAATCCATCATCTGATGAAGGACCGACTTGTTTCGGATCTTGAGTTTCAGTTTCTTTGTTCGGATCGATTGTAACTTCTTCTTCTTCAGCCATTTCTTCCATCGGAGTCGCTTTGATTCCTGTTGATGTTTTTTGAATTACCATTTTTTTCCCTGCAGGAGGGGCTGGAACTGCGGTTCCTTTTTCCAAATCACTTGTGGGTATATTGTAAGATGTGGTTGTCTGTTGTGTAACAGCTTCAATCATCAATTTTGAATGTAATACGGCAATCTGAGATTCAGTCATCTTCCCCACGGTCTTTGCTGACAATCCTTTATCTATCAATTCGAGTGCTTTCTTATTAATTTTCATAAACTACTTTTTTTTCGAATTCCAATATCAAATCTCTTTCGTAGAGTTTGTCTTTTATTTGTTGTTCGGACATCCCAAATCTAAAAACCATTCTTTTCTGATTCTCATACTCGTCTGTTTCCCAAGCTAAAGCAACCACATCATCGATTGCATCTTCCATAGAAAAAAAATCGGAGTTCTGAATCAATTCCAATTTAACATCAGTATTTCTCAGAACTCCCACTTTTTTTATGTATTGTAATTCAGGTGGTCCTGGATAGCCATTCGATGGCTTGTTGTCCCAAGAATCTCCCCAAACATCAAGACTATCAGAGAAAATGAATTCGTAAAGATTGTCCCCCCTATAATTAGGTCCCAAACCATTTACGTATATCAAATTACTCATACTAATAATCCTTCAGGTGATATTTTTACTTGTTGTCCTTTATTTTCGAACACCAAATTTTTCTTATTAGTAATTCCAACAATTTTAGCTGAAGAATTTTCCTGTAAGAATTTTTTTGATGTCAATTCTTGTTCGATTGTCTCACTTAATTTTACAACTTCTTCCATCTGTTTTTTTACAGACAAAGATTCATTCATTTTATTTTTTTTACTTTCAAGAATTTCTTTCTTTGAAATTTCAAAATACTTGGAAATAACTTTATCGATTGCAGATTCACCAAAAATACTGTCGATGATTGCACCGTTTCCGTACCCACCTTCTTCCATTTCACTCTCAACAGGTACGTCCATATCAGCTTGAATATCTTCAACTTCTGAATCGTCCGTCATGTCCAATCCACCCATATCATCTCCACCTAAATCTTCAGATTCCTCATCAAACTTAGATAGAATGTCTTCTCTATCTTCTTCGGATAAAGTTTTCAAATCAACTGAAGAAAGGACCATGTTAATCACATACTTTATATCTTCAGAAGTCATTGGTTCTTGACTATCCAATGTTCTAATTTTCTGAGTCAATTTACCTGTAAGTTTTTGGATAGTCTTGAAAGATACTTCTTCGTCCCCCATATCAGACGTTTCAACATCCATAGATACGTCAACTCCCATTTCACCTTCAGGACCCATATCTTCCATACCCATATCTTCACCACCCTCAGGGGCGTCTACTGGAGATGGAGGTAATGCTGGAGCTGGAACCGCTGGCGGAGCTGGAGGTGCCGCAGGTTCTGCCATTGCTGGCATTTCATCAGCTGCTGGCTTTGGGGTTTTCAAAACGAATTTTTTCTGTTCTCCGAAAAAAGATACTCCTTCTTCATTCTCATTGAGTCTGTTCAATTCACCAGCCAACAAGTTCAGTCTCTTGAATGCCTGAGAATATGAAGAATAGTACTTTCTATTTTTCATTGGCTCAATGTATTCAGTCTGAGACTCAGAAATAGTTTTCTTAATAATATACCCTTGTCTTTCTTTGACTATCTCATAATTGTTTCCATCAGCAAGTGAAATAGAATATTCAGACTTTGCAGTTTCATTCATAGTAGCAGGAATTACCTCGTTGAAACGAGCAATTTCCATGATTCTTTTTATCTTTTCTTGTCCAGTCAATTTTTCACTGCCAAGTGGTTTCAAATCTCCCATATTGTAATTTATTTTTTTTTCTATGTTTAATTATTTAATCCTTGGAATCCTCCTAAAGATATTGCGTTCAACTGAATTATTGTTACGTTGCCATCTTCATCAGTCATTACTTGGTAAGGGACTGTTGAACCCGATGGTGCGGTTCCTCCACTGAATGAACCCAACATATCAATTGTATATTCGTATTGTTGGTTTACTTCTATTGTATAATTGAAAGTTACACTCGGAGTTGGGGTTGCGGTTGGAGTTGTATTTGGTGTTCCTGATGGTGTTGAAGTTACTGTTGGTGTTGGTGTTGGTGTTGATGTGACTGGTGGTGTTCCACTCGCAGATGCAGTAATACTTGGTGTCGGTGTAATCGTTGTGGTATTAGTTGGTGTTGAAGTAACTGTTGGTGTTTGAGTTGGTGTCGCAGTAACAGTAGTTGTAACTGTTACTGATGGTGTTACAGTTGGTGTTGAAGTTGCAGTTTGAGTCACTGTAGCCGTAGGAGTTGGAGTCACTCCTGCAGTTCTTGTTGGAGTCGGAGTTGTAGTTGATGTTGGTGTAGCACTTGGAGTCGATGTATTCGATGCTGTTGGTGTTGGAGTTATATCTCCAAGACATTCAATACAAGTTTCCCAAGGTCCATTGAATATAGTCACATCCAAAGCCAAAGGTGTATCAAAACCATTATTTACCGTGTAGCATTGATGACCTCCTCCGTCGACATTCAAATCATATATTTTTCCACTGACAAGAGTACCTCTAAATTTTGCGTATAAAGTTGTGCCTCCCGTACAAGGAGTAATAATATAATATGTGTAAGCCAACAATGAAGTAGTTGGAGTCACCGTATTGGTTGGTGTAATTGATGGTGTAGGAGTAATAGTTGCAGTTTGGGTTGGAGTAGTTGTAACAGTTGGTGTTTGAGTTGGTGTTCTTGTCACCGTAGCAGTGTTTGTAGGCGAAGTAGTATTTGTTACAGTTTGAGTAACAGTTGGTGTTGGTGTGACTGCCGCGGTTTTTGTCGGTGTAGGTGTTGGAGTTTTGGTTGGTGTTACTGTCGGAGTCGATGTATTTGACGCTGTAGGAGTTGGAGTAATATCACCCAAACATTCAATACAGTTGTCCCATGGTCCATTAAAAATTGTTGCAGTCAAAGCTAAAGGAGTGTCAAAACCTGACGCGATGGTATAACATCCATTACCACCACCATCGATGTTCAAGTCGTAGATTTTACCCTGAATGAGATTTTCCTCCGACTTGATGTATAGTTGTGTGGTGGAATTACAGGAAGACGCAATATAATAATTAAAAGCCATTTAATTTTTTCTTTATAAATATACGGTTATTCACATTTATTAAGGTGTAAGTATCAGTCTTCCAATTTTCTCTCAACAGAAAGTTCTTTATCGACTGCTTTATTTGAAATATCGAACAACTTTTCGATGTGTCCCGACCTTCTCAAAAATTTAAAAACCAAGTTTTCATATGAAAGTTCACCTTCCTTTTCCAACCCTGATTTACGGTAATTCTTTAACTTTTCTTTGATTGAATCAATTAGTTTAATATCATCCTCTGAATGTTCTGACTCAATTACTTTGTCTATCTTTTCAGTCCAATTCTTGATTTTTTTCTCTAATACACCTCTATCAATTTCAATGTCTATTTTTTTGGGCTTTGTAACCCACTCATCGTTTAATACTGAATAAACACCTGTGGCAAAATGTGGCTCTTCACTGTCTTGGGCGTACAATTCAACATCATACCCAAATATTTTGATGTCGTGTTTGTCGTTGAAAACTTGTTTTTTCAAATTGTATAATTCTTTGTATAAATCTGACTCGTCTTCGTATTGTTGGAAATCAACAATAATGTGTAGATCGAAATCGGAGAACTCTGACCAATTGAAATTAGCCAACGAACCAGTTAAAACAATATCTTCAACAAAAACATCTTCTCCCAAATAATCAATAAATTCTTCAGCAATTCTCATCAAAGCTTTTTTCACTTTAGGAATCATTTTAGCTTTTTGAGGATTTTCAGGATTTTCCCATACTTTCGGATTGAGAGTTTCTTGTACTGAAAAACTGTTAAGAATTTTTTGAAAATTATTCATTTAGATAAATACTATATTTTTTTGTACTTGAATGCTCTCGATATGTCCGTAGTGAAAAACTTTCCTTGTGACTCGGACACTCTAAACTTAGTATATGTCTGATGTGGAACGTCTTCGTACTCGTACTTTAATCCATTGTTGAATTCAACAACGAGTTTTTTCGTTTCAGTATCGTATTCTGTTTTTTTTATGTTTGAAGATTTAATCTCATTGAGAATCTTCGTCCCCTTTATCTCTTCTTTCAGTATCGCCATCTCGGAGTGGTATTAATTCGTTTATTTTTAATAGTAACGGCATAATGTAGTCTTGAACTTCTTCTTTGGTGACATCAAATCCATAATCGATAATAAACCTAATCAAAGAATTGAATTGACTTTGAAATTTTTCTTGGAGACTCATCATCTTAAAAGTATATTGGGGAGGACTATCAAGTTCTGATTCACTGAATCCAAGTTCTTGTAGATGTCGTCTGAGTTCCAAATAGGTCTCCAATAATTCATTCAAGAACGGAGAGTTATTCAAATATTTTTGGAATGGTTTCATAAATATAAATATTATGAAAACTTTTTACATTTTGACTATTATAAAAAATAAAAACCCTCACCGATAGTGAGGGTTTTTTGATTACTTCAATTTCTTGAGTTGGTCTCTAATTTCAATTGATTTCTCAAAATTTTGTTCTTTGATTGATTGTTTGAGTTCAAGTTCCAACTTTTCGATTTCAACTTGATTACTTTCAAGTTTTTTAATTTTATCTCTCAATTCAACCGCTTTTTCAAAATCTTCATTTTCGATTGCAAGATCTAGTTGTTGTTTAAGAGTCTTAGTATTTGTTTCTTTAGGGACTTGGTTTCCACCATAAAAATAACTCGTGAATACCATACTTCCATCATCGGAAATTTTCTTATGGGTTTTCCATTGTCCATCTACGTCATCGAATTGTTTGAACATATCGTCAAACGCTTTCCACAAATCATTTAAGTTTCTTTCTCTACCGAACATAATTATATTTTTTTTGTTTAAGTTTATTTTCGTATATTTGTAATCAAGTTTGATGCCCACACAAATTATATGACACCATGTCACAAAAATCAAATATTTTCATGAAAAATATGACATTTTGTCATAATATTTGGAAAAGAATAAACTTTGTTATTACTTTGTAAAAAAAAAGAACTATGAATGACCTAATGGACGACGAAGACAAAATGATGAGTAAAAAACAGAAGTCTGCAAGTGAGACCTCAACACCTGTACTTGATAATTTCAGTAGAGATTTGAATAAACTTGCTGAAGCGGGAAAGTTAGACCCCGTAATCGGAAGAGACAGAGAAATTCTTAGAATTGCTCAAATCTTATCCCGAAGAAAAAAGAATAACCCAATTATCATTGGTGAACCTGGTTGTGGTAAGACTGCAATCGTTGAAGGTTTAGCGATGAAAATTGTAAATGGGGATTGTCCAAGAAATTTGTTGGACAAAAGATTGGTTAATCTTGATTTGACTTCCGTTGTCGCTGGTACAAAATACCGTGGACAATTCGAGGAGAGGATGAAAGTAATTATCGAAGAACTTCAAGCGAATCCAAACATCATTGTTTTCATTGATGAGATTCACACTTTGGTAGGTTCAGGAAATTCATCTGGTTCAATGGACGGTTCCAACATTTTTAAACCTGCATTGTCTCGTGGGGAAATCCAAGTCATCGGTGCTACAACTTTGGATGAATTCAGAAAAAACATCGAGAAAGATGGGGCATTGGAGCGTAGATTCCAAAAAGTAATTGTAGAACCATCTTCAGTTGTTGAAACGATTCAAATTCTGAAAAACGTTCGTGATAAGTATGAATCATATCACAAAGTAGTTTATTCGGATGAGGTAATTGAAACATGTGTGAAACTTGCCGAGAGGTACATCACTGACCGTGAATTTCCCGACAAAGCTTTTGACATTATGGATGAGGTCGGAGCAAGAATGCAGACTGAATTGAAAGTACCTGAATCAATTGAGGAGTTGAAACGTAAAGCTGCGGAATTGAAACAACAAAAGTTAGATGTTGTTAAAAAACAGAATTATGAACAAGCAGCTCAACTCAGAGACAAGGAGAAAAAGTTGTTGGACAAATTGGAACAAGAAAAACAGAAGTTTGAAGAACAGATGTCAAAGGACAAACAGAAAATCAGTTTGGAGGATGTATATGATGTTGTTTCGAACATGACCAAAATTCCTGTCAATAAAATGTCCACAGATGATTCGAAAGCCCTTCTCAACTTGGATAAACAAATTGTTGGTACAGTAATCGGTCAAGATGCAGCTGTAATCAAAGTTGCAAAGTCCATCAAAAGAAATCGTCTTGGAATTAAAGATCCGAATCGTCCAATAGGGTCATTCATTTTCTTAGGTTCTACGGGTGTTGGTAAAACTCATTTAGCTAAACAACTTGCAAAAGAAATGTTTGGAAGTGAAGATTCTCTTATCCGTGTAGATATGTCCGAGTACCAAGAGAAACATACGGTTTCTAAATTGGTTGGAGCGCCTCCAGGTTATGTGGGTTATGAAGAAGGTGGTCTTCTTACCGAAAAGGTTAAGAACAAACCTTATTCTGTAATCTTATTCGATGAGGTTGAAAAGGCTCACAAAGATGTATTCACTGTATTACTTCAAATCTTGGATGATGGTCACGTTACAGATAGTTTGGGTAGAAAAATCAACTTCAAAAACACTTTGATTATTCTTACGTCAAATCTCGGTGTAAAAAAACTTCAAGACTTTGGGACTGGTATTGGATTCTCCAATAACACTTACAGTAACGAAGAAGCGAAAAAAGAAGTCTTGATGAAAGAGATGAAAAATTTCTTTTCTCCTGAGTTCATCAATCGTATCGATGATACTATTGTATTCAATTCTTTGTCTCAAGAAGACATCAAAAAAATCACCGACATCGAACTTAAGAAATTGATGAAACGTCTTGAAGAAATGAAGTACAAGATAAGTTATGACGAATCACTTTTGGATTATCTATCTAAAATTGGTTACGACGAAGTCTATGGAGCGAGACCTCTTAAGAGAGCAATCCAAGATAAAGTCGAAGACTTATTATCCGAAGAAGTTCTGACCGACAAAATTATACCAGGTAAAACCTATGTAATTAAAGTCGAAAATGAAGAAGTCAAAGTAATCAAGAAAGGTCGGTAATTAAAAAGGGGGAATATTCCCCCTTTTTTTATATTTATATTCATGAGTAATTTTTCCCGACTGTTAGATAAGTTTAAAGATTCATTCCCACCAGATTTACAATCTAAAGTCGATGTAATCGAAAATTTTGTTGTGAACTATATTCAAGAAAATAACCTTAATGTAAAATTCTTGAATTCATGTAATGCAGGATTCAAAGGGGTAAGAACAAGAGACCAAATTATTATTTGTTCTCCTTTTGGTATGGAAACCATCGGTGATTTTTTATATACCATATTCCACGAAATCAGACATGAACAACAGATTAGAGATTTGAAAATGTTAAATCCTCTAACGGATTTTGATTTAGAGGATTTCGAAGCTCTTTATGAACAATATTGGAATATGGAGTTGGATGCCGACAAATTTGCAAAAGAAATGGTTGCAAAGCTCGTAATCAAATTGGGGATTCCGATCGATATTGCAAAAAAATTATTTTCGTTGTCACCATATGTTGAGCAGTACCCAAGAATGTCGAACATGGTTCGTGGAGGAATTCAACAAATTATTAACGACATAAAGAGAATAAAAAAATCGGGTGGCGAATATACTGATATTCAAGACCACCCAGTAGTACAAAGACACATTGATAAATTAGAAGATTTTATCTGATTGTTAGAACTATGGTATAAAAAGTTGATTTACCTTGCCATCCATAAGAATCGTAATCAACTATTTCAACTGTAAAATGTTCTTTAGACAATACACGAATATCTTTTTCAGTTACTCCATCACAATTTTCAATGAGAATTATTTTTCCATTAGGTTTTAGAAATTTTTGAGCAGAATCGAAGAATTTTTTATGGAATTCCATGTCAAAATCCAACGAAATTAATTTTTCTTCTCTACTTCTATATCCATCAGGTCTTAGAGTTTTGAAGTGTGGAGGATTTGATACAATAATATCGAATTTGTTTTCCTCACTTATTCCATCGAAACAATCAGACAATATAAACTCCACGTTTTGAAGTTTGTTGAATTGATTAGTTTCCTGAATACTTGGATATAAATCAATATTAATGTCAGACAGAACAAGTCTTTTTACTTTTTTTCTTTCTAACAGAGTGTATCCAATAAAACCAGGTCCTGAACACATTTCTAACACATCACCGAAATCTTGAATATAATCAGTGATAATCGGTTTCGTTATTGCATTGAATCCAAATGTAGTTCCTCCTCCATCAAATCTTTTTTCATAAAAAACTTTTAGGTCATCAATATCAAATGTTTCCATAATCAGAATGGGTGAAAATATCCCTTAGGGACTGATTTTTTGTAATGTAATTTATATCCCAACTCATTTATCATTTTTCTTCCCATTTCAATACCATTGAAAACATCTTCGATTACTACATACTCATCTCTTGTATGATAATCGTAATAACCGATTGAGAAATTAATACATGCGAAATTGAATTTAGTTCGTAGAGCGTAAACATCAGTATATGGATGAACCATATATTGCATTTGTTCATTAATCATTCCTTCAGTCAAAACTTTATCTATTTTTTCGAAAAATTCTGTACCTCTGTCAAAAAGAAGTTGCCCAAAACATTTTTCAGTAATCATCCAATTTTCAGGTGCATCAAACTGAATTCCATACCCAACATTTTCAAAAAAATTTTTATCTGCGGCATTCGATCCGTGACATCCAGTTTCTTCTGCAACAAAGAATGCTGCTTTCAAATATGGTAATTCTTTCAATAAAGTTAGACATGCAAACACACCGCATTTGTCATCTCCTCCGATTCCTGTCGGGAATCCATCATTGTTAAATGCTTTCAATGAGGGTTTCAATTCTCCTTGAGAGTTTTTCAACATCATTTCTTCGATGTTAATTGTATCTAAATGGTGAACGGTGTCTGTATGAGATATTACACAAGGAAAAAAGAAATCCTCAGGTAAATCGGAAGTTT
>Ga0315909_10003880_pt1 | contig 17999 bp, 33 predicted proteins | sample LakEriMetagenome_11_FD_203527 | JGI IMG/M metagenome (GOLD analysis project Ga0315909, IMG submission 203527) | Freshwater fungal communities from buoy surface, Lake Erie, Ohio, United States - Buoy 2 MA125 | ecosystem: Environmental > Aquatic > Freshwater > Lake | place: USA: Lake Erie, Ohio...
CGGCGAGTTTGGAGTTGTCGCCGCTGGCGGCGAGTTTGGAGTTGTCGCCGCTGGCGGCGAGTTGCGAGTTGTAGCCGCTGGCGGCGAGTTTGGAGTTGTCGCCGCTGGCGGCGAGTTGCGAGTTGTCGCCGCTGGCGGCGAGTTGCGAGTTGTAGCCGCTGGCGGCGAGTTGCGAGTTGTAGCCGCTGGCGGCGCGTTTGGAGTAGCCGCTGGTGGCGACTTGCATCTTGTCTTTGCATGCGTTCAATATCCATTTGACGCTTGCGGAGATGAAGTCGCCAAGCGTCAGTTTTTCTTTGACAGTGAGGGTTGCCGCTGCGATTTTGCTGTCTTCGGATGTCCTTGACACGGTTCCCGAAACTTCGACTGCGGCGAAGACGCTGTCGCAAGGTCCGTAGTAAATCCAGATGTCGAGAGGGTTTTCGCAGGCGTGGAATCCACTTTCACAGACCTTGACCAGTCCTTCTTTGTGGTAAGTTTGGCCGACTTCGTACTGAATGCCTCTGCATTTCATGTTTTTGTCGAAGCCTTTGTAGGCTTTGATGGTGGTTGTTTCATTCATTATGCTTAGTATCCCTTAAACACCCTTCGCAACATCTCAAACACCTTGCCCGACTGAACGTCAGCCGGCACGCAATGCAGCACACGCCAGCCCAGCAGCACCGCCTCGTTTCGTTTTTCCTGATCGTCGACGAACCCTTGCCCCCTCGTGTGCCGGCCGCCAGTCCACGCCCCGCCGTCGATTTCGAGCGCGACCATTTCGCTCGGCCATGCCCAATCGAAGCGCCACTTCCTAGTCGGATGGAACTCGTGTTCCGGGACCGGCGCCGGGATGCGGTGAGCCGAGCACGCCGCGAGGAACAGTTCCGGTTTGTTCTGGCGGCCTTTGGCTCGCGCCGGCGCGACGTCCAGCCCAAGAGCTCGGGCTTGTGAGCGGGAGATTTTCACGGAATTTCACTCCATTCCCGCCCGTCGAGCAGCCGGCCGGCGGCACGCTTGCCGACGCGCTGCATCTTGAGTCCTTCCCAATCAACCAGCGGCGCGGGCGACAGGTGGAGTTCCGCAGGATGCGCGTGAATCCACTCACCCCACTGCTTGAAAAAGAACGGCACCCCCGCGGCCTGGCACTGGTCGCGAATCGACCGCACCCAATCAGGGTGCATAGGACGGGCGTTCGGGCCGCTCTCGCCGCCGACGATGACCCAGTCGATTAGGTTTCCATCCCGAGCGTCAACGTCCGTTATGAGCCACGGCGACAAATCAACCGGCCCCAACAACGGCTCCATCGAGAGAAACCGCACCGCCGCTGGCGTCTTGAGCAAGAGCGGTATTCGCGTGTCGGCTTGCTCCTGGTTCTCGACGCTGACGCCGAGCCAGACGTTGGGGCGAATGACCAAGCCGTTACCGCATCGGCAGTCGCCCGAATAAGCCCCTGTCTCCCATCCGCCCTTTCCCTTACACAGAGGGCACTTCGCATCCGGCAGCATCTTCGCAATGTTCTCCGGCCGCTTCGTGAGCAACAGCCAATCAAGGTTCGGTGTGGCGTCGATCAGGTGGAAGAGGCGGCGGCGGACGTCAACCATCGTCAGACGGTCGCGCATATACTGAAAGTCACTTGGCACCCAAATGCCGGTCCCAGGCGAGACGTACAGTTCCTTGCCCTTCGCGTCCACCATCGGCCCCTGCCAGTCCTCGAACACATCCGCCAGCGACGCGCAGAAAACACGCGGCCGGTCAACCTGCGGACAGTACGGCGAGTGTTTACCTCGAAACCCTCCGCCGCACTGGCACGCCGCCGCCTTGTTCCACTTCAGCGGCTCGCGCCACATTGCTTCGCTCGCTACGACCCGCGTCCCGTTCGGCCCCCATACCCCGAGCGTCTTCGGGTTGCGACCGCTGAGCGTTTCGGCATAGCAGTTCGCGCATCCGGGTGAGACCTTGGTGCAGCCTCGCCAGGGGTTGAAAGTGTGCGTGGTCCATTCGATCTTGCTGTTCTCAGCCATTAGTTCACCACCCTTCACAATCCCGCCACTTGAGCCCGTCCTGAATCAACGCCGCGACGTCTTCGTCAACGCCGTTCTTGCCGGCCGCCTTGCTGAGCAGTTCCGAGCAGATCGCCAGCCGGTTCGCGAGAATCAGGATGTCGTCGCGCAGGCGGGCGTTTTCCGCTTCGAGGTCGGGGTTGGTCATGCTTCGGCCTCCGCGAAAAGGGGCGCGTCGTCGTTGATGATGCAATAAGGAGACATCCATAGCCGCTCTCGCTTTTTGTTGGTGCGTCCAGCATTGTCGCCCTGAAGCGCGTAGCCGCCGGATGCCTCCCATGAATGGCATCGCCAATCGTCCGGCATGGCGTGCTCGCCGTCGTATCCCGCAAGAACAATTCGCATGTCGCAGCGCCGTCCGTTTTCGATGGCCCACTCGCGGACGTCGTGAGCGACCTTGAAACAATCGACGGCGTAGAGGTTGGCCGTGCGCTTCGCTGTGTCGGCATACGGCGGGTCGAGAAACACACCAGTCGTGCCGTGCGTGAACGTCACCGCCGGCCCACAGACCCGGGACCAATCACCGCAGCAAACGCGCACACTCTCAAGCCGCAATGACAGATCGCCGAAGTAGCCTTTGAGCCATTCCGCCTTGCCGGAGTCGCCCAAATGCGGAAGTTGCCGGTTGACGCCCTGGCCAGAGTTGCCCAAATGCGGAAGTTGCCGGTTGACGCCCTGGCCAGAGTTTCGCAACTCGATCTCTCCTGAGTCTCCAACCACCCATGGGCCTTTCCCGCTGCACCAACCAGATCCGATCCAGCAATTCAGACCCCAACACCACCAACCGGCCGCCTTTGGATCGTGCCAGTCTGGGTCGCCGCACAGCTTTTCCGTAATCCGCTCGCGATTCCCGATTAGCCAAAGGTGCCTCGCGTGCAGATCGCATTCGCTTACCGGCCAATCAGCGTGTTCGGCGACCGCTGCCGGGGACAGTTTGACGGATCGCCAGAAGTTCGCCAGCAAGCCGTCGGCGTCGTTGACCGTCTCGATGCCTGGCTCGCTTGGCCGAAGAATGAGGACTGCACCGGAACCGAAAAACGGCTCGACGTAGTTGTCAATGTCGCCCATGGCACGCCAGACGATGTCGGCGATTGCCGACTTTCCGCCGAACCAGACGAATGGCGGTTTGTACGCAACGTTTCGCTTCACCCCAGCACCTCCTCAATTTCCGCCCAATCGGACGGCCGCCACACGTAAACCTCTTGCCCAGCCCGAACCAGAGCATCAATCCATACCCGCTGTTCGCCGCTCACGACGCCTGTTTCACTTTTCAGTTCCGCCCACACGACCCGCTCGCGAATCAGGATGAGATCGGGGAAGCCGGAGCCGTCACCTTGCACCGCTGTCTGCCACTCGCCGCGACGATTCATCCCCGGCCTGAAGTGGGCCGTTCGCCAGCCGTGGAGCGCGGCGAAGGCGATCACTTGCCGCTGGAACGAGTATTCCTTTTGGGTGGCTTTGCGGGTCATTTCGCCTCCGCCGCCCGCAAAATAATCTCCTCGATCTCCTTCCAGCAGGACGGGTCGTCAACAAGCGACAGAAGAGGGCGAACGACACAGGACTCGTAATCGGACAGGTCTTTGAGCAACGCAACGCGGAGAGCGGAGATCATGAATTCGGGGTCGCCGGTTCTGCACCACCATTGGTAAGGAGTCGACTCCCATACGCAGCAGGGATGTCCGAGCACTTGATTCAGCGGGCAATATGTGCATCGTTCGCCCGTGATGTAGTAGTGGCACAGCGAACACGATTTGTCGTCAATGTAAAATTCACTTCGACTACTTAGCAGTCGGCTTGAGCCATCCACCTTCACAAGCCCATGACGCTGCAAATTCTCCGGCCGCAACCCGATCCACTTCCGCAGCGACGCGACGACGGCCAGAGCCTCCGGCACTTTCGCCGCTTCGACCGGGTAGTATTCCTTTTTCCAAGATCTCATGGACATATCAGCCTCCTCCGGCTTGGTCGGTCATTTCTCCCCCTTGCTCGGCCATCCGTTCAGCGAACGCGACACGGTCCCGTCGGCCTGCTTCGGTGGTCGTAGACCAGAGATAGTTGATCGGTAGTTTCCCCAGCCTGTAACGCTCATCAGCGATGTCCTGGAGCATTTGGTTGTAGACCTCGTCGCTGATCATTTGCTGGTCGTCAAGCGCATTGATCGACTGGCACAGTCCCACGCACGACCACGTTGCCACGATCGCGGCATAATCGCGGCGAAGGTCTGCATTCCGGAACGCTTCCGCGATCAGCTTCCACGCTTCTTTTTTTGTCATTGCCTCACCCTCCGCTGAAACCGGGAAGCCAACCGTTTTTGCACGCATAAGCCGTAGCCGCCTTGAGCTGCAGGACCTCAACCGCATCCTCACCATGCCGCTCGGCGACCTCGTTGAACCAACCGTATTGTTGATCATGCTTCCGCATCCGCAGCTTTGGGCGCCCCAGGTCGTCACACTGAACAGCGCCGTCCTTAAGCGACAATTCCAAATGCGTCAATTCGTGATCCAGAATCGCGTCGAGCCGAGCCAGCGGCCACTCGTCGTAACGGTTGCCGTCGACCGTGACCGTCGCGTCGGCCTTCCCTTCGGCCCGATCCGCGAGGCTGTTGATTTTGACTTTCGCCAGGGCCGGATAGCCGTTGACCGTCACAGCCGGGTCAACGATTTCGCCGTTGTCGTCCACACGACGGCAAAGCATGACGGCGACTGTTACGCTGGCGTCACGCAAGCCGGGATGATGTTGGTCCAGCATCTCCCGCATGCGCGCGACGATCGGATGGGTTTCGTCGAGTTGCTCATAGACTTTTGGCATAGGTCATGCTCCTTTGTCTTCGACACCAATTTTCGCGACCGCGGCCGACGTAGCCGCCGACAACTGCTTCGCTTGGTTTTGCTCGATCGCCGCTCGAACGCTTGGCAGCGCCATCGCTCGCTTTTGCTCCCGCGCCGCGATCGGAATGTACGCCTCCCGAAACGCCTTTTCAGCCCACGCCGGCGCCGAGTCCTGGAGCCTCCGAACGCCCGCCGCTTGCAAAGCCTCCCAGACGACGCCAGGGACGCTCTCGCGCGCTTTGGCTGCCGAGTCCGGCAAATCCGGATGAAGCGTCCTGAGGGCGACCTGGGCCTGTTTCCAAGCCTCTCCCGCGCTTGCCTCCTGAAACTGGCCGCGAACGATGTCGACAGCCGCCTGGCGGATCTCCGCGATTTTCGGACGCCACTTCATCTCCGCGACGCACTTGGCGACGGCAGCCGCAAGCGTTTCGGGGTCCATGTCGTCGGTAAAACTCCGGTACATCCTGACCGTCGACACATCCATGCCGCCGTAGGCCGCTTCCAGCGGGCCGGCGCAAGCGTTCGCGAATTCGAGGTCGGTCATTTCAAACTCCCAGCGGATTGAGCCAAAAACGCCATGGTTCCGGGCAGACAATCGGGTTCTCGTGATTTCGGTTTCGGCTTGAATCGCTTGCAAAATTCCCAGATCGGCTCGGTTTTCGCGCGGTCCTTGCTTGCGATCGCGGCGGCCAGAGACGCCTCGGTGACGCCGGCCGCGAGAAGGTCCGCGAAGTTGTCTGCGGATCGTCGGTCGTGTTCGGTGTGAGCGCCTCGACGGTGAAACATCCACAGGGCGGCGAGGTTTGCGGCCGCCGAACCAGCCGGCGGTTTCTCCCCAAACCCCTCTTCCTTTCCTTGAATCCTGAATCCTGAATCCTGAATCCCGCAGTTGTTACCTAAATGCTCAAGAACAGGCTCGTTTACCGGACTTGTCTCGTAAAACCGCTTGACGTCAGGCTCTTTTACCGGACTTGTCTCGTTATTTACCGGACTTGTACCGTTATTGCCCGGATGTCGCCCGGAATTTGGCGGTATCGTCGACGACTTCTCAAGGTGATGGGGAGATTGATGCTTGGCGAAGTTCACGACCTGAATGTACCGTTTCCCGTCGATTTCGTAACGATCGATCAGGCCGACAGAAGCCAGAGATTTCAGCATGGACTCAACGTCGACATGGTCGCACGGAAACAGCTCGATCTTGATCTTTATGGGACTGTCGGAGAGTCGCCCCTCGCGGTCAGCGATCCCCCACAGGCCGATAAACAGCAGTCTGGTGACTGGGTCGCATGAAACAAGCTGCTCATTTTTCCAAAATCCTGGCTTGATGTTTCTGGCTCTCATCGTCCTGACCTCGTCCTGAGCATCCACGCGGCCCGTCTATGGCCGCGGCGTTGCGAACAGTTACGCTTCGATGTCCGCCCCAAAATCGGGGCAGTCGTGGCAATTCCCGCAAAGCGGCATCGCTTCCAGGATTGTGTGATAAACGATGCCGTAGGCTTCAGTCACCTAGCGTCACATATCCGCATGACTCCAGGTATTCGCACGTCTCAGCCATCCGACGCAGAGCCCTTTCAAGAACGCCAGATCCGTGCTCGGTCGCCATCAACGGCGCACCGGCAAGAACCTTCCGAATCTTCGCCGCGAACTTCGCCAGCTTCTCCATGTCCGGCTTCAACGCTTCGAGCCTGGCCGCGTCCAATTCAGCGGCGATTCGTTCGTTCTCGGCGCGTTCCTTTTCCAGCCGCTCAGCTTCAACAGCCGCCAGCCGTTCACGTTCGGCACGTTCGGCTTCCTCCCGCTTGCGATCCATCTCCCGCTGTTGCTCAGCCTGAAGGCGTTCGTTGGCCAGGCGTTCGGCCTCGATCTTGTCGCGAGCTTCTTTCAGCTCCGCCGCCAGTCGATCGAGTTCTGCTTTGGCCTCGGCCTCAGCCCTCGCTCTCTCCGCCGCGACGCGAGCCTCTTCCGCCAAACGCTCCGCCTCGATCTTTCTTTGTTGCTCTGCCATCTCCGCACGGAACTTCTCAATCTTCGCCCGCTCGATCGCCAGCTTCTCCGTCTCGATCCGGTTCTGTTCGGCGATGCGGTCTTGCTCCGCCTTGATCTTGGCTTGTTCGGCGGCGATCCGCTCCCGCTCGGCCGCCGCGATCCGTTCCCGCTCCGCGTCGATCTTGGCCTGACGCTCACGTTCTTCGCGTTCGTCAACCTCGTCACGCATGGCCCGCAGAGGCCTTTCGATTTCGTGGGCCGTGGAAACGATCTCCTTCTCGACGGCGTTGACGTTGTTGATCCAGGTCCTCGCGCCCGCCTTCAGTTCGGCGGCCCTCTTCTCGGTAGCCGTGCGGATTTTGACCAGCCGTTGGATGGCGTTGTGGGTTTCCTTGTAGCCGTCCTTGGTCTCGCAGGTCAGTCCGCTGAACTCTTCGCGGAGCTTGGCGAGGACTGTCTTGCGTTCACTCAGTTCGGCCAGAGCCGTTTCGCCGATATCGGTGATCATGGTCGCGGTCGTCATGGAAATCCCTCGTAAAAATGGAATGGCCGCTGTGACAGCATTTCTAGCCACAAACAAAATCTCGCACTCCGGGTAGGTCGTCTGAACGCGGTGGGCAGTCCGCTGCGGTATTGGGCTCCACGTCTTGAGCAAGAGCCTTTCTTTTTCGAGTTTCGTCAAATTGGCGGCAGATTTTCCTTGTCGAGCCGAACAAACCACTCAACATCTGACCAATCCCATGCTCCCACTTTGCGATGGCGCGAGTTTCTGTTCTTCGGCCGCGAGCTTGTGCATACTGTCGACGAGAGAGAAAAGCCGCGCATTGGCGTCCTTGACCTGCGCCGACAGCTTTGCGGCGCCGTCGCGGAATGCTTGCTCGCTCGTCAGGTAAACAGCCTGGTACGCTGTGTTGAACATAACCAGCTCGTCGCCACGATCGACTACGACCTGCAAAGGACAGCCAGACGCCGCGTCTTTGGCCACCGCCACGATTTTGCCGCAGCTAATCGCCTCGTATCCTGTCGTCGCGAGCCAATAAACCTTGTCACCGACTTTCATGAATCAACCTCCACAGACTGCCGTGTCTCGTTCGTATGCAACCCGTCATGCCATGGCGGAAGCGCCCCGTAAAGGTCATTGACTCAGAAAACCCGCGCCCGACCGGACCACCCGGCCGGGTCGCGGGGCTACGATACACCGAGGGTCAACCACCCGACGGTGCGCACCTGGAAAATCACTTCTTGTTCAACTCCGAATACCGCTGTCGCCACCGCGTCATCAACGCCTCATGCCGCTGCTCGCCGAGCATGCCGGCAAATTTCTTCAGGTCGCCGCCGACCTTCTGCAATCCGAGGATCGTCGTGACTTCCTCGATCGAATTGGCTAGTTGTTGCTCCATCCCCTCGATGTCGGCGAGTCGGTCGAGTTCGTCGGGCGAAATCGGCTTGTCGTCGTCGGGTTGTTCGGCCTGGGTTTCAGGATCATCCGGATCGGCTTGCGGAGCCGGTTGCGGTTGCGGCGCGGGCGTCGGCTTGCGTCCTGTGAGGTTGATTCGGCCGGGCGTCAGAGGCGATGAGCTATCCGCCGGCGCCGCCTCTGGCTCATCCATATCCGTGATCGTGGTTCCGGTCAGTTCTTCGTAGGCAGCCTTGAGCGCCTTGCGAGCTGCCTTGCCGATCACCGCATCCGGTCCCATCCCGGCATTGACTCGAATCGTGAACTTGCGCCCCTGCTCCCCGTTTTCATTGGTCAGCGCCCACGACTTTCCGTTGATCTTGCACCGGACGATGTACCGAACGGACGCCGATCCTCCGGCCTGAGAAAAAACTGGTTCGCCTGCAAGCTCTTGGAGATCGGTGAGCCCTGGCAACTCGCGGACGAGACGACGGTAGCCGGCTTGGGCGCCATAAAACCGGCCAGTGATTACATTGAATTCGTTCCCAACAATCGAAAACCCGCGAATGAGGCACTCGCAGACAGGTTCGCGAAGCTCGTCGGCCGAATAGAACTGGCCTTTGCTCTTGTCGGTCATGAAACCAAGCGGCGAGTTCATCAACGGAATAACGTAATCCGTTATGAACTTGTTTGTCACCAGCCGGCGCACTTGCTGAAGTGCCTGGGACACGCGAGCGGCCTTCTGCAAACCGGGCTCCGCCTCCTCAATCTGGTGGCGGAACTTTCGCAGGTCGTCTTCGGTCGCGCGAAGCACTTCTTCGATGTTGATGTCGGCCGGATTTTCCGGTCGCTGTTGCGTTACTGTTCGGCTTGGCTGTTGTTGCATCCTGGTCATTCTCCACCCCCTTCATTCGCCACGATTTCAAGCGTCTTGCGTCTCATCATCATCCGTTGAGTCGTCGTCACGCGAACCGCGTCGGCTTCTTCGAGCGCCTGCCAAAGTTCACGCATCAGCTTCGCCTTGCCTCGCGACGGGGCCGCGTCTTTGGCCACCGCCTCGATCGCCTTGTTCGAGACCTGAATGGCCGACCGCCAGCCGTCGCCAAGGAATTGCGTCAAGACCGCCTCGCCGGCCGCGACGTCGATCTCGCGTTTCTGTGTTTGCTCAAGAACAATCTGATTCTCACCAGCATCGAGAACGCCGCCCGCGTCGAAGACAGCGGACCGGATCAGGTCGAGCACTTGGCCGGCTGCATCTTCGACCAGTTTCGCCCGTAGGTAAAGGTCGCCGATTTGCTCCGGCGTCAGGGTGAGCGGCGCATCGGCGTCCATAATCGTCACCATCGCGACCGCATCGCGGACCATGGTTTGCCGTGCCGGGCATTCGTGCCGCCGCGGGCAAAAGCGGCATGTGTTCGGAGAGTGCCCGTAGATGTCGCGTTTTGCGAAAATCGTGTCGACAGCATCCGCGAACCACTCGAATAGCTCGCCCCGAGTCCACTCATAAGTGTCAAGCGTTCCTTGACGGACGCCAAGAACGCACGCAAAAACGCGGTTGCATTCCTCGTACTCGGCCAGAGCCAGCACGCCGTAAGCCCGCATCTGTGATTGGTGGTCGCCATCGCCCCATCCCGTCTTGTGGTCGAGAATCTTGACCGTGGCGCCGTCGTCAACGGCGATAACGTCGCATGTGCCGGCGAGCGTCAAGGTTTCGCCGCTGGCGTGCTCCCATGTCAGCGGGCGAAAAGCGTGCTCCGTCTCGCACCCGGCAAAATGGTCTGCAACCGACAGCCAGCGGGCCAACGCCAGCCTCGTCAACTTGCCGAATTCGTTCGCGTCAACGCCCCACTTCAAAGCGATTGCGTTCGCGTCAACGTCTGCGCCCTTGATTCGCTTGGACATCCACTCGTGGACGGCGCTTCCCTCGGAGCGGACTTCGCTCGGCGTGTCGATCAGGACAGCCGGCGGAACAAGCGACGGCGGGCAGGCAATGACTCGGGCGATGGATGATGGGCGGAGATTCATGTCGACTCCTTTGCCGCGCAATGATCTCGCGTTAGTTGCATCAGCTTCAGCAGCGCTAATTGTCCGATCCAGCTTTGGACTCGATCCTGGTGTTTAGCAAGGTTGACCGTTTCCGTGAGAACACCCATGATGTCCGTTTCCGCCACACCTGCGAACCACTTTTGGGCATTCGCCTCTTCCTGGTCCATGGTTGACGTCATTTGAAGAACAAGCAGCCGCTCAATCGCCGTCATCACGCCCTCCCCGCCGCATCGGTGGCAATCTCGCCGGCAACAATTCTCCACTCGCATTCCTCGCAACCGAGGGCTTCGACGATCTCGCCGAGGATCACGTCGCCGATCTCCTGCAAGTCCAGGTCATCCGGACGCACGTTCCAGCAATCGGAGGCCGTGGCCGTCGCGGCGCCTTCGCAACAGGCCGTGACAACGCCGAGGTAGTCGACGTCGAAATCGCCTTGATGCACCTTGTAAACGTCGAAGGTCATGGCTGCTCCTCCACCCACTCCAAAAACCGCAATGCTCGCTCATCGTCGTCCGGCACGTCATTCCGATCGCACCAGCACAAGAACTCTTCCCAGGCTTCGTCATCCGGCGTAAAGCCGGGGATGTCGCTTTCGCAGACGCCGGGCGGATAACTCATTTCTCCCTCGCTCGCAACAACCGGGCAGCTTCGGGAGCATCGCTAAACGTCCAAAAGGGAAAATCAAGGCAAAGAGTACAAACGCCACCACGGTTGACCGTTCGCAAACATCGGCACTTGTCGCACGGAATTCCGCGACGCCCTTTGCGCGTTGACTTTTCCGCCCGCGATATGGCTTTGATCAGCACTTTTCGGTTCTCTTCTTCGATCACGATCATTGGTACACTCCCTGTTTGGTCAACTCACTCGACACGGGTCGCCGTGGATTCGGGCGTAAACCTCGTCTCGATGGATCGGCACGTCTTGCGGCGCCTTGACGCCAACTCGCACTTTGTTGCGATCAATCGACAGAATCACGACCTCGATTGATTCGTCGCCATCGCCGATCATGATCGTGTCGCCAATCTTCCGGGTCAGAACAAGCATCTGCTTACCTCCATGTCAAAAGGGTCAATCGTCCTTCAATGGTGCGGGCCGGAGTCGAACCGGCTTTGTCCGGGACGCCTGGAATCTCGCCGACTTGTTCCCTCGCAGCTTGATACAATCTCACCGCTTCTACTCATCGTCTTGACGCCAGATTGGAAACGAAGGCCACCGTTCCTCGGACATCAGGTCGCGTTACTGAGCGTGTCACCGTCCACGCCGCCGCACCGTGTGATTCAAACCGCCTGCCGCGGCCTCTTGCCGAGCGTCATTGCTGCGGCGGCGGATCGCGCGGCTTCCTCCCGCGCGTAAGTCTCGGCTTCCGCTTCCGTCTGGAAGCTCGCCAGGTGTTCGATCGTTCGACCGCTCCAAGTCCATGTCACGCGGTCGACTTGCCAGATCGCGCCAACGCGGGTGACGCAGTTGGTTTGTCTCAGCGGCTGCCTGATTCGGTCGGTCATTTCGCGGCCTTCGCTTTCTGTCGCTGGACGCCTTTCCGCTTCTCCCAAGGATTGGGTTGCGGTCATGATATTTCTCCTTTTACATTACTCGGGAATATTACATATTCTCCTTCGCCCACGCCGCAACCAGCCGAATGTAGCTCTCGTAAATCTTCTCATCCTCCGGCAAGATCCTTTCGGATTCGACAAGCTCTCGGCGGAGATTTTCCCACTCGTCCAAAGTCCAAATTTGACATCCGACCCCGATTTTTGTTTTCGAATAGGGATAAACAGCGAATTTGGGGCCTTGGATTTGCAGCGGAGAACGATCGAGCTTGACGTTGTCGCCAAGTCGGACGTTGTCGCCGAGATGGACGTCGTTGCCGAGATGGACGCCGTCGCCGAGATGGACGTCGTTGCCGAGTCGGACGCCGTTGCCGAGATGGACGTCGTTGCCGAGCCGGACGCCGTCGCCGAGTCGGACGCAGTTGCCGAGCTGGACGTCGCTGCCGAGCTGGACGTCGTTGCCGAGCTGGACGCTGTTGCCGAGCTGGACGCCGTAGCCGAGATAGACGCTGTTGCCGAGCTGGACGTAGTTGCCGAGCTGGACGCCGTCGCCAAGTCGGACGTTGTCGCCGAGCTGGACGTTGTCGCCAAGTCGGACGTTGTCGCCGAGCCGGACGCCGTCGCTGAGGAGGACGCGGTTGCCGTTTGGCAGTTTCCTCCACCCGTAGGCGTCGGTCTGGATTTCGAGGATTTGTTCGACATTCAAGGATTGGGCTGCGGACATGGCATTTCTCCTTTTGCTGAATCACTCCGTTGGTGGTGTTGTTGCTGATCCTGGTCGCTCATCGTCTCGCCCTCGTCGGGCTTCTCACCCTCGACCGACGGCAACCCGCAGAACTCGCGAAATGCGGTGCGTCCAGGCGACTTGGCGAGCAGAGTGTCGGCAGCTCCGACGGTCAGCCGCTTGTCGCAACGCTCCTCGGCAAACAGGCCGGCCAAAACATAGCCGTCATTGATGCCAACTCGTATCGACTTGGCGCCGCGATAAGCCCGCACGGCAAAGTCATCGGCGTACACCCGGCACTCCTCAACAACCGGAGCACCCGCGAGAGCCTCGCTGAGCACTGCGGAAATGTGCCCGTAACCCTTTTGGTCCGCGACCATCCGCGCCCAAACCGCAACCTGTCGCGGAATCTTCACCAAATCATTGACTTGCTTCGTTCTGTCGGGCATAATCTTTACTCCAGCGCGGCCACTCAACGGATTCTCGTGTGGCCGACGAAATACCGAGCCTCGATCCGTCGAGGCCGGCGGACCTCCTGCCCCTACTTGGCTTGGGGGGCTCCGCCGTGACTCAACACTTGCGACTGTTCGGGCCAGACGACACGCCCATCGCCGCCACTTGCGGCCAGGTCGTCGACTGCTACCTCCGCGCGCTCACCGAGCGGCACGAACGCGGAACGTACTCCGGAAAATCCCTCGAAACAGCAACCAGTTCCTTGCGAGCGTTCGCGGCCCGGTTCGGCGCTTGTGCCGTGGACAGCGTTCGCCAGCACGAATTGACCGCCTTCGTCGCTGGCCTGGACGAGTGGAAAAGTCCGCACACAAAAACGCACCGCATGGGTTTCGTCGTGACGGCGTTTCGCTGGGCCGAGTCGACCGGCCTCATCGACCGCTGCCAGTTCCGCCGCGATTCGTCGGGCTGGCCGACCCTTCGACCACGTCCGCCGATCGCGCCCGACGATTACTTCCCGCTGTTCGACATGACCAAACGCCCGCCGTTCGCGATCCACGGCCGGACACGAGTTTCGTTCCGTCGCGTCCTGTGGTTCCTGTGGAGTACCGGCGCCCGCACGGCCGAGGTCTTCGGCCTTCGTTGGCGTGATCTGGATCTCAAAACCGGCGTCGCGATTCTTCGGGAGCACAAAACGGCATCGACCGGCGATGACCGACACATTGCTCTTCCGCGTCACGTCCGCCGCTACCTGCGATCGCTCAACGCTGATCGCCTGGCCCGACGTCCGCACGCAACCGATGACGAGCTTGTTTTTCCAAACGGCCGCGGCTCGGCGTGGCGATGCTCCACGTTCGGCAAGCAGTTTCGGAAATACGCCCAAGCCGCCGGCGTACCCTGCGAAATCACGCCGTACAGCCTTCGCCATGGCTTTTGTCTGCGATGCCTCGAAACGACCACGCTCAGCGACCGGCAGATTGCCGACTTGCTCGGGCACGAGACGACGAGATACGTTTCCTGGTACGGCCGCCACAGCCGACGACGCACCAAGTATTTGGCCGAACTTGCCGATAAGGTGAAGAGTGGCCGTCGTTCGTGATTCCGCCCCCGGCGCGAAAAGTGGCTCACCCGGCACAGGTACCGGAAGTTTCGGCTGCCGGTCCCATCGCTTCGCGGCGATGCGTGGAGGTCTTTGCTCAAATCTCGGCAGCGAAATGCTCATGCTGGGATGGTATCGAGGCTTCCACATTTTGTCAACCATGCTTTCCAAAAAAAGTTGACGAAATGCCAACTTGGGGATTACAATATGGGGGTTATGTTCACGCCCGAAGACATCAAGGACCTGAGACGCCGGCTGAACCTCACTCTTCAAGAGTTCGGGGCGCTGCTTGGCGTTTCCAAGTCCACCGTCAGTTATTGGGAAATGGGCGACCGTCACCCCAAATACTCGACGCTGGTAAAGCTCAACGATCTCGCCCGCAAACATCGCGACGCCGGGCCGATTCTGGTTCCGTGATCTCATCGCACACCTCCCGATCGTTGGAAAACGCACCCGGCCACTCTCACCGGCCGGGGCGCCTCACCCTGACCTGATCACTTCTGATAGTCGTCGTACCACATGGAGGGATCGCGGAGACTCTCGGGAATCGTGACGTTGTCGCGAATCCAGTCGCGCAAATCCTCTTCGGCCGCCTCGATACCGTGGCACTCTCGGTAAGCCGACAGGCATTCCCACGAGATGCAACAGCTCAGATCGAGCAGGAACGGGTCGGCCGAATGCTCGTGCGGAGCGCCACCGAAGAAGAGTCGAGCCAACACAGCGTAAGGCCCGTCCTCTCCGCGATGACCTCGCGCCGCCGACTCGATCCGCGCGGCGTCCGGTTCGCCGAATCGCTCAACAAATTTCTCTCGCGTCGTCATGATGTCCCCCCACTCACGCCCGCCGACCAAACGCCGCCGCAATCCCGAGCCCGAGACCCAGGTAGCCAACGACGAACCCCGCCACCAGCCAAACGGGCCGGTCGAGAACCGACAGCGGAACCGACAGCCACGCCGACACGATTAGCGACCTTGCGATTGAGTCGATCATGATTTTACCTCTCGAAAAACCCCCGCCGGTTGACCGACCACGCATCGGGCCGGCGGGGGCACACACAGGAGAATCACCACGTATACACTCGCCACTTCCGCATGTAGCCGCGCCTCATCGGCTGCTTGTCCGCTTCGTCCGCGATGATCATGAATTTCCGCGCCAGGATTCGCAGGTCGTCGGGCCTCAGCTCCATCATTCCGGCAAGCCCGTCGACGGTTGCGAGCGGTTTTTTATCCCACGTCTGGCACAGAGTTACGTTGAGTTGGCGTTTCATGGTCTTCCCCCGAAATACCTGCCGAAGTCCAGCGCCTCACGAATTTCGTAGTCGCTGACCCGCCTTTCGATTTCCTGCGGCGATGTCAGGAACACGGTGCAATCGCGGCACTCGTACTGAACGGCCGACTCGCCGTGCGGAGCACCGCCGACCATTGGCCGGCAACATTTTGGGCATATCGGATTCATGTGGAACTCCCCACGGTCAACGCGACTTCGCCAGCCGCGTCCGCCGGGATGGTCGCCGACACTTCGACGATCTCCGGCAGTTGGATTTTCAGGTTCAGCTTCACGACGCGCCGGGCGAGATTGGTTTCGCCGTGCTCCTCGGCGTACTTCTCGTCAAGGGAGTCGCCATTGTCGGCGACGACGTAATCGCCGTTCTCGTCCAGCATCACGAACACTTCGACGTCTTGGAATTTCGGCATGATCAGTTCTCCTTGTGTGTTGCGGCTCTCCGTGAGCCGCCAACGCCCCCGATATTTGTCCGCCTCGGGGGAGGATGGGCGGGGTGTGGCTGTTACGACACGACGAGCGAAATGTCGCCTCCGAACGGGTGCACCACTGTCAGCGATTGGCCTTGAGAAATTGTCGCGTCGCATAGAAGGCAGTGCGCCCATGAGTACGCCAATCGGCCGCCAGCCATCGTGTTGTAACCGTCCCATGCCGCCCCGAAGAGGCTGGCGAGCTGACGGGCGACAGCTTCCGTAGTCGCGTCGTCGAATCGGCGACTGACGAAGACGTAATTCGTGCCGCCAATGTTGTTTCGATCCGGTTCGTAGCAGTCCGTCATGCCGTCGAAATGTCCGTCCTGGTATTTCTCAACGATGGCCCGCACCGCATTCGTCGGCGGACCATATGTGTATTCAATCGTCACCGACGAACCGCCCGAATACGACTCAGACCGTACTTTGAACTTGACCCCCGGAAGCGCCGATTTGAGTTCCTGGCGAATCATCTTGGCTGTGCTGGCAACTCGGCTAATCATTGTCGTTCTCCTTTGTGTGCGTCGTTCACCCGACACCCATATCTTAACAGCATGTCGAGTTGTCGTCAAGCCGACAATCCGATAATTCTGGAAATGTTTTTTTGTCGCTTTCGGCCCGGCGTCGGTGTATACTGGTCTGCGGAGGAGGTGAGCGATGGCGAAGAAGAAGGCGAAAACGAAATACGGGGCGCCGCTCCGGGTCGATGATGACGTCGTGCGGATGGCCCGCATGATCGACGCGGTTCGCGGCGGCGGGATTCAGCGGATCATTTCCGACGCGGCCCGGCCGGTGTTAACGCGGATCGTCAAGGAGATGGCGGCGGCCGGCGAATTCGCGCCGCCGACGAGGGAGGGGCAGGGATGAAGAAGATTAACGCGAAATTGTCGATCTCATACCCCAGCGATCGCACAGTCAGTATCACGCTGACCGATGAGTCCAGTCGAACCGACTTTTTCAAAGGCCGCATCAGCTACGACGAGTTCACGTCGGCGCTTTCGTCGCTTGCGTGCCGGCCGTTTGTTCACGCGGAAGTGCAACGGTTGGACGTCACTGGCAAAGTGAAAGAGCGGCAGAAAATGGAAATCGTCTGCCCGCTCAGGACTCATGACCGCGAAAAGCTGCGGGCGTGGCTGGAGCAGAACGCCAATCACCCAGGCTGGGAAGTGGATTCCTACCTGGGGTCTCAGGGGTCGGTTGCCACCGTCAACGGGCAAACTGTTTTGAGATACGCGATCTTCCGATACACTGATCCGCCGACGGGGGAGGGGCAGGGATGAGAAACGAGAGCGACGACTGGCTCGACCCTGAAGCGATTGAGGCCGAGTGCGACCACTGCCACGAGACGCGGCCGGTGTTGCGGCTCCCTGATCCATACGTCAAAGAACTCTATCCCGACGACGACGCCGAAAATTCCTGGTGGTGTCGGCCGTGCTATTCGGCGAGGGCCAACGACATATGACCATCGACCGCATCGAACTCGGCCGCCGCCTGGCATCGATCCGCCAGGCCGCCGGCACGACTCAGCAGCAACTCGCCGATGCCGTCGGCGTCGACCGCGTCACTGTCGCGCGATGGGAGTCCGGCAACCGCACCCCGGACTTGATCCAGCTCGGCCTGATCGCCGACGCCATCGGCCAGCGGCCCGCGACAGTGGCTCGAAAACTTTTCGATTTTTCCTCTTGACATCCTGTAACCGATCGGTTATATTACAAGTGTTGAGTGAGTCGCATGTCGCGACGAACCGACAAGTCGCCGGGTGATGCCGGCAGGGGAGATACGAAGATGACGACGACGACCAAAACTTATTCGATCTGCGACAGCAACAGCGGCGACAGCGGCTTGACGTTTTGTGAGTCCGTCGAGCGGATCGCTGAATGGTACGAGGACGCTGATTCGTGGGTCAACGGAGAGTCGGATGAGGCAATGAATGCCGCCATCCGCGAGGCGATCGACAGCGTCGAGCAACCCGAGTCTGGAGACGTTGCAACGCTCCAAGACTACGCCGACTCGATTTGTGACGCTGTTGCCGTAGCGATGGGCGGCGAGCCATTTTACGGCCACGGCAACTACTACGTCTCAGCGGCGGATCGTATCGGCGTCGCCCTGAGGGTCGAGGAGGGTGACCCG
>Ga0315909_10003882_pt1 | contig 17991 bp, 9 predicted proteins | sample LakEriMetagenome_11_FD_203527 | JGI IMG/M metagenome (GOLD analysis project Ga0315909, IMG submission 203527) | Freshwater fungal communities from buoy surface, Lake Erie, Ohio, United States - Buoy 2 MA125 | ecosystem: Environmental > Aquatic > Freshwater > Lake | place: USA: Lake Erie, Ohio...
CGCGGAATACACTCGGCGACCCAAGGAGTTCCGAATGCCTGTGGACGCCCGGTGTGCCGCGCGGGGCGCACGGCACGGCACGCGAGGCGCGCGCGCTCCCCATGCACGCCGCTCTCCATCCCATTCGTCCCGTTAATTCTGAAAGCTGGTATGAGTCGCGAACTGTGGAGCGTGAAGGAATACGGCGACTTCGAGCTGTTCGTGGACTGGCGGATCAAGGAGACGCCATTCGTGAACCGCAAGGCGCGGATCATTTTTCCGGACGGGAGTTACAAGAAGGACGAGGCGGACGGCATTGTCACCGTAACCGCGCCGAATACCGACTCCGGCGTTTTCCTTCGCGGGCAGCACAAGTCGCAGGTGAACATCTGGTGCTGGCCCGTCGGCTCCGGCGAAGTGTGGGGCTACCGGACCGATCCGAAATTTTCCGCCGAGGTCCATGCGGGCGCGACGCCGAAGGTGAAAGCCGACCGTCCTGTCGGCGAATGGAACACCTTTCACATTGCGATGAAAGGCGACCGGCTCACGGTGACGCTGAACGACAAGCTGGTGATCGATCACGCGCAGTTGCCCGGCGTGCCCGCGAAGGGGCCGCTCGCGCTGCAGCTTCATCCCGAGCGGCACGACGGCGAGTGGGGCGTGTCGCTGGTGCAGTTTCGCAACATCTGGATCAAGGAACTGACGGCACCAAAGTAGGCGGGGTTTGCAACCGTGCCCGGCAGGAGGGGAAGGTGGCGGGATGGTGCGGAGCGACAGCAACCAGCGTGCTCGAAAGCCGATTCCAACCGCGTCGCTGCGCTCGCCCGCGCGAGATTTCGAATCTCGCCTGCATTATTGCACCGATCCGCATGCCACATATTCTCGCACGCAAATGAACGACGACTGGAAAACTGAGTTTCGAAACGTGTGGGAGCGCGGCATCGCGGCATGGAAGGCCGCTCGGAGAACGGCGAAGACGATGTTCGACGCAAAGGACTCGGCGTTCCTCGCGGGGAGCGGCTGCACGACACAGGAGCTTTTCGATTTCGTGGATGACTGCCTCGGCTACGGGGATTTCGATTTTGAAACCGTGCTCGAAGTGACGGCGATCCGGCGGGAATATTTTCTGAACGTGATGCACGGGAAGCCGAGCGGGCGCGTCGTGCAGATGAGCGAGCTGCCGGCAAAATCCGCGATGGTGGACGGCATCGCATGGCTGCCACGGCTGATTGCGAAGGCGCGCATCAAGCTGCGCGGCGAGATGAATCCTGACCTCATGTACGGCTGCGCAGGCGACCGGCCGTTCCTGCGCGAGCACGGCATGACGCTGCCGCAATTTCTCCAGCTCGTGCGCGACAAGGGTGACGACAATCGTGCAATCGTAGAGGCGGTGAAGAAGGCGGCTGTGAGGAACTGAACAGGCTTGTTCCGCGTGAACGATGCAGTTTGCGCGGCCATTTTCAAACGCAGCGGCGCAGAGTGCGGGGAGAGGATCGCAGAGTGGAGAATCCGCAGATGAACGCGGATGAACGCAGATGAGTCCCCCAAAGAAATCATATCTGCGCTCATCCGCGTTTATCTGCGGTTCACGGTGCTTTCACTATTTTCTAAGAAACCTCCGGAGCCATCCGTCTGATGAGCCGACGATGTCTCCTGACTCGCTTCTCAACCCAGACTCACCGATGCTTCGTGCATGATTTCGCCAGCACCCCCGCAGTGGCCCCCGCGCCCATGAAGACGCCGGAGGAAGCCAGCGCAACTCCGCAGACATGGGCGACGATCGAGGAGGTCTTCGCCGCGCTGGAGTCGCCGCTGCTCGCGTATGCCCGCAGGCTGGTCGGCGATTTCGCGGTGGCGGAGGACGTCGTGCAGGACGCCTTTATGAAACTCCATTCGCAATTCCAACAGGTCCGCACGCCGCAGCCGTGGCTCTACCGCACGGTGCATAACCTCGCCGTGGATCATCAGCGCCGCGCGAGCCGCATCGTGCTCGTGGATGATCGCACCTCGGAGGACATGCCGGCAAATGACACCGCCGATTCGCAGCCGATGCCCGACGAGCAAATCGCGCGATGGGAGGGCATCGGCCTCGTGCGGCTGGTGCTGGAGACGCTCGACGCGCGCAGCCGCGAACTGATCCGGCTGCGGTTCGAGGAGGAACTGTCGTACAAGGAGATCGCGGAGAGCACGGGGCTCACGGTTGGAAATGTGGGCTACATTTTGCATCACGCGCTGAAGGCGATGGCGCTCGAACTCGAAAAAACGGAGGTCGCAAAATGAACCCGCAATCACCCCGCGAAGAACTCGAAATCCGCATCACCGCGCTGCTCATGGGCGAGCTGCCGCCTGACGAGATCGCAGCGTTGCAAGAACAGATCGCTGCCGATGCGGAACTGTCTGCGCTGCACGCACGGCTCCAGCGAGCGATGGGACTGCTGCGCGAGGCCAGCGCGATTCCAGAGCAGCCTGCCCCGCCGGTTCCCGCGCGAATTTCCGATGAGCGCCGTGCTCGGCTGCTCGCGCATTTCAAGGGCGAGACAAAGCCGGGGTCGGTGATCGTGAAGCCGCGCCGCGATTGGAAATGGGCCGTGCCGCTCGGCCTCGCAGCGTCGCTGATGGCGCTGATCGGGGGGGCGATGTACGTGAATGGTTTTGCGTTCCGGAAGGACAGCGCAAAGTTCGCATTTGCTTTTGAAGGGAGTGGTGTCGAGTCAGGCTCACCCGAGTTGAACGAACCGGGCCGAGTCGGGGCCATCTATCTTCCCGGCAGTATGGGAGAGCCCGATGGCAGCACGGCATCCGCGCCATCCGCACCGACGTCCGCAGGTGAGAATGCCGTTGCAAACTCGATCGCCGCGAACTCGGAGCTTGCGCAGCAGGCGCAAGGGCTGTCGGAGAAGACGATTCGTGAAGTGTCGGATTCGCTCCGAGGACTTGCACTCGAAGGCATGGGCAAGGGTGCGTTTGGACTGCGCGGGTCTGGCCGTGCGGTCGCAGCATTGGCTGTGCGAGTGCAACCATCCCCAGGAGTCACTGCGCCGCCTGCCAAGGCCGAGATGCTGCGGCGGATCGAATCGGAAGCGGTGGATTTGCCGAAATCGCAGACCACAGCGGGCCGCGGTTCAGCGATGGGCGAGGGTGGGGAGAAGCCGCTCTCGGTTGATCCGAATCTCACTTCCGACATTGGGGACGGTCTGCCGAAAACCGGCGGCGGCACGATCGTGCTTTCGGGTGCGGGCACCTACACTGGAGCCGCGACGATCACAGGCGGTGTCTTGCAGACGGAAGGCAAAATGACTTCCGCTGCGCCGCCGGTGCCGGAAGGAAAGCCGTACTACTTCAAGGGGCCTGCCGAAGCTGCGCCCGAGGTGCATTTTCTCGGCGACAAGAGGGAAACGGATGGGCGCGTCGCGAGGCGTGACGGCGCGTCGGAAGTCGAGAATCTCGCAGACATGGAGCGTGCGCGCAGCGGCCACGCCGCCCCGGCTCCCGCGAACCCGGAGGAGCGAGCGAAGACAGCCAATGGAGATTTTGCCTTCAGCGCTCTCAATGCCCCGGCTCCCGCCGATCCGGCACGTCTGGAAGTCCTCCCATCTCCAATCGCGGGCACAAGCCTGGATTTGGCTCGCGACAAAAAGGGAGCAAAGCTCGCGCAGGCTGGCGATGAACTGCAACGGCACCCCGGCGGGCCTTCCGCCACACTCGGCCTCGGCAAAGTGCCCGATGGTAAGGACGATCAAAAAAAGAGGGACGTGGCCGACGGTGGCAAGGCTGATGGGCTGGATGCTCGCAACGCGATTTTGTCGGACTTGTCGGAACAGAGTGTCGGCAAGCACCGGGAGTCGGTGGCTCAATCGCAGCGGCAGAAAGCGATAGAGATCCTTACTGACATGTTTCGTATTGATAAGGACATTTCCGCTGCTGCCGAAGCAAAGGAGGAAAAGGGCGCAGAACGGGACAAGGATGTGGCATTGCAGGCTGGAGAGCCGAAGCAGCCCGCTGCTGCGGTGAATTTGAAGGAGATGAAACAGGTGGAGCGGCTGGGGAAAAAAGTGAACGAGGCCATCCTTGAGAAATCGGAAGTGAGGGAGCTGAAAAAGGAAGTTCAGCAGCTCAAGGAACCCGGGCCCCCTGCACCGAAGCTCGCGCCTAATCCGCTCGTGCCGCAACCGGAAATTCAGACGAGTGGAAATGCGTTCTCCACGTTTTCGCTCAATGTCAGTGATGTGGCGTTCAAGCTCGCGGCTGCGAGCCTGGAGCGCGGCGTGATGCCGGATGTTTCGACACTACGGACGGAGGAATTCATCAACGCCTTCGACTACCGCGATCCGGAACCTGCGCCGGGTGCGCCGCTGGCGTTTGCATCGGAGCGGGCGCGCTATCCTTTCGCGCAGAACCGCGATGTGATCCGACTTTCCGTGAAGACGGCGGCGGCGGGACGCCAGCCGGGGAAGCCGCTGAATGTCGTGTTGCTACTCGATAATTCCGGCTCGATGGAGCGCGCGGATCGCGTGCGCATTGTGCGGGAAGGGCTGCGCACGCTCTCGGCGCAACTCACGCCGCAGGATAAATTGAGCATCGTCGCTTTCTCGCGCACGCCGCGCCTGTGGGCGGACGGTGTCGCGGGCAACAAGGCCGGCGAACTGACCGCGCGAGTCGGCGAAATCACGCCGGAGGGCGGCACGAATCTCGGGGCTGCGCTGGATCTCGGTTACAAGACGGCGCTGCGGCATTACCAGCCCGGCAGCATCAATCACGTCGTGCTGCTCACCGACGGCGCGGCGAATCTCGGCGACGTGGATCCCGCGGCGCTGAAGCAAAAGGTCGAGACGCATCGCAAGCAGGGCATCGCGCTCGACTGCTTCGGAGTCGGATGGGAGGGGCTGAATGACGACATGCTCGAACAGCTCTCGCGCAACGGTGACGGGCGCTACGGATTCATCAACACACCCGAGGAGGCTGCGACAAATTTCGCCGCACAACTCGCCGGTGCGTTGCGCGTGGCGGCGTCGGATGTGAAGGTGCAGGTCGAGTGGAATCCGAAGCGTGTGACGGCATACCGGCAGGTCGGATACGCAAAGCATCAGCTCACGAAGGAGCAGTTCCGCGACAACACCGTGGACGCCGCCGAACTCGCCGCCGCGGAATCCGGAAACGCACTCTACGTGATTGAGGTGAACCCGCGCGGCGAGGGCGACCTCGCGACGGTGCGCGTGCGGTTCAAGGTGCCGGGCACGTCCGACTACCGTGAGCACGAGTGGGCTGTGCCGTTCGCGCACGCTGCCGGGCCGCTGGAAAATTCGAGTTCATCGCTCCGCCTCGCCGCGACTGCTGCGGCATTTTCGGAAATGCTCGCAGGCAGTCCGTTTGCGATGGAGGTGACGAGCGATCGTCTGCTTGGCCTGCTGAGTGGAGTGCCCGCGATCCACGGTGCCGACGCACGCCCGAAGAAACTCAAATGGATGATCCGCCAGGCGAAGAGCCTCTCCGGCCGATGAAACACGAATGCACCATGCGTGAAGAACCGGGACGGTGTGCCTCGGGTAGCGCGGGCGTCCCGCCTGCTGTATTTCGCGCCCCGCGGAATACACCCGGACGTAGAAAGAGGCTCATTGACAAGCTGACGTCCGCCGGGTGCGTCGCAGGATCCGTCGCACGGCAGGCGGGACGCCCGCGCCACCCGAGGCATGCCATCCTGTTTTTGGACGCTTGCGTCAATTTGAAGAAACCGCGGAACCGACACGGAAGAAATTTACGACCATGAAAACACACACCCTCGCCCTCATCATTCTTCTCTCTGTGCTCGCGGCATTCACCCGCGCAGCCGACACCGAAACGGAAATCAAGAACCCGGCCATCAGCGGCGGAGTCGCGGACGGCAAGGTACGGCTGACGATCGAGGGCGATCTCAGTGCGCGCGCTGCCAGCAAGGACAAGGTGATCTTCGCGACCTCGGTGCACCACTCGATCAAGGTCACGCGCGACAAGCTCACGCATCAGCTCGCTGTGACGCTCGACATTTTGCAGGGCGAGCCGAAGGAGCTTCCGCTGACGATTTTGGGCGACGGCGAGATCAAGCAGGTGACTGGCGAGGCGTTGCAGGACTGGAGCATCCGCAGGGAGGCGGATGGCACGCGCACGCTCGTTTTGCGTCCGAAGAAGATCGGGGAGCCTGTTCCCGCTGATCCTGCGGCGAAGCCTGCTGGCGACGGGCGACTAACTCAGCTCGCGCTCACCGTCATTGCCGAGCGCGAATTAAAGACGTGGGCAAATCCGCTCGCGGTCTTCTCGCTCACGCCGCCGCAGCCCGTGCTCTTCAACGGCTTCGTGCGCGTGGAATCCGCGCCGGAGTTCGACGTGCAGGCCGATGCGCCGGCGGGTCTGCTCCCGGTGGAGGCGAAGTTCATGCCGCAGGCGATGCGCGGCGAGGCAAAGGCCGATGCGCCGGAGCCGCTCGCGTTTCAATTTCACGGCACGCCGTATTCGCTGCCGCTAAAAGTCACGGTGGCTGATCCGGAATCGCGCCAGGTCGTGTTGCGCGACTTTAAGCTCACCGGCCATCTCGCGGAACAAAATGCGGCGTTCACCCTCACCGCCACGGCGCGCGTGACAAATCCGAAGGGCGGCACGCTCACGCTGCTCTCGGGCGGAATCGCGCTGACGGAACTCGCCGAGCATCCCGACTGGCGCATCACTTCCGGCGGCGGGTGGTTCAGGCTTGTCTTCGACAAGGCGGGCGAGTTTCCGATCACGTTCAAATTTCACGCGGCGGTGCGGCTGAATGGCGGATGGAATGCCGTGGATTTCCGCGTCGCGCCAAGCGTGCTGCAACCGATTATCCTGCAAGGGCTCGCCGCGGACACGAAGTTCAACTTCGTCGGAGCTGCGAGGCCGGAACAATTGGGCAAGGATTTCGCGAGCTTTCTGCCGCCGGATGGCACCGTGAAGCTTTCATGGAAGACCGCGGCGCCGGAGGCGGAGGGGAAACTGTTCTACGCGGCGGAAATGCTCTCGCAGCTCAGCGTCGGGCCGGGGCTCATGCGGCAGGTCGCGCTGCTCGACTGCAAGGTGATGCAGGGCGAACTCGATCGCGTGACGCTGCTGCTGCGCGGCGACGGCGAGGTCACGCGCGTGCAGGGCGAGCAGGTGCTCTCGTGGGCGGTCGAGCCGGGCGCGAAGGCGGGCGAGCGGAAACTCATCGTGAAATTCAACCAGCCGCAGAAAAATCTTTTCACCATCCTCGTGCAGACGCAGACGCCCATCGGCGCGTTTCCGCAGACCGTGGACGCGATGCAACTGCGGCCCGAGGGCGCGACGCGCTTTGCGGGCTACGTCCGCATCGTGAACGAAGGCGCGGTGCGGCTCGAAGTCGCGCAGGCAAAGGGGCTCTCGCAGGTGTCGCCGGAACAGTTTCCCGAAACCGACATGACGAAGGCGGTCTTTCGCGCGGGCGGCGGGCAGCGTTTTGCCTACCGATTTTCCGGCGCGGATTTTGCACTGCGCATCCAGGCCGATCAGATTCTCCCCGAGTTGACCGTCTCGCAGGTGCTTGCGTTTCACCTCGGTGAAAATGAGCAGAGCATTGATGCGGAGATCGAGGTGGATGTGCGCGAGGCGCCGCTGCGCGAACTGCTGCTGCGTGTGCCGAAAGGCTACGCAGTCGCGAAGCTGAACGTCGCTGGACTTGCCGATTATTTTCTCCGCGATGCGGATGATGATGCCGAGCTGCGACTCGTCTTTGCGCAGCCGGTCGTGGGCCGGCAGGTCGTGCAGGTGCGGCTCGAACGCAATCAGGCGCTCGGTGCGGCGGGTTGGGTGCTGCCGCATGTCGAAGTGACGAAGGCTAAGTCCGTGCGCGGCCATGTCGCGGTGTCGGCGGATGCGGGTATCCGGCTCACCGCCGAGCGTACGCAGGCGCTCACGGAAATCGCGACCGCATTTTTTCCGCGCAAGGTCGCGGGCATCCAGGCGGCTTTCCGGCTCAGCGACGCCGCGTGGCATGCGACGATGCGTGTCGAGCGGCTGCCACAGTCCATCCAGGCGGACGCGTTCCATCTTTTCTCGATCGGCGAAGGCGTCGCGTATGGCAGCAGCGTGATGAATTACGTGATCTCCGGCGCGCCCGTTTCAGCGTTCAAGATCGAGTTGTCGGACGAATATTTTAATGTCGAGTTCACCGGGAAGGACATTCGCAACTGGCAGAAGGCGGAGGGCGGCTATGTGGTGCAATTGCACACGCCGGTGTCGGGCGCATATACGCTGCTTGCGACGTATGAGCGGCCCTTCAAGCCGCAGGGCGACGCGCTTGCATTCACCGGTGCGCGGCCGCTGGACGCGCAGTCCGAGCAGGGGCACACGCTTGTGAGCAGTGCGTATCAGTTTCAGGTGAAGCCGGTGGATGTGTCTGTCGGACTGCTGCCGCTGGAGACTGGCGAGGTGCCGCCAGAATACCGTCTCTTTTTCGACGCGCCGATTCTCGCCGCGTATCGCTACGCCGCGAGGCCGTTCAATCTGAAGCTCTCGCTCAGCCCGCTCGCGCAGGGTGATTCGCTGAGCCAAGTCGTGGACCGCGCGTCGCTCGTCACGCGCATCTCGAAGGCCGGGCAGTTGCTCACGGACGCGCGCTATTTTGTGAAAAATCGCGGCAAGGCGAATTTCCGGATCTCGCTCGCGGAGGGCACGCAGCTTTGGGCCGCGACGGTGAACGACGCGCCGGTCGTTCCAGTGCAGGACGGCAGCATGAATCTCATCCCGCTTCCGCAGCAGGCGGATCCGAACGTGGTGCTCAAGATCGATCTGAAGCTCGCCAGCCACTCGAAGGCACCGGAGCGCGTGAAGCTCGCGACGCCCGTGGTCGGCGCGCCCGTGATGCTCGCCGAATGGAAGCTGATCCCGGACACCGCGCAGAAGCTCGTCTATCGCGAGGGCTCGCTCACGCCCGTCGGCGGCGTGGCGGATGTGTCGGGATTTGCGGGACTCGCGCGCATGTTCGGAGGGCACGATGCGGGGCGCGTCACAGTGCAGTTGCTTGCGGCGCTCGCATTGCTCGCGCTCGCCGCCGCGGTTTGGCGGAGCGCGGCGAAGGACGGCGTGTTCAAGTTCAGCGTGCGCCACACGTCGGGGCTGCTGCTCGGGTGTGCGGCGTTCGTCATGGCGGGAATTGCATTCGTCGGGCTCGCAGAGGACGCACGGGAGCATACTCCCGAAATTCCGCGCGGGATCACGTTTCTCGCGCCGGTGCAGCAGGCGGGCAATGCGCTCGCAGTCGAGGTGGGCAACGTCGAGGACGCAACTTCGGCGCTCGACTGGCTCGGCTATTCGTGGATGCCGCTCCTCGCGCTCCTCGCGTGGGCATGCGCGTGGCTCTCGGGGAAATCAAAGTGGACGATCATCGGCTGGACGCTGCTCGCGTGGGCCGCGCTGCGCTGGCCGAACGGCGCGTGTGCGTTCCTCGCCATCATCGCGGCGTTCTTCGTCTGGAATGTTGCGGTGCCTGCACTGAAAAAACTGTGGTGTGCGCCGAGGAAGCCGAAAGCAAGCACGCCGAATGCAGGCGGTGGCAGTGCTGCTGCGACTGCATCGCTGCTGATCGCCGGACTCGTCGCGTGGAATGGCGTCGCATCCGCGCAGGCACCGGATGCGGTGCAGTTGCCTCCGAAGGAAGCGCCGGTCGCGGAGAGCGTCACGCAGACGATCCGCGTCGAGGAGAAGTTCGCGCTCGCGACGGCGAAGATCCGCTGGCAGGCGGTGAAGGGGCAGCGGCTGCCGCTGTTGTTTGAGCCAGCGGTGCTCACGCAGACGAAATTTCCCGAGGCATCGCTGAAGCTCGTACAGACTGGGACTCCGCGCTCGCAGCAACTGCTCGCGCTTGAGACGGGTGCGTTCGACGTCGAGCTTCAATACCAGGTGCCCGTCGTGAGGAAGGACGCGGAGAGCGGATTTGTGCTGCCTTCGCAATTTGGACTCGTGAACCGTCTCGCGCTCACGCTTGCGAATCTCGACGTGGATGTCGTCTCGCCTCAGGCCGTCTCCATTGATCGGAAGAGCGCGGGCAAGGACACGACCGCCGCGCTCGCGCTAGCGCCCGTGAACGAAATCTGGATCGCGTGGAAGCCGCGCAGCCGGGATGTCGCGCGGGAAAAGGCGGTCTTCTACGCGGAGTTGACGCAGCTCTACGCGCCGACTGCTGGAGTCGTCGAGGGGCTGCATCACGCTGCGATCCGTCCGGCGCAGGGCGAGCTTGCGGAGCTTTCGTTCGATGTGCCGAAGGGCGCGACGATCACCGACGTGATCGATCCCGCGACGATTGCCGGGGCGAAGGAGAAGGTGCCGCCGTCCGTGGTCTCGCAGTGGCGTTTCGATCCTGATACGGGAAAGCTGCGCGTAAATCTTGCACCGCCGCAGTCGCGTCCGTTCGCGCTGATCCTCCGCTCGCAGATCGCAACGGGGCCGCTTCCGGTGGAGCAGAAGACCGGGCTGATTTCCGTCGAGGGCGCGGCGGGACAGGTCGGGCTGCTCGGCATCGCGACGGGCAATGAAGTGCAGCTCGACACGCTGGATGCGGCGGCGCTCACGCCGATCAATCTCGAAGATTTCCCCGGCAACATCGCGGGATTCCTTCAAGGCCAGATTCCCGGCCTCACGACGCGCCGCGCATTTCGCTATGCGGATGTGAAGGCAACTGCGGTGCTGAAGGCTTCCGCCGTCGAGCCGGATGTGCGCGTCGAATCGCAGGACACACTTTCACTCGGCGAAGACCGCGCGGTGCTCGCGGTGAACGCCACGGTGGACATCACGCGCGCCGGAATTTTTCGCCTTAGCTTCGCGCTGCCGACGGGGATGGATGTCGAAACCATCACGGGCAAGGCGCTGAGCCACTGGACGGAACTGAAGACGGACAAGGAGCGCATCATCACGCTGCATCTGCGCGGGCGCACCGAGGGGCGGCAGGAATTTGCAATCTCGCTCACGGGCGTAGGCATGAAGGCGGCAAAGGCTTGGGCCGCGCCGAAGCTGATTTTCCGCGAGGCGGGCAAGCAGCGCGGGACGTTCGTCGTGGTGCCGGAGCAGGGGATGCGATTGCAGGTGACGACGCGCGAAGGCATCACGCAGCTCGACCCGCAGAAGTCGGGCATCAAGCAAAAGGGCGTCCTGGCGTTCCGCATTTTGCAGACGCCGTGGAGTCTTGCGCTTGATGTCGAGCAGGTGGATCCGTGGGTGCAGGTGACGAGCCTGCAGCACGCGACGGTCGGCGAGGCGCAGGTGAAGGTCGCGGCAAACCTGCAATACCAGATCGAAAACACGGGGCTGAAAATTTTCCACGTCGCGCTGCCTGCGGACGCGGAGAACGTGCGATTCACCGGCGATCAGGTCGCAGATTTTCTCGCGGTGCCCAAGGCGTTGAACGACGGGATGCAGACGTGGGAGGTGAAGCTGCACCGCCGCGTGATCGGGCAGTATCTTTTGCAGGCGGGCTACCAGACGCCGGTGCCCGCGCAGGCGCCGGAAATCGCGCTGCGCGGGGTGCAGGTCGCGGATGTGAATTTGCAACGCGGCTTCGTAACCGTCCGCTCGGCGGGCCGTCTCCAGCTTCGCGTGGAGAATGCGCCTGCCGCGCTCCAGCCGACGGAATGGCAGGGCATCCCGCGCGCGCTTCAGCAGGACATCGCCGCATCGTCCGCGAATTTTGCATACCGGCTCGTCGAGCCTGCATTCTCGCTGCCGATGAAACTCGAACGGCACGAGGCGACGAAGCTCCTGGCTGCACGGGTGAACAACATCACATTCACTTCGGTGATTGCCGACAGCGGCGCGATGCTCACGCAGGTGCGGCTTGAAATCCTGCCGGGCGACAAGCGGCTGCTGCACTTCACGCTGCCGAAGGATGCGCGCTTCTGGTTTGCGTTCGTGAACCAGAAAGGCGTTTGGCCGTGGCGCGAGAAGGACGAGATTCTGATTCCCCTCGAACAGCAGTCGCGCGGAGGACGGACCGTGCCGGTGGAGATTTTTTACAGCAGCGACATCAGCAAGAGCGGTGAACCGGGATCGCATTCGCTCAATCTGCAATTGCTTGCGGCGAAATTCGATCTGCCGCTGGAGAACATCACTTGGCGCATTTTCCTGAATGAAAAATGGCGGCTCACGAAATGGACCGGCTCGCTGCAGCTCCAGCAGGATGAACTCGTCTCCCGCGCGACCGCCGTGGACCTCCAGGGCTACCTGCAAAACGAGGCGAGCCAGCAGCGCGACAAGACGCGGGCCGCGGAGCAGATGCTCGCGCTCGGCAACAGCGCATTGCAGCAGGGCAATCCGCAGGAGGCGCGGCGTGCATTCGAGTCCGCATACGGGCTGAGCCAGCATGACAATGCGTTCAACGAGGACGCACGCGTGCAGCTCCACAACGTGAAGCTCCAGCAGGCGCTCATCGGCCTGAACGTGCGCCAGTCGAGCGCAGGCGGAGAGGCCGACACCCTCACTGGAAAGCTGCGCGCAGGCCGCGGCGGGAAGGACGCGAACTACACGCAGCAGGATGCGAAACAGATCCTCGATCGGAATTCCGCCGACGAAAACGCGGCGTTCACGCGTCTCGCGGAGCGGCTCATCCAGCAGCAGGACGCTGCGGTGAGCAGCCCGGCAGTGATCCAGGCGAGCATCCCGGAGCAGGGCCGGATGCTCACCTTCAGCCGCGCCGTTGCGGTGGACAAATGGGAGGACTTGCAGATCGGGCTGAAGGCGAAAGCCGTCACGCCGGCATCATGGCTCGTGCGCCTCGCAATCCTCGCGGGCACAGTGCTCGTGCTCGGGATGTTTGTGCGAAGCGCGAGGGCCTTCCGCCGGATTCAGTGATGCGATTTCCGGGAAGCCGCCGTCGCACCGCGCGAAGTTGCAGACATCGCCTACTTCCCGAGCGTCTTCATCCACTGCTCCAACGCCTTGTATGATTCCGCGCGGAGCTTCTGCTGTTCGCCGAGGCGGTGGCGGAAATGATCGTATCGAATCGCCACGAGCGCCTGCGCGATGTCGGTGTCGCACGCGTTGTGCAGGCTGTTCGCGAGATCTTTCGCGGCGGCGAGCGGGTCGGTTTTGATCAGGCCGGTGTTTTTGCCAGCGACTGCGTATCGCTCCAGCGGGCCGCGGATCGCGGGGTCGGTGTAGGACGCGGCGTCGAAGAGGCGGGTGCGCAGCAGTTTCAGCAGTTCGTCCGTGCGCGCCTCGATTTTTCCCAGCGCCTGAAATTCCGCGCTGTATGCGGGCCACGCGACGGGCTGCCACTGCTTCACGCTGTCGAGGCGGAAGCCGAAGCGCTTCACCTCCGGCGGATCCTTCGGCCGGCCGGTGACCGAATCAAACCTCCGCACCGTCGCATACGCGGCGATGGCGATGACCTTGCCGCTCTTGATGTGGACGATCGGGCTGCCGCTGTTGCTGGTGACAAATTCCGCGGACACCTCCACGCGATCCGGCCCGATGCCGAGGAGCTTCCCGGCGACGGGCGCGATGACGCGGTCGCCGTTCGAATTTCCCAGCACCGACACGTCGTCGCCGACGGCCGCGTTCTTCTCCACCTCGGTCATCATCTCCATCGCCTTCGTGTCGGAGAGCAGGGCAAAAGTCATGATGTCGTGTCCGACTGCCGCCGCAGCCTGCCCTACTTCGATCGGCGACCGGTCGAGCAGCGTAAATTTCGCGCCCGAGTTTCCTGCGACGACGTGCTGATTCGTGACTGCAAATTTCTTCCCGCCGATGTCGCACACGAAGCCGCTGCCTGCGCCCGCCTTGCCCTCGACTAACACGAGGCTGTTGCTGAACCTCCGCGTGAGCTGCGGCACGCTGCCCTTGTCGAGCCAGTCGCGCCATTCGTTCCACCGGAATGCAGCGACCACGGCGATGATCGTGAGGGTGACGAGGAAAAGTTTTTTCATCCGCGCATCCGATACGCCGCGTCCGTCGAAAAAAACAGGGCGAAGCGCGGGCGTGATGCAGGCGCGCCCTCAACCTCCGACCGCCTGGTAGCGCCGGATGCCGCGCCGCCACAGGCTGACGCCGAGCAGCCACATGAGCACGGCCCAGCACGCCTGAATCGCGAGCCCCTGCGCGAGTGCCCCGCCGCTGACGCGCTCCATGAAGACCTTCACGGGAAAATACAGCTCGTACGGAAACGGGCTCCACTTCACGATGCCCGCGATCCACGGCGGCAGCATGTCGAGCGGGAACGCATGGCCGCTGAGGAAATATTCCACGGAGAAAACGATGAAGACGATCGTCGAGATTTCGAGAATCCAAAATGCGAGCATCGCAATCGAGTACGCGATGAAGAACTGGATCACCGCCGCGAGCGCCGTGCTCAGTCCAAACCACAGCCATGTGATCCCGTGTGCCGGCAGCGTGATGTGATCGCGCAGGAAGAAAAAAATCACCGCAACTCCGGGCAGGAGCACGACGGTGTAGAGCAGGCGGTAGCTCGCGTAGAGTGTGAAGCGGTAGGCGATGTAGTTCATCGGCTTCAGCAGCAGGAAGCTGATCTTCCCGTCGCGGATCTCGCCGGCGATCTGCCACTCGTCCTCGGTTGGCGTCACTAGATTCTCCACGAGGACCGTCATCGCGAAATAGAGGATGAGGCTGCTGTACGTGTAGCCGCTGAGAGTCGTGCCGCCTGTGCCGCCATACATTGCGCGCCACAGGAAGATCGTCCCGATGAGCGGCACGATCCCGAAGACGGATCGCAGCACGAAATTCCAGCGGTACACGAAGGTGTTCTGCGCCCCAATGGCGAAGACCTTCGTGTATTTTGCGAGTGCTGCCCTCATCGCGCGCAACGTGCGCGGTTATTCCCCGAGACGCCAGAGTGCGCTGTCGGTGCGGATGAATAGGTTTTTTCCGCTGAGTGCCGGAGTGCTGAGCACCATTTCCTTCGAGCCTTCCTTGAGCGGGAGTTGGAGTTGCCCCGCGAGCGCGCCTTCGGGTGCATTGACGTCCACGACCTGCACGAGGCCTTTTTCATTTACGCAGATGAGCCGGCCATTTGCGCCGACCGGTGAGCCGCTGAACGGCCCGGTGAGGCGCAGCTTCCATTTCGCGTCACCGTTCTTGATGTCCGCAGTCGCGAGCACGCCTGCGCTGTTGAAGGCGAAGATTTTCCCATCAAGAATCACCGGGCTGATCGTCGAGGGATTGATCTGCTTCGAGCGCCAGACCTGATCGGGCGCGCTGCCGTCTGCTTTCGGCGAGAGCGCGGTGATGCCGTTCGACGGCGCATAAATCACGCCTTGCGCGACGACGCTCGAACTCGATGTGGATGCGCCCTCGGCGTAATTCCACAGCACGCTCCCGGTCACCGGATCCACGCCGGTGAGACCTTTCGACGACTGGAGCACGACGACCGGCGTGGACTTCGCATCGGCGCGCCACGTGACGGGGCTCGACCAGTTTGCGGCTTTTGGCCGTTCGAGTTTCCACAGGTTGCGCCCGGTCTTCACGTCAATGCCGACGGTGTAGCTCTCGCTGTCGCTCTCGATCACCGTCACGAGCGTCTCGCCGATGACGAGCGGCGACGACGCCATGCCGAGGCTGTTGCTCACATTTGGATAATCCACCGTGAGCCCGCGCAGCCACAGCAGGTTTCCATCGAGGTCGAAGGCGGCGAGATCGTTGCTGCTGAAAAGTGCGAAGATGCGCTTGCCGTCGCTGCACGGCGTGCAGGCCGCGATGGAGGTCTTCGGATGCGACATCGTGCGCCCCGTGGCCTTGAGCTGGCGCTCCCAGATCTTTTTGCCGTCGTCAGAATCGAAGCAGAAAACATGCAGCCGCTCCTGCTTCGGCCCGCTTGAGCACGTCACGAAGACGCGTTTCCCGACGATGATCGGACTCGCGAGCCCGCGGCCGGGCAGCGGCGCGGTCCAGTCAATCTTCAGCTTCGCGGGGATCGTGGCATCGGCGACCGTGCCCGCGCTGTCCGGCCCGCGGAACTGCGGCCAGTCGGCGGCGGCGAGAGGAAAGGGGAGTGCGGCGAGAGAGAGTGCGAGGAGGCGTTTCATGGGTTGGGGAAAATGTGTGGTGCCGAAATCAGCCTCTTAATCCTAATCCGCATCGGTGCATAGTTCGTCGGCGGGTGAGGGGATTATGAATAAGAGCAAGAGGAGATGGGATCACTTGGTGGAGTGGATCGCGGTGCCGGTGCTGTCGCACACGCGGAGCTGGAATTCCCACTCGACCGTCCACTCCTCCTTCTGCTCGTCCTGACAGCACTTCACAAGAATCGTGTTCGCGCCTTTTTTGAGCCGGCACTTCATCTTGTATTGGTCCATCTGCGCTCCGCGGTGGTACTCGTCTCGGCTGAAAAGCAGCTCACCGTTTAGCCACACTTTCCATCCGTTCTTGCAGCCGAGCCGCAGCTCGGCCTCGCGTTCCGTGGCGGAGTCAAATGTCGTCACCGCATAGCCCGTCACACCCTTGAGCGATCCGAATGGCTTGTTGAAATCAAACTTCCCCCGCTCGTCTTTGCTCTCGACTGTCTTCCATTTCACCTTGCCCGTCTTGCCGTTGTATTCCGTATCGGGCTTCACCTCGAGCTCCGGCGGAAACACGGTGTCGAAGCCTTTCCGATCCGTGTTATCGAACGGTCCGATCACGTTCCACTTCATCAGAAATCCGAAGTGCTTCGGCAGGTCCACCGTCACGCCGAGCTTCTTCAGCGCGCCTGCGATTTCGTTCGTCTGATCCTCGTCGCGCACCGCGTCGAGTGCGTGAAGGTATGCGGCCTTCGCGTCACCGTTGGCCTTCGCTTTCGCTGCGGTGATCAGCCGCGCCATTGCGCCGCGCCGGAGTTCCTGCACGGGATCATTGACGAGCCCCGGCTCGATCTTGTCCGCGAGCGCGGCGTCCGCTTTTGCGATGAGATCAAATGCAAGCTGGCGCGCCGGTGCCGCGTTCTTCGTATCCTTCAAAAATGCCTCCACCTCCGCAAGCGGCAGCGGCTGCTTCGCGCGCAGCGCCCCGTCGGTGATCGCGTCGGCTGCGAGGCGCAGCCAGTTGTCCACCACCACGCCGCGCGTTCCCGTCGCAACCAGCAGCGCGGGCAGGGCGCGCGGGCCTTCGCTCACGACCGCTTTCCACGCCGCGGCTGCCGCCTCGTTTCCCGCGCCTTCGCGTCCTGTCGCAGCGAGCGCCTTCACGGAATCCTCCACCGCGGCACGGAGCGGTGCGAGGGATGCGAGGAAGAAGGCGGCGGGGAGAAAAATCACACGGTTCAACATGGCGGGATAATCCCGCTGCGCCCGGCATCCTTGGCAAGCACGAACGCGGACGCCGGATGAAGATTCCCTTGAGGGAGCCGAACTGTTCACCCCGGAGCGTACACGAAAATGCGCGAAAGATTCCGTGTCGAAATCCGCCGCGCTTCGTGTCTTTCCGCCTCATTGGCGGGCCTGCTCCCGTGCCCGGTTAGAACGGCACGTCGTCGGCCTGCACGTCGAGGTCGGGATCGGCGGGCGGGCGGGGCGGGCTCGATGGGGGGCGGCGCTGCGGCGGCGCGCTGCTGCGGGGCGCGGCGGATTGCGAGCCGCCTTCTTCACCACCGCCACCGGGAGCACCGCCTTCGCGGCTGCCGAGGAATTCGAAGCTCTCCACGACGACGCGCAGCTTGCTCATTTTTTTTCCGGTCGTCTTGTCGTCCCATTGGTCGAGCTTCAGCCGGCCATCAATGAAGATCGGTTTCCCTTTTTTGAAATACTCGCCGATGACTTCCGCCGTGCGGCCCCACGCTTCGAGGTCAATGAACGTGACTTCCTCGCGCTTCTCGCCGCCCTCCGGCGTGAACACACGGTTGATGGCGATGCCGAAATTGGCGATCGCGGTGCCCTTGGGCGTGTACTTGATCTCGGGATCCCTGGTGAGGTTTCCCATGAGCATGACTCTGTTCAGGTTTGGCATGTGCGCGGGGAGTTGAGCGTTGCGGTGTCGGGAAAAAAGGGGCGCGGGCCTTCATGCGAAGGCCCGCGCTGATCCTTAGGCAGC
>Ga0315909_10003883_pt1 | contig 17990 bp, 15 predicted proteins | sample LakEriMetagenome_11_FD_203527 | JGI IMG/M metagenome (GOLD analysis project Ga0315909, IMG submission 203527) | Freshwater fungal communities from buoy surface, Lake Erie, Ohio, United States - Buoy 2 MA125 | ecosystem: Environmental > Aquatic > Freshwater > Lake | place: USA: Lake Erie, Ohio...
ATACATAAAAGACTTAATGCCTTGTATAAAGCAATACGAAAAAGTAATCATGCTTGATGATGTACCCAAAATGGTTGTCCCAATAGAAAATTGCATAAAGGTGCCAGAATATCGAGGACAGAATGATAACATATTGTTAGTATTGACTTTATGATTTCAGGGTAACTCAATCACGCTGATTTAATCAATATTTCGCTCCATTTTTATGCTTTGTAAAATAATGCCAAAAATAAAAGATCCTGAGAAGATGAGAATCATAGAGAGGCTATTCTGCCCATATCTCTCGAAGTGGATAGATGACAACATCAAAATAGAAGCAATTAAAGCTTGGATGGGACGTGGGATCATTTTTTTTTCTTTCATGGCGATTTTGTTTAGTTAAACTTAATATATTGAAAATGATCTCTAAACACAACTTTTTTTTAAAAAAGACACATTTTTTATGATATTTGGTCATGGCGAGATTGAACCAGAGTGCTTTCCCTTTTCAAATTGACAAGATAATTTCTAATTCGAGTAGTTTGGACTTCATTAGGTCATTGATTGATTATGAGGAATTTGGCAAAATAGAACACATGATAAATAAAATTAATAGCACGCCAGATTTGAAAAAGAGGTATGGCGAAAATATTGGGGAAGTATCGAGAGGTAGGAGGAAATTCAATTTGAATGTCGGATTTTACCGCCCAGGGAGAAAATTTAAAGGCGAAATCATTAAGGTGGCGGAAGTAACAATGTTTTATAAACTCTCTGAGAATTCGGACCCCATTCAGATAATACTTCCTGAACGTGCAAATACCAAACCTGAGGGTTTGACATCCGAAGTTCCATCGACCAAATCACGTCGCACCTCTGTATTGGATCCTAGTAGATGGAGTATGAAAACTGCGGAATATACCAATGAACGGGGAGGAGTTGTTCTAATTATACCAAATAACATAACGGCAAAATCAAGGATGGTTAAGGTATACTGCGGTTACAAATATGGGCAGATGATGGGGCATGGAAGCGTGCAAATTTGGCGTAGGAAAGATTCGGTTTGGAAATTATCCTCTACAAAAGGGACTTGGATTTCGTAATTCTTTTACAGCCCAAAATCACATTGTGACTCCAGGTTAAAAAGATATAATCAATACTCAATTATACTTGTGACATGGTTGACAGTTCCTTCAGGTAGTATTTTGCACTTTTTAAATTACTATCTATGGCGATAATTTTCCCTTTAAATAAATTCATTCGGGTTTTATCCTTATTGGCAACTAGGTAATTTTCTAGGTCTGAGGATTTTTGAAATTCTAAACTGTGAACTTTGTTGCCGAAACTAACAAACTCGGAAACAGGGAATGCGCCTAAATCTTTTTTATCCCATATTAACAATAGACTTTTAACTTCCATCAAAACCCAAATTGTAAATTTGTTAAGGTGGTATAAAACATCCATTGGATTGTTCAGATCTGAATTCTTTTTGTTGTCAATCCATTCATCCATGATTATTTTGTATTTATCCATGATCTCGATATTGATGATTCTGTCTATTTCCAATAATAAGCGGTTGGAGCAGATGTGCAATTTTATCTCGTTTAATGACTTGCCTAGTTTTCTTTCCTTTAAGTCATCGGTGATTTCAGAAATGAAATTCTCGTGATAAATATTTTTAAATGAGTCAATTCGTTGCATGACCCAAATCAAATCATCAACATTTTTTTGATTCAACACAACTTGAAAATCATGAATACAGGTTTCAATTTTTTTGAATTGCGCTGCATAATTTTCAAGTATGTCTGGTGTGATTTTGCTTGGAGTCATAGTTTTTTGGTTTTATAGGTATTCAAATTTAATATTTCCTCAAATAAAAATGTCTGTCATTTCCGCGTAGTTCCATGTTTTTTCACCTGAGGGTTCAAAAAATGTAATTTGGTTATTTTCCTCATAGTCCCCAATCCATAATCCTTGAAATCCTCTAAATGCATATGCGATAGAATTGATGTCCGTAACATCACCCGTTAGATTTGGGTATTCAGATTTGATTGAATCTTTGACATATAGTTCGTACCAGCATCCATTCTCTACTTCGCAATAATATCCCCGATCCCAAACGCGTTCTTCGTGATCGAGAAACTTGAGGGGTTCTGAGATCCCGTCTGGATATTTTTCATAATCAAATTGCATAATTTGAATATTAAAATGATAAGCTGCTTAGATCTTCCAAGTTTTTCAAATTTACGGGTGTTAAACGACTCCGATTTGACGGTTCTGTGAAAAATAATTGTATTTTTTTGATGATCGTATCTACCGATTCAGGGAAATAATCTGATGCAGGTAATTTTCCTTGGGAAATACAGTGGATCATTATCATTTCGGTGATCATCTTTCTATAGGCTCCCTTAATGTTCTTTGCCCAATATTGTTGGCAGGTGATATACTGTGACATAGCTTCTTCATATTTCCCCACTTCCCTCAATATTTGTCCGTATTGAAAAACGCTCACTCCAACTTTGGAATCTGGTAAATTGCCAATCCTCTTGATAATTTCCATGGCTTTTTTTACATCCTCCAGTGCATTTTCTAATTTACCTTGTCTTCTGTAAGAAAGATTTCTATCGATCAATAAATCAGCTTGTTTGTGAAGTAAAGAAATAGAATTGCAAGTATCAATGGCTTTTGAACAAGTGTCAATAGCTATGTCAAAATTGCCCCTGTAGTAGTGTAATGACTCTTCTTGTTCGAGCAAATCAACCATGTATCTGACATTTGTCAGATTTGTCGTGTCAAGAGAGAAAAGGTCTTTAGTTTCTCGTATTATATTTTCGATGATCGCCCACTCTTTCTTGGTGCTGTCGCTATCAGATTGTAATTTAATTTTTGCGATATTGAATTTAATCTTCAGTAAGTAAAGTTTGAATTGGATGTCGGATACATCATCAAGCCATCCACGCTCTCTAAGGAATTTCTCCACTTCAGGGATGGTGTTCTCGAATTTTTCTGACTGTAAAATTGATTCAGGGTGATTTCGAAGAATAAAATTGGCCCAAAATTTTGTGCCACCATTACCCCGTAACAGTTTTGTAGATTCAAAATAAGTTTCTATTTGCTTGGATTCGTCCTCTTCAATTAGGAAATTATTCAATTTTACCTCATAATATTTGGACCATAAAAAGAAGCTGGATTGGGCTTCTAATTTATTTTTTAAAATAGCAAATGAATTTTCGATTTCGGAAGATGTTTGAGGAATCTCGCAGTATGGATTAATGAGGATTTGGACTTCGAGTAATTTTTTTAATATGACCAAATTCGTATTACTCTCATTCTCTGCCTGATCAAAGTTTCTAAGAGTATCCAGTAATTGAGTGCTTCTTTTTTGAATTAAATTCTCTGAATTTAGAATTAATCGGAACATTATCTCCAAGAAAATTGGCTCAGTCGATGACTTACTATTGTCAATAAACGTTAACCACTCTGTATCACTGATTTTACCAATAATAGCTTTTATGAAATGTTGAATGAACCATTTGGTAGACTGTAGTTCAAATTTGCCTGTAATTAAATTTGTTGAACCGTTTGAATTTTCGAGTTCATTAGCCTCAGTTCCTGTAATAATAACTTCGGATTCAAAGTAATTGGTGATTGCCTGTAAATATTTGGTTAAATATGAGGTTTCATTTTTGAAAATTACTTTCAGTTTGTCGTAATCTTCCAGTTCAATAATTCTGAGAATATAAATGGTATAGACCAATTCATAGGTAATATCGAAACCATCTACATGCCTCACAATTTTCAATCTTCGATAAAGTGCTGATAATTTATCTAAGTCAAGATTTGATAATCGTTGAATTTCTTTGTTTTGAACGGTAATCCAACGTTTGTTGTACTCCAGAATAATTTGTTTTACCTCGGCATTGGATGATCCAAAATAACTCTTCAGTGCGGCAGTTACTTTGTTGGATTGAAAATGATATATGTTGTCCTCCTGGTAGATATCATACACAATACCCAATTTTTCCATCCGTTCCAAGAAATCAAGCAACTGTAAAAGGTCTATTCCCCATACATTAGCTAAAATTGCAGCATCGAATTTTTGGCCAATCATTGCGGCACTTTCTAATATTCGAATCCATTGAATGCGATCGATTGTGGGTGTTGATTCAATTTTATCGAATATCGAATGATAGAACTTGTCTATTTCATCGTTGTTTGGTAGGTCGTCCTCCGTAATTTGTTTTGTTAGAATTAAACCATTTGCACTAGGGATCAAAGTTTTGTCTTCAATCATTTGTGACAATAATTTAAAGATGTAGTGGGGTGTAATCAAAGACTCGACAGAATCTCTGTCTATTGAGATAGAACTTATTTTTTGATTAATTAAATTGTTTAGAATGAACCTGCTTGAATCGGCAAGCGTGAAGATGCTGTTTTCTTCACTCTTGCTTATCATCTCTATAAAGTCCTTGTAATCGAATAGGTCATGATGATTAACTTCAATTAGATCTATGTTTCCAATTTGATTGCCAAAGTCCAACTTCAACTCCGAGATTTCGGCGATACCACGAATTTGTTCTTTTGAACTCGATTCGCGTATTGTCAATAAAATGGATAGATTGGATTTGAGTTGGCGAAACTGGGTATTGTTCGAAATTATCTTTATGAAGCTCGATAAAAATTCTCGACTTTCAGCGTCAATCCACTGGAGATCTTCAATGACTAATACGCCTTTGAATTGCTTTTTTTCTAGCTCCAGCGCTGTTGCGAAACAATGTTCTTTAAGCGTTTTTGTGGCATTTGAATAGTTTGAAATCAATTTATGTGCCAGAGGGACAGGTGCAGAATCCAAAAGAGGTTGTAAAATGGTAGCCTTGTTAGAAATTTGTTCTCTTGAATTAACAAAATTCTTTATTCCGAGCTCTTTAGAAAATGCTTGAACGAATGGTTCAAAATGAATCTCATTTTCTTCTTGAATCTCATTGCAATCTCCGTAGAGTAGTTTTTTATTGAGACCGACTAACTTGGGGGTTAAGAATTCATTGATGAAACTCGTTTTCCCAATTCCGGATGGACCTGTTAATACGACGACATTTAATTTGTCCTCTTGTAAATTGATTAGTTTTTCAATGAGGAAATCCAATTTTGACGCTACAATAATTTGTGAAATGTACTTTGTGGTCCTCTGGGCTATTTTCTGAATATTGAATTCTTCAAGTTTTTTAGATATCTGGTGTTGTTTTTTCTCGAAAATTAGATATCCAATTGCACATACCACCGCAATAATCATTGCTTGTACAAACCCTGCGGCATCAAATCTTTTTAAAATAATTAAGTTGATTACAATCAAAAGCACAGTCGCTAAGGCAAAGCCCAAAATACTTGTTCTGAAAAGTGATTTTTGGTCACGTTTATTCAAGTATAGATACAACGATTTTCCTAAAACTAAACCGATGATGAAAGTAACAATAATGAGTAAGAAATGCTGCTCGTGAGCAATCTCCCCATACTTTAGCCCATAAAAATAAAAGAACGAAAAATAGGAACCATAAATAGAAGCGTTGGCAAAATTTTGATATCCTCGAGTACTGTGAAAACCGTCTATGTCTAAACGATTAATAACAAATACATTGATTAGTGTAGGGATAATACTCATTGAAATTGTGATGAATACCACCCATAGCATCGATTCTGTCTCCAAATAATGGGTCCCTAAATCTGGAGCAATCGGCTTTACTGCATTGACGATGATAAATGATAATGCCGTTGGTAGTAACTGACTTGCTCCAACCAATAATAATTTATGCTTAAATAACTTGAGGAATTCTGCAATTGAAATCTGATGCCATAATTTTTGGGATATCCTGTCATAAATCTCTTCACCAACCGCCAATATTGAAATGTATATTACTGAACTGATAATTAGGAATATGATAATGGGAATCAATCCGCCTCTTTTATCTTCCCCAAATCCTTCAGCATAAAGAGTAGATCCAAATCCTTTGTTTTTATAATATGGACAAAATGATACCGATACATAGACTACTCCATCTACCTCATCGAGTACTTTAGTTTCGAAAATTCCTAGAGAATTGGTTTTGTATTTTTCACATAAGTAATTTAATTGATGAGTGTCACTGGTTGAGGCTAAGTCTCTAAAATTATCATAAAGATTGTACTGTGATTTTGGTATTAAAACGTGTTTTGAATTCGACCAGAGATATTGGTAATTAACTTCAGTGATTTCATCATCACAATTGAATTGATGAATGAGGCTATATGAATTTAATGTTGCAACATCCTTGTTGCCCATCTCTGGATTTGATACATGTAATAGTTTTTCAAATGCATTGCCAAATGCATACTCAATTGGGTCATTGGCAAAGCCGAAATGAACTGGGTTAGTTGTAAATAATTGATAAAACTCGATTTGATAATTGAGGTTATTTTCACTTGTTGCTTTTGCAATCTCAATCTCTTTACGCAGTGAATTCGCTTGTTTACTTATCTCTGGATTTGTCTTGGAATTAGGTTTACACAGATTAAGGTAATGAATCGCTCGATCCAAATAATATTGGTCATTCCCATTTTCACGAGCCAAGGAAATGAATGTGTTGGCGTGATTGATATTTATTTCATTTGTTTGAGCCCAAGTGGTCTTTACGATGAAAGCCAACAAAACGACTAAAAAGCGAATTTGCATTGGATGTTTGAAGTATTAAGGGGATTCTATTGTCTGATTACAATAAACTATTTTCGTAAATCAGTTAATGAGGTTTGTAAATATTCTCCTTTTTTTGTGCGCACAATATATTTGATACTATACTCCGTGGAATTCCCCATGATGTTGACTGCATTAATTATAACAGGCATGCTGTCAGGCATGATGAACGCGGATTCCCCGAATTTGAATGGTAACAATGTGTATATTGAGTCGCGGAGGGATGCAGATCGGATTATTGCTTTATAGGGTAGCAATTCCTGTAACTGTCTTTGATTCAAAGCGAGATCGGATTTTAATTTTCTATTAAGTTGTGCTTCCTTATTGAGACTCTCTTGTAACTTGATAATTTCGTTGGATTGGCCTATTGAAGATTTTCTGAGCTGCATAAACAAGTAAATACAAATTGTTAGTATCACGATAAATGCTGCGATAATTTTCCAGTTTAGTTTTGAAGAGTTGTTATTAGTTGTCATGGCAATTACTTTGATAATTTTTCTCAGGGATATTGGTAACAGAAGCAAATATATTCAATTGCTCAAGAAACAGCGATTAATTCAGTAAATTGGACATGATTTAGATTGAACGTTCACAATGAAATTATTTGTTCTTCTAATATGAGAAATAACGCCGTTACAATAAAAAATGGTCAAGTTATTAAATTTTGGAATACAAGTGTATTCCCTGACAGCCAATGGCTTGAGCGCATTTCAATCCAACAAAACCTACATTTGTTAAGTTCTGTTTTCCCTAAATTGAGATATCAAATTGATGAAAGAAGCGGTGTATTGACTCAAATAATGCCATATTTTCCAATTGCTAAGGACAATTATAAGACAACTGAGATTGATGATGTCATATTAAAACTACAGGAAGCTGTCGTAATTTTAAAAAGTGTCAATCACGTCCACGGAGATTTTTTGATGAAGAATGTTCTCATTATAGACAATGGAATTAAATTGATTGATCACTCGCCATCACTTGCGTATGAATTCTCTGGAGCAAAGAAATTGAATTGCACCTTCCCATGGGTTGACTTTGAAGATTACAAAAACCAGGAAGTTACTAAAAGAACAGATGAACTGTGTTTAAGAGCCACAATTCTGAGATTGTCTGATTTTGGTTCATATATAAAACTTCGAAAAGAACAATCTGAGAAATTGGCAAGCCAAGTCGACTTAGTACGGTAAAATCAAACAGGAATCGAAGTCACACTCTTTAATTCCAAATTGCTGAGGTGTAACAACAAAATGTATTTATTGTCTTTGATGCGTCCCTCCATAAAAGCACGATAGGTCTTGCCTCCATCTTGAAAAACAAGTGGTCCAATTCCCTTTTCGCCAGTACCAACCAACATCATTGAGTCTTTTTCGTGGAGTTCTTTTGCAAGTTCAAAGAGAAAGTCAAAAGTCAATCCATTCACATGTGATAATTGATATTTTTTGGAGAAAATAAATCGGTTATACACCTGAGATTTAGGAAATAATTTGCCCGATGGTTTAATTGGTGCTTCCTCTAAAATATTGCCTAGAAGTTCTTTAGGAACCCGTTCTTCTTTTAAATTTCCAGTTGTATCGAATACCTTCTCTGTGATTTTTACAGTGGCGCATGGTAGAAAATTAGCATCTACAAATACCTTGTTGGCCCCATCAATGAACATTCCTGTTTTCAGCAAATCTAATTCCGGATCGTTTACAATGAGTTCTTGGCCAAGTTTGGTGTCATCTCCAAAATGAGCAATTAATTTCTCATAACTGCCATTCAGGGTGGTTTTGACTACTCTTAATGTATTTGTGGTGTCCCCATCAATTGTGTAGAAGCGCAAGGATGTTTTTTTGGGTTTCCCAGAAAATAGAACATTGGCATCCCTGCCTTTACTGTCTGCGATATGTATGAGTCTTGCCATGATTATAACATTCCAAAATCTAATTCTTCATCCAAGTTTTCCTCAGTTTCAATGACAACCTGTTCTTGTTTGATATTTTCTAAATAGGTAAAATCATTTTTTGTGCCTGTAAGGATGAAAATATTCTGTTCACTTTGAAGGATAAATGCATCGGATGCTTCGTAATCTGTTCGATAATTAAACTCGAAGCGATATGTCTGAATATTTGTAAATGCCTGCAACATTGATAGTTTTATCGATGGGTCATCAAAGGTTAATTCATAGGTAGCCGTAACATCCAAATCCAAAAGTTCATCGATAGACGAAGGAATCAAATTAACTGGCTGGTCATATGCGGAAGGTTTTAATGTTGCTAAGCTCAAATCACTAACATTTTTTGCGATTAGTGTTGATTTGTCGATTTCAATGTTCAGTGAGTTTACTGTTTTAGAAGCAACACTACCACTGGTCAAAAGTGTTTGGCCATCATCTAGTAATGTAGCAGTTGTGCATGTCAGATTGTTTAGGTCAGAATATACTGTTTCAATCCATCCGTAGACTTTTTCACGATCCACTTTGATTATTCCCGCATCGAAAGATTGTTTCTCGATTTGAAATTTAATTAATCTTGCCATTTTAATTTGCTTTAAACCAACCTTTTTTTATGTATTCGTCTCTAAGCGTTGTAATTTTTTGTATTCCTTCCTCCTTTGTTGAATGGAGGTAAATTTCTGTATCCAAAGGGGATTTTCTCCCTGGACTAAAGTCAGAGTAAAAAGAATTGTAAGCCGCGTATTTACCGCTTTGTTCTTTGTTGGTTTTTAGTAAAATGAGTTTGCGGACGGCTAATCCATTTTTTGATTCTTTTGTGTAAACTTCACGTAATTCAATCGTTGAGTTTGCCAAAGTTTCAGACACTAAAATTTCATCGGTATCCAAGTATTGTGACAATTGCTTCCATCCTGTCAGTTCGATACTTGGGGTCTTGTCATCCCTGATAGAATCAAAAACCATTGAATAAATAGATACTGATTTAGACTTTTGGATGAATTTATATCCATCGCCATCGCCGTATGATAAAGACGGCTTTTCAATGATTCCATGAGTATTGTCACCTTGTACATCAAGACACGTACATTGAGCGATTATTTTTGGTTTGACGAATGTGAATACCGTCTTAGCGGAGGAAACTTCAAGGTAGTCTGATTCAACGGCTAATGGTTCCAATAGTTTTAATATAGCCATAGAATTCGAGGAATTGATTCCTGCAGATGTCCTGCCTACCATATTGTATGTATTGTCATTTTCTGAAACTGCAAACAATAAATCTCTCAAGTTTCCTGCATTTTCACCGACACCAAGAGAGTAGCCAATTATGACTAAATCTATAGTTTTGAGAGGTTTGATTTTATATACAAAGCCGCTGTCAAGCATCACGACAATGCCTTCACCTCCGCTCTTGGTATAACTGTCAAAGGCTCCGCGAATATCCGATCGACTAGTGACCTTGTTCCATTTGATCTTTTGAATAGATTTTCCGGAAATACTCATTGAGTCAAATTGGGAGATAGGCAATACTTGATTATTTACACTTGCTGCAAAAACTGAGATCATTAAATTTTCAGGATTGCTTTTGAGTAACGCGCTAACTTCTGAATTAGTGGACGTTTGTTGATTGCTGATTACAAGTTCGCCATATAATTTACCCTCAAAGGAATCAATTTCTGGGACAATGTGTGGTAGTGATAATAGTCGATTTGATTTGGTGAAAAATGTAGTGATGTCGTTTTTTACTTCAATCCGAACGTAATGGCCATCTAGCTTATGTGACCACCAATATTCTGGTGATTCTACAATTTGTCGTTCAATGAATTCAGGTTGGAGGGTGATGTAATTCAACATGATTTGGTAAATATAGGTTTCGGATATTAAATTTGATGAAAAGCACACATGGATTTTAAGTTCTTTGACTATTCAATGATTTCAATCAATTCTGATTTTATACTTTCAATATATTGGAGAAACACGTCATTCGGAGTGCGATGGCCATGGTCCCAAATTGTCACTGATGCACCAAAATCCTCGAGTACCAATTTGTTTTCTTGCGCTGGAATTAATTCATCGGACCTTCCCACTAATGCCCATATTTTGGGGCGAAATGCACCATAGTTATTCGGGGTATCTAAAGTTGAATTTATTTTGACCAGTGCAGGGTTTAATAAAATTAATGGGATGTTATAAAATGTACCGATTTTCAGGGCGAACAATCCTCCCATACTTGAGCCCACGATCATGGATGGTTTATTTCTTGAAACCAATGTTTCTATGTTTTTAAATGGAGTAGTGGAAGTATAGTTCATTGGAATTCCTGTTGTTGGGAATCCCAAATTATTCAATATGTCAACTTTTCCTGAAGGGAGTGAACTTTCAAATCCGTGAAAAAAATAGATCATGGTGTAATATTTCTGCAATGTACATTTCAATTCATTCCATAAGCAAGGGTCGCTGAAATAGTTTGGGTCTGTTGTGAAAACGTGAACTTATAGGTGAGTGCTAAAAACTGAATGTAAATGGTGCCATTATTGCATTGCCTTGGAATTCTCTGTCGAATTAGTTCCTTTTCTTCCTTAGTTAATGATGAATTTGTAAAAAACTCGATTTGACAGAGGATGTCATCATCTGTAATGTACAAGTCATCTGTAGTTGGATTGGATAAGTCAATTTTGATGATTTTCATTTGTGTTTTTGTAAGTACTCCATTTTTCGAACTGGGTTAGATTTGACTTTTTAATTTTAATTTTTAATTTCTAAATATTTATTATGACTGAGATTATTTAAAAATTGATGAGGACGAAATTCATTGTATTCATCTTGCCATTCTGAAGATAGTTCTCTGAGATGGTGCAGTGATTGAAACATGTAAGCGTCCAATACATCTTTGCGATAGCTCAGATTAAAGCGCTCCCATTAAATTCTGAACTCCGATTTTATAATTATCGGGATCGGAAATATGCAAATAGGGAGAAATACACGGCAAATCAGTTTCGGTATAATTAAAAGGAAAACCATGCTCTTCGTTGTTGGTAGCCAACCAGCCAATTAATACCCCGCTTTTAAAAATAAAATGCGTTGAATAATAAATATTACCTGCTTCTGCTTCCTCATCTCGTACCAACTCAATACCACCAACGGAAGCTGAATGAAGCAGATTGAAACCACTAAAATTAAAATCGGCAAAAAGGCTGTGAAATGAATCTATACCCAACCCCACCTTAAAGGCGGTGGACCCTTCAATATTTCGATCGTTTTTCAATGTACTTGGCAATACTCCATTTGCCTTGAAATATAAATCCATTGTCCGCAGACTGAGGACAATGATTCCATCTTCAGGAATTTGCATCATTGCCGGGTCACAGTAATGAGGATCTTTCACCCAGGAATCCGTGTTAGTGTCAAAATATTCATCGGATATTCTATACCAATTGGCTGTAGAATACTCATTGGTATCGGTGCATTCACAAACATCTTCATAATAAATGAGGCCATTTTTATGATAAATGTCGTGAATGTCCATAAAATCCTGAAGTAATGATGATCCTTCAAACTTATCACCCCAAAATCCTTGCATTTCTTCAAACAAAGTGTTTGATTCTAATTGACTTTTTAATTGATTAATTTTTTCACCAGGCAAATAACCGATGGATATTTCTGCACCGAGATATTCTGTTGGACTCCCTTCGGGCCGGCTGTTGTAAGCTACTATAATTTCTTCAGAAGCTTGTGTCATTTTTTAGTCCACAAAAGGGGGTGATTATATTATAAAATTCATTACACAGATACCTACAGAGGGGGAATACAAATTAAGTAAAAGATACTATGCCTTTTTCTGTATCGGCAGATTTAAACAAAACTTTGATTTCATTAAAATCACATGGTAAAATTAGTTTCTGAGTTCTAATATCCATTACTCCATACTTTTTACTCCCGGACAAAACAAATTGTTGTGGGTGGTATATTCCACCATCGTCAGACTTGAAATGGGGGGCTGCAATATTCAAAGTGCTTGATAATTTGCCTTTTCCTACGATCCGGTGGTACTTTATTACGTTGAGCAACTCCTTCATTGATGTATTTGGAATCGTGATATTAGAAATAGCGACTTCGTTGAATTTTTGAGATTCCTCGTCAAAAACCCTTTTTACCCCTGATTGAACAGAAACACCGTTTATTTCGTCTAATGATCCGTCATAAGCACCATTTATCGAAAACGACTGTTCCCCTTCATTGCTTAAATTTGCATCCGTCCGAAAATCCATGTTGAAGTAACTGAGGGCAGTTCCAGCGAAATGTAAACCGGATATCCAATCCACTTCTGTAATAGAGAATAATTCCAATGTCTCTACATCCAAGTATGTCAGGGTATTTTCTTTTTCGTTAACAATTGGCAACAATCCATTTGCGAGGATTCCGATATCCTTGAAACCAGAAATTATTGTAGAATCTTCGGATTGAATGGATAGCCCATCGGAGGTCAGATGAAGTGTCAGATTTGTAGATATTTCTTTGATTTTCATATTTGTATTTCGAAAATAATCAAAATTAACGATTGACGACAGAATTAAAATTGGCAACGTCTAAACATTGTCATGAAAATCATCAAAAAATGATTTGTCCCGGAATCGAATTGTGGTAGGGGAAAACGGATTTTTTGGGAAACAATCATCTGTCAAAATAACAGGACTCATAGACCGTGATTTGTTATCCATTCTTGTATTTCATTTTCTTTGCCAACTAAATTTGCAATGCGAACAGCATTCTGAATAGAATCTATGGTGATTTCGGCTTTAGGTCCTGCGTCAGGATCAGAGAGTCGGATTTCGGCGGATTGCCAGTAGTAATTAAATGCCTCCTCGAGATTGCTCAGTTTTTCGTAACAGTAAGCTATTTGAAAAGGGAAATCGCCTTTTTTATGAACTTTATATCCCATTTTATAAGCATCAACTGCCAATTCAAAAGCTTCAAGATTTTTATTGCATGATCCGATTGCAAAAAAAGAAGTAGCCACCTCAGGATGCTCATCCCCCAAGGTTTTTAAACGGATATCAAGACATTTTTGATAAAAGCCCAAAGCCTTGTCGTATTCACCTTTGCTATCCCATATTAATCCAGTATTGTTATAAGAAGTAGCTACATCAGGATGCTCATCCCCTAATGTTTTTAAACGGATATCCAGACATTTTTGATAAAAGTCCAAAGCCTTGTCGTGTTCACTTTTGCTATCCCAAATAGATCCAATATCATTGTATGAAGTTGCCACATCAGGATGCTCATTCCCCAATATTTTTAATTGGATATCCAGACATTTTTGATAAAATCCTAAAGCCTTGTCGTATTCACCTTTAAAATTCCAAATATCTCCAACATTGTTGTATGAAGTTGCCACATCAGGATGCTCATCTCCTAATGTTTTTAATTCAATATCACAACATTTTTGATAAAAGTCCAAAGCCTTATCATATTCACTTTTCTTTTTCCAAATAGTTCCAACATTGTTGTATGAAGTTGCCACATCAGGATGCTCATCCCCCAATGTTTTTAATTGGATATCAAGACATTTTTGAAAAAAGCCTAAAGCCTTGTCGTATTCGCCTTTCCGATACCAATTAGATCCAATATTATTGTATGAAATAGCCACACCAGGATGCTCATCCCCAAAGGTTATTAATTGGATATCAAGACATTTTTGATAAAATCCTAAAGCCTTGTCGTATTCACCTTTGCTTTCCCATATAAATCCAATACCATTGTATGAAGAAGCTACATCAGGATGCTCATCCCCAAAGGTTTTTAATTGGATATCAAGACATTTTTGGTAAAAGCCCAAAGCCTTGTCGTACTGACCTTTGCTGTAACAAATAGATCCAATATTATAGTATGAAATAGCCACATCAGGATGCTCATCTCCCAATGTTTTTAATTGGATGTCAAGACATTTTTGAAAAAATCCTAAAGCCTTGTCGTATTCACCTTTAAATTTCCAAATTTCTCCAACATTGTTGTATGAAGTTGCCACATCAGGATGCTCCGCTCCAAGGGTTTTTAAATAAATATCAAGGCACTTCTGATACCATTCGAGTGCCAGGTCGTATTGCGCAAATTTAAGACTCACACCGCCTAAATTATCAGCTAAGTCTGCATCTTCACTAAATTGTGTACCTGCAGACTCACATTTGGTGAAGAATTCTTGTGCTTCTGATTTATCCATCACGAAACAGGCTTTTAGCCCCAAAATAAGAGCCGGTTTCGTATTGAGTGGATTTATTGGAATTAACGCCTCCAAAAACTGCTTTCGAAGAATATGTTCTTGTAAATTGCTAAGCGTTTCGTTTAGTATTTGCAAAGCAGACCAATCGTTTTCAGTTGGGTTTGCAAAAACAGTATTAATCAATGAATCTACTCCATAGCTCCGTAAATACAAAAGCAAAGCCGTACCGCAGGCATCGTGATACTCCACGCTTGAATCAATCAATTGGCAAATCCATTCAAGATTGCCAATCAACGCTTGTTTACATAGACAGATTGCAATGGCATCCTGTTGAATTTTCGTGCCATTGGTGAGTACTTTTATGATGCTTTCAAGATTTGTATTAGCCGCTGGCTCAAGGAGTGCTGAGCCCAATAGATACAGTAAGGCTCCCTCGACCGTAAAAGAAATACAGATATTGAAATCTTTTGAATACCGGCTGATCCATCCCAAGTTTTTAAGGCGGGAGTAAGGTGCATTAACTAAATCAGTAGTTAGGTAGGGTTTTAGAACAGCGTCATGGAGCAAATCATCCAATTGTAACTCATTTTCGCCCTTGTCCCAAACGGCTTGCGCCAGTAGTTTCATAAATTTGATTTCATCTTCAGAAAACGATGCCAACCAGTCGTGCCAGATGTTCAAGTGCTTGCTTCCCTTTTTCGGAAGCGGCTTGCTGTGATAGGTTTCTAAAAATATCTTGAGCACCAAGGGGTTGCTTATCTGGGTATAAAGGGCACGGTCAAAAATGGCTAATGCGTCAAACGGAAATTGGGGTTTGTATTTATTTTTATCCGTTTTTATATAATTTCCCCAGGCTCCTTTCATCTCTGCCATGTTCAATGCCTTTAGCCAAAATGCAAAGGCAGAAAGAACAGTATGTCCCTCTTTTTTATCACCATAAAGAACATTTTCATCTGTATACTTGCAAACAAACCTGTCCAAATCGGCAGCTGTGTTGGCGCGGCTGCTTACCACAAATTTTATACTTCCCGGAATCGTCTTTTTTGAAAGTTGCAGTAATTCACTCCAAAGCTGCTCAGCATTGGATGCCTCATTGAGGCCGTCAATCAAAATGAAGGTTGGGGCCGCCTGTGTGCCAGAAAGCGATTGATAAGACTCAATACCAAGCTCGGTCTGTATGTTTAACAGATAGGCCAATTGTTCCCATATTCCTTGTTTTTCCATACGCGCAGCACGGATCAAAAGCACGGATAAATTTTGCGCAGCATATTGCTTTTGCATTTCAATGAGCAGATTTGTTTTTCCACTTCCGGCCTCAGCGGCGATAAAAAATATATTGGCTCGTGCCCCAATCCATTCGCGCAACTTAATTTCCATTTCTTCGCGATGAACATATACACCGGGGATGTATTTTTTTTCGGACGTAAGTGTATCAAGTATCAGTTTGTTTTCATCAGCTATTCGTTGGAGAAAGACCTCTTTGGTAAAAGTATCTGGCGCAAAGGGGAGCTCCTTTTGTTTATCGCGCAATAGTAGATTTAGTTTTTCTAGTACTTTACCTGAGGTTTGTTTTTCTGTTCCCTCGGGGCTGAAGAACTTTATTGTTTTACCGGTGTAGGATTCATAGGTTAGAATTTGCTCTTTATCTTCTTTTCCGAGTGATAATTCTCCTGGAACAACGAAAAAGGGAAGGATATTCATTTTCTCGCCTTCAGGACTTTCAATCCAAACGCTTGAAGAAGTCTGGTTGCCTTTTTCGATAGTTTGTAATTCGGAAGTTTGTAAAAGATACGTTTCTCCGTGCTCGTGTTTGAACATGGGATATTTGTTTGCAAAATTCAATTGGTCCAGGAGTAGGCTGAAAATCGGATAATATTCATCCCATAGCTTTTTTGATGCCTCCTCATCTAAGGTTAAGCCATGACCTAAGTAACGATTTCGAAAATTAATGAGCATCCCGATAGCTGTCGCCTCTTGCTTTTTTAATTGAACATCACCATTGCCATCAATGAACTCAATCTCACCTTTGAACAGTTTGCGCTTTTTATCTGTTTCGACCAATTCGTAATAAGCCATCAAGTCAGGGCAAAAAAAGTGGTGCTTATTTTCCTTTAGATAGCTGAGTGTTTCGCGAATGTATTGATTCCAGGAGCCAAACGAGGGCTCTGCTAACGCTTGCTGAAATAGCGCCACCATTTTTTTATCTTTCAAATCACTGTTGAAAAACTCGGAGGCAGTAATTAGCCCGAGGTATTTTAGATAGTTGAGAAAAGTGTCTCTTAGAAGGGTGATTTTAGTGGGGACATGATTTTCTGCAATGGCCCTCTTTAAGGGATAAGCGATAACATATGGCAACGAACGAAGAAGTTTTAATTCTGATTCACTAAACGCTATAATTTCATCTAATGGAACATCACAAAAGGGACAGTCCATTGCTGAGGGATAGGCTTTCTCTTTCTTATTTTCTGGAGCGGAACATTCAGTGTTTTTACATACGAAACTCTTCATGGTAGGGCTAAGTTAATTTTTTTTTATTCAAGAGGGCGTATTTAAGTTCAATTATACGTCTTGCGAAAGCTAATAATCACACTAGGGCCATAATATCATTGTTGCAAATAGGGGGGAAGTGCGACTAATCAAAAGGCATAAATCTGAATATTCTCTCAAGGCCATGAATTGACAATTTTGATTTTGTGAAAACTGTCACGAAAACCATCAAAAAATGATTCTTTCCTGGAATCGAATTGTGGTAGGGGAAAATGGATTTTTCGGGAAACTTTTCCACCGATTTTTTGGGTCATTTTGGTGAAAATTTGTCACATTTTGAATGTGGAAAATTTTGTCAACCCCAGTAAAAACAAGCCCTGACAAAGATTGACTTTTCCGCCCGATACCACAAAAAGCAGAAGCCCCCTCGTTGAAAACGAGGGGGCTGCTTTCATTTAAGGGACATTCTAATGTCGTTTTGGTAGTTTGTGAGGGTGGTTTTGGTGAAAATTTGTCACACCGTGGCGGTGTTTTTGATTAAAACTGATACAATACACCCATCTCCATGTAGTCAGCAACATGGTAATGTGCCTTCAGTCGGTGGATGAACATCCAATGATGGTTGATTCGGTATTGAGTGCCTATCGCATTGTAAA
>Ga0315909_10003884_pt1 | contig 17989 bp, 11 predicted proteins | sample LakEriMetagenome_11_FD_203527 | JGI IMG/M metagenome (GOLD analysis project Ga0315909, IMG submission 203527) | Freshwater fungal communities from buoy surface, Lake Erie, Ohio, United States - Buoy 2 MA125 | ecosystem: Environmental > Aquatic > Freshwater > Lake | place: USA: Lake Erie, Ohio...
GCGCGGAAGCGTCCGCCGGACAAGGCGTCGATGCGTCCGGTCTCGGCAAACATGAGGGTCATGGCACCCACCAGAAAGTGGAATCCCCAATAGAGATCTTCTTCCTGTGCGTCAGGCAGGGCGCGCCGCATGCCCTCAAGAAAAACTTCGGCGATGGGGTCGAACTGCGCGGTCATGATGTCCCGCGTCCAGCGCGCGGCATTCGCGGTCTGCGCGATGAGCCGGGCATAGCTCTTCCAGCCCGGTCCCCCGTGCACGCTCTTTTCCAGAAATGGCCGGGAGAAGGCATCGATGAGGCCCTCCACCGTAGGTGGCTCCGGCAGTGCTTCCAACAGGCGCCTGCGCTCGCTGTTCAACGCATCAGCGCGGCGGGTGATGACCGCCACGAAGAGATCCTGCTTGGGCCCGAAGTGGTAATTGGCGAGTGCCAGTTCCACGCCCGCACGCGCGGTAATCTGGCGGATGGAGACGCCATCGAAGCCGTGTTCGGCGAAAAGCTCCTCGGCCGCGTCGAGAATGCGCTGGCGGGTGGAGGCGGGATCCTGGGTCTGTCCGGTCCGGGCCATGGGGCGGGCACTCCTCGATTGCAGCCCGGTGGCGACTGTCGCGCCGGTTTGCTGCGGAGCAAGATTGCTCTTGTTTGAACGTTCGTTTAATTCTATCCCACGTGACTCGCAACCGTCCCCTGCTCCGAACTCGGCACTGGCGGCGGGCGCGGTTTTTTTCTCCACCCAGACACGGACTCCACCATGGCATCTTTTCTCTGCGGCCTCGACATCGGCGGAACGTTCACCGATTGCGTGCTGATCGATGAACACGGGCAACTCACGATTTCCAAAGCCCCCTCCACTCCCGGCAACTTTGCCGAAGGCGTGCTCGAGGCGTTGCGACGCGCGGGTGAGCGCGTCGGCCTCGCCCTGCCCCAGCTGCTCGATTCGATCACCATGCTGAACCATGGCACCACAGCCGGCACCAACGCCATCATCCAGCGCAAGGGTGCACGGGTAGGACTCATCACCACCCGCGGGCACAACGATGTGATTCACATCATGCGCGGCTCGCGTGGCCTCTCCGGCCAGGACATCAAGCTCATCGTGCATATTCCGGAGAGCAGCAAACCGGACCCCATCATTCCCAAGCGCCTCATCCGCGGTGTATCGGAGCGCGTCGACTGCTTTGGCAAGGTGGTCGTGACACTCAACGAGGAAGAAGTGCGTGCGGCCATCCGGAGCCTGCTCGACGAAGGCGCCGAAGCCCTTGCGGTGTGCTTCCTCTGGTCCTTCCTGGCACCGGCTCACGAGCGGCGGGTCAAGGAGATTGCGGCCGAGATGGCGCCGGGCCTCTATGTCACCTGCTCGCACGAGCTCGCGCCCAAATGGGGTGAATACGAGCGCACCACGGCGGTCGCCCTCAACGCCTACATCGGGCCGCTGACGGTTGGGTATCTCACGGATCTCGACCGCCGACTGAAGGATCTCGGCTACCAGCCGCCACTGCAGATCACGCAGTGCGCAGGCGGCACGATCTCCGTGCGCAAGGCAAGTGATGCACCGCTGCTGACCCTGGACTCCGGCCCGGTCTCCGGCGTCACCGGCTCGCTCTATCTGGGCCAGGTCATGAACGAGAAGAACATCATCACCACCGACATGGGCGGCACGTCCTTCGACGTGGGCGTGATCCACGACAGCAAGGCCGTGGTCTCATACAAGAGCCTGGTGCATCAGTACGAATACTTCCTGCCGAAAGTGGACGTGCAGACCATGGGTACGGGCGGCGGCAGCAAGGTGTGGATAGACAAGACGACCAGAACGATCAGAGTCGGTCCGCAGAGTGCGGGCGCGGTTCCCGGCCCCATCTGCTACAGCCGGGGCGGCACGGTGCCCACCACCACGGATGCCGATGTGGTGCTTGGCTATCTTGATGCCGACAACTTCGCCGGGGGCACCATGCAGCTCGACCGCGCCGGGGCAGCCGCCGGCTTGCAGGCGCTGGCCGATGAACTCGGGATGAGCCTGTATGAACTTGCCAGTGGCGTGGCGCAGATCGCCGAGTTCCAGATGGCCGACCTCGTGCGCAAGGCCACCATTCAGAAAGGGCTCGATCCGCGTGACTTCGTGCTCTTTGCTTTTGGCGGCGCAGGCCCGGTGCACATGGCCGTGACGGCGCGCGAGGCCGGAATCAAGCGCGTGGTGGTGCCGCAGGGCGATACCGCCTCCACCTGGTGTGCCTTCGGAGCGGCCTCGGCCGACACCCTGCACGTGAACGAGCAGGTCAGCATCATGTCCTCGCCTTTCGAGGTTGCCCGCATCAATGCACTGCTCGGTGAACTTGCAGCCAAGGGTCGCGTGCAACTGGAGGAGGATGGCATCGCGCCGGGGCAACAACGCTTCCTCTATTCCATAGACATGCGTCATCGCGGGCAGATCAATGAAGTGGAGGTCGAGCTCGACGGCGGCGCGCTCAAGGAATCCGATCTGGACGACCTGCGTGCCCGCTTCGTGCGGCGCTATGAGCAGCTCTACGGTCGCGGTGCCTCGCTGCCCGGCGCGCGCCTGGAGTGCGTGACCTTTCGCGTACGGGCCAGTGCCGAATCGCGCAAGCCACGCATCAAGGAAGCCACCACCATGACCCGCGAAATCCCGGCCGATGCGCAGACCGGCACCCGCGATATCTACTGGGCCGAATGGAAGCGCCTCGCGCCCACGCCCATCTATGACGGGTATCGCCTGCAACCGGGCAATACTCTGGAGGGGCCGTGTGTGATCGAGACCACCACGACTTCCATCGTGGTGCATCCCGGCCAGACGGTGAGCATGGATGCACTCAAGAACTTTGTGATCGAAACCGGGCTTGCTGCCTGAACAGCCGCCGAGGAGAACCCCCATGCCACGCATCAGTGAAATCACGGACATCGACTTCGACGGCGTCAACCATCCCTATGTGCCGCCGAAGGAGCTGCGCATCTCACCCAAGCTCAAGCTGCACCGCGACTGGGAGACGGAGGTGGACCCGGTTACCTATGAGGTGGTCCGCCACAATCTCTGGCAGATCAACGAGGAACACGGCGCCACCATCCAGCGGCTGTCCGGCTCGCCGGTTGCAATGTATGCGCTCGATCTGAATCCCTCGTTGCTCACCGAAGACGCGGAGTTCGTCTACTTCGGACCCTACATGCAGTACATGTCGGGTGTGACGGACACCCAGGTCAAATGGACGCTGGAATTCCGCAGCGACAATCCGGGGATTCAGGAAGGGGACATGTTCCTCGCCAACGATCCCTGGGTGGGCGCGGCGCACCAGCAGGACGTGATGCTGCTGTGTCCGGTGTTCTGGGAAGGCGAGCTCTTCTGCTGGGTCACGAACTGCCTGCACCAGTACGACATCGGAGGCATCACGCCCGGCAGCTTCTGTCCCTCGGCCGAATCGGTCTATGACGAAGGCATCATGCTGCCGCCCATCAAGATCATCGAGAAAGGCGAAATCCGCCGCGACATCGAGGCTGTCTATCTGCGCGCCTCGCGCAAGCCGCAACTGGTGGCCCTCGACTTCCGGGCCCAGATGGCCGGCAATGCCACGGCGCGCGACCGCGTGCTGGAACTCATCCGCCGCTATGGTCCCCGCACCGTCAAGGGCGTGATGAAGAAGATCATCGACAATTCCGAGAAAGCGTATCTCGCCAAGATGGCGCGCATCCCGGATGGCTACTGGCAGGATCGCACCTACATCGAAGCCTGCCGGCCCGGAGATCGCCGCACCCACCGCGTGCAGCTGCAGCTGCGCAAGGAAGGCAACAAGCTGCTCTTCAGCAATGACGGCTCGGCCGGCCAGGAAGGCGCAATGAACGCCACCTACTCCGGCTGGCGCGGCGCCATCATGGTGGCGGTCACCGAACTGCTGTGCTGGGACCAGTATTTCGCGGTGGGCGGTGCCCTGCGTCACGTCGACTTCGACCCGACGCCCGGCACGCTGAACTGCGCGAACTTCCCGGCCTCGGTGTCCACGGCCCCGATCCAGTCCATGGAGATCTCGCTGTACCCGGCCTACAACGTGCTGTCGAAGATGATCTATCCGGACGCCGAGATGCGGCGGGACATCATGTGCATCGGCGGCACCAGCCAGTGGCCGGCCACCCTGTTCCGCGGCACGGACCAGTGGGGCGAGCGTTATGGCTATCTGCTGATCGACCCGATCGGCGGGGCGATCGGCGCTTTCGCCCATGCCGACGGCATCAATACCGGCGGCCAGTCACGCACACCGATTTGCCAGCTGCCCAACATCGAGCACACGGAGCAAAGCTTTCCCATCCTGTTCCTGTATCGCAAGGAGCTGCCGGACTCCGGCGGTGCGGGCAAATACCGTGGCGGGCTCTCGGCCGAAAGCTGCTTCATTCCGCACAACACGGATTTCATCACCCAGGACACCCTGTCCTCCGGCAATGCCACGCCAACTTCGCCGGGCATGATGGGTGGGTATCCGTCCACCACCAATGCCTACACTTTCCTGCGCGACACGGACATCGCCAGCCGCATGCAGCAGTCGCGCATGATTGAGGATTCCTCCGAGGTCTCAGGCAAGGCCGAGCTGCTGCAACTCCGCCAAGAGAACTTCATCCAGAATCCCACGGACGTCTATGCCGTGCGCTGGACTGGCGGCGGCGGATTCGGCGATCCCTTTGAACGGGATCCCGTTGATATCGAGCGCGATCTGGAAGATCTCGCCATCACGCCGGCAGCGGCCTTATCCATCTACGGTGCTGTGTTGAATGCCGATGCGCGCACCGTGGATGTGGCGGCAACGGCCAAGCACCGGGCCGAGGTGCGGGCCGCGCGCGTGGCACGCCACAAGTTGCCGGCGGTCAAGCGCGACGGCAGCCTGCTCTGCAGTGCGACCGTCTCCCTACAGGTGAAGCGCGATGACCAAGGCAGCTTCTGGGCCTGTGGCCATTGCGGTACGGGCTTGGGTGAGGTGGGCAGCAACTACAAGGATGCCTGCATCCTCGAGCGGCATCCGGTCTCGGCCTCCAATCCGCTGATTGGCGAGCCTTCGGATTTCATCGACGACAAGGTGGAGTTCCGGCAGTTCTGCTGCCCGGGCTGCGGGGTGCAGATCGACAACGAGATTGCGGTGGCTCACGACCCCGTACTCTGCGACATCGCGATCAAGGCGTAAGGTGAACTTCGGCGCGGGGTACTGGCGAGACGCCAGCCCCGCGCTCAGTTTCTGTGCCTGCCCCGTCTCCTCGCGAGCACGGCGAGCCAGTAACCACAGGTGCCCATCAGGGCGCCAGCGAACACCATCCACAGCATGAAACGACTGCTGCCTGAGGCCTCCCAGGCCCAAGCAGTGAGCGATGGTGCCAGCGCCATGGCCACCATCATTGGAAACGCGATGGCGCCCATGGTGCGCGCCAGATGCTCCCGCCCCAGCCATTCCGCAGGCGCGGTCCCGCGCAGAATCGTCGTTATGCCGTGAGAAGTCGCGAAGCAGGATGCGAACACGCACAACCAGAAGAAATCGTGCGGCGCAAAGATGAGCAACAGCACGGCCACCGGTGCAAGCGACGACGTGAAAGCCCCGAGTCTTGCGATGGATAGATCACGCGCCACCGTCACGATCACCACGCGCGCCAGCACCTGCACCGGCCCGATCAGTGCAAAAGTAAAAAGAATCACGGCTTCTCTTACACCCTCCCCGCGCAGCACCGGCACGTACTGGAAGATGAGGCTGCTCGCGGTGAGGCTGTAGGAGGTGTACCAGAGCGCGAGTCCCCAGAACACGGGATTGCGCAGTCGCCGCCGCATCACCACGCTGCCGCGTCTTCGCGTGACGGGGTGCGAGGACGGGGCGCCGGGCGGCTTGGCCGGCACAAAGCACCAGTGTATGGGGACATTGAGGCCGAGATTGAGCGCGGCCATCACGAGCAGGGCATCGCGCCACTCAAGTGCCTGCAGCAGAGCACCAAGCAGAGGCACGTAGATGGTACCGGAAAGGCCCGTGACCAGAGTCGCCGCGGTGAGGCCCGCGCGGGCATTGCTGCCGAACACCTGGTTGATCACGGCAAAGAGCGGCTCGATAAGGCAGCACGCGAGAAACACGCCCAGCACCATCCACAGCGCATAGAACTGCCAAGGCAGCGCCACCTGCGACCAGACGATGAGCAGAACGCCGGCGCCGGTGGAACCGAGCGTCATGATCGCGCGTCCGCCCTTGCGGTCCAGCAGCGTACCCACGGGATAGGCGGCGAGCCCCGTGATCAGCAAGCCCGCGGTGATGGCGCCACTCAGCATGGACTGCGACCAGCCGAGCTCCACGCGCATGGGGTCCGAAAGCAGCGGGAAGCTGTAGTAGAGAGTGCCCCAGGAAGTGACCTGGGCCAGCGCCAGCGGCCACAGCATCACCCAGGGATGGTGACGCCGCGCCCACAGGTTGGCGGCGCGTGGCGCGAGCATCAGGAGAAAACGCATAGGCCCGTGATGATACGCGAGAAGGGGTTACCATGGGTTCGGCCGGGTTGAAGGCCTGAGTGCGTACCCGGACCCGGTCAGGCTCGCGAGGGCTGTCCCAACGTAACTTCTCCTGATGTGAGGCCCACATGTCCTTCGGCAAGAAGATTGTGATCGTCGCGGGCCCGAATGGCGCGGGCAAGACCACGTTTGCTCGTGAGTTTCTTCCCAACGAAGCGAGTTGCCTGGTGTTCGTCAACGCGGACCTGATCGCCAGCGGACTGGAGCCTTTTCGGCCAGAGAAAGCCGCATTCCGTGCGGGTCGGTTGATGCTGGATGAGATCAAGAGACATGTTTCAAAAGGTGCCAATTTCGCCTTCGAGACGACACTGTCCGGGCGGACCTATGCCCCGATGATCGATTCCTGGCGAGAGTCCGGTTATCACGTGAAGCTCATTTTTTTGTCATTGTCGACGGTGGAAGAAGCGATTGGGCGGGTCGCTGCGAGGATCAGCCAAGGTGGACATGCGGTTCCCGAAGAGGTCATCCGTCGCAGATACGCGACTGGTCGGAAGCACTTCTGGGAGGTCTATCGCTGGCGAGTGGATTTCTGGCAGTATTTTGACAACAGTGGAAAATGGCCCGTACTGCTCGATGAAGGTCCCCAGCCATGAAAAAAGCATCAAAGCCTCCAACGCCAATTTCCCGTCTACCCGACCCTGACATGCAGGGAGCGCCTGCGGCACTCATGCGCGCGGCAATGCGCGCCCGGGAGATTGCGTACCGAACCAACACACCGCTGATCGTATTCGAGGATGGGAAGCTCATTGAGCAATGGATTAGCGCGGAGGATCTCGGAGAGACTCCCTGACCAGCGGTTAAGGCTCAGGGGTGCGTGTAAAACGCGTCGACGGCGGCCTTGAACAGCAGGCGTCTATGCACCAGCCGCAGGCCATGCTTGGCAAAGAGGCGGGTCAGGGTGTCCGGACTGAAATAGTAGAGATGCTCTGAGGGCTTGATTTCCTTCCAGCGCGCGAGCTCACGCGGTCTTGCCCAGTGACTCACGTCAGGGGTACGGATCTCGATGAGGCCACCGGGCTTCAGCACTCTCGCGAGCTCCTGCACGGTGGCATTCAGATCCGGCACATGTTCGATGACGTCGTACATGGACACGACATCGAAAAAGGCATCGGGGTAACACTGGGCCTCGAAAGTCCCGCAAACGATGCGCTCAAGCCCGAGTTCGGAGCGCCCGAACTCAACCGCCGCCTGCTCGAGCTCGACCCCCCATGCGGTAAAACCCGCAGCCTCCGCCGCCGCCATCACGAAGCCGGCAGAGCAGCCAACATCCAGCCAGTTTCCGCGGTGCCCCAGCCGTCTCGCCACGCGCGAAACCCAGCGGGTGCAGCGCGCAAGTTTCTTGTCCGCCTTGTCGATGTAGCCGCGGCTGTACTGGGCGTCATAGGTGTGTTCGAGGGCTTCGAAGCGCGGGCGCGGGTTGATCAACACGAGTGCGCAGCCCGCACAGCGCACGAAAGGCTCGCCGGCCTTCTCGAACAGGGGAATGAAGTCCCCGCCCGCACAGAGGGGGCAGGGAATGGTCTCGAAGCGTTCTGAAGCCTGTGGCCCGTTCATCAGGGAAAGAGACTTCCGTTGATGAACGAACCGTCCGCCTCAGGCGGCCCGCGCAGCGCGCGTGGCAGCCTCGTCTATCTGCAGGGTCGCCGGGTCGATGACAACGCCATAAACCTTGGCTGCCGCCTCCAGCGAGATGTACTCGTCCAGCACATCTTCCAGCACCTGCTTTGCATCGCGATCACGGGGATTGCCGTAGCCGCCACCGCCGGTGCTTTCAAACATGAAGGTCTCGCCGTAGCTGAAGGGGTAGGCGCAGAGCAATGGATTCTTCCACACGCCCTTCTCATCCAGCCCGCCAATGACCTGCTTGCTGCCGTCCTTGAAGATCTTGGTCTGGCGCTGCACATCGGAGTGCTTGCCGCCGGCCACGCCGGGGCTGCCCTCCAGGGTGCGCGCGGTTTCCATGCTGAGCTGCCCGTCAGCCAGATAGCGCACCTTGAACACCGCGCCCAAGCCCCCACGATATTTACCGGCACCCGCGCTGTCGGTACGCAGTTCGAAGGCTTCGTAGGCGATGGGGAACAGCAATTCCGCGGTTTCTGCAGGCATGTTCATGCAGTTGCCCAGTGGATCCTCAGTCACATTCATGCCGTCGTTATAGGGCGTGGCACCCCAACCGCCGGCCGGCAGGTCGGAGAACACATCGGACACGCCATTGGGATCCACCACCGAGGACACAAACCAGTTGCAGTCGGCACTGGTGGAGCCCGTGACCTTGTCCGGGCAAGCCTTGGCGAACGCCTGCCAGATGGCGCTGGTGATCTTGGCGGAAGTGAGCGTGGTGCAGCCGATGGTAGGCGCGGGCCAGCGCGCATTCAGCCAGGAGTCCTCCGGGACGCGAATCTTGATGGGGTTGAACATGCCCTGATTCTGCGGCGCGTGGGGCGCCAGAAAGAACTGCAGGGAGTACAGGGTGGCCGAGGCGGTGTTTGCATAGGGAGAATTGATCGCACCCTTCACGGTGCTGTCGGTGCCGGAAAAATCGACCGTAATCTCCGAGCCTTCCACAATCAGCTTGACCTTGATCCAGATGGGCTTGTCGGAGAAGCCGTCCGTGTCCGCATAGTCCGCGCCCTCGTACACGCCATCCGGAATCTCGCTGATGCTCTTGCGCACGATCCGTTCGGTGTAGCCCTGCAGCTGCTTCATCGCGATCTTGAGCGTCGTCACACCATATTTGGCGGCCGCACGCTGCATTTCCTGCTCCCCTGCCTTGAGGCAGCCCACATGAGCCTGCAGATCACCCTTCACGAAATGCGGGGTGCGGGTGTTGTTCATCAGGATGTCGATGATGTCCTGGCGCGGCTGGCCACGGTCGTAGACCTTGGTTGGCGGCAGGCGCAGGCCTTCGCCCGCGATGTGCGTGCCCGTGAAAGCCTGGCCACCCGCCGCACCGCCGCCGAGATCCATCCAGTGCCCGCGGCTCACTGCAAACCCCAGCAGCTCCCCCTCGACGTAAATCGGGGTGAGGAAGGTGATGTCGTTGATATGGGTGCCGCCCATATAAGGATCGTTCAGCAGGATCACATCGCCGGGATGGATGTTCTCGATACCGAACTTGGCGATGATGGCCTCGGCCGAGAATTTCATCGCAGCCAGGTGGATGGGGCAGTTGGCAGCCTGGGACAGCAACTGGCAGTCGTAGTCGTAGATGGCGTTCGAGAAATCCACCATGTCCGCCAGAATCGGCGAAAAGGAAGATCTCTGGAGCACCGTCGCCATCCGCTCGCTGGCGTACTCGAAGATGCTGCGCAGTACTTCGAAGGTGACGGGGTCGACCTTGGTCTGTTCGATGACGGCGGCGTCTATCTGCACTTTCTTGTCCATGTTTCGCTCCTCAATCGCCGGTTTTCAGGTTGCGGCTGATGTCGATGATCAGGTTGCCATAGGTATCCACGGTGGCCACCGCATTAGGTGGCAGCACTGCGCAGGCGTGCTCGTACTCCACAATACACGGCCCGGCCACACTCGCGTCGGTTTTCAGGGCGTGACCATCATATACCGTGCTCGGGTGCCAGGCGCCGTTGAAGTAGATCTGGCGCTGGCCCTTGACCGGGTCACCCCCGCTGGCGCCCGCCGGCATCGGGGGCGGGGTGGCCATCTTGCCGATGGCGGTCACGCCAAGCGCCACGAGCGCAGGCGCGAAGTCGTTCGAGCTAACGCCGTATTCCCGCTCGTGGTACTGGTGGAAAGTCTCGATGATGGCCGGGATGTCCGCCTGCTCCAGCACCTTGGACGGCAAAGGCGTGTCCACTTCATAGGTCTGGCCCACGTAGCGCATCTGGGCACTGCGCGAGAGCTCGATGCGCTCGCGCGGGATGCCATCGGCCAGCAGCAGCTCGACGGCCCGCTTCTCCAGGGATTCAAACAGCCGGTTCACGGTCGCGAGATCCGCCTCCACCACCGGAGAGAAATAGAACGCTTCCAGATCCTGACGCAGATCCATGGCCGTGGCGCCGAAGGCCGAGGCCACGCCCGCATGGATGGGCATGATGACCTTGGGGATGTTCATGGACTCGGCAACGAAACAGGCGTGCATCGCGCCCGCACCACCAAAGCTTGCCAGGATGAAATCGCGGGGGTCTCGACCGCGTGACACCAGCACCTTCTTCACGGCCTGAGCCATGTTCTCGCAGGCGATACGGATGAGACCGTCGGCGGTCTCGATGGGAGACAGGCCAATCTGGGCGGCCAAGCGCTCCATGGCGGCCTCGGCGCCGGCCTTGTCGAGCTGCATCTTCCCGCCGAGCGTGGGTTCGATACGCCCCAGCAACAGATTGGCATCGGTGATGGCGGGCTCCGTGCCACCAAGGCCATAGCACACCGGGCCGGGGCTGGAGCCCGCACTGCGCGGCCCCGCGCGGAGCGATCCGCCCTCATCCATCCAGCCGATTGAACCACCCCCCGCACCCACGCTGTGGATGTCGAGCATCGGCACGATGCAGGGAATTTCCCATTCAATCTCATGGTCGCGAGTGATGAGGCCCTTGCCATTCTCGACGATGGAGACGTCGAAGCTCGTGCCACCCACATCGGTGTGGATGATGTTCGGGAATTGCCCGAGCAGCTTGCTGAGGTAGCCCGCGTAGGCCACGCCACCCGCCGGTCCGGATTCGATGAGTTCCTCAGGATGCTGGCGGGCGTAGTCAACGCCGGTGATACCACCCGAGCTCTTCAGGATGAGCAGCGCGCCCTTGAAGCCGCGAGCCTTCAAGGCGTTTTCCAGGCGCTCGAAATAATCCTCCATCACCGGGATCATCGCCGCTCGGATCGCCGTGGTGGTGAAGCGCCCATGTTCGCGAAAGACTGGCCGCGTCTCGTGCGACAGCACCACGTAGGTCTCGGGGGCTTCCTGCTGGATGATGTCGCGCATCAGGCATTCATGCGCGCCATTCTTGTAGGAGTTGATGAAAGCGACCGCCACAGATTTGATGCCGTGCGCCTTGATCTTGCGGGCAATTTCCCGGGCCGCGGCTTCGTTCAGTTCGCGCACCGTCTCACCGGCAACATTCATGCGCTCGTTGATGGAGTAACGGTAGCGGCGCTTGATGATGGGGCGGGGTTTGACCTGGTAGGGGTCGTAGAGGAACTCGCGATGCTGACGACCGATTTCGATGGTGTCGCGGAATCCCTCCGTGGTGACCATGGCGGGATCAGGATAGTTGCGCTCCAGCAGTGCATTCGTGGCGGTGGTCGTGCCATGCATGAGGAAGGAGATCTCCCCGCAGCCGATACCGGCAGCCTCCAGTGCGTTCAGCACTCCTTGAGAACGGTCAGGGCGTGTGGTCAGCACCTTGGAGCTCACCTGGCGGCCGTCCCCTTCATTCCATGCGAAAAGGTCGGTGAAGGTTCCGCCTACGTCTATGCCTACTCGCCACATGCTCATGTCCTCGCTGTCTGGGTTCTGTCGGGGGTGCTCGAGGGCGTCGTGCCCGTCACTCAGCGGCGCACCCGGCTGTTGGTCGGATCATACAGGGGCTTCAGCGACGCCCGTGCCACATGGCGACGGTTGCCGAGTTCAATTTCATAGCGCCCGTTGTTGACGAAATCATCACTCACGCCATCAGGGTTCACCACATAGCCCATGGCGACTGAGGCACCCAAGGTATGTCCGTACATGGCCGAGGTGGTATAGCCGTTCAGCTCACCATCCCGGTAGATGGGCTCATTGTGATGCAGGATGGGCTCAGGATCCTCCAGCAGGAATTGCACCAGCCGGCGCTTGGGCAGACCTTGCTCGCGCTGTGCGAGCAGGGCCTCGCGGCCCGTGAAACCGCCCGCCTTGTTCCAGGCGCAGGTAAAGGCAAGTCCCGCTTCCAGCGGCGTGTCCTCGGGACCGATGTCATGCGCCCATTCGCGATAGGCTTTCTCGATGCGCAGGGAATTGAGTGTGTGATACCCACAGTGCGCGAGCCCGAGAGCCTTGCCGGCAGTCACCAGCGCGTCATACACAGGCAGGGTGAAAGCAGTGGGAATGTACAGCTCGTAACCGAGCTCGCCCACATAGGTGAGCCGCATGGCGAGCAGGCTCTGATAGCCAATCTGGACCTCGCGGCAGGTGCCGAAGGGAAACCCTTCATGCGAAAGATCGTCGTCGCTCAATTCCTGCAGGAGGATGCGTGACTCCGGTCCCTGCAGGTTCAACATGGACCAGCTGCCTGACACATCCGTGACCAGACAGAAGGCATCGGCTGGAATGCTGTTGCGGATGAGTGCCTCCACGTGCGTATGCGTGAAGGCTGCCGTGATGACGAAGTAGCGGTCCTCCGCCAGTCGGGTGACGGTCAGATCCGCCTCTATCCCCCCGCGCGCGTTCAGGAACTGGGTGTAGACCACCCGGCCCACGGGGACATTCATCTCAGCGGTCGCCAGGCGGTTCAGTACCTGCATGGCATCGCGACCCTGCACCAGCAGCTTGGAGAAGGAGGTCTGTTCGAACAGCCCCACGCGCTCGCGCACGGCGCGATGTTCCTCGGCGTTGTTGTGAAACCAGTTCTGTCGACCCCAGGCATATTCGTATTGGGGCTTCTGGTCCGCGGTTGCATACCAGTTGGGGCGTTCCCAACCAGCGGACTCCCCAAAGCAGGCGCCGGCTGCGGCCAGGCGATCATGCAGGATGCTCTTCTTTACATCACGCGCCGTTTCCCACTGACGGAAGGGCCAGTGATCCTGGTAGCCGATGCCCAGCGACTCGACGATGCGGTCCTGCAGATAGCGGGTATTGTTCTGCCAAGCATGGGCGCGACGAATGTCCACCGTCCACATATCCATGGGCGGATGGCCTTGCGTGATCCAGTGGGCCATCACCATGCCGGCACCACCGCCCGAGAGGATGCCCAGGGAATTGAAGCCCGCCGCAACGAAGTAGTTGCGCAGGTTGGGCGCCTCGCCCATGAGGTAGTTGTGATCAGGGGTGAAGGATTCAGGGCCACAGAAGAAGAGCTTGATGCCGGTGTCAAACAGGATGGGCACTCGCTTCAGGGATTTCTCGATGACGGGCATCATGCGGTCCCAGTCCGCTTGGATATCGTTGAAGCAGAAATCCTCCGGGATCCCCTGCATGCCCCAAGGCTTGGCCACGGGCTCGAAGAAGCCGACCATAATCTTGCCCGCTTCCTCGCGGATGTAGGCGCTGTTACCGGGGTCGCGCAGGATGGGCAGCATCTGGTGCGCGCCCTCGATCGCTTCCGAGATCAGGTAGTAATGCTCGGCCGCCTGCAGCGGCACGTTCACCCCGGCGAGTTTGCCGAAGTCGCGCGCCCACATACCGGCGCAGTTCACCACGAATTCGGCGGCGATATCCCCTTGTTCGGTCTGCACGCCGGTCACCCGGCCATCTTTCTGCAGCACCCCCGTGACTTTGGTGTTCTCGAAAATCTGCGCTCCCCCCATGCGGGCGCCCTTGGCGAGGGCCTGGGTCACATCCGCGGGATTCACGCGCCCGTCATGCGGAAAGTGGAAGGCGGCCTGCACGTCCGAGACATCCGCGAGTGGCCACATGGCTTTCACTTCGGCCGCAGTAATCTCGTGACTCTCCACGCCGAAGCTGCGCGCAATGGCGCAGCCACGCCGCATTTCGAAGGCCTTGTCCGGTGTCATCGCGAGCTGCACCGAACCGCAGTTGATGATGCCCGTGGCTTGGCCGGTCTCGGCCTCCAGACGGCGATAGAGTTCTTGGGTGTACTTGGCGAGCTTGGTCTGGGCTTCGGTGTCGCGCAGCGTGGTGAGCAGGCCCGCCGCGTGCCAGGTGGTACCGCAGGTCAGCTGCTTGCGTTCGAGCAGCACCACATCGCGCCAGCCGAGCTGCGTGAGATGGTAGGCAATGGAACAGCCGATGACGCCGCCGCCGACAATGACGACGCGTGCGCTGGAAGGAAGAGGTTTGCTCATGGAGTTTCCGCTGAAGTGGATGCAGGTGCCGGCCCGGGCTCACCAGTGGGGTGCGGCAGGATGTGATCGGACGGTAGACCCGGAATATCCATAAATCAATATTCTGTGGGCTAATTTTTCAAATATGAAAATGCATTGCCTGAAACCCGGGCTCAATAACTGCGGGGTGTCATGGCCCAGATGACCACCGCAGCCTCTGCGCCGGGGTTGCGATAGCGGTGAGGTCGGGTGCTGGGGAAGCTGAAGCTGTCACCGGCGTCCAGTCGTGTGGCCTGCCCATCGATCCACAGTTCCAGCGCACCAGCCACCACGAGGCCTGCCTCCTCTCCTTCGTGCGTATAGTCCGCCTCACCACTGGAGGCGCCGGGCTCGAAGGTGGAATACAGCAGCCCCAGGTCGCGCACGGCGGAGGAATTGAGGCGGTAGTCGTCCACCCCGCCGGCAAAGCTGATGCGCTGGCGCGCGTCGCCGCGTGTCACGTACTGCTCCAGCCGGTTGCCGGGGGCATCGTCCTGAAAGAACCAGGAGATGTTCACGCCCAATGCGCGGCTGATGTCGTGCAGGGTCTTGATGGAAGGCGAGACCAGATCCCGTTCGAGCTGGCTCAGATGCCCCACGGACAGACCCGTGGCCGTCGCCACGTCCCTGAGGGTCAGGCTCTGCTGCTGGCGCAGGCTGCGCAGGCGGGCGCCGATCAGGCCCTGGTCGGAGGGCGACTGGGCACGCCGCCGCGATGCCGGGGAGCGCGTGGTGAGGCGGCTGCGAATACTGGATGGCACGCGATGGGCTCCGACTGCGGCTTGAGTGCCGGATTATTGCACTTCGTCGCGTCGACCGCGCCTCGGGCGCAGGGCTATCATGCGTTTCCGGCCGCCGGGCGCGCGGCCACCCTACCCTGCCCCTGGAGGTCATTCGCCATGCGCGATGTATTTGTGGCCGGTGTCAGCATGACGCCTTTCGGCAAGCATCTGGAAAGGTCTCTCAAGTCGCTCACTGCCGAGGCCTTCGAGGGTGTACTCGAGGATGCAGGTGCAAGCACTTCGGACATCCAGGCGGCGTTCTTCGGCAACTGCGTGCAGGGGCACATGGAAGGCCAGGACATGGTACGCGGCGAGATCGCCCTGCGCGCCTGTGGGCTTGCCCGCATCCCCGTGGTGAACGTGGAGAACGCCTGCGCCACGGCTGCCACGGCCTTCCATCTCGCCGTGAATTATGTGCGTGCCGGCGCGGCCGACATCGTGCTCGCCATTGGCGCCGAGAAGATGTTCGACACCGACAAGGCTCGCATGTTCAGCGCCTTCGATGGTGCCTGGGACGTGCATACCGCAGAGGCCAACCGCGACACCCTGGTGGCCATGGGCGATGGCGTGACGGAGCCTCCCGGCTCGCGCTCGGAGCGTCCCTACAGCGTGTTCATGGATGTCTATGCCGGCCTTTCCCGCCTGCACATGAAGACCTTCGGCACCACGCAGCGCCAGATTGCGGCGGTAGCCGCCAAGAACCACCAGCACTCCATGCATAACCCGCTGGCGCAGTACCAGCGCCCTTTCACGATAGAAGAAGTGCTGGCCGCGCCACCCATCACCTATCCGCTCACGCTGCCCATGTGCTCACCGGTGAGTGATGGCGCTGCGGCGGCGATCGTCTGCAGTGCCGAGGGTCTGAAGCGTTTGAACGCTCGCCAGTCCCGCGCGCAGAAAGTGTTGGCGAGCGTACTGCAGACCGGCGGCCCGCGCGCCCCGGAAGACTATCTGCAACACGTGACCCGCCTCGCGGCCGACCGCGCCTATGCCGAAGCCGGTGTCGGGCCCTCGGACGTCTCGGTGGTCGAAGTCCACGACGCCACTGCCATGGGGGAAATCATCGAAGTGGAAGCGCTGCAGCTCTGCGGTCTCGGGGAGAGCGGGCCGGCGGCGGAGCGCGGCGAATTATCGTTAGGTGGACGCATCCCGGTGAATCCCTCGGGTGGACTGGAATGCAAGGGACATCCCATCGGAGCCACGGGGCTTGGGCAAATCTACGAACTGGTGACCCAGCTGCGGGGAGAAGCCGGTGCCCGCCAGGTGGATGGCGCGCGCATCGCGCTGGCCCAGAACGGCGGCGGCATCATTGGTGTGGAAGAAGCGGTGGTGGCGGTGACACTGCTGGGTCACTGCTGAGGCAGACCTCGGTCACATAGAAATCGGTGACAGTACGCCCATTGCGGTCCATCAGTTGTTGACAGAAACCCTGCTTTTCCCGGGACTGGGGAAATCAGGTAGCTGTCATCGGTTTCGGCATTCCTGGCGTATCCATGGAACTCAGGTAACTGTTACCGATTTCCCGTGACCCAATTTGCCGGACCGTAATCGCGTCGCTGTCTCCCGATTCCAGCCGCTGTTTGCGCGGAATCATGAAGGGGTCGCGGCACCTTACAGTGCCGCGACCAGCCCTTTTTGCAGGAACTCAGGTTCCCAGACGGCGAATCGCAGCCTCGGTGAGGTACTGCTCGAACATGGTCTCGTCGTTCACGCGCATCTGGTAGCCGCCGCCCACCGCCTTCACCTGCTCGAGGCGGGTCATGCGGTTGCTCTGCACGTCATGCGCGTGCACGTTGCACCAGGACCAGTACGGGCGACCGTCGAAGTCATTCACCTTCTTGTCGCCATCCTCGTACATGGAATAGCAGCCATCGAAGGACTTGAAGGGCTCGCCGCGACGATCGTAGGTGACCATGCCGACCGGCAGCATGGTGCGCGCATCAAACCACACGCGCTTCTTGGAGATGGGCGCACGCGGATAGCCCGTCGGCTCCGCCTCCACCACGATGACTTCCGGAATGAGCTCCACCTTGGTGTCCCAGAAAGTGATGCCCTTGGGCCCGCCATGGACGGTGCCTTCCCAGTTTTCGTTCGCGCTGTTCCAGTTGCCGGAAAGGCCCGCGAGGAAGGGTCCGCGACCGATGATGTTGTAGTTGCCCCAGGTGAGGTAGGGATCGCCCGCCGTCCAGGCGTCAGAGAGGTACAGCGTGGTGCCGGGAATGAGCGGCTCGAAGCGCTGACTGGAGGGGAAGCGACGCACTCGCTTGAAGGCCGGCAGGAAGCCCATCAGCTCCGGGAACTTGCGCTGGTCATAGTCCCAGATGTTGAGGAAGGACGTGCCCTTGGCGTCATTCGGGTAGGTGAAGAAGACCGACTGGTAGCGGAGCTTGTCTTCCGAGCCCGGCAGGTAAGGCTTGGGATCGATGCTCACGCGGCCGACGGAAGCGTATTCACACCAGCACACTTCATAGTGGTGGGTCTGCTCGCCGGTATCCGCGATCTCGTAGTCCTTGATCGCGTAGAAGGAAATGTCATGCCGGCCCCAGGAAAGCGTTATGGGGATGAAGCACTCGGCGCCGGTGGTGGGCTCGGGGAAGGGGTTGCCGCCGATCCAGGGCTTGCCTTCCTTGGTCCACACATTGCCTGCCTCATCCAGCATGGCCTGGCCCTTGTTGCGCAGGGTGGCCTCGATGTAATCCACGGGGCTCAAGCGGGTCA
>Ga0315909_10003885_pt1 | contig 17983 bp, 9 predicted proteins | sample LakEriMetagenome_11_FD_203527 | JGI IMG/M metagenome (GOLD analysis project Ga0315909, IMG submission 203527) | Freshwater fungal communities from buoy surface, Lake Erie, Ohio, United States - Buoy 2 MA125 | ecosystem: Environmental > Aquatic > Freshwater > Lake | place: USA: Lake Erie, Ohio...
AGGGGACGATCGCACGATCGCATGGGTAGCGACGGACACAGTCGCTCAGCAACCTCAAACACGTCACTTCCGACCTGAATCGACCTTGTGGATTTCGATCCTCAAGCATGCAAAGTCGGAATTGGTCCTCCAAGGGATGGAGAAATTCCATGTAGCCCGGGTCCTTGCGATGGGACTCAAAAATGCAAAGCCTCAAATCGCAATCACTGAGATGCTCTTTAAGGCCGCAGATAATCTCTCGCAAATACCGAGCCCAATGGCCTACGAGCGAAGTCTCAAGGAGATTGATCCGAAACGGAACATGCTCTTTGTCATCGGAGACGTCGCTCATGAATGCTTCCAAGACATCGCGTCGTAGATGCTCGCGACTTTTTTCATCCGGCGGTCGAAACTGAAATCCGATTCGATCAAGAGGCGAGCGTTTTGTACGAACTGGTTTGTTCGCGTTCCTTCCAGGCAATCCAAGACAGAGTTATCGAGCATTGCGGGGTCCTGTGGTTCGATCAACCAACCGGTTTGCCCCGGTCGAATCAAAGCCGGCACCCCCGCGACTCGGGTCGCAACTACAGGTACTTCCAAAGCCATCGCTTCGAGCACCACATTGGGCAAGCCTTCGCGGATGCTATTCAATAGAAATAGATCCATCGCTTGATAAAAAGGCCTAGCATCGGCTAATTGCCCGAGCAAACGGACATTCTTGTGCAAGCCCAACCTCGAAATCTCTTTCTCGATCTCTCCACGAAATGGTCCATCGCCAGCGATCCATAGCTGAGACGGTTTACCCAAACGTTCCAAACGATTCACCATAGCGATCGCTTCGTTGATCCCTTTCTCAGGCGATAATCGACAGACCATTCCGATCAGGGGACCCGCTTTTGAATCAACCCCAAGTTCCTTTTTCGCCTGGTGGATGCTCAGCGATCGGCTGTAGGTTTTCAGATCGATTGCATTGTGCACCAGTTGAATCCTGTGGTCAGGGACTCTTAGTTTTTTGCATTCCTGTACTAAATCTTCCGAAACACAAATCAATTGCTCGTACCAAGGCAAACACCACTTATCGATTTTAATGTATAGCGGCATCCGGCCTGAAGTGTCGGTCCACCCATGCAACATTGATGCCATATGCATTTTATGGAAACGCCGCAGCAGCAATCCTATTGCGTTGGATTTGTAATCATGGGTTTGCAGCAATTCGATCTTCTGGTCGCGGCATATTTTCAACAGTTTCCCCACGATCCTTAGATCTTTTACACCATGATCCTCGATGATCGTCAAAGGGCAGTCTAGATTCGAGGCGCGAGATCGCAAAGACTCCTGAATGACCGGGTCGGGTGGACACAGATACACGACCTGCGCTTGATATCCGTGCTCTTTAATAAAGCGTGGAGAATTCAGAATTGTTTTTTCAGGACCGCCTCCGGTGCCGGAAACAACACGCAGGTGCAGCATCTTACGCGTAGACACTGGAGACTTAACCATACTGAAGCGATCTTTTCATATCAAACATGTGTTTATCCTCCGGTCGGGTAATCCTAGCATCCATTGCAGTAGCTTATCGTGACCGTTTTGTATTGAATTTTAGCCTCAAGTGCAATGATTTGACAATCTTTGATAATATTCGTCAAGTTTCAGACTGGTGGAGCCATGACTCTGGACTGCATCCAGGATTTTTGTGGATTGATCACCCCGGAACAAATCAACTTTACTAACTGCGATTTCCCCTAATAGCGTTTCAAACAGATCGACAGACAATACTCAGAAGACTCTAATTACGAAATAATGCCCAACCACGGGTTGTACCATACAAAAAATAGAGGAAAGCAAGCTGGGCTATCCTTATAATGCCAGTCCCGCTGCCTACTTGGATCGCCAATAGGATTGAAGGGGCTACCCAAAGAAGAAGGAGCAATAACACAACACCGAGTGCAGTAAAAAAGGATAGATTCAAGAAGCAGATCGCAGGTGCGATCATGAATATTAAACAAAAAACAAGATGCCATAATGGCCATATCAAACTCGGCACTTCCCTTATAGGAAACCTTTGAGATATCCACGCGCGAATCCCGCTACTTCCACGCCACCACTCTTTTCGTATAAAATGCTTAACAGTCGACGCTTCCCCATGGTGGATACTGGCGATCCCAGGATCATGAAAAACCTTCCCACCTTTGACCCTGAGCCTATGGCACAGGTCGACATCTTCGGCAGCGATCAAAGATTCGTTAAAACCCTGTATTTCCAGAAATTTTTCCCGTCGAACAAATAGATTGCCTGAGGCCAGCCATTCAACCTCCTTGGAGTCGGTATTACGCAATCGGTGGATCGCCCAGGACTTTTGAACCCATGTTCCATTGGCCGGGGGAAGATAATGAGCTCCACAGGCAACAATATCCGGATTCGAATCCAACACTTCCCGCCCCTTCTCGAGCCAATCAGGTCCCACTTCGTGATCAGAATCGGCAAAAGCGATATAAATACCGGTACTGATTTCGACTCCACGGTTTCTCAGAGAGCCTACTGTAAGTCCTGGGCCATTCAACAGACGAATCCCTTGGGATTCGAGAAACTCCAATGTTCCATCGGTCGACCCGTTGTCGACAACAATCAATTCATGGGGGACCGTTTGCTGCCGCAAGGATCCAACCAGGCGCTGGATGCCGCTAAGGTCGTTTTTCACGGGAATAATCACACTGACTTGAATCATTTTTTTGTTAGTTAAAGAGATTTTTCTACTCAAATCCAATCAGCATGGAGAACAAGGTTGTCGACTGTAGTCCCACCATCCATAAAAATCAAAGAAGAAGCCAACAGCAGGTAATTCTGATAGCACCTTGTCAGCACAAAGTACAAAGGAAGCGTGACCGCCAAAATCGCGAGAAACTCGAGGGAAACAAAAGTCATTTAAATTCACCGAAGATAATCTTCTACTCCACTAAACATGCTTCTCAAAGCATAGAGATCGAGTCAAAGCACAAATCAACCATTGAAATTGCGCAGGTAATAATGTACCGTTCGTTTCAGGCCTTCAGAGCAGTCCACCCCAGGACGGTAATCGAGCAATCGATTCGCTTTGTCGATACTTGCTTTGGAATGACGTACATCCCCTTTTCGAAAATCACCATACAAAGGTTCGATCTCTGGCTTACCCAAAAGGTGCTTGAGCATATCGAATAACTCATTGAGCGAGGTTTGCTGCCCGACCGCCACATTATAAACTTGTCCCTTGGTCTCCTTACTGCCAGTTGCCGCCAACAGGTTTGCTTGGACAGCATTCTCCACGTAGCAAAAATCGCGGCTTGTTTGCCCATCCCCGTTGATCTGAACGACCTGCCCGGACTGAATCTGTTCCATCCATTTGGGAATCACTGCTGCATACGGTCCGTTCGGATCCTGCCGTGGGCCAAATACATTGAAGTATCGAAGGCCGATCGAGCGAAAACCATAGGTAGTTGCGAAAACCTCTGCGTATAACTCATTCACATACTTTGTGACGGCATAGGGGGAGAGCGGTTTGCCGATCACATCCTCAACTTTTGGTAAACCTGGATGATCTCCATAAGTAGAGCTCGAGGCTGCGTATACAAAACTTTTTGTATTCGCATCGCGACTTGCCACCAGCATATTCAAAAATCCATTAACGTTATTCAGGTTGCTTGCGATCGGATCATGTATCGATCTTGGCACAGACCCTAAGGCAGCTTGATGGAGAACGAAATCGACCTGTGAATCCACTGCTTGGCGGCAGGTTGGAAGATGGCAGATATCGCCCTCCAAGAAACGAAATCGCTTCCATTGCTCAGATGTGACACATTGTTTTACATTTTCTAAATTGGATGGGCGACCAGTGGAAAAGTTATCCAACCCAATAACACGCTGGTTCCATTGCAGGAGGGTTTCAAGCAAATTGGATCCAATGAAGCCCGCAACACCCGTCACCAACCAACTCCGTGGTGTATCTTCAAGAGATTTCCTTAGTCTATCCATGATCGGCTCAAAGCCTTGATGTTCCTTGCTCACCTTGCAACCCTTTCTGTTCGATTCCATATAGCGGAGTAATTCCCACCAAGCCCTTTGTAAATGCCTTCAAGCATCGCAGCATGACTCAAAACGAAAAAATAGATGATGCCGATGATAGGTTTGTCCCTAAGACTTGGAAAAATAAACGCAAGCCCACCAATTCCGTAGAACAGAATTTGGGCAATGAAGAAGTACAGAGCCAATGAATAATAACCACTTAACATGCCCGAACCCAAAAGCAGTGCCAGCAACAAAAGCGGATTTGCCCACCTCAAAAACTTGTGTGAGAACCACTGCGCATACGCCACGGGTTGTTTAAAAAAAATCGGGTAATACCCTCTTCGAATCGATTGAACCGCACCTTTCGTCACGCGAACTCTTCGGGTGTATTCAGCGGTCGAGGTAGGAGTGCCATTCTCATCAGCTATGGCAAGTGGCTCATAGATGATTCGAAACCCTTTTCGGATGACTCTCATCGACACCGAGAAATCGTCTAGGATCGTGTCCGATTCTAAATTCTCAAACAGTTCCCTGCGAATCACATACATGCCTCCATCAACACCCATGACCGATCCGACGAGCGACTCTCCTTTTTGCAATGCTCGCTCGTAGAAATAGTACAATCTTTCTCCATTTCCGAAATCCGATTCATGACTTGCTAATTGAACATCTCCGGTCACGGCTCCAACTTTAGGATCATGAAATCGCTCCACCATCACCTTGAGCGCATCGGGACGAAACATCACGTTTGCATCACACAAGCAAACCAATGGGGTGTTGCAGGAGGCCAAAGCATCGTTGACGACGGAGGTTTTTCCCCTCCGCTGCTGGAAATCCAATAGTCGCAATGGAAAACGGCATAAATGCTTGCGCACCAATTCTTGTGTTCCGTCGCTGGACCCATCGCTGGCAACAATCACCTCCATTCTATGGACATCGTATTCCATAGCGTCGATGTTCCGCATTTTGCTCTCGATGACTTTAGACTCATTGAACGCAGGCACTAACAGCGTCACCTTCGGAATGTCATCTTGGCTGAATCCAACATCATTACGTTTATAAGTGAAACTACCGAGCAACGCCATCGCTAACGGATAGAGTACATTGCTGTAGATCAGGAGGAAAAGCGATATCCAAATCAGGTATGTTAGAAAAATAACCATCGAGTCCTCAAATATTACAAATTTTTCAGATCCTGAATCAGACAGATCCCGAGCCAGTAGGTTTCCCGACGAAAAATTCAGAAACAACGCGAGCAATACGTCCTGCAGCCTCTCCATCCCATAGAGCCGGGCATGTACCCACTTTGTAATTCCCCGAGAGTACCTCCTCAAGCTTTTCCTCCAACAGTCTAGATGAACTGCCGATTAATGTTCCAGTCCCCTCATCGCATGTGATTGGTCGTTCCGTGTTGTCTCGCAGGGTCAAGCAAGGAATCCCTAGGGCCGTAGACTCCTCTTGTAGCCCCCCGGAATCCGTGACGATCAATCTAGCTTGCGACGTTAAGCAAAGAAAATCAAGGTAACCGAGGGGCTCACAAACAATACAACCAGATGATTCCATGAAATAAGGTTCCAGTCCGAATTGCTCAACTCTGGATCTCGTCCTCGGATGCATCGGAAAGATGAAAGGTACCCGATTGGAAACATTTTTGATAACGCCTAGAAGATCGCTTAGTGTGGTTTTAGAATCCACGTTCGCTGGCCGATGGAGCGTAACAACGCCATAGCTTCCAGGGGTAAGTCCAAAACGACTGAGTGTCTGTTGTTTCTTGGCTCTCTCAATTTGACTCCTGAGTGTATCGATCATCACATTTCCAACCAACTGGACTCTTTCCTTGCTGTGTCCTTCCGCCAAAAGGTTTTCCACCCCCTTTGGTTCCGAGGCTAGCAGCAAAGAGGATATTGAATCGGTCAGTATACGATTGATTTCCTCAGGCATAGTCCGGTCTCGACTGCGCAATCCCGCTTCCACATGAATCACGGGGATGTTGAGCTTAGCACCAGCGACCGCTGCGGCTAAGGTTGAATTGACATCTCCCACGACCATGACCCCATCAAACGGGACACCCGATTGCTGGCGTTCTAAGCACAAGGACTCGATTGCAACCATGACATCTGCAGTCTGTCTTGCATGCGACCCAGACCCAACGTTCAGGTAAACATCGGGTTGGCGAATTCCAAGTTCCTCAAAAAAAACACTGGAAAGATTTGGATCGTAATGCTGGCCTGTATGCACAAGCGTTAGTTCGAAATCTTCATACTCTTCAAACGCCTTCATAATCGGCGCTATCTTCATAAAATTTGGCCTTGCCCCTGCGATCAGGAGCAAACGTATCGACTTTGTACTCATGCAAATTTCCCCTCAAGACCAGGTCAACAGCACTTATCAATACCCATGCTGTGGGTACGAAAAAAACACTCTACATTGGCTTGAGGACGACTATGTTCTCAACCAACCATTTTGCTTTCGTGGTGTCCCTTGTAGCTTCCTGAAGGCGATTTGTATCAGGTGCGCTCTCTTTCCAACCTCGCGACTCAAACATTCCCATCCAATCGGATTTAGGACGGCAATTTATATGCCCATGCCCCTCTTGCCCAGGTGTCGCAGCACTAAAAACAACCGATTTAGTAGCTAACCGACAGATTGTTTCCACTAAAAGCTCACTTCGGCCTGGTGGGATGTGTTCCGCAACCTCAATGCACGTAACCAAATCCCATTTGCCTTTCGCGTTGGAAAAATCTCCTACTTCAATGTATTTGTTCAATTCAGCGGAAACAACCAATCTCACATCCGGCGACAGTTCGATTCCTCCGATTTGCTTAGCGGATCTATGGAATTCCGTAAGAAGAAAACCATTCGCACAGCCAATATCGTAAACCGATGAAAATTCCAAACACTCCATAATCTTGTTTGCAATCAAATTGTAGACAGGGCGTAATCGCTCGCGTTCCCTGAATCCATCTTCTGTGAATCCTTCTCCGTACCCACGCAACCACTGAACCCTTCTTACAATCTTATTCAAGATTCTTAACATCGAAAAAACCCTATTGTTAATACAATAAAAAAATAAGCCTACTCATCAAATTTACGTCTTGTAGAAATTCCAATCCACCTCTGCCATCCTATCAGTGGTCTTATGCACCCACGGATGGGTATGTGATCGAATCGTTCCGCCAAACAAAAAAATTGGTCCATCCGGCATTATCGTGGGTCGAGATCCAATTCACCGCAGTAGAACAATACAGCCGTTTTGAAGTTTTCGATGTTGCGATAGCCTCCCGCTCGTCGCTTAATCGACATGATCTTACTGTTGATCCCTTCAGCCACCGCATTGGTGATCCCGTGCGTACAGTAGGTCACAATGTTATCGATTCGCTCCTTCAAACTCCGAGCTAGTTTTTTCATCGGTGCCATCTTGGTACGAATGACTCGCTGGTACCAATCTCTGAAGTAGCTCTTTGCCTTTCCCTCCGTCTCCTGGGCCCAGAGATCGCGTAAGAGCTCTTTGTAGGACCAAGCTCGCCCGGTAGCGAGCGATAGATTGCAAATGGACTGAAACCTAGCGTGCTGTTTTTCGCTGTGGTTCTCAAGCGAAGTTAACCAGAAGTATTTACTCCCCGTGAGTCGATCATCCCCATCCTTGAGCAGTCGCTTATGTTCTCCACGGCGAACTTTGTCGACAGCTTCGTTGGCCATCTTCATGATGTGAAACTTGTCGTGTACGATCTTGCTTTCGGCCAATGGAATCATCTCCTTGGCAGCCCGGACAAAGGCATGGCTCATATCCATGGCGATCGCCTCGACTGACTGCAATTGCTCCTGACTTAGCTGGGAAAAACAGGATTTTGCTGCCTGTGTGTCGTGTCCTTCCTCGATCGCTTCAACGGTACTGTTGTTCAGGTTGTACAAGATCGAAACAAACTTCCTCCCCTTGGCGAACGCTTTCTCGTCGATGCCGATCCTCGGAAGCAGCGACGGTTCCTTCCGAGCTTTTCCACGAGCAACTGCACGTTCGATGATATGCCACGTCGCATCCCATTGGAGTCGCAAAATTATCATGGCACCTTTGACCGTTTGAGTCATCAGTAGGACTTCGATAGCAAACCGCTCAAACATCATCGTGAATCGACTATGCGCCAGAGCCCATGGTACAGTCACGGTCTTGACTCCATGCTCGGGACAGTCCACTCGGGGAACACGGCCAATGAGGATTGTCTTGTATTGGCACGAGTCCAGATGTCGCCATCGACGCTCTTCTGCATGATCGTAGCAAGCAAGCTCTTTCTGGAACTCAGGACAGCAGAACTTTGTACCAGGTGGGTGCTCGACCCTCACTTGGATCTCTTCGGCTGGAATGTCCAATTTGACCTCGGAGGCGGTCCAAGGGGATGTCAGTTCGAGAATATGTTGGTATAGCTCTTTGTCTTGCATGGCTGGGGGTTCCTTTCCCCTGCAATTGTACCATCACCCACGGAAATGCCGGATGGACCAAAAAATTCCTTGTTCATTCGATTTTGGTGCGAATCACTGACCGCAAATCAGGAAGACCAAGGAGCATTTAAAGGAACTGAGACAAACCTAATCGTTCGGCGACAACGGATAGATCGAAATTTAACTCCAACTGCTTACCAACGAGTCGCCGACCGGGCTCTACTTTGATTTTGACATAATTTGGATTACTGATACTTGTGCAGTGTCCCTCGTTGAATTTTACCGTGTCTAGCTTATGGATTTTACCTCCATAATTTCGGTGCCAATACAATACACCAGTTCCATGGTCATAATAGTATTTACTTCTTTTTTTTCTCTCTTTCTCGTTAGGACAGTTCGGGTGCATCCAAAAATGTCTCCACCACCCCAATCCCTTGGAAAATTGATCTTCACTCGCGCCGGCGGTGGTGAGTCCAATCAACTCCCACATCCGATGCTTGCGGGGTGCGAATCGATCGAAGAATCCATTACCATACTGAGGAGTTCCAGCAATTTCACCGTCTGGAACACTGGAAAAAAGCGTTGATGTTTCCTGCATAAGTGGTTGACGCACCAGAAGATCCGAATGCCAGAAAGCTAATCTTTCCGTCCACATATGCATGAACTCAAGTGGAAAGTGCATCGACATTTTTTTGAAACCAAAGTACTTATTGAAATCAATCACCAATGCATCCTGGATTTCAGGGGCTTGGACGGTACCACAATCTGGATCAAACCCGACGATGGGCGTCCATCCGTAATACCTAACTATATTCACCTGGATACGTGTCCATGGCTCGGATAAATGCCAACACAACCAGGGCTTTTCGATACCTCGGACCTGGGACTTCCATTCCCTAGCCGCGTTTTCTACGCTTTCGATCGATCGGTCAAATCTGTGCCAACTACCCCTTCCAGCGAGCATTGCTTTCTTGGATTCTTCTTCGTCGCTCATCACAATTTTTTATCTTTATTTGATAGAGTTTCTATTGGTATATGCAATTTGGTTTAAGTTGTATTTGCCAGATTCGGCAGCGATTCCATGATCACTCGGGGCGATCGATATCCGAATCTCCCTGACTGATCAACCAATCGCAATCAAGAAGATGAGGTACAGACTCCAGAAGCCCTCTAGATGCATACAGGAATCGAGTGGATTCCCTTGGCACAAAACCTTGCGATACCAATCTGGCCTCAATCAATCGATGGGTCAGGTGAACCGAAATAGCATCCGCATGAATCGATAAGCACGCGGATATGCAACCTTGAATCACGGTATCGACGGATTCGGCCTGCATGGCGCATACCAAATCCACCAACTGGCTTCGTCGATACCCATAGGACGAATTCGGTTCCTCAGTCTTGGTTACAAACATCCCCCGCAATTGACCGGAACGGTAAACTTCCCAGCAATCAAAGTGCTGACCTGGCTGGTCGATGTACTTCCAATTCAAATATTCGCTATCTCGCACCGCTAGGCAATCGACCCCTTGGCTCATCTGCTCCCATAGAGCATCATGCGACTTATCGAACCGGTCTATTTTACGAATCTTTAGTTCAGGCGATCTACTTGCCTTCAAGGCACTTCGTCGCGCTGGTTGGAACCCCAGGTAAGTCGCGGCAAGGCGATTGATGCCCAAGGGCAACTTGCCTCTCAGAACCCGCTCTGGCTTGATCATGAATAGATGGATATGCAATGGACAGATCTGCTTCCAACCCAGCGAGTCGAGGATCCGTCGTATCTCGGCCGTTTGGCCCAGAGACAGTGCAATAGGCATGTCCTCTTCTGCTTGAAGCAGGATCTGCGAACCGATCCCTTTATGGCGATACTGCTCAAGAACCATCGTATCGACAAACCATGGCAATACGATGTCTCCTTGAGGCGTCTTGAGCGTGGTGAATTGCGATCCCATCTGACCAATAATCGCACTTCGATCCTTTGCGATCCAAACAGTAGGGGATACCCCAAGTCTTGCGGCTGACTTGAGAAACATCCAATCCCAGCGATTTTCGATCAAATCGCCTCTGCGGTTAGGCCAAGCATGCTTACAAAAATCGATCACGGGGCAATGCATCGAAGATTCGTACAACTCTACACCAATGGCATCGGATACGGTCGGTTGGTCGACCGGTGCACTCCGAGCCATCCTTGGAGCGATGACAGACTCACTCCAATCTCCAACCGTCGAATACTGCATCAGTCTCGGAGGTGCCGACAAACCTAACTGCTTTCGAATATGCGTTGCGAAATCAACCGCCCCGAGTGAATCGAGTCCAAGGTCACCCATCCGCGTCGAACCTGATACTTTCGGCCCGCTCTTTCCGATGAATCGCTCAAGTTCTCGACCGAACAGATCGATCAACCGCTCACGCTTCTGTTCATGGCTGGCCAAACTCAACAATTCACTTGCCCAGGGAGCCGAAAGGCTTTTATCGATTTCTCTCCGAGTCGCAAGTGTTTCGTTCTGTCCTCCGGTTTTGATTTCTCGTTGCGTTTGGGGCACTGAAACCAACTTGCTCTGTAGACCGTCGAGCAAACCTTTCGCGACCGATTCGACGGTCGGCTCACCGGAAAGCCACTTGCCGGCCGCGATCCCCGTCGATTTTTTGAGCCTCATCGACAATTCAACCGCTGTGATCGAATCGAGACCATGCCGATACATATTCCGATCTAGCGAAATCCTGTCCTCCTGGGATTTGAGGACTTCCGCGAATTCTTTCCGTATGAGCCGCTTGATTTCCTCGGCTTGTCCAACACGATCTAAACCTGATAACTGCAAGATCCAGGGAGGGGTCCCCACCCCAGCGGCTGCCCGAGGATACTCTGAAGGAATCATGGACCTGCCTGAGTCGGCCTGCTCATCGAGCACCGACTCAAAAAATGGCCTTGGTCTTCGCGCCGACATGACCGATGCGAATCGATCCCACTGAGTGTCCGTGACGACCGCGTGGGTAACGCCCTGTTGCAGCAACCGACCAATGCTTGCGATCGTCTGCGAAGGCTCCAAGCCATGCATCCCCACACGACGGTACTCTTCTAAGGACTTTTGATCTGCCATTCCGCCATCGGCCCATGGCCCGAAATTCAGAACCGTCACTGGCAGTTTTTGTGAAACTCGATGGTCACCCAACGCGTCGAGAAACGCGTTGGCCGATGCGTAGAGGAAACGGTCTGGAGCCCCCCATACGGACGCTATCGACGATGTCAAAACAAACTGCTTGATCGGATGGCCCAAACTCCACTGATGCAGATTCCAGGCCCCTTGTATTTTCGCCTGAGTTACCCGACGAACGTCGTCGGGCGTCCACTTTGCAATTGGAGAAAGAAAATCAACCCCCGCAGTGTGAAAGATCGAGTCAATCTGTTTTCCTTCGATCGACGAGGTCAGTCTGGCCATACCCTCTTGGCTCGAGACGTCGGCAGCTATCAATTGGACCGTAACGCCTAACGTTTTCCAGCGATCCAACCTCTGCTGTTGCTCTAGCGTCGGTTGCATGGTGCGTCCCACCAAAATGAGCTCCTTCACACCTTGGGAGACGGCATACTCAGTCATCCGCAGTCCGATAGCCCCAAGACCACCGGTGATCAGAACACACCCACCTAGCCAAGAGTCTCGGGTATCGGGATGCACTGGAGCGAACGAAAGTGTTTCCAGACGCGGTACCCAGACCCCGTCGTCGATCAGAATGACTTGGTCTTCGGAGCAGTCCCCTTGGATCCATTGAATCGCTCTTCGAACTGCATCCGGTGTATCCTTGGCATCAATCGCCCCACCCCAGATCTCAGGCAACTCGATCGATGCAACCTTGGCACCACCCCACAAGGTCGCATCGAGGGGTGACAGTACAGGTTGTTGATCGACGAGCCTTGCACCTTGCGTCACGAGCCAGAACACCTTGTTGGCTTGTGCTCCTGGGAGCATCGACAGCGCTTGGGAAAACGCATCGATCCGCGACTCGCAGACCTGCTGGACTTCGGCGGCATTTCCAAGTGTTTGTGCACCATCGCCGACGGCCAGGACGATTCGATCGACCCCAGCGTAATGGCTCGGTGCCAGCCCCCAATTCGCTTCGAGAGGATTCCACTGGATCAGCCGGACCGAAACGCTGCAGTTGTGCAATTGGCTTTCTAGACTTTTGCCCAGCGATGCATCGCCCAGCGCAAGGATCAGCCAATGCATTTGCCGCAGATCTTTTTGGGAAGTCACCGCAAGGGTTGGCTCGAAGCCCTCGGATCGTCTCCAGCGAACCTGGTACAAATGGCGATCTTCGGTCGATTGATTGCGAGTCTGATTAAGAGCCGGATCGGACTGCTCGTGGCTGGCAACCAGAGTGTCCATTTCATCGAGCCAAATACGCCGATTGGAAAACTCGTAACCTGGAACGCTGACCCGATGTCGGGCGTAAGAGGCCTCCGCGTTTTTCCAATCGATCGGATAGCCATCGACAAAGAGTTGACCAACGCTCGCAAGCAGTACCGACCAATCGCTATGTCCACGTCGAACGCTGGACAACCAACGGGTGGATTCATCGGTATTGGGCAGTTCGATCGACCTGGACATGGTCGTCAGAACCGGATGCGGACCGATCTCGATGTAATGCGAAACCGACTTGCTCGCGAGGGTCTCCATCGCTTGCATGAACCGAACCGGCCGGCGAACTTGATCGACCCAGTAATCAGCCGATGCGAGTTCTTTTTCAGCAGAATTCGCCGTGACCGTGGAGATGAATTCGATATTGGGAACCCCTAGTTTCAGTCCGGCGACAACGGCTCGAAACTCATCGAGCATCGGCTCCATCTGCTTGGAATGGAATGCGTGGGAGACTTTCAATGCTTGGGTCTTGATCCCAGCCGCCTGAGCTTTATCAACAAACTTTGCGATTTGTTCCAAGGAGCCTGAAACAACCGTCTGATTAGGCCCGTTGTAGGCTGCGATTGAAAGATCCGCTCCCGATTCGGTGAAAATCGATTCGACACTCTGGGCCGAGGCAGCCACGGAGGTCATCCCGCCACCGGAGCTCAAGCGTTGCATCAGAGCACCGCGTGCTTGAACCAATTTCAACGCATCGGCCAGTGAACATCCACCGGTGGCACAGTAGGCGGCGATCTCCCCGATGCTGTGACCGAGCACATAATCGGGTTGAACCCCATACGACTCCCATAACTTGAACAATCCATATTGTGCGATGAAGATCGCGGGTTGGGTGTATCGGGTTTGATGAATCAGCGGCTCTGCGGAATCGTCCGACTCGAAAAGAATGCTCCGGATAGGCGACTCGAGCTTGGGATCTATCTCTCCAGAGCATTGATCGACCGCTTGGCGGAACACAGGGCTTTGCTCATAGAGTTGACGCAGCATTCCGGGGTACTGTGCCCCTTGTCCAGTGAACAGGTAGGCGATGCGATTGGATTTCTTCCACAGAGCGTTCCCGCATCGAATACCCGTGTCGGACGATAATGAGTCGGGCAATTCGGTGTCGGAGTTGCTCCAGAGACCGAGTTGGCTCGATGCCGCCTGGATGTCCTCGACAGGCAAAGCCAGCTTGAACTCAAAATTTTTCCGACCTACCAGATTGGAATACAGTGCGTTTCCGATGGTTTGATTTGTTTGGTCTTGGAGGAATTGCGACCAACGCTTGGCCTGCAATCGCAGCGCCTCGGGGTTGGCAGCTTGCAATGTGAGCAGATGAGCGGAGCGCTCTGTGTCGGAGCGCTCTGCAGGAATGCTTGGCGATTCCTCTAGGATGATATGGGCATTGGATCCACCGACACCGAACGAATTGACCGCTGCGCGTCGCGGGAGCGTTTCGGTGATTTGAGTGCTTTTGCGGAGGATTTCGACAGGCTTCCAGTCCTCGGCTTTGGTTTGGATTTTGAAGGGAAGCTGATCAAAATGGATTTGGGGGTTAGGGCGGTCCGAGGTGATGCTCGGAAGGAGAGTTTTGTGATGGAGTTGCAGTGCCGCTTTGACCACCCCGACGAGCCCTGCACCGGCTTCGAGATGTCCGATGTTGGGTTTGATCGAGCCGATCCCGGTATGGGCTTGGCACTGGAGATCCTGGTCCCAGAGGGATTTATCGCAGTAAGCCAACTCCAGGCCACGGACTTCGATGGGGTCTCCCAACTGCGTCCCGGTTCCATGGGTTTCGACGTAGCCAATGGTTCTCGGATCGATGCGAGCATCTAGGAGTGCAGATCGGATAGCCAGGGATTGAGCAACTGGGTTTGGCGCGGTGAAACCGACGCTCCCGGCCCCGACACTCAACCCCGTCCCCTTGATCACCGCATAAATGCGGTCTGAATCCTTCAAGGCATCGGAAAGTCGTTTGATGACGATGGCCACAGCACCTTCCCCGATGACGGTACCATCGGCGAGGTCCCCGAAGGGTACGCACTGCCCTGATCGCGTAAGAATCCCGAGGTTGTCTAACTGCGCGATTCGAGCTGGATCAAGGATCAAATTCACTCCGCTGACAAGTGCGGTACGGCATTCGTTGTTGCGCAACGACTCAACTGCAAAATGCAACGCAGTAGCCGAAGAGGAGCATGCGGTGTCGATTGCAAGACTGGGCCCAGACACACCAAGGATCTGAGATAGTCGATTTGCGACACCAAATCCCTCCCAGCATCGATACACACTGGCATTTCGGGTCGCGATCTGATTGGCTAAGCGTCCGTAGCATTGATACATAATGCCCACGAAAACTCCCATCGTCTTATCAAAGCCAGCACTCCAGAAGCCTGCATCTTCGAGGGAATGCCATGCGCTCTGAAGGACCATCCTCATTTGAGGATCCATGTACTGGGCTTCACGAGGTGAGACTCCGAAAAACTCAGGATCAAAACTGGTAACATCTGGCATCAGGGATGCGAAATACGGATGCTGATGAACTAGTTGACCGACATAACCGTCGCGATGCTGGGGCAACGGAACGACCATGGACTCCTTGTGGAGCAAACAGTTCCAAAATCGATCCAATCCGTTACCCGCCCCGCATTGAACGTCAATTCCGACGATCGCAATATCCGAATCTGTTTCCTTCGAACTGGGAAGTTGTCGATGGAGAGCACCGCTGGGATCTAACGGAGCATCTGGAGACGATTCATGGGAGGGGTTACAAAGCCGCGAGAGTTGCTCGATGATTTCCGAAACGCTGCGATATTCGAAAAGCAATGTGGGAGGTAGTTCGGGGAATACCTTGGTCAGTGCAACCGTGATACCGACGATTTGGAGGGAATCGCATCCAAGCGCGTCGAGTCGATCCACATTTTTAATGCGATCCTCCTCGATCCCCAGAACCTTCGCGAAGGTACCCAGGACCTGGGTCTCAACATCCAGATCTGGGGTACTGATCGCATGTCCCAGGAGGGACACCTGACGAAATCGTTCCGAAATCCGGCTCCAATGGGATAGCTCTTCAACAATGCTGCGTATCTGTTCCTCGCGTACCCGAACCGATCTTTTCTTGGTACTCCGAGATTCCTTTTTCGTTTTGGTTTCCTTAGGGTTGGAATCGTCGTTTGACTCGGGAGCTTGATCCGCCTGAAATTTGATGCTTCTAAGTTGATCAACCGCGATCGATAGCTCCGTTGGTTTAGCTTCCAATGGAGTGTCGGAATTGATCTTTTGGAGAAAAAGCCTGGCCGGGGCATTTTTATCGGTCGGCTTATAAATCCAACGAACTTGTTTATGCCCACGTTGCGCTGCAAGGTTAGCGATCTGCGATGCAATTCGATGCTCTACACCTCTTCCGAGCACTCGACAACTCAGAAGAAACGTATCGACAGAGTAACCCGATGGTTGGCTTTGTGCGACGAAAAGCCCGACGATACCGTAATCGCCGAAACGGTCTTGGACCTGGACGATCCTCATATCGACATCGGGGTTTTGCTGCAGTTGGAGTATTTCCGATTCGTTACGTCGAATAGTAGTGAAATTGAATTGATTGGTACGCAGCGTCAATTGCGCCGCACGTTGGAGATACTCATCGGTCACTTCGGTGAAATCTACGTTCAGCTGAAGTGATTCTATAAAGGCTTGGAAACTCGCGGCGTTGGCCTGAACTTCCTGTCGTTGGAACTCATCGCGGTACATCCGTGTACGTTCTCGATCCTCCTTGGTCGTCGAGTGGATGTCGAGTTCCCAAAGGTGATCGATCAAAAGATCTGCTAACGCGTTGTCTTGGTACCACTGGAGAGTCAGTACGGCGGGACACGTCGCACGAACTTCGGCGCATTCGACGGGGTTGTCATCCAGAAAAACAAAGCTGTCGAGTCCCAGATTGAGTGATTTAGCCAAATCTTGAATATTATGCCCCTTGGGCATCCAATTGATTTTCGATGCAACGAATTGATCGCGTCGAAGGCCGAAATCAGATCGCTGATCGAACACGGCCCAAACATCTTCGGGCTCGTTCTTGCTGCAGAGACACAGGAGCATACCGCTTTCGGCCAACTCTGCGAGTTTCTTGTGTAAACGATGATGAACCGAGTCGAAAGCGATCCCTTGAGGTCCTAGCTCACCGACAACTCCCCGCCAGAGCGTATTGTCGCAATCCAGTACGACCACCTTTTTAGGAGCATCGAGTTTACGCTGCAGGTATCGAATGCACAGCGTGGCTAAATAATCGTAATAGGGGTCGATGTAGGGTATATGCCCGATGGTATTTCGCAAAGGATCCTGGACATCCAGATCCTTTAAACCGTAGTAGGCGTGAAATGCATCTGCACGCCAAAAGGTCAAACCTGCTAGACCTTGGATAGCATGCTCAAGTTCTCTTTCTGCTTCAGCGAACAGAGGTAAAACGCCTTGGTCGACAAATGAAGGACAAAGCAAAAACAGAGTTGGTCCCTTTGCCATCGCGCGATGCGACTTGATCGCATCGATCAGTTCTGAAACGCTGTTGTTGAGAACTTCACGAACACGACGAGCGGACTTGAGCGATTCGGGTGGCAGTTCGTGAAACCAGTCCTCTGTACGAACTAGAAAAACACTGCCGGTTGGGGATGTAGATGCCTGGCTCGTTGGATCCAGGGCCTGTTGCAAGATTTGGGCATACGGAGCGATTTTAGGCTGAATCCCAATATCGAGGATCTCGCTCCAACCTTCAAAGCCTTGGTGGATCGGATCGAGAGTGAAGCTGGCAACCAAAACCAATTCGGCTTCGGCAATTAGCTTCTTTTGAGCATTTCGGCGATTCGGAAATTTTGTGATTACCTTGAGGTTCTTGTCCCATGACTCCTGGCTGATTTGGATGAGAATTTCCGATGCAACAGCTTGCACGCTCACGGAACCAACCGCTCGTATCGGAGTGTCATTCCATGCGGTCTGGAGTTGCATGGGACGCACGATCAGACCCTTAAGCCTAGGGTTTTCCCTAGCAACAGTTCTGATGGCACCCTCCAAGGCGAGCTTCACCGAGACATAATCGCCAAAGCCAAAGGGAATCTCCTCGACAGCAGAGGAGGATATTGCCGCCACAGTTCCTTCGG
>Ga0315909_10003886_pt1 | contig 17980 bp, 29 predicted proteins | sample LakEriMetagenome_11_FD_203527 | JGI IMG/M metagenome (GOLD analysis project Ga0315909, IMG submission 203527) | Freshwater fungal communities from buoy surface, Lake Erie, Ohio, United States - Buoy 2 MA125 | ecosystem: Environmental > Aquatic > Freshwater > Lake | place: USA: Lake Erie, Ohio...
AAATCGCGGCCAAGCGTTCTCCGAACTCTCCAATTCGTTTGACACACTACAGGCACGAGCAGGCAGCACGGCCACAGGGGGCCTTAACGCTCTTAGAGAAGCCACCCAAGGATTACTCTCAGACACCGACCTCATGCGCGGAGCGAACCAGGCGCTTCTCCAGGGCCTTAGCCCCGAACAATTCAAAACAGTAGCCGCCGCAGCAGATACATTGGGTGATGCCGTTGGCGTCGGCACGAAAGAAGCAATGGAGGCTCTTGCAGTAGCGGCAGCAACCGGAAACGAACGGCTAGCAAAGCAATTCGGTATCGTCATCGACAACAAGAAGGCCGAGGAGGAGTTTGCTAAATCCATCGGGACCACAGCCGATCAATTGAGCGAGCTTGGCAAGCGTGAAGCCGCTCGCCTCGGTATACTTGAAAAGATTGAGGAGCAGACCGCGAAGCTTGGAACTGCGAATGCCACTGCGGGCGATGCTCTTCAGCGAATGGGGGCAACGGCGGCAAACGTCTTCGACCGCATCGCTCAAGCCGTAAACGAAAGTGAGGCGCTGACTTTCGAAATGAACCGCCTAGCGGATTCGTTCGACAGCGTTACGAACAGTTCCGATCCTCTCAAGCGGGAACTTAAGGCGGTAGCAGAGGAAATCGCGACTCTAAAGAAACTTCAAGAGCGAGATATTTCGACCGTTCCCTTTCAGCTTCAAGGAAAATTTCAGCAGGGAGCGCTCGCCGCTGGCTCTAAGTTGGCTGGAGTCGAGCAGTATGAAGACTTTCTCGAAACCACAAAACTCATATCTGATAAATTTCTCGAACTAAATGGAAGGGTCGAAAGCTTTGGAAAGGCCTCCCGCACTTCCGCCGACGACATTGATCGCTTTACCCAGCACACGAAAGCCGCAAAGGAAAAGATTACTGAACTCAAAGACTCGCTCCCGGACTTCCTAAACCTAAATAAAGCTTTGGGAAATGGGGATGCCTTTGCTTCCTTGAGTATCCTCTACGGAAAAGAAGCAGGCGAAGAGGCCAAGAAGTTCTTTGACATGACCGAAGAAATGGCGAAGGAGGCATACAAAAACTCCGTTTCTTTTTTCGAAGACATTCTCACGACTTCAATCACCGGTTCCGCTCAGAGCATGGAGCAGATCCTAACCGATGCGCTCAAGCGCGTGGCAATCGGCTTCGGCTCTCAACTCCTAGCCGAGATCGCCGCTTCAATGGGTGGCACCGGTCTAATTTCTCAAATCGGTAGTGCGTCAGGCCTGGGACAGTATATCGCGGGCGGCATTGCATCTCTATTCAAAGGCGCGGATGCAAGTCCGCTGGACATCGCTGGACAGCTAGACATAACCGGGCAGCTCGCAGGTGTAAACGCGCAGCTTACTCAAATTAACTCAAGCCTATCGACAACGGCAAGCAACTTGGGAATTTCAAGCCTGTCCCTGTCTTCCATAGCCGCGGCGGCCCCCGTTGCTCTTGCAGGAGCAGCGGGCATTGGCGGCGCTTTTGCGTATTTCAATAACTCAAACAAGAAGCCAGTAGATGCCGCCGGGGCAAGCGGAGCGAGCTACCTGGCGGGTGACGTAACCGGGATATCTCAGACTTACTTTGCGCTAACAAGCCTAACCGGCAGGGACGAGAAAAAACGGCAAGAAAGTGAGGCTCGCCAAGCAATCCTGGATCAAATCCGAGAACAGAGTGGTCTCTCGTTTGATGAGAGCACCCACAACGTCGATACCTCAACTCCTGGCGGGCAATCCGCGGTGGGATTCGGCAATCCCCTCGGTCACCTCGTCAGCGGAGGCAGCGGCAAAACCGGCTCAGACCTCGCCGGTATCTTCGCAAACGCCATAGGTCCTCAAAAGACTTTCAACGCGCAACTCGTGGAAGCGCAAGCCCTAATGGGCAAGCTTGGATTCAGCGCAGAGGATGCGAAAAACCAACTCCGAGAACTCTTCCTGGACGGAAAAATCAGCGCTGCAGAATTCGGAACCGACATTCAGAACCTCAACCTACTAGCGCAAAACAACTTAGTGGGTCCGAACAGTATCAGTGATGCCGCGCAAATCGTTGCTGAGAATCTATCAGGAAGCCCTAGAACGGCCCTTCAAGGATTGGCGCTCGAGTTCAATGAGTTGCGTGAAATCGGGATCGACACACCGAAGGAGGTATCCGCATACTTCATGGACAAGTTCGGCCCGAATATCGCAAGCGTGATGGAGCAAATTGCGACTATCACGGGCGGCACGTTTGAGGGCATCCGCGATTCGTCAAATGAGAACCTAGGCGCAATCTTCAATCTTCTGAACTCTGTAGCGGGAGAGCTTTACGAAATCTTTGGCATAGTTCCTCCCGAGTCGGGGACCGAGCAAGGATTGAAGAGACTAAACGGCCTACTCAAGACAGTGGAGACTCAAGCTAACAAAACCTATGGCGCTATCAACGGCGTAAGTTCCGGGGCGAGTGGTGGAAGACCAAGGGCGGTCATCGGTGATAGCAACAAGCAACTAGCGACGTTCCGCTAATGGCAATCGAACTAATCACAAACACGGTCTGGAAGGATTCAGCACTGGTCTTACCGACAGACAGTTCCAACGCTGCGACCTCCGATACCGCCAACATCGAGAACATAACCCGCGGTCCTCGTCACCTTGAATGGGCTCAGTCCGGAACAGCGGTCCGTCGTTTGGTGTATGAAAACAAGCGGGGGAACCTCGGCGCGAATCGTTGCGTCATAACGAGGGCGGACCGCTACAGCTCCGGCTACACCATTCGGAAGTATTCGACCTATTCCAGCTCGGCAACGACCATTGAAGATGCCGCTTCTGCCCCGACATGCATCGGCCAAAACTCTCAGGACTACGTTGCCAGCTTTACGGCGGCCGCTTCTCAGCAAGCGTTCTCGGTCGAGTTCAAGGGCAGCGGTGCCAAGATAGTTAATAAAATATACTTCGGAACGGCACTTGCATTTGCAGAGCCTCAGTCGCCAACCATCTCGCCCTATTGGGATCGGTATTCAAACGGTAGCAAGACCTACCTTTGCTCTGAGGTGATGAACATCCAATTCAAGGATGAGCCCGCGACAACGGCGACCAGCCTCGAGGCTCAGTTTCTCCTCAAAGAAGAACCGTGCTTTCTCTACGACAGCGCAGGAACCATCTTGGCCGACAAGCTATGGCACTGCATTGTAGCAAATCTCCAAGTAACTCCGGTGTTCCACGACAAGTATCAGGTCGACATGCAAGTCTATCGTCTGCGGGAGTATCCAAGTGTCACTTAACTTTCTTGTTAACCACGGAGGGAATAGCGCAACTAGCCTTGCAGCCATCGCTGGCACGACCGCCAGCGGTGATATCTATGATCTGATTTCGGGGCCACGCTCCACATATTGGCGTTCAACTGCTTCGAGTTCTCTGACTAATCTCCTTGCTGATGGTAGCGATTTCTCGACCGCATCATGGGCGAAAGAGCAAGCAACAGCCTCAGCCACAACCATCACGGCCTCGGCCTCAAACAATCGGCACAACGTAAGGCAATCCGATGCCGCAGTCTCAGCCGGTGCGACGTATCAATTTATCGTTGATGTAAAATACTCGAACCATCAATATGTTTGGATCGGCGAGGGCGGTGACGCAAACTGGCATGGTGGTGTTTTAGATTTCACGGCTGGCACATTCACGGCAAACGCCTATGTAGATGTATCCAGCGCCGAGCTTTTATCAGACGGTTACTACCGGGTGCGGGTGCAATGGACCAGGACCAACGGCACAGGAACGCAAGAACTTTACATCGCACTCCAGGACACGGCAAATAGCGCGGCCCCGGCATTCTGGACAGCCACAGGAACCGAGGCGGTGCTAGCGAAAAACGCTTTCTTCTCGGTCTGGACCAGTGGCGCAATTTATCCCGGCTATTCTTTCGCCGCTGATGTTGCCTGCACTCATTTAGTTGTGGCTCGTGCTGACTGGATGGTGACACAATCCGGCGCAAGGGTCCGAGCGTTTCAAAAGTCCTCTGGCGGCTCTTGGTCTGCAATCTCTGGCGCAGATTATCCGCACTTGCGAGCAGGCGACTTGATAGGCCCCCGCAGTCAAGACCTTGTGCTTGATATATCAGGCGCTACTAACTACCGAGGCTTTGCTGTTCACTTCGATTCATTCCTGGCAGGCAATGCCGAGGCTATGATGATTTCTAAGATGTATGCAAGCGTGGGCTTCTCCTTCGCTATGCCACCGGTCTTCGCTCAGCCCTGGGTGGATATCCCCGAGTCGGACAGATGGTTCAGACCCCAGCAAACTCTCTACGAATACGAAACCGAGAAGCAATTCAAGCTGGGATTCCCCGCCACACGAGCGGAGATGACGAGCTTCAAGGCGTTGCCGATGCTTCTGAAGTGGCCGCTATTTCTCTACGACACAGCGGGCGACGTCTTCCCTTGGAAGCTTGAACACGTTGTCATCGAAGGCTGGATCGAAACCGTCATCGAGGACGACCGGCACTTTGTAGAGATAACTCTGAGGAGGCTCAAGCACTACCCATGAGCACTCTATTTGTTGATACCGATGTCGAGTTCGTTACCATCGTTCTGAACAAAAAGGACGGAAGCGGGACCACGACCTACAACTTCGGCACTGAGTTTTATCCGGCCTCCGGCGTCTATTCCGGGAGCGGGATTGTCTATCCGCTTCTTGCCGGTGCGCCAACCTGCATACGCTCTTGCGGGATCAATTCGGCTGTGAGGCACAACGTCACGCTGAGAATCTTTGCTCACGCTCCGCTCTCGAACGTCAATACGACCTTCTGCGATCTGCTCACTACTCACGATTACCAAAACGGAACGGCGACGGTCTACTACTACCCCAAGCCCGATGACACCACGACCACCAACGGCGCGGCAAATGTTCGGCAGACCCTTGAGATCGTGGATATCGTTTTCGGCAACGAGGAGAATATCCTTGAGATTCAGGCGCGTGATACGTGGTTCAAGGACAAGGAATTCGGCCACAGATTCGTCGCTGCCGATTTCTCCACAAACGTCGATAACTACATAAGACAGTGGATAGGGGAATCAGCACCCTCAAGTTTCGGCGAGTCCGAGGATGGGACCACGGGCGTTATCGTCTCATCGTGTCCGTTATACAAATCTGAAATTGTCTCTGACGGCGGGAGTAACAACTATCAGCGAATCTACGTCATCGCCGGGGTCTTTGACGACGATATCGGATTAACCCGCGGCCAGATATACGTTCGGAATCAGTTTCTGGATCTCGACTCGCGCTCGTGGCTCCCCCTTGCTCACCTAAACAACACGTATAATTTCCGGGCGCCGCTTGTTGGGCCCTCTTCGTGGGCTGCCGGGACTGACCAGAATATGTATCAATGGCGACTCTCTACCAGATGCACCGTCACCACAAACGCTCGGCTGATTGGCGGGTGCTCGGCTCGACTTAAGCGAGTTGGGACTATTGTAGCTGGAACAGGGCAGCTCATGGTGACTGTCCGAAAGGCGATTCAGGTAAACGGGAGTAACTGGGCAGCAGTTGGCAGCGTTCTTGCTCAAGCGGTGGGTGATGCCGTCAATCTCTCTACCTCCTACGCGGATGTGAACTTTTACTTCCAGCAGCCTCTAGTTTTGCCGCCAGGCCACAGTTACTTCTTTACGCTTGAGTGGACGAACAGCACCGACACCAGCAACTACGTTGTGGCAAAATATGACACGGTCGTCACGACGAATCCTGTCTACACAAACGACCAGACCGTCAATAAAGATGGTTGGACTGAGACCGCTGCCGAACTCCAACTTCAAATTTGGGATTTTGGTGCGGAGGGGACAGTAACAGGCACTGCCGTAGGTGATTACTACGTTTACACTCAGCGCCTCGACAACTTGATGAGCGGAACAAACCCTTATCAGTTCGACGGCGTCGAATTCAAGATAGGCTTAGAGGCGATAGCGGGCACACCCTATAACGCATCGTCAGCAACACTTGAGAACCCGGCATCGATCATCCATTACCTATTACGAAACGACGTTATGGGACTGAACCTCTCTACCTCATACGCCGATTACGATCAGATCGATGACATCAGGGACGAGATAGGATCGAACCTGAAAGCCGCTTGGGTGCAAGAATCCTCAGCCTCGGTCGCTGAAATTATAAACGAGGTTTGCCGACAGTTCCGCCTAAGGCTCTGGAAGACCCGCGCGGGCAAGATGTCCCTGAACTTCCCGACGCCCGAAACAGGAACCTACGATTTCGACCTCTCAGAGGCGGCGCACCGGGGGGATCTTCGGGTGCTCGGCATCACCGAAAGCCCCGACAACGATTTAATTAATAGCATCGACGTGCTGTATTCCACCGACGCGCTTGCCGTGAACTCAGATGCAGCGCTCACTCGCAAGGTTATTGACCAGAAATATCTCGAGCTTGAATACATCCGGGACGGGGAGACTGGGGAAGCTTCAAACGACACGCAACGAGCAGCGGCGGCAACGGCATCCATCGCGTTATATGGCCTCAGGGCAGCCGTATGGCGCTTTTACATGCACGTTCGGCAGGAAGGAGTGCGGAAGGTCCTAAACTACTACTTCGACCGTTACAGCAAGCAGCGCACCCTTTTAACCGTTCGAATCCCTAGGAAGACTTGGTATTCTACGATTGACCTGTTCAGCAAGGGTCGCACCAAGCATTCGCGCATAATGGGGCCGGTCGGAAGTAGGGGAGATGAACCGACTCGAATCACTGACGGCGCAGGCTCAACGGCGATTTTCTATCAGGACGGTGTGCCGATCACTTGGATTTCTGAGGGGGTACATACGGGCGAGGTGCTCAAAGTTGAGGAGGCAGGAGCTTACATGGTCGTGACAGTCGAAAGCATGAATAGCTTTACAGGGACGGTCTAATGGCTTTTTCTTCCGGCATTCTGAGTTCATCAATTGGCGACGCATCAATTCTCCAAGCGGCGCTCGACTCTAAGCTGCCCGCTCGCTGGACTTCAAGTCAGAGCGCCAGTCAGAAAGATACTGGCGGCACGGGTAGCGACCTAACGCTAGATACCGTCAGCGTTACCAATGTCGAGACATCTGACCTTCTTATATTCCTTTTTCAACATTCATATTCAATTGGCGATACCTCGGCCCTGCTCAAGTGCTGGTCAACCATCGGCGGGACCGACATGCAAAACTATGCCTGGCGGACCGGCAGAAACTCCAACATCTCGGCAAATGAAGACAGCATGTTTACCATCGCTGTTACTTCTGGGCTCAGTGGCACCGTAGCATTTGCTCAAAAAATGGTCAGAAGCTCAGGAACTGGGACGATGTATTCAAAGGATCGGCAGTACCATATTATTCAACTGAAATTCAGAGCATAGGAAGCGCAGAATGTGGATCAGCCTGATTACGTTGGCCTTGGGGGCTTGTGTGTTGGTTTACTCGGTTGGACGCTCAATCGTTGTGTCTCAAAGATGGACGCGACAATCGAGCGAATTGAGCAGAGCTACGCTCGAAGCGTCGAAGCAATCTGGAAGAGATTGGACCGGCACGGGCAAGACATCAACCAGCTCGCAGTGGAATTGGCAACACTCGACAAGGATCGCAGGCAGCGGGGGCATGTCGCCATCGAGGACGACGGCTAAGCTCTAACCGTTTGAACCCCGTCCCTAGAGCCTTATCATTCCCCTGTGATGAGAATTGCGGGGGTGGTGGATGGCTTCGTTTGTAAAGTTTAATTCATTCGTAGAGGCGCTCGCCGAGAAGGTTCACAACCTCGGCTCGGACACCTTAAAAGTTGTACTCACCAACACAGCGCCAAACGCCACAGACACGCAGCTCAGTAACATTACCCAAATTTCAAATGGCAACGGATACACCACCGGCGGAACTGCGGCGACCATCTCAAGCTCATCCCAGACCTCCGGCACCTATAAGCTCGTCTTGGCGGATGTTGTCTTCACCGCTTCCGGGGGTTCTATGGGGCCTTTTCGCTATGCGGTGCTTTGCAACGACACGGCAACTAATGACGAACTGATCGGCTCTTGGGACTACGGATCGAGTATCACCCTGGCCGCAGGCGAAACATTCACCGTAGATTTTGACCCTACAAACGGCGTGTTGCAGAACGCATAAGGATACATAATGGCAACTACAGAGGAAATTCTTCGTGCTCGATTTCATGAAGCAACTGCGGAGTGGGAGAAACTTGAAAAAGAAAGAGCTCCCTTTCGTGAACGCTATGACGAAATAGCGAGAGATATTGCCAAGCTGCAAGCGGCGCAAAAAGAGTGCGTTCAGCTCTTTCGTCCAATAGAAGATAGGATGAGCGAGCTTTCGAATGAACGTGCAACCATTGCTCGAGCCTTGAAGGGTAAAACCGGCGAGCCTGGCGCGGTGGATTAAGAAAAAAGGATACTGAGATGTGGCGATCGCCTACGTCAACAGCGCAAGCGGCACGACCTCGGCGACGTTCACAAGCCCAGTCGCGGGATATCTCCAGATAATTTTCGCCTTCCGGGACGGGTCGAACACGGCCCCTACCGTCCCAACTCCTCCAACGGGAAACGCCTGGACGGTCGCGCCTTCCGCTGCGTCTGGCGGAAATACGTGTTCTTCCGTTCTTTGCTATCGCCTTGTGGCCTCGGCATCTGACACCGGCACTGGCACATTCACAAACGCCACGTCGGTTGTAGCCCTGCAATACAGCGGGGTTCATCAAACTACACCCGTGGGGAATGATTCGGATACCGGAGGCAGCTCGGCGACGGTGGCTTATAACGCCGTTACTTTCGCCGACTCAAGCGGCAGCTCGTGGGCGGTCGGCTTTGCCGGACATCGGGCGGTAGATAACGACCTCGGCGCTCCAACCGGAATGACAAACCGAGTGGACGATGTTGACGCCACCGATGAATGTAGCGCCCACGACACCAACGGCGGCGTGACTGGGTGGAGCACGACCAACAAGGTCGGCGGCGGAACATCGTCAGGGTATCGCGCCCGCGTTATCGAAATCCGGGCGGCGTCGGGCTCTCCGTATTCTCTAACCGCAGCTCAAGGAAGTTTCACGCTGTCCGGCCAAGCGGCCTCGCTTGTGCGGGGTCTGAAAGTTACGGCAGCTCAAGGCTCATTTTCTCTCAGTGGGCAAACGGCGGGATTGTATAGGGGTCTCAAGGTCACAGCCGCCCAGGGCTCTTTCACACTCTCAGGGCAAAGCGCTGGACTCGTTGCAACGAGATACATAGCTGCAGCACAAGGGTCATTTTCCCTTTCGGGGCAGTCCGCAAACCTACTCAAAGGCTTTAATGTAACCGCATCACAAGGCTCGCTTACGCTTTCGGGACAGGATGCGGGGCTATATAGAGGCCTGAAGCTCACCTCTTCTTACGGCGCTTTTGTTCTCAGTGGCCAAGACGCGGCGCTAATATATGCGCCCGCAGGCTCTTACACGCTCTCTGCCTCCCAAGGGTCTTTCGTTCTCTCGGGACAGGCGGCAAACCTGCTTAAAGGTTTTAATCTTACAGCGGCTCAGGCAAGTTTTGCGTTAAATGGACAAGACGCAGGACTACGAGCGGCACGACAAATCACAGCCGCCCAGGGGTCTCTGGTGCTCGGCGGGCAAGACGCCGGACTAATTGTTGCCCGAAAGCTGGTGGCCGCTCATGGCTCATTTTTGCTATCCGGGCAGACGGTCTTGCTGGTCTCGGCTCGTGTCCTCACTTCGTCAGTCGGCAACTTCACGCTTGGCGGTCAATCGGCCAATTTGCGGGCATCTCGATTACTCCAGCTCAATTCGGGCACATTCGTCCTTACCGGCATTGCCGCAAACCTTTCGCTCGGCGGGGAAGTTGTGCCGATTGTGTCTAGGCGAAACCGAACCCGCGCCTTCTCTGGATCCGGCCGCTCTCGCACGTTTGCCCAGAACGCTCGGGAGAGGACCTACTCCGATACCGCAAAGAACCGCCGTTAACCGTATGAAGGCCGGGCAACTCGCCCGTATCATGCCCACATGGCGACCATCGAATTCGAAGCATTGCCGGGGGAAAATAACGCTTACGCGGCGGATATGTCCGACTCTTTGCCCGATGACGTCACCCTGTCTGCCTCTGGCGGAACTGCGGAGGTCTACGATTCCTACGACATCGACGTTACAGATCTGATTCTGGCGTCTGCGTCAGTCACCACTTCGGCAAGCACCAACCTTGCAACCATCACGCTCAAAACCGGGGCAAAGCCTTGGGATATCTACAGGGTGAGACTGAACCTCGTTCAAAGCAACGGCAAAGTGCTGCAAGAGGATGCCACCTTGGTCATTCGGGAACAAGCGCTATGAAGAGATTATTTATCCTCTTAACAGTCTGCCTTGGCATTTTCTGCGAAGTTGCAAGGGCGCAAGAGGTGGGTATTGATCTTCTTGGCATCAAGTCGCGGCACTGGGACTGCGAAGCGATGCTGCGAGCGGTTAGGACGCTAGCAAAACCGATCCCTTTTGGCGCGTTCATCGATTCCACGTTTGGTGACGATGATTCCTGCATCATCAGGCTTCTTGAGACGGGCAAAGTTTCTCAGTTCCGAGGACACTTCAAGTGGAACAACAACCACGCCCTCGCCCCAGCTTCTTCACTCGTTCCGACGGCAATCAAGTTCAATGGCTGGGCAAAGCGATTCTCTCACATTAAATTCCGCCCGTCCGCGACCTGCGAGCATTGGGCAGGGGAAGCAGAATCCGCGGCGGTGCATAACGCACTGAACCCCTATCTGACTGATACTGATGGCTGGATCGATTCCGGGCAGCGCGCTTACGATAGGCGGGCAACTCGTGAGGTGCACGGAAACCGCAAGCCGCCAGCTGGCACTGCCTGGATTTCCCAGGATGGAGGAGACGACGATGCAAACGGAGTATTCGACGTCGATACCTTCGAGCACCGAAAGAAGGCGCGCGAAGCGTATTTAGAATGGGACACCTCGCTCAACTGTAAATTCTCGAACAAAGACAGGCGGGCCGCTCGAGATCGAACTGACTGCCCTACGCAGGATGAGTTCTACTCGATGATTCGCTTGACGTATCCTCGACCAGCGTATCCCGGACATAGGCGACTTGATGGTGGACGCATTTGGAAACCATATTCAGACAACCACGGCGGTACGCCAAGAAACCCTAAAGGATGCCAGGGTAAGGACTGCAAGGGCCTACTCATCACGCTTCCTTTTAAAGACAAAAAGGGAAGAGTTGCAAACCCAAACACTCTCAAGATCTACGCCCAGAACGGCGCACACATCGACACGCTTCAATGTTTCGTCCTCTATAACAACTGCAACGACCCGCGGAACTGGCTCGATGGGATCTACCCTCGCTACTACTCAAAAAAAACTTCGTTCTGGATAGGGCAACAGGCTGAGATTGTTTCTGGCTCACCGTTCATTTCCATCGACGAAGGTCGCGCTCGATACGTGGTTTACCCATACGGCCGCGACGGCGCCATGAGATGACTACCCACAATTTCAACCCAAGGAGACAAATGGAAAAGCCAAAAACTCAATATGGACGAATCGCCGCCTCCGTTGTTTCGAGCGGCATGCTCGTGTTCGGAACTGTCATGGCCTTCACGGGCAAGCCAATGGTGCACGTTCCTCCTGAGGTGGCCGATGCCGCCGGTAATGTCGCCGGTCAGATCGTGGATGTTAGCACCGTTGCGTTGGGGGCTTTAATTGTTCTCGGCGGGCAAGCTATCGACCTCATCGACATCTTTTGGACAAAGAAGAAAGAGTAAACCATGGGAGCCGCGGTCGTTCTCGTGCATTGGTCTGTTATGCTTGGGGCGCAACATGAGGTTTGCTACCAAAGAGCAGGCGAGCCTCAGGTGTGCATATCAGACAATTCAGGCCGGGTTCAGTTTTCTCTCGCAGAGGACACGCTTTACAGCTTTAGCTACCGCACCAACGGCATAGAAAGCCCCCCGCTTAGTTTTCGCACGGAGAAGGTAAAAGTGCCGCTGCCCGCCCCATGTCCCAGTCCCGGGCCAAGTCTACCGCCGATTGAAATACCGAATTGTTACCATCCAAACGGGCAGCCGTACCGGGATCATTGGACGGCTTGCAAGGACACGCTTGTTCAGACTCAGGGACTCGTGGCGCGGCTCAGGAAAGTCTGCGGTCGCAAGTGTAGCGCGGTGAGATGATGGCAGCCGAGGTAATCGACTTCAATGCGTACAAGCCTCACATGGAGGGTCCGGCTTTATGTCTTGCATGCAAACACAAATGGCAGGCCGTATCGCCTCTAGGCGTCTTCAACTTTGAATGCCCGTCGTGTCAATCGTTCAAGGGAACTTACGAAGGCATGGTTCACAAGTATCCGGCTTGGGAGTGTAGCTGCGGTTGCCGTTATTTCGGCATTACTCCTGAGCAGTTGTTCTGCATTAATTGCGGGGTAGAGCCTAATCTTCCCTGGTAGTTCTTTCGATTCGCTATACGGGTCCAATCTCGAACCACAGGAGGTTATATGAAAAAGGCGCGCGTCTACGTGTGGAAGCCGGTTCAGCTCAAGATGCACGACTCGACTCGCAACCACCGGGCCAAGCATCGACCGAAGTGTAAGAAGGCAAAGAAGCGGTAGATCCGAGCAGGAGTCGAACCTGCCTAACTGGGTTTGCAATCCAGCGTATCGCCGCTCTACCATCGGATCAAACCTCCCGAGGAAAGGAAGCCTCGGGACGAGACACTATAACCCGCATGAGGCGGTTTACATAGAGGGTTCAGGCGGAGCTTGGACCCTTATCCTTCTCTTCCCTCTTGATAAAAGAAATCAACACTTCTCTCTCCGGTGCTTTGCTCTGCTGTAAGATAGTGCCCCATCCGTCATCGAAGGCCGTCATTTGCTCATAGCACCATTCTAGAACTGGCTTGACGTTCGCTAGTTCCTCCTCCAGCTCCCGAATCCGTCCGAGCATGGCATCTCGTAGAACCTCTGCCATATCCGGGATTAGGCCGTGCTCGACTCTGACGCTTGCAAAACGCTGGCAGTAAGCATCGATATCGAAGCTTGATTCCCACGGATAAGGGAATTCCTCCGGCCAAAACTTTAAACGGGCAGCGCTTCTCTCTCCCGGCTCCCAGGGCTTAGGGTCTTTAGTGCTCATTGTTTCTCCTCCTCCCTCTCCAGTTGCTCAACCGGTATCGGGTGGATGATGCACAGCTGGCATGTGTAGCCTAGGCCTTCGAGACTTCCCCAGCTGTAGTCCAGGACCAGCTTCGCCGCGTCATCCTTTGCTTGCTCCTCGCTTAAGTCTGCCGAGACAGGGTTTCCTTCCCTATCAAACACAACCCAGGCTCTCATGATTCCAGCTCCGCTAGTAGTTTTCGTGCTTCTTCTTGAATGTTAACTGCGTATGCCTCTAAGTAAAACGGCTCGGACAGGAGGAGGTCTAGCAGTCCTTTTGCTCTCTCAATCCAAGAGACTAGGGCGGGGAGATCGGTGCGGGCTCCTGCTATGAAGCGCCCGTTGTTCTCTGCGTAATTCCACCAGAGCGTCGACTTCGGATTAACTTCGCAAATGGACGTAGCGCCGCCATCTTGAAAATAAGCGCCAACAAAAAGCGTTCCTTCGTCGTATCTCCACTGACCAGGCACAGCCTGCTCACACCGCTCTTTAATCGCTTTCAGGTTCATCCTGCCCCCACAATCTTCTCAATCTCGGTTTTCTCTGGGCAGTCTTCAAGGCCGGTAAATATAGTGAAAGCGTCTCCGTCCCAGACGAAGTTCATCTGTTTGTGCATCCACCGAACCAGCCCCTTGAGACGGTCAATCTCAGCGTCGGCAGCTTCCAAGCGATCGCAGAGGGTAACAACCTCGTCGATCGAATTGCAGGCGCAGGTAGGAGCGTGCGCTCTCAGCTTCTCAATCAGCTCTTTGTTGGTCATAGCTCACCTCCTGAAACAACGCGCTCAACAATGGAATCTATCTCTTCCTTACTCAATGGCTCGTCCGGCGCATCTCGAAAGGCTATCTCCGCCCTCAGCTTCTCCAGTTCGTCGAGGAGGGAGGGGAGGGCAGCTACAAGCTCCCAACGAGCTTGCTTTCGCTCGATGTGGTGGACCCGCTCATCGCACGTCATCCTGCGCAACTCTCTCAACTTCTGTATATCCGTCATGGTTTTTCCTTATCCTTTGCCACTTCGTCAACTATCCGTTGGAAGGTGTCAGCGTCGAGCAATCTGTGAGCGGCTATCCGAAACCGCCTATATTCGCTATCCGACTCTTCAATGTTGAGTCGCTTCAGTTTTCGATTAGTTGCGCTAATGTCGTGGTTAATTTTCTGGATATTCCGCGAGCAAGCCCTCTGAGCGCCCTCTGCTCGATTGTACCAATCGCTATCGGAGTAGTCCCCGGTTATGGCCGCACTTCTCCGCGCCTCTTCGACCTGCGCTTTAATAGAATCGAGCCTTGCTAACTCTTGCTCTTTCTCCCAAAGCAAGTCTTCGAGCTGGTCCTCTAATTCCTCACGGGTTGTCATCTCCCTCCCCCCAAAAAGAGCCACCGCCCGCGCCCCAAGGCTCTCGTGAGAAAGCCAAGATAGCAGATGGGCGCGAGCGATAGCATGTTGTTCAATGTCCTTGCATCATTCGAATCAGCTTTGCCTGAAGCAAAACGCTCTTATTGCGCCGAGCTTTAACCTCAAACGCATACTTTTCTTCCGCTTGTCGATCCCTCTCCTCAAGTTCTTTCTGTTCCCTTTCTGACAAGTTCTTCGACATTAGACCGGTCATCATCGAACTCATCAGTCGGCCAGCGGAGCCCTTGCTTTCCCAGGACTCTAGCGCCTCAAGGAGTATCTCAATCTCCTCATTAGCTAAGTTAGTTTCCCCGTATTGGGGGGGGGTAGTTTCTTCTTTAACAGCTTGCATCGTCTTCTCCTTTTTGTGCCCTTGCAGGGCGGTTAAAATGTTGCACCTCGAAACCATCGAGAATTCTTCGGCGCAGCTCTTGTTCTCTCTTCCCAACGCGATCGGTGTTCATCTTTCTCTTTCTGAGCGGCTTCCGCTTGCCTCTTCGCTTCTTCTGCCGCTTCTCGCTTCCGCTTCCTCTCTTCGGTGTCGGGCTCGTCCCAAAATGCACTACCAGCCCACGCTCGGTAGAAACTCCGATTGAAGGCGTTATTGAAGTGCTGCTCAAAACCGTCTGAAGCGAAACCACTTTGATGCCAACTGCGGCTATTCCCGAATCCGGTTCGCGAGCTAGACTCCTGAGCGGCGGGTTTCTCGCACATCTCCACAAACTGATTCCAGTTCATGCTCTCCTTCTGGATCGTCAGTTTGATTTTCCTCATCGCTGATAGTGCTTCTGGCTCGGAGTCAGACCCGGCCAGGCGTAGCAGCTTGAAAAGTAGCGTTCGGCGTTCAGGCGTCATCTCCTTCTCTCCCATCTCTTCCTCTCGTGCTCCTCAGCCCATCCGAGCAGCACCACAACGATTAACAAAGCGGCTATCGGCAGCCACAGCGGAGTAAAAGCCACAAGCCAACAGAAGCCCAGCAACTTCAGAGCAGCAGATACAAGCAGGAGGTATAGGAGATAGATCATGAGTCGTCTCCCGCAACCCTTCGCCAATACCGAAAGTAGATCGACAGCATAAGGTCTTTCAAAACCCCTTCAGGGACCTTCTCCTTGTGTAGCCTCGAAGCTACGCGGATAATCCGAGGCCTGACCGCGTAGTTCCGCTCCTCGACCCAAATCAGGCCGGTCGAACTGTCTGGAATGTCGTCAACGGTCACCATATTTGCAGGCGTGACAAACCAATAATAGTTGGGTTTCCGTCTGTCGGCTCTTCCGCTCTTTCGGAACTCAGCTTGAAAGTCAGACTTCGACAACTTGATTTCATAGCCATGGCAGTAGTGCGCTGGCGTGATTCGTAACAGGTCGCATTCCCACCCCAGGGCGTAACAGTTAGGCGCCATGCGATCCCTCGTGGTTGCCAGCCGTCGAAAGAGTGCTTGCGCGACATTCCTCTCGGTTAAAATCAACTTATCCATTGCCTCTCCCCGATGATTCAACCATCTCCCGATATACTCGCTGATCCTCTCGCTGCTGCCGCTCCTTCTCCGCCTTCGCATCTGCGCCGGGTTTTATGACGTGCTCCAGAAAGATTTGAAAGAATCCCGCGTCTCTTTTGGCCTTCTGTTCTAGATAGACCTCACGTGCCGTTCGCATCTTTCCGCATTGACAGTTCCAGTTGTCACCTTCCCAAGTGAATTGGCGCATCTCCTTGCCGCACTTGCACAAGATTGGTTCAGCGACGTAGGACATGCGCAGGCCTCCGATTTTTCTTCCTGCTATCCAGCTCGGCCTGGACACTCTTTGCGACGTTCAAAAGGCATTGGCGCTGAAGCTCAAGATTAAAACCCGCGTAAGCCATCGCCTGACATCGCAGATACTTGACCATCGCGGTCAGCTCGTTGTCGGTGAAGTCTCTAGCGGTCATCGTTAACTCTCTTGAACTCAATTACCCAGACCCAGGGATTTGCTGCCCACGACTCTGCGCCGTTGATAGATTCCCACAAAATGTGAAACCCGTTCCTGTAGGAGCGATGATTGTCGTAGCCATAAAATTCATCAGACAATCCGGGTCGCAGCTCTCGGCACGCCCCCTCCGCCTGCGCGTCTCGTTCGCTGATGTTGTTAAGGCGGTCAATTCGGACGCCAGTGATCTCAAGCGTAATCCGGCTATCTTCACGACGCATGTGGATTGACGGCCTCCAGCTAGGTGCCTCGTGCCTATCTGCGCGGTAAAGAACCTCTGTAAGTCGGCGTCGGCAGCCGATACCCATGCTCCAACGGTCACAAGGAGTCGGTTCCGACGGTTGAGGGCAGTAGCAGTAATCCGAAGGCGCATGCTGCCAAGTCTCGCGCACCCAAAGGCGATCGCCTGGACCGCCATAAGGGCATACGCGGTTTGTCTGCCCGGCGTGTCGCTGGAGTTCGCCATTCAATTCGTTCCCTGCTAATTCGCATCCAGAGTCAGGGCACTTGATGGGGAACTTTACCACCCGACGAGTCTGACTCTTAGTCCTATCGAGAATCGCGCTCACCATAGGGCCGCTGAAAAGTATCGGTCGCTCTTTCATGCTCTCTCCTACAATCCTAAGCTCTCAGCCGCATTACAGACCGCTATAAAGTCCTCGTGAGTTCCGCCCGCATCCGGGTGGGTCTTCTTTTTCGCCTCTCGCACGGCGTTCTTAATGTCGTTCGCCGAGTGCGGTGCGTACTTGAGAATGATGGCGGTCGGGTCGGGTTCGGGAAGCTGCTCCCAACCTCGATACTGCTCGCCGCGCTTCGTCACGCCGTAGCGCTCGACCTTTCGCAGCGCTTCGAGTGCCAGCGCGATGGCCCTAACATTCGACTGCCAGTTGTTGAACTTGTCGCAGGGGTACGAGAGGGGCCCGTGCTTCGAATCGAATGACAGAATCACCCCAGGGGAGCGCAGTCGGGCATTCGCTTTCAACGTCCCATCAAGTCGAATCTCCGACGGCAAGCAATCAGCCTGAAGGACGACGTTGCGCGCGTTTAGGTGCCGAATCTCGCGCTCAAGCAGGATTTCGGTGTCCGTGTATTCCGCGAAGAACGGCGACCCTGGGCGGTACTTCGTCTTGAACGGTTGAGGAAGTGGGCGAAATTGATATAGGCTCATGCTCTTTTCCTCCGAACGAACACAACGTCGTAGCCAAGTTTCTTCATTGTTTGCAGAGATGCGGTTTTCTTCCCGCTGAGAATTTCAGAGACCATAGACTGGGAGACTCCGCATTTTTCGGCGAGCGCAGAGGCACTACAGCCATAGCCAATTCTGCTTCTCACTTCGTCTACAGCCTCTTCGTACGAGTATCTTCTTTTCACGCTTCCTCCTTAAAATTCTACGTCATCACCACCGAGCAGCTTCGTCAGCCGCGCAATCTCCACCCATGCCTTGTCGAGAGTAGGGAAGAGGGCTTTGATTTCCTCCAGCA
>Ga0315909_10003888_pt1 | contig 17977 bp, 10 predicted proteins | sample LakEriMetagenome_11_FD_203527 | JGI IMG/M metagenome (GOLD analysis project Ga0315909, IMG submission 203527) | Freshwater fungal communities from buoy surface, Lake Erie, Ohio, United States - Buoy 2 MA125 | ecosystem: Environmental > Aquatic > Freshwater > Lake | place: USA: Lake Erie, Ohio...
ACTACAAGGTCTTGCATGACCTGGATAGTGCTAGACAACGAGCCTGAAGCTCCGACTTCGAGATAGTCTTCGCCAAGGGTTAGGTGCTGGCCATTGAGGTATACAATGAGTCCGCCTTGGCCGACCTTGTACTTCTTCTGGACGTTCGACGCCCGGCTATCGAGGGGGATCGTAAACGTAGCTCCGGCCAGGATCGGGCCAGTTGCTTCGTTGTCGCTGGCAGGAGCGCCAGAGACGATCAAGAGTTGTTCCTGGTACGGCTTCAGAAGCGCCGCAGCCATATCATTGATGTTTGCGGCGTTGACTGAGGTCGATTGCGTCAAGCTGTCCAGGGTCGTGAACTGGTTGGACAGATCGGCGCTGGGCAGTGTCGTGTATTGCGGATTGGTGCTTACATCGCTTTCCGCACCGATGAAGGCAAGGATCTCTTTGGAGATATCGTCGCCGACCTCGACGGACTCACCTGCATCAAGCTCGCCTAGGCCGGTCACGATGACCTTAGTGCCTTCGCGATAAGCGATGATGTAGTTGTGGTCGGAGGGGACAAAAGATCCAATGTCTACGACTCGGAAGTTCGTAACGCCGGGACCTGATTCAGAGAACGTGCGGTTGCCTGACGCCGGGAGTTCAACGTACAGGATGCCTTTGTCGGGGATGCTGATAGACGCTGAACCGCCCGCACCGTCTTCACGGGTCAGGTACAGGTTGTTGGACTTGCCGGGGACTCGGATGGCCGCGATAACATCCGACGTGGCTTGGCCAGAGGTCATGTTGTCGGTGATCTTGAAGGCAGAGCCGGTCCACATGAACCGAGCGCCACTTGAGATCGGGGCCATGATCGTGTTGACGAAATCGAGCAACGACGGCAAAGAAGCGGCAGTACCGACTTCGTACCAGAAGCGGGTACCTTTAACTACCCGAATCTCGTTCATCAACGCAGCGAACATGTCACGGTAATTACGGATATCTTTATCCGCACCCGTGAAGCTTTCGTAATAGGACTGGAGGGTTGCAGTCGCTCCAGAGGTTCCACCCACAACTTGGTCGCCAGGGACTAAGTTATCAGTAGAGAAGTCATAGACTTGGATGTTGTTGGTACCGCCCACAACTACGACGCCCGTTGCGCCGGAGGTGAACGTAACTGTCTCGCCTACGGCGTAAGGAGTGCCTGACGGCGTACCGAACGTCAGAACCGTGTTCGGCTCAGCGCGGGTGCCCCAGGTAAAGGACGCATCGATATCACTGGGTTCGCCCAGGCGGAACATCATATTCCGCTTGTCTCGGATACCCCGGATCGTCAAGCCGCCATCTAGGTCGATGATTGCGAGAGGAATAAGGTTTGGGTTTCCGATTGTAAAACCAGTCTGGTTGATCTTGACACGAACAAACATTTCGGTAACAGTATCAACCTCTTGGGTGAACTCCACGCCCTGTCCAGAGTTAGCACTAGGGTCCCAGAAAGCTCTCTGGAGAGGTGTGCCGTCTTCAGCATAGACCTCCAATTCCACGTAGTTACGGCCACCTTGAAGGCCGCCGACTCCCGTGGGAAGCGTTAGGGGCGTAGGGCTCTCAGGGGCGGTCCACCAAGATACGTCGCCGGTATTGTCGCCGTTAATTAAGGTTGAGTCGGTCAGAGTAACGTCAGCAGTCGTTTGACCGATGAACGCCTGATCGATGGTAAAGCCTTGGAAAATAAAGGCTTTATCCGAGATCAGACGCTTGGTATAGAAATGCGAATCAGCGCGGAGAGCAGAGAGGGCTGTGTTGAAGTCCTCAAGGTCCCAGCGTTGTTGCGGTCTAAGAAGTGGTCTAGTTAGAATTCCCAAGGCTTATCTCCAATCTCAAATCTCTTTTAAATTATATCACCTTAAATCGCGTAGGGGTTGTCGATAAGGTAAGTGTATTTAGGCAGTAGTACCAAGAAAGAGACTGTGATACCTGCCGCCGCGAGGCTAGCCAAAATTTCCTGAACAACATCCCTGGAGTTAGCTGGAGACGTTAAATAAACTGCCAAGTCGTCTCCGGCCTTTTCGGGCTGGTAGGGCGTGACTTGGTTAGGCTGGAGGAGGTTGATCGTCGTGCCGCTCAGATGCGTGTTCTGGAACGAGTAGCCTGGGTCGATCAAAAGCGTGTTGTTGTTCGGGACCGTGATGTATCCGATAGGATACTCCTGGTTCTTCTTGCCGAAGTTAAGCATCAGTTTACCCCCCGTGGCAGGAAACTGGCTTGCGTCATCGACCGTTATCTCGTTCAGGACGCTGCCCTTCAGGATCGTGTTTTGGAGGGTCGCCTTGATGCTGGTCGCAACGAAGGGGCCTTCTTCGGACGAGTACACGAAGCTGCCTCGCCAGTTCTGCTCTGCTGGAGGGATGACGGGCGCAATGGTCGAGTCACCATGGAAGTGGTGGGAGCCCTTCAACGTCCGGCGCAGGGTCGGTACAATTGCTGGCAGTTCGATCAGGATTTCACCGGGGCTGATCTGGTAAAGCACCGTGCGCTGAGGCAGATCGGTGACCCGGACCTTGACTCCCTCAGTGATGCCAAGAGGGCCGAAGCCGGTGACGAACTCGATGCTGCCTCGGGTACCAACCGTGTTGGTTCGGAAGTTGAGGCGCTTCTGGCCCGTGGCGATATCTTCGACCACTTGGACGGTCAGGCCTTCCAGGCGTCCGATGATGCGGGCCAATTCAGCCGCCGTCGCTCCACCAGGAAGACGGGTATCGCCGACCGCAACGGTTACGCTTTGGACGGGACCGCCGTCGATCCTAAGAGAGAATGTATGGTTGCTACTGACCGCATACGGTTGATTGATAGTGCTCGTGACGTTGGCCCGGCTGAACGTCGGACCCCAGAACACGTCCATCGTGTCGTAGAAGCTCTTGGAGATTTGCTTCTGCTTTAGGGATAAGTTGGGGACAAGCTGTTGAAAGTCCTCGTCCAACAGACCTAATGAGAACGGACGAGGCACACCATAGTTCGAGGCTAGGCGGTCAAGATAAGTACCTTCGGCGGTCTTCACGAAGAGCTGAGCCTTCGTGTTCCGGAGCTGTTCCATGATCTCGTCGTCCCCGCCTGCCCAGGCCGTCAGGAGGGCGTTGAGCATAGGGTTCGTCGCTGGCTTCAGCTCTTTGGGGACCGACTTGATGAATTTATCTAATTTCGACATTTAGTTACTCGATGATGTTGACCGAGATGATTGACGCCTTGGTCCGCGCTAGCTCGTTCTCCGCCGTGACGATGTTGGTCGTCGGGCTCGTGATCTCTACATCCCGGATGCCCTGGACGCTGAGGATACGGTCGATGACGTTGGAGACGATGACCTCCGCCGCCACTCCCAAGCCGTTGACGTAGGAGATGATCCGCGTCTTGATATCGTTCTCGACGCTGGAGAGGGTAACGCCCTCGGACAAGCGAACTCGTACAGAGAAGGCTACTTCCTGGACGGTCGGCGGCAGAATCTGGAATTTAACTCCAGCCGCACCTACTCCAGGGAAGGATACCAGATCCTGCTCATCACCGTAGATGGTTGAGTGAACAAGCTTAATTAAACCAATGTAGTAAGCGTAAGCCCGTAGACCCTTGTTCAAGCTGTTGCTGAACTGGAGAATGTCGTTCGCCTTGCCGCCCGTGACTTGGACGTAACCGTCTGAGCCGTCGAGCTTCGAGGAGACTTGGACCTTGCCGCCAGACTGGGCCAGTTCGATGTAGGCCTTCGTGGAGAGAGACGTGACCTTCGTATTGTTGAAGAAGGTCACGACGTTCTCGCGGGTACCGGGGAGGATGATGAATGCCTCGCCCGCGACCGGAGTAGCCCTTGCCGCCGTGGCGAGGGTGATGGCACCAGTCGTAGCGTTGTAGGCGCTGATCTGACGACGGATGCCGATAAGACCGCTGCCTGCCGCCGTCGCAAGCTCGGTGACACCGGCTGCGTTAGCCACATCGACCCAGAACTTGAAGATAGCCCAAGCAGAGCCAGAGTACTGATATGTCTCAGCTTCGTCGGTTACGAGCACGGTATCGTTGGCCGCAGGTACAGTGAAGGTCCAAGCAGACCCGTCCCACTCTGCAATCTGATTGCCGTTGCCGCCCCAATCGTTGAGGGTCCAGGTGTTAGCGCCCACGTCGTACTGATACTTCTTGGACTCTGACGTAACTGTCCGTACTTCTTTGTCCAAGGGATTGGTGAAGGTCCAAGCAGAGCCGCTCCAGGTGGCGACTTTGCCAGCCTTGCCGCCCCACTTGTTCTCAATCCAGGTGCCGCTTCCGCCGTCGAATTGGTAGGTCAGGTTGTCGGATTCGTCGAAGACTACATCGCCATCGACCGGAGTGATGAAGAGCCAACCAGGAACACCAATACCGTTGTACTGGGCAATTTCGTTGTTGTGGCCAGCCCAATCGTTCAGGCCTGTACCATCAACGATGTAACGGTAGCCGTGGATCTCTTGAACCGCACCGTCGTTGGAATCGGCGTACTGACCCTTAACATTGGCCAAGTTGACGCTGTTCGCCCCAGGAGCCACGATGTAGCGGTCGTTGACTGAAGGGGTTAGCGGCGACGGGAGATCCGGGTTGTAGAGTAGTCGGCTGATTACCGTGTCAGCGTGGACGACCGTGTTGGCGTCCGCACCCACGAGGTACCGATCTCCGAGGACCGGAGTCAGAACGGACGGATTCGCGGTCGCACGGCTCAAGACCGCCGCATGGACGGTGTTGATGACTACGATGTTGGAAATCAGGAAGTTACCGTTGTTGGCCGCGTTGTCCATGTCGGAGAACGAAGCTTGGTCGCCAACCGAGAAGTCCTCGAAGTTGGTCGGCGGAGGATTCTTGAAGAAGTACCGGAAGATGCCAGGAGTCGGGTTCTCCAGCTTCTCGATATCCCCTTCGATGGTGTTCACGCCGTCTTTGAAGACGACCCAGAAGTCCTTGATATCATCATCGGTCAGGAACACGTTGATGAGCAGCGAAGCTCCGAAGCTCGTCGTGCTAGTGCCAGACGTAACGTCAGAGTCGTAATCCATCGGGATGACGAAGGTCTTGCCAGTGAAATCGTTATCAAGAACGATTACGAGGGTGTGGTCCTCGATGAAGGCATAGGGTCCGCCGTTGGCCGCGACTTGGTAGGCCGTATGGGGGACGATGTTGAGGACGATGGTATCGACCTCGAAATCGAAGATGCTGTTGGCCGTCGAGGAACTCAGGATCTCAATTGATCCCAGAGAAGCGTCCAGGGTGTTGGTACGGATCTCTAGGTAGGTGTTGACACCAATTGTACGTACAACTGCCTTAGCGCCTACGAGGGTATCGTTGATATAAGCTGCTACCGTCGCTGCCGAAAGGTTAGTCCCGGCGATGAACGTGATGACCTGAGTGCTGCCCCCATCGACCTTGATGGAGAGGGTTTCTCCGCCGAGGAACGAGTAGTTAGCAGGAGAACCAGCCGTCAAGAACGCACGAGTATTACGGGTACCAGCAGTTACGAGGTCGTCCTCTTCGAGAGGCTCGACTAGCTCGATGATGCCGAGTTCCGGGTTTAGCTTATAGTCTTGGTCCTTACCGACCACTTCGTCCAGGTCGAAGTCCATAACCGTGGCCGCAGCCGAGGAGTTGACCTTGATCTTGGAGGCCGAAGAAAGCTCGGTGTTGGAGGTCAAGCGAAGCCGACCGTTGACCGAAGACGCCGTAGCGCCTGCAATCTGGGTATTGATGATCTCAGCTACCTGGGCGGCTGACGCAGAGGCGGCGGCTACAATGGAAGCGAAGTCGGACTCTTTGATGGTCGCTGATTGGACGTTCGCCGTCTTGCCGTCTACTGTTACTGACAGTATGCGGTCAGGGCCTGAGAAGTCGAAGGGCTCCAGTTCCCCAGAGTCAATGAAGGCCGTCTCACCGTCCTTGGACAGGAGCTTATCGTTCTTGTAGAGGTAGAACGTCTGGACCTTAGAGGTCGGGAAGTTCAGGCGGTTGGAGGCGTTTGCAGTGCCGCCAGCGATCTGAATATCCTCGTTGCTATCCGCTTTGGAGTTCAGGACGATGCGCTTACCTACCTGCGAGGTACGAGCCTCAACCAGGGTAGACGCATTGTTGATCGCCTTGACGATCTCTTCTGAGGAGGCCGCTTCAGGGATGGCGAATTGGTTTTGGAAGAACGTAAGGATTTCGGACTGGTTACCTACATTGATTTGTAGGGTCAGACCGTTGACCGCCATGTTGAACGGTTCTTCGCTCAGCGTCTCGACCTGGGCCTTGACGAGCGGGAAGAGGTCGAGTTGGAGGCGAACTTCGCCACCTTGGGCGCTGGCGATCAGGACTTCCTGACCACGCTCCTCGAAGTCGGGCTCGAAGCCAGTGCCGTCGTCCAGGTAGATCTTGACCGGAAAGCCGACGTTATCCGGGATGATGATGTTCGAGGAGACGACGCGCTTGGCCGTATCCGGATCCACAAGTCCGTCGATGGCGTTGGCGATGCCTGCCTTCGTGGACTGGCTCAAGGACTGAATATGGGCCTTGATCCGGTTTCTTAGCGCCGTGTCCGTCTCACGGTCCTGGCCGTTCGAGAACGCCGAACCGTTTGAAGCGCGAGCGCCCGAGAACGGTGGACTGCTGAAAGCGGTAGTGCCAGTAATAGAATTGACACCCACGTTACCAATAACACCGGGCTGAGTACAGATAATGTTAACATCTTCGACCCTATCGTCACCCGCCAGGATCGTGGCGTTGACAGTTGTGGAGAATGTGATTTCCGGGGTCCGTCCACTTGCGGGGACTCGGATTACCGTTCCAGCGGCGATGAACGTATCGGTGCCCTGCTTCAGAACTACAGTCTCTTCGAGAGAATGGTCGTTCGTCAGCGGAACGTCGAGTACGATTTTGAAATAGTTCGTGTTGTCTTCAGGGTTTGAGCCTGAAGGCGTATAGGTGACTTCCTCTTCGTTAGGGGTACCCCGACCCACGATCAGGGTCTGTTGCGGGCCAGAAGAGGGGAAGTCTTCGGCGTTGTTGACGAAGATCTCCGTGTCGCCAGCAATGCGGGAACGGAAACCTGTGTAGAACGTCGAAGAGATCTTGGTGAAGGTTTCTTCGCGGAGGATGCTGATACGGCCTGAAGCGGCCAGGGGTGTCTTACGGGTCAGGCCATACTCGAAGGCCCGGTTGTCTAGGTCCGTGCCCGTAGTGGTGTCGATGTTGTAGTTCCGGATGATCTGAAGCATCTGATAGTACTGAGCATAGTCTTCGGAAGCCGCAGCTTGGAGAAGCGTCAGGAGGATCGAGCCGGGGTTCAAGTCGTTCAGACCCGTGCGGGCCAAGACCTTTTGGGCCATGCTACCGACGATCTGTTGTTCGCTTTTAAGAGTCAGCTTTGCCATTTTCTATCTCACTTAGATCGGAATATTGATCGGTACGGGTTGGGCGATATCGTTGAAGACAACTTCAAATGAAAGCGTAGTTGAGCTATTCTCTTGAATTAAGTTGATCTTCGTCACTTTCTTAATTCTGGTGTCCTGGAGCAACGAAGCCGTCACGTCCGCCCGGAGGGTCGCAATATCGGGCATAGTCTTACCCGGTGTTAAATTTGTACCAATTCCGGGGAACTTCTTCAAGGAGCCCTTCTCATAAAGTAGTTTTAACACAATAGCTTGCGCTCCGTTGTCGGTGCCTACAGCTACGTTAAGGTCGCCGGACGGGGTAAGGTCGAGGTCCATTTCTTCAGTTAAGCGCAAGTCAACTGACAGGCTCCGCTCGCCCGAGGACAGGCCGTTGGTCAGCGGGTTGTCCCGAGGACCCTGGATTGGGGTCGTCGGCTGACCGGCACTGCGGCTCGGAATCTTGATCTTGTCGCCCGGCTTCAAGATGCCGTCCGTGTCGAACTCGCCCGGATCGATCTCGGTCCAGTCGCCATTCGTATAACGGAGGTACTCTTGAGTCAGGATGGTCTTGACCAGAGTGCCTTCGTCCGGGAAGATAAATCTCCAGGAAGTCGAGAGAGTCTCGTCATCCCCGAGGTATTCGCATAGGTATTCGCTCTTACCTGCCCATGCTCCCGAGGGAACCGGCGAAGCAGGGATGAGGTACATGTACCCGATCTGCAAGTCATTGATCTGCGTCGGGTTGGTGAAGTTGCCGGATTGGATCATGTAGTTAGGGTCGATCATGTCCGTCGCGCCCATGATGTATGGGGCCTTCAGACCGTTCAATTCAGCAATCTCGGTCCAACGAGAAGCATCGCCAAGCTCGGAAAGAGCAAGGTCTTCAAGCGTTTGACCGTCAGAGAGGAAGCCTTCCTTGACGCCAGACGAAGGGTTAGGAAAGCTGAAGACGCCTTGGCCTACAGAGTCGGCACCGTTGGCAGACCCGGCTTGGCTGTAGAGCGCCGCGTTGGTATCGAACATCTCGTCCGAGCTGAGCACGCCGTCGATGGCGTTTACCGTCTGGCTCAGGGCGTAGAGCATCTCGAACTGGTCATCCGTCACTTCACTGGTGGAAACGACGCCAGTCTCAGTGATACCGAAGATTTGGTTGTAAGTCTCGTCACCTAGACCCAAGCCTTGAGCCAATTGGTCAGAGATGCTTTGAGCCTGCTCTTGAAGCTCCAGCACTTCTACAGGGGAGACTTGGGCTGCCGCCGTCTGGTTTTCGACGAGAGTTGTCGCCACCGCCGGAGGAAGTGCGCTCAACGGGATCCCTGTCATCAGAGCCGGTTCGGTCGCAAGTAGCTCGTTTAACTGAGCTTGAGCGGACTGAGCGTTGGTCGAAGACGGGTTTGACGCCATAGACGTAAGAGCGAAGCCGGTAGCTGCCGGATCAGAGCTAGCGGGCGTGGTGCCTGATTGCTCTGCCGCCGCTTGGTTGGAGGCAGCCTGAGACATGGACTTGCCGATGACCCCGAGAAGATTCAGGGTTTCTTTGAAGCTGAGCTTCTTGGCATCGGATTGAGTGAACTCGGACAGTTTAATATCGTCCTTGTTCGCAGCCTTCAATGCGTATTTAAGGTTGTTTAACGACTGCTCAAAGTCGTCAATCGTACCCGTGTAGAAGTCCGTGACTGACTTGTTCTTCTTGATGAGTACATAGGTGTTGACCACCGCCGCGCCGATCTCGTTGAGCTTCGCGATGATCTGCTCGAAGAGAGGCTTGTCGATGCTGTGGACACCAAGGACCTTAAATTGAATATGATATTGATAAAGCAGGGGCTTTTGAGCATCCCGCTTCATGGTGAACTTGATCGGCTCGACGTAGAGGAATTCCCAGTCCTTGTAGTTCCGGAACATCATCCGGAGAGACTGAGTGCCAGCCTTCGCCTTTACTTGATGGTATGACCGCATCCACTGACGGAAGTGCTGGAAGACCTCGTACCCGCTGCGGTATTGAAGGTCGTCAGGCTTACCAATGGCGAGGCCGGTACCCTTAAATGCACCGAGGAGTCCACGGAAGGGTTGAACGCCCGTAGTCCCTGAGATGCTCAACGTCTTGTATTTATTACCAGAATGGTTGACAACCGTGCCGCCTTGGGTAGGCTTGATGGACACGGCGAAGTCTTCGGTCTGGGTGATCTCTTGAGGAGTAATCGGGAGTTTGAACTCGCCGAAGTTGGTATCCCCATCGTCGAAGAACGTAGTAAATAAGCTCTTGATATTATCAACGAAAGCCGGGAACTCAGAAACCGTACCCGTACCGACCGGTTCAACTGAGAAGGCATAGAGGCCTTGCGAGGGGTTTTTATACCAGTGCTCGCGCTGGAAATCGGAGGTAATGGCTTGGTCTTTATGTTCCGGGAACTTAGGTTCCGGATTCGCTAAGCCAAACGCAACCGCTAGTCCTTTTGCAGAACTGGCGATATTGTTGGCTAAATCAGCGGCTCCTAACAGACCTACCATTTAAATCTCCATCTCGATAAACCCTGAATAATTATATCATTAGGCGAAGGTCCCGCCCGTACCCGCGCCCGCTGAGAGGGGTCCGCTGGCAGAGGGGGCAACACCTACGACGCTACCGGCAGCGTAAGCCCCCTTACAATTAGCTACTAAATAATCAATTACCGCAGTATAGTGCTTAACTACGTCCGGACCCATAGGCCCGCCTAATTGAGCTGAGACGAACGCGGCGGCAGCAGGACCGGCGATTCCGGTCAGGGTGCCGTCAGTGCCTGCTCCTTGGTCTAGGATGCCTGGGGCCTCCGACGTACTGGTACAGGTGCCGGTGATAGTGCCTGCCGCAAACGTGACAGTCGCAGTCGCTAGGTATGCGATGATGGCAGTGTTTTCCTTGGTGCTCTTTGGAATGGCCTCGGGAGGGACGCCCTTCGAGGTTTCGGCGATCATAGGCGCTGGGGCGATGGTGATGATGCCTCCCGCTGCTGCCCCTGCGGAAAGAGGTGATCCTGCTGCCGTCACACCTACAACCGTGCCCGGAGCATGAAGGAACGAGGCTGCCTTGAGGGCCGCGACCAGACCCTTGGCGTAGTTCAGCGTCTGGTGCGAAACGGGCGTGGGTTTGCCGTGTCCGTCTGCCTTCTGGCCCAGAGCGTCATGGATCTTCTTGGCTAGAGCCTGTGCGTCCATTGCCATAACTTACCCCGTAATTAGAGCAAGTTTGGTCATCAATTGGATGAAGTCAGCCACGTTGGACCCAGGAGCGCCGAAGCCCGAGTAAGTCGCCGTGGACATGCTCTTGAGCAGCTCGCCAAGGATATCCTTCAACACGTCCCCGGAACTGTTGCCGAGTTTGACGAATCCAGTCTTGTCGAGTACAAGCTTCGCCCCGCCTACCGAACTGATCTCGACTGCCCCATTCTTCATGGAGAGCTTGGTACCTGTCGGGGTTGAGCCCTGGATGCCGTCTTTGGCGGAGATGGACAGCATGTCGCCGAACGCCGCTTTGAGGGTGATGGCGTCATCGCTACCGCCCACGACCGTAATCGTGGTGCCTACTGCCGTTCCAAGGGTGACGCTATCCGTTGTACCACCCTCGACCTTCAAGGCCGTCCCTAGAACAGTCGTGGCTAAGAAACTATCGGTTTCCAGGCCAGTAAGTTTAATTGAAGCGCCGGTCGTGGTCGTGAAGCCGAACTCATCAGCCAGACCGTCGATGACGACGTTCAGACCCAGCATGTACTCGAACTTGAAGTTGTACTCGTTGCCGAGGGTGACTTTTACCGCTTGTTCTTGTCCAGGTAAGGCAGCAAACTGAGAGACAAAAGGATATAGAGGATTGGCGGTATTAGGAGCAACAGGCAGATAGCTGCCGTTATCCTTACTCCAGGTGATCTCACCATCCTTAGTAATTTCTTTAAGAAGGCCATTGAACTTCCAACGGTACCTAGGCCCGTCGCCCTCGGCTGCCTCAGGCTCAGCCGCTTGGTGATACGCATGGCCGACGATCACCGGCATTGTCACATCACCATTCAGAAACTGAATGTAAACCGTATCCCCGTTCCACTTGGACATTTCGTTGACGGGTAGATCAGGGAGGATCAAGGGGAAGGTCATCGGGTCGAGGCCAGTTAAGCCCTCAACCTTCTTGAGCGTCTTCTCCTCGAAGTTGGAGTGACCACCCAAAGACCGCATCAACCGAGCATTGCTGAAGATCTGACCGTCTCTGTCGCCGCCAATAATCATAACATTGTACAGCACTTCGTTAGGATCAGAAGTGCCGCCGCTGTTATTTCTATCGTCGTCAGTAAAGATCACGTCACGAACTACGCCGCGATAAAGGCCATGGTCCCGCACTTGGTAGCGGTTGCCCCATACCGGCGTGTTAGCTGACCTGATTGATCCATCGTCTCTTTGCATTAGAATAAGCTCGTAGGATCTTTGATCCCGTTCTTGATGGTGCCTAGAAGCCCGCCATCGTTGTCACTTGAACCGCCATCTACATGGAAGGTGCTAGGCTCAGTCGTCTGCTTGTCTTTGGTGCTGCCGCCTTCAAGGACCGACTTCTGCACTCCGCGAGTCAGAGTCAGGTTCTGGGACCAGATACCGGTCTTATCGTTGTTGACGATGAAGTTGTCGGCGTAACCCTCGATGTAGAATATCATCTCGTTGATGCCTTTGAAGCTCAGGTCAGTCGTGATGACCTTGCCCAGCTTGATCTCATTCCTGCCGCCCGCGAGGACCATGGAGCCAGAGTAATAATCTTCGGCGTCGGCCCACAGATCCTTCAGGCAGAAGTTGGCTTCTTTCATGAAGTTAACGTCCGGACTGGTGCCGAACTGGGCTCCCGTCGAGAGCGTAAAGGTGTTGATGTTGACGAAGCGGGGACGGAAACCGTGTCGCTTGATATCTGCCTCGTCTCTCAGGGGCCACGGCGTCATGGCGTCCATGGCCGTCAAGGCGAAGGAGTTGAGCTGGGCCATCGAGTGTTGCATGGCGTCTACGAGGAAGAAGTTGGCTCTGGCGTGATAATCCGGACCCAAATCAAAGGATTCGACCTCTGTAGCCGTGATGGGTACAGCATGGTTCTGCCGGGCGTCGGCGGGGAGGCTGACATTGACCGACTGAGCTGCCGCAGCAACGGAAGCCGTCAAGCTAGAGAGCGATCCTAAGTTCGGGCTCAAGCTTGCCGCGCCTGCGACGTTGGTACCGCCGCCTTTGCCTAAGTCCTTGTAGAACATCATGTTGGCCCCAATGGTGGGGTACTTGTCTTTATTGTTGGCCCAAGGGATAGGGCGGAAGATCAGTTTCGGATTTCCTTCATCGCTTAACTCAGTAAAGAGTTCGTGGAACTCGGGCTGTGAAAGCTGCTTCAGGCGCTCCCAGCAATGCCCTTGCAAGCCTGCGAGCGGCAACGGATCTGGGTTCTCGAAGACCGTGGGGCTGAACTCCCGAACGCCTTCGAGGTCCCCGAAGGTGCCTTGACCAGCCGGATTGATTTCCAGACTGAGGTCTTTGACCAACTGGTCTGGAAGGACCCACTGGACTGGGAAGAAGCTCTTGATGTTGGAGATCGAGTCCGAAAGAGCGTCGGTCGGGTTCAGGAATACGTCGTACCATTTGTCCAAAAGGTTGGTCAGGTTACGGACGAATTGCTGCGAGATGGCGTGGATCGCCTTCTCAAAGGCCGCGCCGTCAGCGTTCGAGGCGTTGAACCAAAGCTCAGTCTCTTCGTAGACCGTGCCGAAGTCCTTGCCGGAGATAGTGAATACAGTGTCCGTCGTGCCGTCAACCGATGTAGTCGATCTGATGGCCACTCGTTGGATGATGCCCATGCAGCGAAGCTTGGGCTTGATGGCCTTCGTTTGCTCTGGGGTCGGACCTTTCGGCAAAGGAAGTTCTGGAGTCGTCTTGAAGAAGTCTCCGAGGAGTCCTACAAGGTTACCCGCTAAGTTGAGAAGTCCAGTGCTCTGGACGCCGGTCTTCTCGGGAGGCATTGGCAGGTCGCCGTCACCCGTGAGGTAGACGCAGATCCACTGGCCAGGACGCATCCACCGGGGCCAGTCGAAGGAATTCTGTAGGGTCAGAGAGAAGCTGCCTGCACCGTTGCCCATCCCCTTGGAGTAGGAGAAAGACTCGATGTGATTCGAGATATCGTAGGACCGAGAGGCCGAAAGCAAGTTCGACGGGATCGGTACCGTCAGGGGGCCGATGGACGGAGGTGTTCCGCCAAGTTCATTGCTCCATTGGTACCAGACCGCTTTACACTGATCGATACGGTCGATTCGATTATCCGGAGCCGCAGGAGGCCCGTCGAAGGGCGACTTGCCTGCGATTACGTTCTTTGCTGCATTCAGTAAGCTAACCATCTTTATCTCAATCTCTTACGGTCTAGAAGTTTCGCGTCCCGCTCTAGGGGCTCCTCCCGGACGAGTGCTGCGCTCAAGGATCTGGTTCGTCTTCTTCAGCTCTTCTACGACCGGGGTTACATCAGTTGCTGGTGCGGGGGCTGCTGCCGGTTGAGGTGCTGCCGGGGCCGCAGGAGCTTGGACGCCGCCAGACTTCACGGCGGAGTAAATTTCAGAGCCAGAGCGGACGGCCATGCCAATGCCGGTCGGGGTGGCAATGCCCTTCGCCGCCTGCTTCACGTCGCCCAACATGCCCTTCTGAGCATCCGTGTAGGAGACGGAGCCGGTGTTCTCTTTGTCTACAGAGGCTTCTGCCGCTCCAGACAAGAACCCGTCAGCGAACTTCATTACCTTGTCGGCACCTTCAGAGAAGACGCCTTTGACCTTCTCGCCGATGGTGCTCGGATCGAAGTTGGCGAAAAGGCTGGTGACCGTCTCGATGATGCTCTTGATGCTGGAGGTCAGGAAGTCCCAGGTCGTCATGACGATATCAGCGAAGCCCTTACCCATGGCTTTGCCGAACTCCAGGGGGTCAGCCATGAAGTTATCGAAGATCTTCCCAAGAGTTTCGGGAAGCTTCATCAGGTCGGTAAAGGCTCCGCCGAAGACGCTGCTGATTACCGCAGCGACTTCGCCTAGGCCTTTCTTGATGGCCGCGAACGTCTCGCTGTTGAGGAATTTGTTAAGGGTCGTATCTAGAGACAGCATCGCGGCATTCAATTGGTTGATGTACTGCGATGAGGTCTTGCCCAGCTCGAACTGACCCTTCTCAAGAGCTGCTTGCATGGCAGCCGTCGAGCGGGCAGTAGCGTCGAGTTTCTGGAGGGTGTTCTCTCTCCAAGACGCTTCCGGGTCCTTGCCGAGGTCTTCGAGGAGCTTCTTGTCGGTCTTGGATAGCGCCGTGCCAGCCTTCATCTTTTCAAGGACGGCTAGGACTTTAGTGGACTCAGCAGCGGTTTTGGTGCCGAACATCTGGCCAGTAAAGCCAAGAGCCGCCTCACGACCCGATTTGGTCTTCGTGTCGAAGCGTTGGTCGATCTGATTCAAGATGCCGCTAGCGAACTTCCGAGTGAAGTCCTTGTCTCCCAAGCCCATTTCCTGCATGGCTTGCATACCCATGCGACCGTGCTTGGTGTCTCCGACCTGCTTCTCAACGTCACCCATGTTGACGCCAGCGAGGCCTTGACGGACGGCGAACTGGGTTCCCAGGATCGAACCTGAGCCGAGTCCGCCCTCAACCGCTGCTGATTGGAAGAAGCTGTTTGTCTCGCCGCTGGAGTTGGCGATGGCGCTAGACATGCCTGCAATCGTCTTGGCGGCTTGCTCAGGCGACATGTTGCCACCAGCTACAAGGTCTGCCATTACGGCTAGGAGTTGTGCTTGGTTGGCCGTTCCGTTCTGATTGATCTCAGTCAGGAGGCTTACCGCTGATCCGAGGAACGCCGCTGCCTGGGATTTGTCCATACCGGACGTGATCGCCTTGTCCATGATGGCGGCAATCTGCTTGTTGGCGACTTCAGTTCCACCGGCTTGACGCAGTTGGTCAGCGCCAGCGAGGATCTGGCGAGGGTCCATTCCTGTGTCACGAGCAGCGGTCAGTACGTTGAGGAGACGGTTCTGGTCTTGTTCGGGCGTTTTCGCCTTGCCCAGAGCCTGCTCCATTTGCTTTTGGATATCCAGGATCTCAAGCTGACCGAAGCCCAGAGCGCCCGCTTCGCCAACCGTCTTGGAGTCGGTGATAGGCTGAGTCTCCATGCCGGTCAGGGCGAGGAGATTCGGGATGCCCTGCTTGAAGACCTCAAAGCCGGAAACCATCCTGGAGATGGCAACGGCGGCTGCGGTCGCGGCGGCAGCTACAAGTCCGAGGGCCACGATGGCGGGAGCGCCCAGACCGGCTGAAGCGGCTGCACGACCTGCGGAGACGGCTGAAGAACCGACCTGCATGGCCGGAGCCACGCCAGGAAGTTCGCCAGCAACTTCTTGTACGCTGTGGGAGATTTGCTTACCGGCTACAGATCCGAAGCCCGGCTTCTCGCCCTTGCGGCGCATCGGGACTACGTTGTCTGGGAGGTCGCCGCCGACGTTGGGCTTGTTGGCCGCACCCTTTGGGGGTTCCGGCATCTGCCCACCGTTGTTGACGATGTTCTGCGCCTTCATCAGGTTGCGGAGGTCTTTCTCTGCCGCGACCGTCTTCCGGACGTTTTCGAGCCGCTTCTTGCTCAGCTCTTCTTGTTTCTTCTGATCCTTAGTTGAAGCTTTGATAGCCTTATCAATGGCTTTCGCTTCGTCAGTTAATTTCTTAAGTTCCTCTTGAACTCTTCCGATAAGAGTAGGCGCAGCGGTCTTGAGGAAATTGACCGACTGCTCGTCCAGGACTTTAGCGCCCTTCTCCCCGAAAGCCGAGGAGATTTGCTTGCTTATCTGCTGAACGTCTTTGGCAATAGCTGAGAAGTCTGCTACGCCTTCAATTTTAATCTTATGGGTGGCCATTAAAACTTGTCCTCAAACTCTTCGACGGGCGCTGGCTTAAATTCAACTAACGGGCTTTCCTTGGGTTTTTCGGAAGGCTCCTCTTTAATTTTACCCTGTTTGAGGAGCTTCTCTTCCTGGCGGAGCATCCAGTCCACGTCGGCCTTCTTGGCGGTCACGAGGCCTGCTTGGAACTCATCACGTAACTTCTCGTTTTCATCGAACTTAATAGCGAAGAACTCAATCAGGATCTCAGGGTCCGTATAGTTGTCCCAGACGGGATCGTTAAATAATACGTTTTTGATCTTACAAATCTGCCACTTGGCAAACTGAACCATGGCCTCTTCATCCAAGTCTTCTTCGTTGACTGGGAGGCCTGTTCGGTAATATGCAATTAATTTAAGCCCGAAGAACGGGTCAATTTCCTTAGCCTTTGGAGGCTTTGGTTTCTTTGGAGCCTTCATCTGGCTGGCCCTTCAAAGAGTCGTACCATCCCTTAACTGCGGCGTCGGCTTGACGGAAAATCTCGACCGGGATGTTTACATCCTCCGTATCGAGGCCGTAGTCCATACCCTCTTCCTTCTCGTCGCGAGGGGAGTTCATGAACCAAGCTGGGCCTTCTTTGAGGCAGACCTTCAGGAACGCGATGGCGTTGTTGAGGGCGGCGGTGTTTTTATCAAGAGACTCAAAGGGTACGCCGTCGCTGAGACGGGCGAGTTCAACGCCGATCCGAGACATTTGGCGGACCTGAGGAACAACGACAACGAAGTCACCGCTGTACGGGTGGCCTGTAGTTGAGCCCTTGGCTTTGAATTTGAACGCGAGTTCTTTGGATGGGACGGATTTAGGTAAGTGGCTGACACGACTCATTTAATTTTCCTTCTATATTTAATTGAATCTCTTCCCACGCAAATAAAGTTTATTACAATCTTGTCGATTAGACAAGTGTGGGATTCAGCTTAATTATATCAGTTCGAGGGATTTATGACGGCAGCAATCATCGGCATCTTCGGGGTTTTAGGGCTTACTTGGGCCGTCGCATCTATCGCTAACGCCTACCAAAAGCGTCAACGGGAAGAGAATGACCCCCTCATCCCCTTGGAGGAAGATGCCGTCGAGGCCTGTAAGCTCCACGTCTGGAAGCAGGTCACGCTCCTGACGCCCGAGGAAGCTACAGCCTTCGCCATGGACCCTGGCTCGTTCAAAGGTCAGTCAGTGCCGTACTGCGACTCCTGCGGCTACTTGCCGTCCCGTCACATGCAGGTCAGCCCTAAGTATCGAGAAGCCTTGCGTAAACAGGAAGCTTACGTCGCCGAAGTCGAGAGAAAGACCAAGGAAGTCGAGGTCTTGGCCGAAGAGTTCTACCAAGCCGTCCTTAAGCAGTACCTCTACGGTGAGGAAGAGTTAAGAGCGTTTAAGGAGGGTTACAAGGCCTATGCCACTTTTGTAGGCATCCTTCCGGAATTATTGGAGAGAAAGCGGCTCCAACAAATCTTCGAGAAAATCAAAAATAGCTAGACACCGCCGTAATGACTCTTATACACCTGACACCACTAGGATGCAGGTTGTATATGGAGACGGACGGCGATGCAGGACTACGTAAAAGGATTCATTCATGACATTAAGAATTCCCTGGCAGTAGTGCGGGGTTGTCTTGACCCTGAGAACAAATTAGACTCTCAAGGAGATGAGATTGATTTCGTCCAAATGGCGTTTGGACAGACTCTAAAG
>Ga0315909_10003889_pt1 | contig 17976 bp, 13 predicted proteins | sample LakEriMetagenome_11_FD_203527 | JGI IMG/M metagenome (GOLD analysis project Ga0315909, IMG submission 203527) | Freshwater fungal communities from buoy surface, Lake Erie, Ohio, United States - Buoy 2 MA125 | ecosystem: Environmental > Aquatic > Freshwater > Lake | place: USA: Lake Erie, Ohio...
AGTCTGGACCGTGTCTCAGTTCCAGTGTGGCTGGTCGTCCTCTCAGACCAGCTACAGATCGTTGGCTTGGTGAGCCTTTACCCCACCAACTACCTAATCTGATATCGGCCGCTCCAATCGCGCGAGGTCTTGCGATCCCCCGCTTTCATCCATAGATCGTATGCGGTATTAGCGTAATTTTCACTACGTTATCCCCCACGACTGGGCACGTTCCGATACATTACTCACCCGTTCGCCACTCTCAAGGGGTTGCCCCCTCTACCGTTCGACTTGCATGTGTAAAGCATTCCGCCAGCGTTCAATCTGAGCCAGGATCAAACTCTATAGTTCGATCTTGATTTTTTTCGGTCTTTCGACCAACTCATAAATTGGAATCGACGTGGTCACCATCTCTGATTTCCACATCTTTTTTACTTCATGAGCGTTTGTTAGCTAATTAAAGCTAAGTTCCGAAGAACTTGGCAATCACCATCAAACGCCCACGCTTATCGGCTGTATATTTTTAAAGAACCTAGGCAATTTACATCACCTTATCTTGCCCCGCTGCGATCAGCGAAGCCTTGAATTATGACACAGTTTTTAAGCTTGCGTCAAGTTTTTGAAAATTTCTTGCTTGAACAAAATCATCTCAAAAACCTTTTCACTGTTCAATTTTGTCTTCCGTAGAAAACATCACTTGCGTGCAGCGAAGCCCTCGATTATGGCACACATTTTTCGCCTTTCTGAACTTTTTTGATGTTGTTGAGAAAGTTTCGCATCACCTCACCCGGATAATGCGGCATGGCTTTACTCACACTCTTGAACGCATCATTGGCTTTTGGCCATGTCGCACTCCTCGATCACGCAGACTTCTCATTGGAGACTTCGGAACGCATCGGCTTAATTGGTCGCAACGGAACAGGCAAATCTTCCTTGCTTAAGATCTTGGCGGGCATGGAACGCCCTGACGATGGCGCCCTGCATCTTCAACAAGGCGTACGCATTGCTTATGTGGCACAAGAGCCCATCTTGATTCCCGAACACACTATTTTTGAATCCGTAAGGGAGGGTTTGGCCGAGGTCGTGCAGTGGATAGACGATTACACGCACAGCCGTGGCGATCTGGATACCTTGCAAGGACTGATTGAATCTAGGGATGGGTGGGGTTGGGAGCAGCGCTTGGATGAAACTATGCAACGTTTGCAACTTGACCCTCAAGCCTTAGTGCAATCCTTGTCGGGTGGCATGCGTAAAAGGGTGGCGCTGGCACAGGCTTTGGTCACCCGTCCTGATGTGCTCTTATTAGACGAGCCCACCAACCACCTCGACCTGAACGCCATCACATGGCTGGAAGACCTGCTGATTGATTTCAAAGGCAGCGTGATCGCCATCACCCATGACCGGGCATTTTTGGACCGTATTGCGACCCGAATTGTGGAGCTTGACCGCGGAAAGCTGCGTCCCTACCCGGGAAACTTTGCACAATACCAAGTCCAAAAAGAAGAACAACTGGCTCAAGAAGCCGTGATCCAGGCCAAAGCAGACAAATTGCTGGCTCAAGAGGAGATTTGGATTCGCAAAGGCGTAGAAGCAAGGCGCACCCGCAGCCAAAGCCGCATTACCCGCTTGCAAAACTTGCGCGGCGAGCGTGCGGCAAGGCGCGAAAAGGTCGGCAATGTGCGGATGGAGGTGGCCTCAGGCGTTCCTAGCGGCAAATTGGTTGCCGAATTGACCGACGTCAGCAAGAGCTTCACGCAACCCGATGGCTCCGTGCGCACCGTGATTCAAAAGTTTACCGGCACGCTGCTGCGGGGTGACAAGATCGGCTTGCTGGGCCCCAACGGCGCGGGCAAGACCACCTTACTCAAACTCATACTGGGTGAACTCGAGGCCGACAGCGGCGAAGTGCGCCGGGGCACCAAACTCGAGGTCGCCTACTTTGACCAAATGCGCGATGCGCTGGACCTTGACGCCACACTGGAGGACTTCATCAGCCCCGGCAGCGAATGGATTGAAATCGGCAACAAACGCCAGCACGTCAAAAGCTATCTGGGCGACTTTTTGTTCTCGCCCGCTCGTGGCACATCCCCTGTGCGCTCACTTTCAGGGGGTGAACGCAACCGCTTGTTGTTGGCTCGGTTGTTTGCACGCCCGGCCAACGTGCTGGTATTGGACGAACCGACCAACGACTTGGACATTGAAACCCTGGAGTTGCTGGAAGAACTGCTACAAACCTATGAGGGGACGGTTTTTCTGGTGAGCCACGACCGCGCCTTCATGGACAACGTGGTCACGGGCATCATTGCTTGCGAGAGTGCGCCGGATCAACCCGGTTTCTGGCGCGAATACGAGGGATCGGTGCAAGACTGGTTGGTCCAATCTAAACGCAGCCAAGCCATCAGGGCCCAAGCCGCCCAACGCAACAACAACGGCAACGGCAACGGCACCAGCAACGCCGCTGCCCCGGTGCCAGCAGCCACGACCAAAGCTGCGCCACAAGAAACAGCCGCACCCGCAACGCCTGCCCGCAACAAACTCAGCTTCAAAGAACAACGCGAGCTGGCCGAACTGCCCGCCAAGATAGAGGCGCTGGAAAAAGAGCAAGCCCAAACCCGAGCCCAACTGGCCGATGGCAGCATTTACCAACGCGATCCGGGTCTGGCGCAACAGCTGTTCAGGCGCGACACCGAGATTGACGACACCTTGCTGCAGGCCATGGAACGCTGGGAAATCCTCTCCAGCCGCTGATATCAAGCGCTCAAATTAAAAACGGGTCTGCATCGTCACAACATCTCAGCACGCAAGCTGGCCAATGCGCGCCAAAATTTGTCCTCTTGCGTGCAGGCAAAGTTGATGCGCATGAATGAGCCCGGCCTGCGATCGGCGTGAAACAAGGAGCCGGGGGCCAACAGGTAACCGATGTCGTGCATGCGCAGCGCCAGCGCATCGGTGTCCACGCCGACATCCACCCATCCGAAAAGACCTTGGGGTGGCGCCACAAACCGGCAACCATAGGCCAGCGCCAGCTTGACGCTGCGGCCCCGCGCTGCATCCAGCAATTGCGACAAACGTTCGGTATGCCGCCAAATCGATCCTTGTTCCAGACACAAGGCCAAGGCTTTTTCAAACAACACCGGGGTGGTCAAAGTCGACAGCAATTTGGTGTCCAGGAACGCCTCCTTCAAATCAGCGGGAGCAGCCAAATAGCCCACCCGCCAGCTGGGGGCCAGAATTTTGGCGTACCCACTCACATAAATGGTCTTTTGCAAGCCATCCAACACGGACAAGCGCACGGCATGCGCGGGGGCCATGTGCCCATAGGTATCGTCTTCGACCATATAGAAGTTGTAACGATGAGCCAGATTCACCAACTGATGGGCACAGGGCAATGACAACCCGTACCCGGTGGGGTTGTGCAACACCGACACACTGACCATCATCTTGGGCGCATGCAACTGGACATAGCGCTCCACCACCTCCAGATCGGGGCCGGACTCTAGGCGCGGCACCGGCAAAATGCGCACACCCAAGTTTTGCAACCTGGCAAATTCGATCGCCCAACCCGGCTCCTCCACCATCACACAATCGCCGGGTCTCAGCAAAGTGCGGCTGATGATGTCCAGCGCATGGGTCGCGCCCACCGTGGTGATCAACTGTCCGGGTGCTGCGTGCAGACCCAGACTGGCCAAGTTGGCTGACAAAACCTCACGCAAGCCCGAATCCCCTTGCGGCTCGCCATACCGCAAAGAAGCCTCGCGCAGGGCCGGACTGGCCACCACTTTGCGCAAAGCGGCGGGTAAAAAATCGGCATCCAACCAATCCGGCGGCAACACACCCATTCCCGGTTGCGGCTCGGCGCTGGCGTTGTGAAACATGCCGCGTATCAAGCTGGCCGCATTCACGGGCGGTGGACTGGCCTCGGCACCCAGCCTCGCTGCATTAGACGGCGGCAAACGCTGCACCCGATCGCGTACAAAAAACCCCCGGTTCGGACGCGCCTCAACCCACCCCTGGGCGACCAACCAATCGTAGGCCGCCACCACAGTGGACGCACTCACACCATGCGTCTGCGCGCATTGCCTCACCGAGGGCAATCGCGCACCTGAGAGCAGCAACTGGTCACGCATGCGTGCCACAAAGCGCTGCGCCAATTGCTCGGACAAGGGTTGGGTGGATTCACGGCTGAGTATGGTCATACGGGCTTAGGCAAAATTGAAATCCAATGGTTACAGGTGTGCGGCCACTGCAGGCAGTACAGTTTCCAAAACGAACCCAAAAACTGTACTGATACTGTACTCATTCTGACACTACATTCAACGCCATGACCACATCTGAACTCAGCGCCTTGTTGGTGCTCGCCACCGTGAGCAGCTTTACCCCTGGACCGAACACCACGTTGTCCACGGCCATGGCGGCCAACCACGGACTCAAACACGCCATGCGTTTTGTGCTGGCGGTGCCCGTGGGTTGGGGCATTTTGTTCACCCTGTGCGCCACAGGTGTTGGGGGCTTGGTCGTGGCCTGGCCGCCGCTGCGCTGGGGCATTGTGAGCGTGGGCACAGGGTATTTGCTTTGGCTAGCCACACGCTTATGGCAAAGCGGCAGCTTGCAACAAGCCGACAGCCAAAAACTGCAAGTGGGTTTTATACAGGGCGTGGGCTTGCAATTTCTCAACATCAAAGCCTGGATGCTGGCTCTGGCCATCGTCGCAGGCTGGGTGGCCGGCAAGCCGGACGCTGCCGAACGCACCTTGTTGCTGCTGCCCATCATGGTGGCCTTCGGATTTGTGAGCAACCTGACCTATGCCGTGGCGGGCTCCATGCTCCGGCACTGGCTGGCCCATGGACGCCGTTTGCTGATATTCAACCGCTGCATGTCAGCGGCCTTGGTGGCCACTGTGTTGTGGATGCTCAATGGCTTGCGCCAAAGTGCGGCTTAGGGCCAGGGCGAACAACATGAAACACATGAGCGACGAAACCAAAGGCCTGTGGCTGGGCTTGCTGGGTGTGGTGATCTTTGCCCTCACCCTGCCCATGACCCGATTGGCCACGGGCACGACCGAAACCCCGCAACTTTCACCCTGGTTTGTCACCTTTGGCCGTGCCGCACTGGCGGGGGTTTTGTCGGCTGCCTATTTATTAGCCGTGCGGGCACCTTGGCCGCAGGCCTCACAGCGCGGCTCGCTTTACCTGTCTCTGGCGGGCAACGTGATTGGCTACCCCTTGCTGTTGGGCTGGGCCTTACGCAGCGTGACGGCCAGCCATGCGGCCGTCATCACGGCATTGCTGCCCCTGGCTACGGCAGCGGCAGCGGCTTGGCTCATGCACCAGCGTGCGCGCATGGGGTTTTGGGTCTTTGCGGCATTGGGCAGCGCACTGGTGGCGGTCTACAGCGTGTTGCGAGCAGCACAAATTGAGAATGGAGTTGAGAGTGGCTTTGGCTTGACCTGGGCCGACACCTTGTTGTTGGGCGCCGTTGTGGCTGCTGCCTTGGGTTATGTGGCCGGGGCCAAAGTCACAGCCAGCTTGGGGGCCGAAAAAGTCATCAGCTGGGTGTGTGTCATGGCCTTGCCCATCACCCTGCCCGGCGCTTGGCTGACCTGGCCCGAACACAGCATCGCTGCTGCCTCGTGGCTGGCCTTGCTCTATGTTGGGGTGTTCTCAATGTGGGCGGGCTTTTTCGCTTGGTTTAGAGGCCTGTCGCTGGGCGGCCCACTGCGGGTCAGCCAGACCCAACTGTTGCAACCCTTCATCAGCATTTTGGCTGCCATTCCCCTGCTGGGCGAATCTCTGGACAGCATGACGCTGGGTTTTGCCCTGCTCGTAGTGGCCACGGTCTTCATGGGCCGGCGCATGGCCAACGCGCCTAACGGAGGTCGCGCATGAAAGCCGACTACCAAAATCTGCTGGCCGCCCTGCCCCAACCTGCTGCGGGCAAATACCCGCTGGGCGCACCCTTTGTTCGCGGCCTAGCGCATGGCAGCATGAGCGTGGAACTGTTCGCTCCCGCCACCTCGGGCAAGGGGCAAGACATTCAGCAACCCCATACGCAGAACGAGTTGTACGTGGTGCATTGCGGCCACTCCGCGTTTTGGCTGAGCGACAAAGAGTTGCAAGTCCAGCCCGGTGACGTGCTGTTTGTACCTGCTGGCACGCCGCACCACTTTGAAGATTTCAGCCCCGACTTCGTGACCTGGGTCATTTTTTACGGCTGCTCGGGCGGCGAACACACTATCCAACATAAAGCACCATGAAAATCCGCGCATTCCAACAAGTTGACGTCTTCACCCACACCGCCTTTCTGGGCAACCCGCTGGCCGTGGTGCTGGATGGCGAGGGCCTGAGCGAAGCCCAAATGCAGGCCTTTGCCCGCTGGACCCAACTGAGCGAGACCACCTTTGTGCTGCCCCCTACACCCCAAGGGGCCGCAGGGGGTGCCGACTACCGGGTGCGCATCTATACGCCGGGTGGCGAACTGCCCTTTGCCGGGCACCCCACGCTGGGCACCGCCCACGCCTGGCGACAAGCGGGTGGACTGCCCCGACAACCGGGCGTGATGGTGCAAGAGTGCGGGGTGGGCCTGGTTCGACTGCAACTCACAAATGCCCCTGGCGTAAACGACACCCAGCAAGATCGCTGGGCTTTCGCCGCGCCTGCGCTGCAACGCCGTACCCTGTCTGCCGAAGAACTCGCGCCCTTCTTAGTCGCACTGGGCTTGCAAGCCGACGAGGTCATCGCGGCGCAACACCTGAACAACGGTCCGGATTTTCTGGCGTTGCTGGTCAACGATGTGGATCGCCTGTTGTCACTGGAACCCGATCACAACGCCCTCAAACGCTTGGGGCTCATGGTGGGTGTTGCCGCCCGCAGCCACGACCATCCGGCAGACACGGCCACCCCACTGATCCGCCGTGCCAACCGCGAAGCCCGCGCCTTTGCGACGGCCCAAGCGCCAAAGTTGACCGATAAGCCCACGACGGATTCAACAGCATTGACTGACCCGTCAGACTTGGAGGTGCGGGTCTTTACATCGGCAGTCGACATTCCCGAAGACCCGGTCACGGGCAGCTTCAACGCCTCGCTGGCGCAATGGCTGATGGCCGAAAAACTGATGCCCCCGCAGTACATCGCCAGACAAGGCACGATGCTGGGCCGCGCCGGACTGGTTTACGTGTCGCAAGACAAAGCAGGCCAAGTCTGGGTGGGCGGCGATGTGGTCGATTGCATCCAAGGTCAAGTGCGCTTGTAAAGGCCACTGCAGCAACAAACCAGTGACAGGAACAGCAGCCGCCAAGCTCGCGTTCAAGTGATCTGCCCCCGCTCAACCCCCACCCAACATAAAAAAACTCATGATTAGCCTGCCCACACGATCCCAGATTGAAGCTGCCGCCCCCACCGTTTACGCGGCCTTTGGTGCCACCCCGCAATACCGTTGGGCCACGCTCAGCCAGCGGCTGGGTACCGATTGCTGGGTCAAACACGAAAACCACACGCCGGTCGGCGCCTTCAAAGTTCGCGGGGGGCTGACGTATTTCGAGCACCTGCGCCAAGCGGGCCCACTGCCCAAACAAGTCGTCAGCGCCACCCGTGGCAACCACGGCCAAAGCATTGCCTATGCAGCCGCGCGGCATGGAGTGGCTTGCACCATCGTGGTTCCGCTGGGCAACTCCAAAGAAAAGAATGCAGCCATGCAGGCCTTGGGGGCCCAACTGGTGGAACATGGCCACGACTTTCAAGAATCCCGCGAACACGCGCAAGCCCTGGCCTTGGAACAGGGTGCGCACATGGTCCCCAGTTACCACCCGGCTCTGGTGTTGGGGGTGGCCACCGCTTGGTATGAATTTTTTCAGGCCGTTCCCCATATGGACATCGTTTATGTGCCGATCGGCCTTGGCTCGGGGGCCTGCGCCGCACTGGCCGCCAAGCAGGCGCTGGGGCACCCGGTGCGCGTCGTGGGCGTCGTCAGCGCCCATGCCACCACCTATGCCGACTCGTTTGCCGCCGGACATGTGGTGGAAGCCCCGGTCACCACTTTGCTGGCCGATGGCATGGCCGTGCGACGAGCAGACCCCTCGGCACTCGCCATCCTCATGCAAGGGCTGGACCGGTTGGTGAGGGTCAACGATGCACAAGTTGCGCAAGCCATGCGCCACCTGTACAGCGACACCCACAACCTGGCCGAGGGTGCAGGTGCCGCCAGCTTTGCTGCCGCCTGGGCCGAAAAAGACAGCCTGCAAGGCCAAGTGGTCGGCACCACCTTGTGTGGCGGCAATGTAGACGCCGACATGCTCAGCCAAGTGCTGCAAGCGCGCCCCTGAAATTGCTGCAGAGCAGACATTCGCGAGCAGGGGCTCGCTTCCACGAAGACACACAAATTTGATGCCAACATTGCCAAATTGACCCTCTTTACCTTGACCCTGTGGGAGGCCGCCCCTGCGGGCGAATCTGTGCATGCGTTGTCATCTCTGTGGGAGGCCGCCCCTGCGGGCGAATGGTGAAAGAGGCTGTCTGGGTTGAATCAGGTGAACCTTTCGCGGCGTCAGCAGGTCGCTCTAGGGACAAAGCTTGCAGGCCTGTGACGCCAGAATCTCATGCCATGGGAAGCCTTTATTTGGTCCGCCACGGACAAGCCTCTTTTGGGGCCGATGATTACGATCAACTCAGCCCACTGGGACACCAGCAAGCGGTGCGCTTGGGCGAATACATGGGAGCTAAATTGCAGGATGCCCCGCTGGAGGCGGTCATGATGGGCAGCCTCAAACGCCACCAGCAAACTTGGAAAGGCATTGCGCAGGGTGCGGGTTGGGCACACACCCCCGCCGTTTGGCCCGGCCTGAACGAATACGACAGCCACGCCTTGATTGAGGCGATTCATCCCGAACCACTGGCCAAACCCGACACCCCCGAGCTTTACCGACACCACTTTCGCCTGCTGCGCGATGCGCTGCAAGCCTGGATGGCGGGGCGCACCCAACCTCAAGGCATGCCCACATACAAAGACTTTGTCCAAGGCATCGAAGCCGCCCTGGACCATGTGCGTCAAAACCACTCGGGCAACGTGATGATTGTCTCCAGCGGCGGCCCCATCTCAACTGCGGTGGGCCGCATTCTGGGCACATCGCCAGAGACCTCCATCGAGCTCAACCTGCGCATACGCAACACCGCGCTCACAGAATTTATCTTCAACCCAAAAGGCCACAGGCTGCTGAGCTACAACAACTTACCGCATCTGGATGAAAACCATTACAAAGAATGGATTACTTTCGCCTGATGTAGGCGCTTGGAGGGGCCCTATTCGGGTGTTATCCCCTAGCCAAAGCCTCAAATTTCATGGGCAAAATTTGACCCATGAATTGTTCGACCACCTGGGTGGCCCTTCAGTCCCTTGAGGGGGGCATTCAGCTCAACAGCCCGCAAACCGCAGACACCGAGTGGCTGGCAGCGGAGTTCACCTCGTGCCTTCAAGAATTGGGTCTGCATGCTGCGGTGCAAACCCTGATCGTGCCGGGCGAAAACGGTCAAAACACCCTGATTTGCAATCTGCGCACCGACTTGCATATCCGTTGGATGCCTGAACACGACACCCTCGCCCTGCACCAAAAGCTGGGGCATGACCAAGAACCTCAAAGCCCAGCCCTGGTCGCCAAGTCTTTGGAGCGTGAGATTTGGGTTGCCATGCTGGGCTCCCCCATCCGCTTCAGCTTTTCCAGTCTGGCCGCGCTGCAGTCGCACATTCGAGTCAGGCGCAACATTGCATTGGCTGCGCGCAAAACGGCGTTGGCTTTCAAAACAGAGGCCAGCGAGCGGCCAGAACAAGACTGGCACTACGACGAAGAACATGGTTTTATCCTGCATCCGGGCCGCCCGCTGATTCAGGCCTTGATTGCGGCCACCCAGCCAGAGGCCACAGGCAAGCTGTACGATTTTTCTTGCTACCGGGCCACCGAATACGTGATTTTGTTGGGCATTGCACAAGAACTTCAAACGCACTACCCCGCCTTGCTGGACGATTTGCAGACATTAAATGAGCGCCATGCTGTTCGGTCCGCTCAGTTTCATGACGTGTTTCTGGTCGAATATGGCAGCATGGAAGCCCCTTTGCCTGTGCGCTTTTATGTGCCTGGCGACCGACTGTGGTTTCGCAACCCCGATGAACGCTCATCCGATGTGACCGGCTACGAAGGCTCGTGGGTGATTTACATGGGCGGCGGTTTGTTCAGCAACTTCTGGCAACGTGACCGCCCCTTTACCTTGGAATCCAAGGCCATTGAAATCTTCCACTGGCGCGACGGCGTTTACACCGACGCCCAGGGTGAGCTGCAAATGGACGAAGTTTTGGTCGATCAAAAGGTGGCGATGACTGTCTCAGACCCCAGCCAATATCGCCAAGTGCTGGAGCGCATGGTCCGCATGCGTGACCCCAAAGGGGTTTACGCAGAAGGCGGCTGCATCGACACCACACGCGAATACCCCCGGGGCGTGAGTCAAGTAGCCTGCGAACTGGTGCTTCCGGCGTTTTGAAGTTCGGGGCGCTTTAGCCGCAAAATTGTCAACCGAATAAGGCTTTAGCCGATTTGATCGGTCAACGTGTCCGGCGGCAAGCGGTCCACCTCGGCCAACAACTGCGCCAATGCCCGGCCTGAGGCCTGCAACAAAGCCTGCCCTTTTTCGAGTGTCGCGGCGGCGGCATTACCGGCAGCGCCTTGACGGTTGTAGTCTTGCATTTGCCAGCCCAGCTTGGCGCTTTTGCCGTTGCCCAAAATCTCAAAGCGATCAACTTGTTCAGCGCGGCCTTGTGCACTGGACCTGAAATTTTGCGCCTGTGCCATGCGCACCCGTTCGGGCCGCAGCGCCAGCATCATGGAGGTTTCGATGTCCCCCGCGTGCACCCCAAAGCGGTGCTCTTCTGGGGGGAACAAGGCATTCACATCCTTGCCTTGCGCATCGCGCAAGGGCAAATTAAACCAACTCACGCTGTACACCAGCATGCCCAAGCGGGCGCGCAGGTCGCGGGCCACCATGTCCATCACGCTCACCTGCCCGCCGTGGGCGTTCAGCAGCACCAGTTTGCGCACCCCGGTGGCGGCCACCGATTCGCCAATATCGGTCCACAAACGAAGCACGGTTTCGGCCTTCAAGGTCAAGGTTCCGGCAAAGCGTGCATGTTCGGGGCTCAAACCCACGCTTTGAGTTGGCAAAAACAGAACCGGCAAATCGGCAGGCAAATGGGGCAAGGTCGCGGCCACCACGCCCTGAACCAGATCGGTGTCCACCGACAAGGGCAAGTGCGGCCCATGCTGTTCAGTGGCCGCCACGGGCAACACGGCGATGGCTCGGTCCAGCGCCAGCGTCTGAAAATCGCGGGTAGTCCAGTCGGCCCAAAATCTGGAAGGGTTTTGCATGCCCGCATCTTAATAGAGCTTGGCCAGACGCCGTGAGCTTTTAGCGGCCCTTGCCTTTTGCGGCCATACACCCTATACCGGTTGCGCACATGGCAGAAATGACGGCAAGCTTGTCGCTATTGGGCTCGGTCGGTGTAAAGTGCCTTTTTTCGGGCATCCTCATGCAGACACGGGGGCCTCATTTTGGAGTTTGTATTGAACGTTTTTGTGATTTTCAGGGGTTTGTGGGGTCCCTCTGCACCAGCCCGAGGCTGGGCAATGACTTTGCTGATGCCTCTGGCACTGCTGATTGCACTGAGTTCGGCCCCCATTCAGGCGCAAACCCCTCTGAGCTTTTCATCCAAGTCAGGGCCGCAAAATAGCGCTGCAAACGGCTCCGCCATCAATGCCTTGTTGTCTGGCCCCAGCAACGTGGTCACCACCGACCAAGTGCGGGCCGAGTTGTTGCTGCATGCGCCTCAAGGCATCCGGGCGGGTCAAACCTTTTGGCTGGGTTTGCACCTGCAACATCAACCCCATTGGCACACCTATTGGCAAAACCCCGGCGACTCGGGCTTGCCCACCCGACTGCAATGGCAACTGCCTGCGGGTTGGCAAGTGGGTGAGATCGCTTGGCCTTTGCCCAAAAAAATCCCGATCGGCACCCTCGCCAATTACGGCTACGAAGATTCCTTGTTGCTGGCCGTGCCCGTGACACCGGCGCCTGACTTCAAGTTCCCGGCCAATGGCCCGTTGAACCTGCAACTGCAGGCCGAATGGCTGGTTTGCCGCCAAGAGTGCATTCCGCAAGAGGGCAAGTTCTCTTTGAATCTGGCCTCCGCCGAACCCCAAACCTCCCGCGCAGCCTTGTTCAATCAGGCGCAAAAACTCAGTCCCCAGACCTTGCCCCAGCAAGAAAAAGCGGGGAGTTGGGTCTCGGGTGGTCAAACCCTTTTGTCTGAAGACGGGCAACAACTCAAACTGCGGGTACACGGCTTGCCTGCAGCATGGCGAGGTCAAACACTCAGCGCCTTTCCAGTCACATCAAGCGTGGTGCACAACGCCGCCGTGCAAGGCAAGGACTGGACGCAAAGCTGGCAAGGCTATGTCTGGACTGCGCAAATCCCGGTGTCCAAAGAGCGCGGTGAAAGCCCCAAAAACATGCGTTGGGTGATCGCCACGGGCCCTGAATCTGGCCCCAAAGCCCCGGCACTGGAAGTCGACACCGCTGTGCAAGGCCAATGGCCCGCATTGGCCGTTCCTGCACCCACAGAAATATCCCCTGCGCTGGCCAAAGCCTTGGCAGAAAATGCGCGCAACGCTGGCAGCGCCCAAAAACCCACTCCCCCTCAGTCCACCACCGCCATGGGCTTGACTTTGGCCATCTTGGGGGCCTTGTTGGGTGGCTTGTTGCTCAACCTCATGCCCTGCGTGTTTCCAGTGCTGGCCATCAAAGTGCTGGGTTTTGCCCAGCCGGGAACCCGCCTAGCCCAACACCGCGCCGCTGGCGCGGCCTACACACTGGGTGTGGTGTTGTCTTTCATGCTGCTGGGCGGCCTCATGTTGGGCTTGCGCGCAGCAGGCGAGCAACTGGGTTGGGGCTTCCAATTGCAGTCACCGCCCGTGGTGGCGGGTCTTGCCCTCTTGTTCACCTTGTTGGGCCTGAATCTGGCAGGTGTCTTTGAGTTTGGCCAAATGCTGCCCAGCAGCTTGGCCTCTTTGCAAAGCCGCAACCCGACCCTCAACGCCGGTTTGTCCGGCGTGCTGGCCGTGGCCGTGGCGTCGCCTTGCACCGCACCTTTCATGGGCGCATCACTGGGCCTGGCCATCGCCTTGCCTGTCTGGCAAGCGCTGACGGTATTTGCCGCCATGGGCTTGGGCATGGCCTTGCCTTTTTTGGCAGCCAGTGCTTGGCCGGGCATCACACGGGCACTGCCGCGCCCCGGAGCTTGGATGATGGTGTTCCGCCAAGCCATGGCGTTCCCGATGTTTGCCACTGTTATCTGGCTGCTGTGGGTGCTGGGCCAACAAACTGGCATCGACGGTGCCAGTGGCTTGCTGGCCTTGTTGCTGGCCGTGGCTTGGCTGGCCTGGGCGCTGGGTTTGACGGGCCGCACCCGATGGGCCATGAGCACACTGGCTTTGGGCACTTTGTTGTGGTTAGGCAGCAGTTGGTTGCCTTTGGCTTTGCGCGATTCCCCGGCCAACAGCGCCCTGAACACTTCCATCAATACCGCGCCCACAGAAGTCAGCGCGGGAGATATCGCTTCCGGCTGGCAAAACTGGTCTGACACCGCTGTGCAAGCGCACTTGGCCGCAGGTCGACCGGTGTTTGTGGATTTCACGGCCGCTTGGTGCGTGACCTGCCAATACAACAAAAAAACCACATTGGCCGATGCCCCCTTGTTGGCCGAATTTCAGAGCCGTCAAGTGGTGCTGATGCGCGCCGACTGGACCCGCCGTGACCCGGCCATCACCCAAGCCCTGACCGCATTGGGCCGCAGTGGCGTGCCGGTTTATGTTCTGTATGCCCCAAAAAGTTCACCTTTGGTGTTATCTGAACTTCCCTCCGTCAAAGAAGTGATGACTGCCTTGCAAAGCCTCTGAACTTCACACTACACAGCCCTCTTAAGCCCTGCCACAATCTCCCCCCATGAGCACATTAACCCCCACCCCGAACTCTTCATCCTCTGCGTTTGCACCTTTGCAAAACGACACCTTTTTGCGCGCCTGTTTGCGCCAAGCCACCGAGCACACTCCAGTCTGGCTGATGCGACAGGCCGGGCGCTACCTGCCCGAGTACCGCGACACCCGCGCCCAAGCGGGCAGCTTCATGGGCCTGGCCACCAACACCCAATACGCCACCGATGTGACGCTGCAACCGCTGGATCGCTACCCGCTGGATGCCGCCATTTTGTTCAGCGACATCCTGACCGTGCCCGATGCCATGGGCTTGGGCTTGTCTTTTGCGTTGGGTGAAGGCCCCAAATTTGCCAAAAACGTGCGCAATGAAGCCGCTGTAGCCGAACTGGCCGTGCCTGACATGGCCAAACTGCGCTATGTTTTTGACGCGGTGACCTCCATCCGTAAAGCTCTGAATGGCCGCGTGCCCCTGATCGGCTTTTCGGGCAGCCCCTGGACGCTGGCCTGCTACATGGTGGAGGGGGCCGGATCGGACGATTACCGCCATGTCAAAACCCTGATGTACAGCCGCCCCGACTTGATGCACCGCATCCTGGCCGTCAATGCCGACGCCGTGGCCCTGTACCTGAACACCCAGATCGAGGCTGGTGCTCAGGCCGTGATGGTCTTTGACAGCTGGGGCGGTGTGCTGGCCGATGGCGCTTTTCAGCAGTTCAGCCTGGCCTATACCGCCCGCGTGCTGGCGCAGCTGAAAACCCACCACGACGGCGTGCGCATTCCCAGCATCGTCTTCACCAAAGGCGGTGGTCTGTGGCTGCCCGAGATGGCCGGCCTCGACTGCGACGTGCTGGGCCTAGACTGGACTATGAACCTCGGCACTGCCCGCGCACTGGTGGGCGGACAGACCGGCGGCCCCGGCAAAGCTTTGCAAGGGAATATTGACCCCAACATCTTGTTTGCCCCGCCCGAGCACATTGCCACCGAAGTACGCCGCGTGCTGGACAGCTTTGGCGCACCCCACACCGATGCGGGCACCACCGGACCCACACACATCTTTAACCTGGGCCACGGGATCAGCCAGTTCACGCCGCCAGAGCATGTTTCGGCTTTGGTCGAGACCGTGCACAGCCATTCGCGCCATATGCGTGCCGCGCTTAACAAATAAGCACCGGACGCCTTTTAGCCAACTTCGTAACATAAAAAAACAAGTAGAAACCCTCTTTTTTGGAAAAAAAAGGGGGGTCAAGTGCTTGACTTATGCACAAAAATGAGGCGCTGCATTTGTCGACAAGTCTTGCTGCGCAGCAACAAAACAGCTCGACTTGCACTTTGCCAAGTCCTTGATTTCATTGGACTTTTTTTTATGCCCACTGGATAAGCAATTTGACAAAAGTCTTTATTTTTCAAGGCTTTCAGGCCATTGAGATGGAGTTTTCAACAAAGTTATCCACAGATTTTTTGGATTGGCGGCAAAGTACTTTGAAATCAACAACTTACACACTGTTTCAAGATTTCGCCTAACTTTTAACACCGATAAAATTATCAAGAATTCTGGAAAAAATGTGAAAACCAACCACTGGATCGACATCGCTGTCCAGACCCCCGCCCACAGCCCCGTGGGCGGTCTGTTGAGTTATCGCAGCCCTTGTGAGCTGCAACCAGGGCAATTGGTAAGGGTTCCGTTTGGTAAGCGTGAAGTGCTGGGTGTGGTTTGGGCCGTGCAAGAGGCGGCCCCCCCAGACATGGCGGCTTCAGCTGTGCGCGATGTGCTGGGCGTACTGGAAGGTCTGGCGCCGCTGGACACGGCTTGGCGGCAATTGGTTCAATTTTCGGCCCAGTATTACCAACGCTCTTTGGGAGAAGTGGCGCTGTCGGCCCTGCCCCCACAACTGCGCGACCTGAGCTCCGAGCAACTGGCGCGCCGCCTTAAAAAGCAAACCGACCGGGTGCTGGTGCAAGCCGCCCCAGGGCACGCCTTGTCGGCAGAGCAAAGCGCCGTGCTGGCACAAATGCAAATGCAAGCTGAACCCGTGTCGGGCGCAGTCACGGCAACGGGCGGCCCCTATTTGTTGTTTGGCAGCACGGGCAGCGGCAAGACTGAGGTGTATTTGCAAGCGGTGCAACGCATGCTGCAAGCTGACCCGCAAGCCCAAGCGCTGCTGATGGTGCCCGAAATCAACCTCACCCCGCAGCTAGAAGCCAGGGTTCAGGCACGATTTGGAACCGATACCGTGGTCTCCATGCACAGCGGCATGACACCCGCACAACGCCTCAAAAGCTGGCTGGCGGCGCACGCCGGGCAAGCCCGAATCGTATTGGGCACGCGCATGGCCATTTTTGCCTCCATGCCGCACCTGAAACTCATCGTGGTGGATGAAGAACACGACCCCAGCTACAAACAACAAGAAGGGGCCCGCTACTCCGCACGCGATTTAGCGGTCTACCGGGGGCGGCTGCAAAACGCCCAAGTGCTGCTGGCATCGGCCACTCCCTCACTAGAAAGCTGGCACCTGAGCCGCCCACCTGAAGAAGGTGGACGCTATGTGCGGCTGCACATGCCCTCACGCATTGGCTCTGGCGAAGGGGCTGGGGTGTTGCCCAAAGTGCGCCGGGTGGACATGAGCAAGCAGCCCCGCCGCACCGTGCTCTCGGCCCCCCTGCTGGCCGCTTTGCAAGAACGGGTTGAACGCGGCGAACAATGCATGCTGCTGCTCAACCGTCGCGGCTATGCCCCTGTGCTGCACTGTGCCGATTGCGGCTGGAAAAGCCAATGCAAACACTGCAGCGCGTTTCGGGTGTTTCACAAAATTGACCGCACCCTGCGCTGCCACCACTGCGGTCTGACCGAACGTGTACCCCGGGCCTGCCCAGATTGCGGCAATGCCGACATTGCCCCGATTGGCCGAGGCACCGAACAACTGGAAGAACACTTGGGCGAACTGTTGGCGCACGTCCGGCGGCCGGATGGCTCGCCCGTTCACATTGCTCGCATCGACGCAGACACCACTCGCCTGAAAGGCGCGCTAGAGAGCCAACTGGCCTCGGTGCACTCGGGTGAGGTGGATATTTTGGTGGGCACCCAGATGATCGCCAAAGGGCACGACTTCAGGCGCATCACCTTGGTGGCCGCCGTCAACCCCGACACCGCCTTATTTTCGAGCGACTTCAGGGCTCCCGAGCGTTTGTTTGCCTTGCTCATGCAAGCGGCAGGCAGGGCCGGGCGCGACGCTAGCCAAAGTGCGCAAAGTGAAATGTGGGTACAAACCTTTCACCCCAAGCACGCCTTGTTTGAAGCGCTCAAAAAACACGACTACCCGGCATTTGCCGCCAGTGAACTGGCTGAACGCACCGCCGCCGACCTGCCCCCTATCAGCCACCAAGCCCTGCTGCGCGCCGATGCCCGCAGCCAAGAAGCCGCCCAAGCGCTGCTGAACGCCGCACGCGAAGCATTGGAAGCACAACTGAGCTCAGACCCCGCCACAGCGGCATTGGTCGAGCAAGTCGGCCTCTACCCGGCCGTGCCCATGAGCATGCAACGCGTAGCCGATGTGGAACGCGCCCAAATGCTGCTCGAAAGCCCCTCGCGCATGGCCCTGCAAAAAGTGCTGTGGCACCTGCACGCGGTGCTGCACCAAGTGCGCAGCCAACCCGAACACAAAGGCGTCATCCGCTGGCTGGTCGACGTGGACCCGCAATCCATTTAATTTGAGCCAATAAGCACCTTCACCATTCGCCCGCAGGGGCGGCCTCCCACAGGGACAAGGCCAAACTGGTCCATTTGGAAAAATGGCAATGCTGGCAACAAGCTTAAGTATCTTCGTGGGAGCGAGCCCCTGCTCGCGAATGTCTGCCCCCCTTGAGAACAGAACAAGACCCCCGCCTTCACGCCCTTCAAGGCTTGAGCAAGACCACCGCGCCCGAAAAGGTCAAAAATGCCGCCGCCGTGGTCACCAGAATGATGCGGGCGATGCGCC
>Ga0315909_10003890_pt1 | contig 17967 bp, 18 predicted proteins | sample LakEriMetagenome_11_FD_203527 | JGI IMG/M metagenome (GOLD analysis project Ga0315909, IMG submission 203527) | Freshwater fungal communities from buoy surface, Lake Erie, Ohio, United States - Buoy 2 MA125 | ecosystem: Environmental > Aquatic > Freshwater > Lake | place: USA: Lake Erie, Ohio...
TATTGAAGTTATGGGAATTGAATAAGGATATTCCTGAAATCTTTCATGGTCAAAAGATCAAGTGGGTGTATTTGAAACAAAATCAATATGGTATTGAATGTATTGCTATGAAAGCTGACGGTACGGATCCACAACGTATTATGGAATTTATTGAACAATATGTTGATCGTGAAGCCATGTATGAACAAGAATTGAAGAGTAAGTTGATTGATTTTTACAATGTTTTGAATTGGGATTATCCAAATGAAACGGATGTAAAGTTAGGAGAATTTTTTAGTTTTTAATTGTTATGAAAAAGTACACTGAATTATTAACCATTCCAATCGATGGTGTAAAAATGCCGTTATTCTCTAATTATCCAAATTTAATTGCCAATGGATATCAACGGGTTGTTATTGGTCAACGAGGTCCGTATGTAGAGTTTACAAAAAACCAAATCATTGATACGGAACTTTATATTCCGAAGAGCCAATTATATAGACTAAGTGATCCAAAAGTTTACTATATTGAGTTTAGAACAGTTGAAAATAACATAAAAGTATATTATCAAATGAGAAGTGTTGCATATGCTGACTATCTTATCAATCATTTTTATATTTCTCCGTTAGATTTGTACAAAGAAGACGGTATGAAATGTTTACGTTCGAATGTAGAAATCAATGAAAATTTAAATGAATTTTTTGAATTCAACAATTGACAAACAAGCTAGAATCGGTTAGACTAATAAAGTATGAAGAAACAAGTATTAAATACATTTATCGATAAATATTCACTCAACGGATCCATTGAAAGTGTAAAGTGGGTTGTTGATAACAGTAATAAACAAATTAAAACATCATCCATCAGTGATGATAAAAACGCTCTGAGTTATGTAACTATTAAAGATGACGCTGGTCTCGTAGACTCTGAGTTTGGTATTAATGATACAACCAAACTCAAGAAGTTGTTGAATGTTCTCTCAGAAGAGGTGACAGTCGCCTTTAATAAACGTGAAGAAAAGATTGTATCTCTTTCATTAAATAGTGATGGCACTGATGTACAGTATGTCACGGCTGATCTTAGTGTCATTCCAAAGGTACCTGACCTTAAGAAGTTGCCTCCATTTAATTTGGAGATTCCTCTTACAAAAGAGTTTGTGACGACATTCGTTAAAGCAAAGAGTGCTTTGAGTGATGTTGATACTTTGACATTTAGTAAGGACAAGAAGGATAAGATTAAGTTAACCATTGGATATAGCAATGTTAATAGTAATCGTATTAATATTGATGTTAAGCCAACTGAAGGAAAGGATACTCTGGGTAAGACAATTCATTTTAGTGCAAAGTATCTAAAAGAGATTTTGATTAGTAATAGTGATTGTGAAAATGCTGTACTAAAGATTAGTGATCATGGAATTCTACATGTAGAATTTAACAATGATCTATTCAATAGTAGTTATTATCTAATTGAAATCAAGAGTGTAGATTAAAATTATGAGCTTTTTTGAAGAAGAAAAGTCAGTTAATACACAACAACATAGTCTTTGGGCTGAGAAGTATCGTCCTGATGTAGTTGATAACTATATTTGTAACGAACAACTTAGAGGTATCCTTAAGGATTTTATTTCTAGAAAGGACATTCCACATTTGTTGTTTCATGGTAATGCTGGTACTGGTAAGACTACTCTTGCCAAGATTCTAACGAAGAATATTCCGTGTGATGTCATGTATGTTAACGCATCTGATAACACAGGTGTAGATTTCGTTCGTGATAAGATTAGACCGTTTGCATCTGCTATGGGGTTTAATGATTTGAAGATTGTTATTTTGGATGAATCTGATTATATGTCAGCTGCTTCTCAAGCATCTCTTCGTAATCTGATGGAGACCTATAGCAAGACCACCCGATTTATTCTAACATGTAATTATGTAGAAAAGATTATTTCTCCATTGATTAGTCGTTGTCAGGTATTTAATATTGAACCGCCTGCTAAGAAAGATGTAGCAATTTATGTTAAGAACATCTTGGATAAAGAATCGGTAAAGTATGAGTTGTCTGATTTGAAAACTGTGTTGGATAACTTTTATCCAGACATTCGTAAAATTGTCAATTTTCTACAACAGAGTTCTACAAGTGGAACTTTGAAGTTAATTAAGGTTCAAGGAGCAAGTTTTGATCTTAAGAACAAATTGATTGATTTGTTGAAGGGTTGTAAGACTAATGGCAAGGCTTTTAATGAAATTCGTCAATTAATTGCTGATTCTGGAACAAAATCATTTGATGAACTTTATAGTGAGTTATATGAGAAGTGTGGAGAATTTGCTTTGGGTAAAGAAATTTCAGTGATCATTGAAGTAGCAGAATATATGTATCAGAGTAATATGGTCGTAGACAAAGAAATTACGTTTATGGCGTGTATTGCTAAATTAATAAAAACTGTTACTAAATGATTAAGTACGTCAAAGTTGCTACAAATAAAGTAAAAGAAGTACGTCCTGTAGATTTATCTATAGATGGTGTTATAAAATATATTGGTCAAAGCGGCACTAGTGGTTATGCTAGTGCCGCTAAAGGCTATTTGGCGGATTATGTTTTACGAAATATTCCTGTTACATGGTCACCATTATATTTTGATAATAGTAAAAATGATAAACATTATTATGTAGATGCTTTGGCGGAAAGTGTTATTGATAAATCCTATTCAAAATATGATCGGTTGATTATTCATAGTACACCCGATTTATGGCAAAGTACTGTATTACAACATAAACACATTGACGATATCGTTGGATATTGTGCGTGGGAAACAAGTAAATTGCCTACAAAATGGGTAGACCATATTAATATGGTAAACCAAGTATGGGTACCGTCCGTGTTTAATAAACAATCATTTATTGAGTCGGGAGTAAAAACTGAAATAAAAGTTGTACCTCATATATGGCATCCTCAACAACTAATAAAAAAGTCTAATATAAAGATATATGACTATTGTCGAACCGAAGTGTCGTCTGACAAGTATACGTTTTATAGTATTGGAGAATTAAATTTCAGAAAGGGTATAGAAGACTTGGTTACAGTGTTTGATAAGTTCAATGACATTTATAAAGATACTCAGCTAATTTTAAAATTACATTATAAGGATTATAGTCAACAGAGTAAAGAATATTGTATATCTAAATTACGTTCTTTAACAAATAAAATTGGTACAGACATATTTCTTATATTTGAAAACTTGACCAATCAAGAAGTATTAGCTTTACATAGTTTTGGAGATTGTTATGTTAGCTTAAACAAGGGAGAGGGATTTGGATTAACTATATTTGATGCTTTCAACTATGGTAAAAAAGTAGTGACTACTGGGTATGGTGGCCAAGTAGATTTTCTGGGAAATGATTATAATGGTCTAGTGAAATATAAAATAGATAAAGTAAACGGAATGGATTCGTTTAGTACTAATTATTCAAGTGACCAAGAGTGGGCATATCCAGATTTGGAACACGCATGGGAATTATTAATAAAAAGTTATGAAGATTGCTTTGTTACAAAACCTACAAGGAATGGTTTATAGGTTTCAACATTTTATAAACACTTTAAAAGAAAAACATACAGTTGTAAACATAGTTAATATTGATCACATTAATAAAGAATCTTTTGATTGTGTTTTAGTAGATTATTATCACCAATCCCCAACAAATCCACACACGGCAATGTGTGAAAGAATCAATTCGTTTAAAGATAGTTTATTAAAATTTAAAGGAAAAATAATTTTCTACAGTTTGGACGATGGACAAGCAATATATAACACTGAATTAGATTTTGATATTGTAAATAGAATAGACGTATGGATTGTATATATGATTAATCTTGGATTTTTAAATCATTCTGTAAAACATGCAGAGATATTAAAAAATAAGTTTGTGTTAATACCAAGATACACCATACCATATCTAAACACAGACTCCGTTATTTATGAAAATAAACAAAATAAAATTGTTTTTATAGGCAGCACTACGGGAAATTATTGGTTTAATGGTAAAAATTGGAGAGTTGAGTGTTTGAAAAAGATATGGGATAATTCTTTTTTAAGAGATCACTTTGATGGTTGGTTAGTAAATGATCATATAATTGACGTATCAACCCAAGATGAAGAATATAATAAAACGTTTAAGTTTGTAAAAAAGAATTCGTATCTTTCCGAGGCTGTTTGGATTGAAAAATTAAAATCTAATACATTGAGTTTGTGTGTATCAGGTCATACTAAATATACTTATCGACATCCACAGAGTATGGCTATGATGACTACTATGTTAGCTAACTTTGATTTAGAAAAAGATCCGTATGATTGGTTATTTAGTGATAAATTTAAAAATGTTTCGTATGTGGTTAAAGATGACTTGAGTAACTTTGTTGAAGTGTGTGAAGAAGCGTTGTTAAATAAAGAAAAAACAAAAAATTACGCTTATACCGCATACGATGTATATAAAAATTATTTTGAAGTAACTCCTAAAAACACATATCAAAATCATGTGTGGGAGTTGGTTACTAAACAGTTTAATAATTTGGGTATATATGATATATGACGAATAATTCAGATTTATACATTGGTGATGGATTACATGATCTAGAGATAGATGGTCGTAGACATTTTAGATGGGCTACTGAATTTTATTATATATACTTCAATAGCGACATTAAAAGTATTACACTAGAAATATTCTCAGATTTTAAATCAGAATGTTGGTATTATAATAAAGACTATAAAAATACAATAACAGTTAATTCAGGATTTAGTAAAATTACGATAACAAATTTAAATTTTGACAGATTAAAGATACATCAAAATTATTTCATTCCAAAAAACACAAACAAAAATTCGAATGATTCTCGTAAACTGTCATATCGAGTATATAATATTGACATACTATATACAAATGGGCAAATAAAACGTTTAAGTATAAAAGATGTAGAGTTTTATATTGAAAATGAAAATTTGAATTCTATGGATATCGATACGAATGTTGTGAAATTTGGTTTGTATGGAGAAATGTTTATAAAAACGAATAAAAACAATCCTATTGGTAAAATTAATTTAAATATTGAACAAACATCATTTTATTCTCATAGATCAGGATGGAATTATGTTTTGCAAAATATATTTGAATTAAATAATCCAAACGGTGTTATCTTTGACGGATTTGTGGAAAATGCATTTAGTTGGAGAAAGGATGCATTCTTAGAAAAAAATTTAATTCCTTATAAAAAAGACTGGGTTGGAGTACTACATAATCCGCCTAATATGCCTCTGTGGTTTAGCGATAATAATTCATATCCACAAACACTAATACATGATAAAGTGTTCAAAGAAAGTTTGAAACAATGTAAAGGACTTTATGTTTTATCGAATTATTATAAAAAATTCTTATCACATTATATCCCAGAGATAACTGTCAACGTTTTGTATCATCCGACAGAAATTCCAGACAAAAAATTTGATATTAACAAATTTTATAATAACAAAAATAAAAGTATAGTTAATGTAGGATGGTGGTTGAGAAAATTGAATTCAATATTTTTGTTGGATGGTGGAGATTATCAAAAAATTAGATTAATGCCAAATAATAAGTGTAAGGATACTATTCTAAGACTGACCGATGTTGAAAAAGATTTGTTTGATATTAAATTAAACAAACATCAATTACACTCTGTTAAAATAGTAGATCACTTAGAAAATAATGAATACGACGAACTATTAACTCAAAATATCGTATTTCTAGATTTATACGATACTAGTGCAAATAATGCTGTAATTGAGTGTATTGCTAGAGGAACTCCTTTATTAATAAATAAACATCCAGCGACTGTAGAATACTTAGGAGAAGAGTATCCATTTTATTTTGACAATTTAGAAGAAGCTTCTAAAAAATCCAAAGACTATGTATTGATAGAAAAAACTCATCATTATTTAATGACTTTTGATAAAAGAAAACAAATAACAATTGAATACTTTAAAGATCAATTAATTAACAGTGAAATATACAAATCGTTATGACGACAAATTATCCAAAAAGAAAAGACGTATATTATAATAACACAGTCTACAAAGTTATTGTGGATGATTTAAAACATATCAATAAAGTAGACGTTGTTAAGTTATCTAATGATATAGTTGTTTATTGGGATGACAATGAACAAAAGTGGAAACGGGCTGATAATGAATTAATTGAATTATATACTAATAAAAAACACATTGATGTAGAGTTTAATGGAGAACTTATTAAATGTATATCTAATTTAGATTTGTACCACAATATTAATAATCAATCGGTAACAGAGGTTAATATCAAATGTACTGTGTTGCTTGATAAAGAAAAAAACATATGGCGGATTTTAAATAAAAACGATGATATTTTTAATAAATATAACTAATGATTGTGATATAGATTTATGTCAAATTTGAATAATAAATTTTGTGGAAGACCTTGGGAATTTTTAGAAATACACGAAGATGGTGGATTAAAAGTATACAATTGTTGCCCGAATTGGGTAAATCATAACCATTTAGGCATTATGGAATATGATACTAATTTTGAAAATGTTTGGAATGGTGAAAAATCTATAGAATTTAGAAAAAGTATTTTAGATGGAAGTTTCAAATATTGCAATAAAGTGGAATGTCCAATGATCCAGAATGGCTCTTTGCCTAAAAAAGATGATATTAAACTCGGTAAACACGGCGAATTTTATAAAAAAATAATAGAAGAAAACGTTTTAATATCCGAGAACGCTGATTTTATTAATTTATGTTACGATGTAAGTTGTAATTTAAAGTGTCCATCGTGTAGACCAACGTTTTGGTTTTTAAATGAAAAGGTTAATCCGATAGATTACAATTTAAAAAAACAATTTCAAATTAAATTATTAGATTATTTGTACAAATGCACACGACCTATTACAGTTAATATAACTGGCTCCGGAGACCCATTTGCTAGTAAATTGTTTTGGGAATTTTTACAATCGATTGATGGAAAACTCAACAGTAACATCAAAATTCATTTACAAACCAACGGAGTATTATTTACAGAAGATAACTGGAATAAACTTTATAAATTACATGATAATTATATGGCTGCGATTATAAGTTTAGATGCTGGTACCGAAGAAAGTTATAATTATACTAGACGGGGAGGAGATTGGAATAAACTGATGAAAAATTTGGAATTTGTTTCTGAGTTATATGATAACAATTTACTCAAATTTGTAAGACTTGATTGTGTGGTTCAAAATAAAAATTACAAAGAAATTGATAAATTTATAAACATAGCAAAAAAATATAACTTTAATTGTTATCTATCACGAATTGTAAATTGGGGTCGGGGGACTTATACAGAACAAGAATTTAAAGAACATAATATCTTCGATGTAACCCATCCAAATCATAACGATTTCTTAGAAAAGATAAATCAAAATTTTGATTATGATAAAATAGATTTTGGCAATTTAAGTGAATATAAAAAATCATGAATGTATACTCAGAATTAATAAATAAATATGAAATTATGTCGGATGTATTTGATTTCTGTGTAGATGTTAATGTGGCTAAATATAATAATCTTAGAAAAATATTAGAAGTTGGTGGAGGTAGGGCAGGTTGGAGTCTTGGCATTAATGAATTTTTAGGAAATCCAGTTGATATTACCATGGTAGAAAACTTTGAATTTTTAAATTATGGTTCCTATGGGCAAGCTTGGCCCAGATCTAAATCGGAATTATTGACTGAGATGAATAATAAATATAAATCACATAATATATGTGTATTGGATATAGATGCAAATTTAATACACAACTATATTAATGATAACTTTGATTTAATAAGGATAGACTGTTTTGAACATGAAGATGAATTAAATCAAATATTAAAATGGAGTTATTCACAACTAAATGACGATGGTATGCTGTATATAGATGATATTAAACCAACTATATGTATAAATAGACTATACTCCGCGATTAGTATGGTTAAAGAAAAAATGTATAAAATCGATTGGATTGGAGACAAAAGTATGATATTGAGTAAATATAAATCTAGCAAAGATCATTTTCCATTAGATTTAAGAAATTTGATTCAAAATGAAATTGCAAGTATTAAATTTGTAATTAGAGATCCTGTGGGAGTAATAGGTAATAACGGATCGTTTGATATAAAATATTGGTGTACATTTAATTAAAACTATGATACTATATAATACAAATTCTGAGAATTATTTTTTTCATAGACAATATACTTGGTTTGGAAATAGAATATTATGCAATACTCCGTCTATAAATAGAGATTATAAAACTCAGGATGATGTAGGTATTTTTTTTGATAAAAATGAATATCCAGTTTATTGGAATATTCCAGAATTTGAATATTACAAAATAGCGAGTGTTTTTATAAGAAAATATAGAGGAAAAATAGAAGGATGTGGTTACAACGAGTATAGAAATATATCTACTATACAACTGTTTGAAAGTACCGATTCTATATTTAATTTTAAGGATTTTGATTGGATTCAAATTTTTAATTCAGATGTAAGTCCCACAAAACACATGCTGAAAAATATAAAATTTCCGGTTTTTTCAACGAGTTACTTTAATTTTAATAATAAAGAAGAGTGTCAATTAAAAAATATTGAACTATTCGTCGATATTAAAAACAATTTTGCTAACGAAGAAATGTCGGTAATTCCGACATTCAATTTCAACGATTTTTTAGATTGTAAATATGAAACGATTTTTTCTTTTAAAGAAAGTAGAGGACGTAATTCTTACGGCAAACAAAAAAAAGTTGGTTGGAAAGGTTCGAATACTTGTGATTCACGTATAAAATTAACTCGTATTTCAAAAGAATATCCCGATTTAATTGATTCTAAACTTTGGGTTTTGTATGATAAAAATGTCCCACAAGATTTAAAAGACTTTACATATACTACATACATATCTATACAAGAACAGATAGATACTTTTGATTATTTAATTGATGTTGGAGCGGCCGGATTCAGCGGCCGTTTAACAAATCTGATAAATTCAAATAGAATTTTGTTTTTAACAGATAATTTATGGCATAGTTATGTTGATAGTTTTTTAAAACCAAATTATCATTATGTTCCTATTAGAAATGATTTAAACGATTTGATAGAAAAAATAAAAAATGTAAATTCGAATTATGATAAATTTAATTTTATCCGTGATAACTTGTATAATTTGTCAGAAATGCATTTTTCTCCATATATAATTAAAAAAAATTTATATGAAATAGTATGTAAAAGGTTAAATCTAAATTAAATTTTATGAGTAAATATAAAGATTATGTTTGTATAAGGCCGTTTGCAGAAGCACAAATAATGACTAATGGTGACGTATTGGGTTGTTGTCCTGCATGGGTTAATCATTTTAAATTAGGCAATCTAAAGGAAAAATCGTTGAAAGATATATGGAATGATAAACCAGCTCAAGAGTTTAGAGAAAGTATATTAGATGGATCCTTTCGATTTTGCAATGAAAAGTCTTGTCCAGTTCTCCAGTCAAAACACGGAGAAGTTTTACATAGATCAAAATTAAATGAAAACATTTGGTATCCGGAGGTAATCGATGATATTAATAATGAAAAAACAATATTAGATCACGGACCTCTTCATTATCAAATGGCATATGATAGATCGTGTAATTTAAGTTGTCCATCTTGTAGATCTGAATTAATATATGCAAAAGGAAATGAACGTGTAAATATTGAACATTTTCAAACAGAAATAATGGCTAATATTAGAACTGCGAGAAGATTAACTGTTACTCCATCGGGAGACCCATTTGCGAGTATTACTTTTAGAAATTTTCTTATAAATTTAAAACAAGAAGACGCTCCGAATTTAACGGGAATAACTATATTAACCAACGGGATATTACTAAAAAAATATTGGAACGAATTGAGTGAATTTGTTCGATCAAAAATTGATTGTATAAGCGTAAGTGTTGATTCTACCACTGAAGATGTGTATGGAAAAATAAGAAGAGGTGGTGATTTTAAATCACTAATTGAAAATTTAGAATTTATCCGAGATAAAATAAAATTAAATGTATTTGCTATAAGTACAGTTATTCAAAAAGATAACTATGAACAGTTGTCTGAATTCATTACATTTGCACGGAGATTTAATTGTAATAGACTACAATACCAAATATTTGAACCGGATTTTAGAATTTGGGAGGACATTTCTTATATTGAAGAATGGAAAGATAAAGCGGTGCAAGAAAATACACACACGTTACATCAAGACTTTTTAAAGTATGTAAATGATATAAAATTAGACCACTCTGATTTGTTTATTGACTTTGGTCCACTTTTAAATTTAAAAAATGGAATGGACATTTCACAGCTAGAAACAGTCGAACAAGAATACAGAAAATATTGGGATGTAAATATAAAAAAGATATGGTATGATAATCAAATTCATGAAGTAAAAATAAATCATATAAAAAAAGTTTTAGTAAAAGAAAGAGAAACAGATGCAGTTTATTTAGTTAAACTAAAAACATATGTCTATTGGGACGATGATGTTGGAGAGTGGACTGATATGAACAAAATTAATATTATGAAAGTTAAAGACATATCAGAGACAATAGAATTTATCAAACAAGGTAATCTTAAAAAATTTGATTATAATGATTTAGTAAATGTTATTCCGACATTTGGTTTAAATGATGAGATATTACATGAACAACCTATCAGTTTACAAAGTTTTTATGGTAAAGGTATAAAAATTTGGCAATATCCAAATCAGTTTGCAAGATTAATAATGTGGTTAAATGATATACATGTAAATTCTTATGTTGAAATCGGATGTCGATGGGGTGGCACGTTTATAATAATATCTCAAATTTTAAAATTAAATAATGATAATATCAAACTATACGCGTGTGATTTGATCGATCAATCTGAAATACTACGTGAATATTCACAACATGTAAATTTTAATTATCTACAGATAAATAGTAGATGTGAAGAATTTATAAACTCAGTACGAAATAATTGTGATATGGTCTTTATCGATGGAGATCATACATATGAAGGATGTAAGTATGACTTTGATTTATTTAAAGATAACATAAACACAAAATATATAATATTTCATGATATAGATAGCGTATCGTGTCCAGGAGTATCCAAATTATGGGACGAGATAAAAGTCGATGACAGATTCGAATTTATAGAGTTTATTGAACAATATCCAATAGATTTAATTCCTGCTAAAAATAAATATTTAGGTATTGGTATATTGATTAGAAAATAGAATGTTTGATTATTTGATAGTAGGATCTGGTTTTTTTGGTTCGGTTTTTGCTAACCAAGTTAAAAAAAATGGTAAATCTGTTCTTATATTAGAAAAAAGAAACCATATTGGTGGAAATTGTTTTACTGAAAATATTGATGGTATTCCTATACATAAATATGGTGCTCATATATTTCATACATCTGACATTAATATCTGGAATTTTGTAAATATGTTTTGTAAATTTAACAGTTATCAACATCATGTAATTGCAAATTACAAAAATGAATACTATTCGTTGCCATTTAACATGTGGACGTTTAATAAGATGTGGGGAGTAAATACTCCAAAGGATGCTATTAAAATAATAAATGAACAGAAATTTATAGGTACCCCAAAGAACTTTGAAGAACAAGCTCTTCAAATTGTAGGCAGAGACATTTATGAAAGATTAATAAAAGGTTACACTAAAAAGCATTGGCGGATAGATCCAGTGGAATTATCAGTTGATATAATCAAGAGATTACCTGTAAGGTTTACGTTTAACAATAATTATTATTTTGATAAATATCAGGGTATACCTGAGAATGGCTACACCGAGTTATTTGAAAAAATGTTGATGGATATTGAAGTTAAATTAAATACTGATTATTTTGTAGACAAATCTCACTGGGATTCTATAGCAAAAAGAATAGTTTATACAGGTCCAATTGATAAGTTTTATAATTACAAATATGGAAAATTAGATTATTTAACTTTAAGGTTTGAAAATAAAAATGTATATGAAGATAATTATCAAGGCCATTCTGTTATTAATTTTACAGATGAATCCATTCCCTATACACGTATTATAGAACACAAACATTTCTATGAAAATAGGAGAACAAATAATAGTATAATAACGTATGAATATTCTGATCAATGGACAGTTGACAAAGAACCTTATTATCCAATTAATAATGTTAGTAATATGAATACGTATAATTTATATAAAAAAGATATGGAGTTGGAATCCAAATTTATATTTGGGGGTAGATTAGCTGAATATAAATACTACGACATGCATCAAGTGATTGCATCCGCATTACATAAATCAAAATTAGAACTATTATGAAAATTAATTTATATTATTGGAATAATGGTGTAGGAGTAGTTAATGACGCTTTACTATTATCTTCTTTGTTGTCAACTTTATTTTGTGACATAACTCGTTATGATTTATCTACTACCAATGATTATAGAAACTCGGATATTGGAATCTATATTCAAAACGTTGATAACAATACATTGCAGTATAATAAAAAAAATATATTCCTTGCAAATGAAGAATGGATAACTTCATACGAATTAAATTTATTTAACAATTTTGAATGTATAATTACAAAATCTGCATATGCAAAATCATTATTAGATGTATATCATAAAAATGTAATTAACACTGGTTTTTTTAGTTTAGACAGATATTTTTTCCCAAAGAATACGAATGAAATATTACATTTTAAAGGCAAATCTATACAAAAAAATACAGAATTAGTTAAAGGTTTGAATTACGTAAATACATTGGATTCAAATATTAACTATTTATCAGATAATGATATAACATATAATTTAAATAATCATGATATTCATATTTGTTGTAGTTTATATGAAGCTTGGGGCCACTATTTGTGGGAAGCTATGAGTTGTGGTAAATTAGTAATATGCAGTGAAATACCTGTATTTAAAGAATATTTAGATCCTAATTTAGTAAAATTTATTCCAATCAAAGATGTATGTAATCATAACATTAATTACGAATTTTTAAATACAAATGATTATAAATTGAGAAATGGATATATAGTTGATGACATTAAAGTTAAAGATTTGTTAAATAACAAAGAGGGATTGTTAGAATTTCAAAAAAAGAATAGTGAAAATATACGTCAGTATTTTTTGAATATGAATAAAATAAACAAACGAAAGTTTTTGAATACGATTGAATATGTAATATATGGATGAAATAACAAAAGAGGAATATGACTGTCACATATCATCATTTAAGTTTGATGTTTATAAAAAATTTCTGAACGTAAACGACACTGTATATGATATAGGAGCGTGTAAAGGTGTTTTAACTGTAAATTTTGCAAAAATTGGATTCAATGTTATTGCTATTGAAGGCTCTCCCATAAATTTTCAAATTCTTATAAAGAATGCGCAAAAATTTACAAATGTAAAACTTTTAAATGTCGCATTGCATGAAAAGAATGAATCGGATGTAATAACAAGATTTAATGATTGTAATGGAACACTTCATCCACCTCAAAAAATAAATTATAAAACTTTGCCGCAAATAATAGAAGATTATAAATTGCCAAATCCACAGTTTATCAAAATGGATATTGAAGGAATGGAAAGTTTAGCTTTAAAACCGTGTATCGATTTAATTTTAAATGTTAGACCCATTTTCCAATTATCTATTCACGACACATTTGACCATAATTATACTTACGTTTATGATAATTATCCAGGTTACAAAAAATTTGAAAACGGAGGATTTGATTTTGATGAATTTTTTAAAATGAATTATTCAGTATTTGATATGGATATGAATTGTAAATATCAAATAAATGGATTTAATGAATATTTTATTATTCCAAATGAAAAATTAGTTTAACAAATATATTATATAATATATTTCAATTACTAACATAAATTATTGATTTATATATTGATATATATGTAAGTTATGAAAAATAAAATTTGTATAGTTACTGGATTTGACAAAGGATATTCTGACTTGGCTAATATAGCTATTCCTAATTATTTAAAATACGCAAATAGACACAATTTTGATTTACACATATCTACACAAAATGTATATCCAGTTGTTGGAACTAATTATTGGTCTCCTAATAGACATCATATTATAAAATCTATATTGCCAAAATATGATTGGGTTCTTTGGGTTGATATAGATTGTTTATTTATCAAACAGAGTTTTAATGTATGTGAATTAATTGACGACAGATATAATTTTATTCTTGGTATTAATAGAAATTGTCCTGATTGGTATACAGAAGATACATCATATTTAGAATTAGGCACATTTTTAATTAAAAATAATAAAATGTCATTTGATATGTTAGATACTTTTTCTTCTGAAGTACTTGATCATCCATGGCACGATCAATATCTTGTAATAAAAACTTTAAGAGAAAATAAGATGTATGATGAAGCAACAAAAAAACTTGAACTTATACAAATGAATTCTATGTACTGTTGTAATCATGATATAAAAGATGTATTTATATTTCATGTCGCTGGCGGCCCATCTATACCATTACAAAAAAGAATAGAAATTATGACTGAAAAATCTAAGTATGAATACTAAGTTAATATTATTTAGCCATCATAAAATAGATGAATTAACAATAAATAGATTTAATACTGTTAAAAAATTAAACCCTAGTTGGGATGTAATTCCCATAGGATTTGAAGGATATGAATTGTTATATGGTTCTGTTGTAACAAATAAAGAAAAATATCCATCAAATAAAGATATACAATATTTTGTACCATCTAATCATATAGATTGGTTTGATCCTGATTTATTTTTGTATGAAGGATATATTCAATATCCAAATTACGATGCCTATTTTCTTTATGAATATGATACTGTTAGTAATGTTTCGATTGAATCCTTTTTTGATACAGAAGTTGATTTTTTTGGAAATGGTATTTGTAATCCAGCTAGAGAAGATTGGGATTGGGTAAAATTATATAGAAAACACAATCCACATAATATTGTGTTTTCTACATTGTATGCATATGGACAATCAACGTGTATATATTTTAAAAATCATATATTAAAACAATGTGTAAATGAAATTCTTACAAATAAACATTTATATAACAATATGTTTTGTGAAATAAGAGGAGGAATGTTAACAAAAAAATTTACTACACTTAAAAAAGGCAGACAGGATATTGAAAAATATATAAGTTGGACACCAAACGATATAGTTATTGATTTAAGTAAATCTCATTTTTATCATCCAGTAAAATGAAAATAGGATTGTTTACATACGTTCATTTAGATGAAAATGAACTATTAGATTTTAATCTGCTAAACCACTATATTAATCATTATATTAAACTCGGAATTTTACCGAAAAATATAACTATAATACCATATGGTTATGTAAATTTTGAAAAAAATTATATAAAGTTTAAGGATATATGTGCATTATATAATCTACCTATGTACCAACTTGAAAATTTTCCGTATGATTTTGTGACGGCGTATAATAAATTTTTAGAATGGCAAAAAACTGACGGAATTAAATTTGATTGGTTAATAAAAACGGATATTGATGAATTTATATTGTATGGATATTATACATTACACGAATACATACACTTTTTAATTAAAAATGAATTTGATTGTGGTGGTGGTTGGTTTGTAGATTGTATAGATAAAGAACATAAATTAAAAAGTGTTGATGGAGATATCAATATATTTGATCAATTTCCGAAAAGATGTCGAATAACAAAGAATATTATAAAGGCATGTGATTATAAAATTGTAATATTTAAGTCTAGTCAAATTGTTTCATTGGGAAATCATTCGTGTATTACAGAGAATTCAAAAATTCACACTTCATATTCAAATAAAGTGTATCATTTTAAATGGATAGATAATATAAAACATCGTATAAAAATTAATAAAACTAGAAAAATATTTGACGGTTTTGTTTGGGCACCCCACGAAATATCCAATACATATTCTATGGTACATGCAGATAAACTAATACTATGAAAATTCATTTAATAATTCCTCCATCTCCATTTTTATTAGACGAAAAAGTTTTTATGTCATTGGGCATATTAAAAATAGCGTCGGTATTGGAACCTTATCATGATGTTAACGTAATCGATTTATCAGGTGATACAGATTATATTAATACAATCAAAAAATATGCAAATGATGATGCATTATTTGGAATTACTACAACTACTCCTCAATTACCAAATGTTGTAGAAATTAATAGGGTATTAAAACAATATAATAAAAGAGTGATATTAGGTGGACCACATGTTACTTTAATAAATTCTGCATATAAGAATGAAAAAAACAAAAATATAATTGGTAGAGCCACAAAATCAATGAATCAATTAAAAAATGAATTTGATACATTAGTATGTGGTGACGGAGAACTTGCTGTATTTAAAGCAATTAATGGAGATAAATATGTTGACGCGGATGATACTAAGTCTGAATTGTTTTTGAAAGACGAACAATTTGACGAACTTCCATTTCCAGCAAGACATTTAATTGATGTAGATTCTTATAAGTTTACAATAAATGGAGTTAGAGGACTGAGCTTAATAAGTCAACTTGGATGTCCATTTAATTGTGGTTTTTGTAGTGGAAGAAACAGTCCTACATTTAGAAAGATAAGAAATAGATCCGTCGATAATATTATAAAAGAAATAGATTTACTTTATAAGACATACGATGTTAAAGCATTCATGTTTTATGACGACGAATTAAATTTGAATTCAAGTATATATTCACTATTAAAAGAATTAATTGAATATCAAAAACAACATAATGTTGAATTTTTGTTGAGAGGATGTATTAAATCTGAACTGTTTAATGAAACTCAAGCAGAATTAATGTCAAAAGCTGGATTTAAGAAATTATTGGTTGGATTTGAGTCTGGAAGTGATAAGATACTTAAAAATATTAATAAAAAAGCAACTAAAGCAGAAAATGCAAAATGTATAGAAATTGCTAAAAAATACGGTATTGGTGTTAAAGCTCTTATGAGTATTGGTCATCCTGGAGAATCACTCGAAACTATCCAAGAAACGTATGATTGGTTATTATCAACCAAGCCTGATGAATTCGATGTAACTATTATTACCGTGATACCGGGTAGCAAGTATTATGACGATTCGACGCTAATAGAGGACGGAATTTGGAAGTATACTATAAATAATGACAATTTATATTCAGTCGAAGTAGACAATTTTACCCAGTATGAATACTATAAAGGTATTCCGGGAAATTATAATTCTTTTGTTTATACGGATTATATAACCCGAGAAAAGTTGGTTGAACGTAGAGATTGGTTAGAATCATCTGTATCTGAACAATTAAATATACAAAAAGTATTAAATACGAACAGTTCATTGTACGAACATTCAATGGGACAAATTCCTAATTTTGTTTGATTTAAATTTAAATTCTTATATTTATACTTATATGTCTAAACTACAAGAATTGGGGGATCTCGGCGACAGAATGATGCAAGGTTTACCATTTGCACAAGGAGGAGCTGTTTCTGGCGCTTCAGATGTGTCAACTTTTGCAAGTCCAGATGTATCACAAAATCCGAATCATTTTGGCACACTAACAGATAAAAGTAAAATTACGGCCGGTGCTAAAGATTCGATGGAAAAAATATCTCCGTTTGGTCCATATACTGGTCAAAATCCAAGAGATTATGTGGGTGATGTTGAAAAAATCAAATACAAAGTAACTCCTGACGAGGTTATTATGGGTATTGATTATGAAATGAAAAAATTAGTATTGAAAGATAAACAAGTGGCTAAACAAAACGTTGTAAATAATTTAAAAAAGGATCCTCAATACTATAGTAAACTTCATATGTTAGATATAGGTGATGGAGAT
>Ga0315909_10003891_pt1 | contig 17959 bp, 15 predicted proteins | sample LakEriMetagenome_11_FD_203527 | JGI IMG/M metagenome (GOLD analysis project Ga0315909, IMG submission 203527) | Freshwater fungal communities from buoy surface, Lake Erie, Ohio, United States - Buoy 2 MA125 | ecosystem: Environmental > Aquatic > Freshwater > Lake | place: USA: Lake Erie, Ohio...
GGCGCTGACCACCGCCGGCTTCCGCCCACGTGAAACCAAAGCGTTCGCTCTGGTCGATCTTCACCGCCGAGGGCAGCGACTTCCGGAGCACGGTACGGCCAGGCACAGCGGGCAGCGGAATCGCCGTCAGCGATCCATCCTGTTTCTGATGCTCATACGCACCGTATCCCCGCAGGGCCAGCGGCGCGAGTTCGGGCGGCACCCGCTTCACAGTCAGATCCACGCCCTGCAGGTTGGCTGATGAGATGGCGAATTCCGCCTGCCCATGCAGCCACTGCGGCGCATCGAAGGCCGGCAGAGAAAGATGCGGGGCGTGCGGCGCAAAGGTCACCCGGTACGCCGCCGCCTGCGCCAGCACCGTTCCATCCGCCGCAGTCAGCCCGGACTTCACCCGGACATTGTATTCAATGCCCAGCGCAAAGGAACCCGTCGCCGTCGCCGTGGATCCGGACGATTGCCATTTCAGTTCACCAGGCGCGGGATTGATCTCGACCCATTCCGCCCAGTTCACGGGACTGCCCTCGGTGGCCATCACCTTGTTGGCATGAATGACGAGTGACCGTGGACCATCGAGCTTCGGCTGGCCTTCCGCACCCATGATCGCAAACGGTGGAATGTCTCCAATGGGCAGCCGGTATTCCTTCAGTAACAGGGCCGTGCGGCTGAGGTTGGCAAGACCCGCCCGGATCACGAGAGCCCATTTTTCGCCAACCGGCAGAGCTTCGGTCGGCTCAAGTGCCACCGCGGATGTGAGCGGCTCATCAGCGGCAGGATCGTTCCCGGATTGCTGCTGCGCTGCCCACGTGCCCACCGGAACCGGTAGCCGCCGCAGCGCGGAACGCTTCGGAACCGTAACCCTCACAGGCACCTTGCGCCCGGTGCCATCCACAAATTCCGCATGCATCCCAATGAGGGCCGCATCGGCTTCGTCATTGAAGAAAAGCATGGTCCGCGGCAGCCGCGCCCCGGGACCACCCTGCGGAAACCAGCGGGGCGTCGCATGCGTCACCCCAAACGCCGGGCCCTGCATGACCACGGGAGCCGGCACCGCCACTTCCTTGCCGCTCAAATCCCGCAGGCCTGACTTGAGAGCCACCGTGAGCGACGCTCCAATCGGCAACTGCCCGACAGGCAGCACGGCACTCCGCGTGCTCCGCCACCGCAGCGGCACGTTCACCGGCGGAGTCACCGCAAGGATCGTCCCAGCCTCGGCATCGCGCCCGACCGCAGCGGACTCCACCATCGCGGACGGAAACTGCACTTCCACATCCCCCGGCTGACCAGCCAGCGGAATGAGCAACCGCACCGCTCCCGCGGCAGCAGCGACTGCCTCCGGACTCTTCGCAGTCTCCGGCCCGGCAGCCCGCAGGCCACCAGCCATCAGCACAATCACACACCAGCCAGCAGTCAGGATTTTCATGGAAGTACCGCATGGTATCACAAGCGGTTGCCGGTGACCAGAGATTCGCGGGAATTCGTCGCGTCCACAACACTGCCCACCTGGCGGAATCGCCTTGTGCGGTGCCCGCCCCGCGGCCATGGACAAAGGCTTTCCCGCATCCTTCCCCGCATGAACCTGCCGAACCAGCTGACCGTTGCCCGGCTTGGCCTGACGATCGTCTTCGTCGTCCTGGCCTATTCCGGACTGCCGTGGGCGTTTTCGGCGGCGGCCATCATCTTCGGGATCGCATCGTTCACGGACTACCTTGATGGAAGAATTGCACGGGAACGGAATCTCATCACGGCCTTCGGGAAGCTCATGGATCCCCTCGCGGACAAAGTCCTCATGGCAGCGGCCTTCGTGGTCCTCATGGACGACCGCTGCGGCACCCTTCCGGGCTGGCTGGTCATTGCAATTCTCGCCCGGGAATTTCTGGTCACCGGGCTCCGGCTCGTGGCGTCAGCACAGGGTTCGGTCCTATCCGCAGACCGTCTCGGCAAGCAGAAGACGGTTTGGCAGATGATCACAGCCAGCTACCTCCTGCTGCTGCGCGCTTCCGCGGAGGCTCCCTTCGCATGGAGTGCCCCATTGTTCAAAGCCCCTCTGCTCGACACACGCTGGGCCGTTCCGATCCTCCTCGCCATCACCGGCGTCACCACCATCTGGTCGGGCTTCGCCTATTTCTGGAAAAACCGCAGCCTCGTCATGCGCGACTGCTGACCGCGCGGGAAACTTCCACGCTTCTTTCTGCGCCACCGGCATTCTCCCGCAGGGCCGCAGGCCTCGCAGCCCAGTCAGCCCCGCAGGAGAAAATCTTCGCAGCGCCGCCGACCTCAGAGCGGAGTCACCTTCACCATGTGGCGCACCGGACGAAGCGCCGCGCGGGCCTGCATGTCGAGCGCTTCATGCCGCGCCGCGAGCTTCGCCTTGAGGGTCTGGAAGGCCGCTGCCATTTCCGGATCAGCCTTCGCATCGCCATCGAAGTAGCGGAAGTTCGTCACCAACTGCTTGATCAGCATCGTTTCGAACTGCTGCTTTTCTCCCACCTTGCCAAGGTAGTCGCCGAAGTTCGCATCAAAGGGCGTCGCAGGGAATTCCGCCGCCAGATTGACTCCGGCAGCAAGCTGCTCACGGCTGAATTCCTTCGCGGCTCCGCCCCACTCGACCTTGGCCTTCGCCGCGGAAAGTCCGCTCACAGTCAGAGTCAGCCGGTTGAGGTCCTGATTGAATGGCAGAAACGGAGCAATGCTGCGGGTGCCTTGCGGATCCTTGCCATCGCCCGTGAAGCAGAACGGATAGCGCACGCTCTCGAATTCCGCGCTGCCACCGCTGCCGGAAACGACGGCATGACCGTCGCTGCCCTTCGCGCCACCATTCATGTCGATCGTCAGATTCCCGATGCTGCCATCGCATCCCAAACCCTTCAGAAACGCCGCCGCCATCACCAGATGACCATTGGCGTCAGGATGAAACCCATCGCCGCCGCAGACCGCATATTGCTCACCAAGCACAGGCTTCGCCTTCTTCATGGCCTCGACCATCGGTTGGTGCACATCCGCGAAGACCTGCTGAAATTCCCCAGCCAGCTTCTTCCCGATCATGCCCAGCTGATTCAGGGTCTCGTTGTAGCCATCCGCCCCGGACTTGGGCGCAAAGTTGTCCCGCCGGAAATGAAAGGTATCGACGGCTCCCGGCGACCCCACCACGACATGCTTGATCCCATTTTCCTTCAGAATCGTCAGCACGTTCCGCATCGATCCCTCATACGACTTCCCGGTATTCTCATCGAAAGGACGGTAGCCCCCATCATTCATCCCGTAGCACAGCGTCACCGTGGTCGGATGGAATAGGCCAAGGTCGTTCACCGCCCGGTTGGCAAAGCCTCCGGCCGTCTCGCCACCCCAGCCGAACTGAAAGACACGGACGTCGGGACGACCGGCACAGGCCACCACATACGCTTCAATGTAGCGCGAATAAAGCTTCTGTTCCGTAATGGAATCGCCAACGACCGCCAGGCGGGCATCCCGCGGCAGCGTCGACACCGCATTGAGCGGAGCCTCGGCACGGGCCATGGCCGGCAGAAGCGCAAGAGAAAGACACAGGGAGGTTTGCAGAGACATAGGAACCGAACGTGCCCACGGGTTCCGTCCTGTCACCCCCAGCCCCCTTCCGCACCCGCGGGTTTTCGTTGCCGCCACGCCTTTTCCCGCCATTGCTTACCACATGCCCTCCATTCCGGAAATCACTGCCCGCATCCGCGCATTCCGCGACGCCCGCGACTGGCTCCAGTTTCACAGCCCCAAGGACCTGTCCGTCGCCATCGCCGCAGAAGCAGGCGAACTCCTCCAGCACTTCGTCTGGAAATCCCCGGAGGAATCATGGCAGCGCGCCGAAGCCAAGAAACCAGAGGTCGCCTCGGAAATCGCCGACGTCGCCATCCTCCTCTTCGAACTGGCAGACAACCTCGGGCTCGACCTCGCCACGGTCATGCTCGACAAAATCGAAAACAACGAATCGCGCTACCCAGCCGACAAGGCGCGGGGCTCGAATCTGAAATACAACGAACTCTAACCGTTCACCGATCATGAACATTGCCTGCCTCGGCTCCGGAAAAATGGGCACTGCCCTGCTCCGCGGAATCGTCAGCCGCAACCTCTGCAGCCCCCGCGACATCATCATCAGCGACCCGGTCGAAGCCGCGCGGCAGGCAGCTGCCGACGCCATCCCGGGCCTTCTCATCGCCGCAGACAATGTGCAGGCGGTCGAGGCAGCGGACGTCGTGCTCGTCTGCGTCAAGCCTGCCGGGGTCGTCCCCCTGCTGGCCTCGCTGCAGGGACTGCCTCCGAAGCTCATCATTTCCATCGCTGCCGGTGTCACCCTTGCAGACATGGAAGCAGCCGCCCCCTCCCACCGATTCGTCCGCGTCATGCCGAACACCCCGGCCCTCGTGGGCAAAGGGGCGTCGGCCTTCACGCCCGGCCGTCTGGCCACGGAAGCAGACATCGCCACGACGACGTCCATCCTCGGCGCGGTCGGTACGGTTTCCCGGGTCGCGGAACCCCTCCTCGATGCCGTCACGGGAGTCAGCGGCAGCGGCCCGGCTTATATTTATACGGTCATCGAAGCCCTCGCGGACGGCGGAGTGCATGAAGGACTTACCCGCGAGATCGCCCTGCAGCTGGCAGCCCAGACGGTGGCGGGCGCCGCGGCCATGGTGCTCGAAACCGGCCTCCACCCGGCCGTGCTGCGCGATCAGGTGACCAGCCCGGGCGGCACCACCATCCGCGGCCTCGCCGCCCTCGAAGAAGGCGGCCTCCGTTCTGCTCTCATTCGCTGCGTGCACGCCGCGGCCTCCCGCGCCCGCGAACTCGGCCGTCCTTCGTCCTGATCTTTTCCTGAATTCCCTGCCATGCCTGCTGTCAGCATTCTCAGCCTCGCCCTCGGTCTCGCCTTCCTGTCCGGGATCAATCTCTACCTCACCACCTTCCTCGCTGGCCTCGCCTCCCGCATGGGCTGGCTCGATGCCATCGGGCTGAGCGGAAGCCTTCCGCTGGTCTCGCATCCGGCGGTGATGACGGTCGCGTTCCTGCTCTTTCTGCTGGAGGCCTTTGTGGACAAGGTGCCGTGGGTCGACAGTCTATGGGACGCTCTGCACACGGTGATCCGCCCGGCCGGGGCAGTCCTGCTCGCCCTCGAAGTCATGGGAAGTGCGGATCCTGCCTACCGGGCCGCCGCAGGCATTCTGGCGGGAATCGCCGGGCTCACCACGCACATGACCAAGGCAGGCCTGCGGCTCCTCATCAACACGACCCCGGAACCGCTTTCAAATATCCTCACAAGCATCGCGGAAGACATCGCCGTGGCAGGAATCTTCGCTCTACTCCTGCTCCACCCGCTCGCAGGTCTCATCACCTGCATCTCTCTCGTCGTCATTCTCTGGATGCTCCTGCCAAAGCTCTTCCGGCTCATGAAGGCGAACCTCTACCTCATGTGGAAGAAACTCCGCCTGCCAGGAGGCTCCGAACGCGCCAAAGTCGTCCTCTCGGACCGCATCACCGCAGAACAGGACATGCTCCTCCATTCACAGCTCAGCGGCCCCGTCACCGTCACATGGGCCGTCCCCTGCGTCACAGGAAAGGTCCGCGGATTCCCTAACCTCCTCCCCAACACGTTCGGCACCCTCGTCTCCACCCGCGAACACCCCGGTGCCCTCGTCTTCCTCTCCCGGCGCTGGTTCCGCCATTCCGCCGCCCGGCTCTCCCTCCCGGGCTGCGATGCCCAGCACGAAAGCAGCTTCCTCTCGGAATCACTCGTCATCTACTCGAAAGCCGACAAACGCGTCGCCACCTTCCGCTTCACCCGCGGCCACGAAGCCCTCGCGGCCCAACTCCAGAAGGACATCAGCCGCCGCATCCGCTCAGGTGCCTCCGACGATGCTCCCCCCATCCTCCTGACCCCAGCCGAGGAAATTCCAGCGGCCATTCCCCATGCGGACCCCGCCCCGGATACCACCACCGTGGTCACCGCAGAACCACCAGCGGCCATTTCCATCGCCGCTCCCGCCGCGGCACCAGCCCTGCCAGCCACAGCGACTTCCCCGGAAATTCCCGCAGGTCCCCAAGACGACATCTTCCGCGAACGCCAGAGTCCGCCCACCCAGCCGGAGCCTGCTCCAGAAACCCCTGCCGCCACCCACCCGGCAGCCATCGATCCCTTCCCGCTCGACAGCACGACCGCAGCCCAGGCCCACACGGATCCCTCACCAACCCCGGCTCCCACGCAGCCCCAGCAGAACGCCAGCTGACCAATCGCTTCCCCGATGCCTGAGCCCAGCCCCAACCCTGAGCCCCCGGAACTCCTCGCCCCAGCCGGCAATTTCGAATGCGTGCGCGCCGCCGTCGCCAATGGAGCGGACGCGGTCTACTTCGGCCTGCCGCGCTTCAATGCCCGGCTCCGCGCAGATAATTTCACGGAGGCCGACCTCCCGGAAGTGATGCGTTTTCTGCACGACCGCGGCGTCCGCGGCTTCGTGACCATGAATACCCTCATCTTCACGGAGGAACTGCCGGCCGCCGCCGCCCAGCTCCGCCTCCTCGCCGAGACCGGCGTCGATGCCATCATCGTCCAGGACATCGGCCTCGCAAGGCTCGCAAGGGCCGTGGCTCCTTCGCTCGAACTCCACGCGAGTACCCAGATGACCATCACCTCGCCGGAAAGTCTCAGCCTCATGAACGAACTGGGACTCGACCGCGCCGTGCTCGCCCGCGAACTCTCCCTGCGCGAACTCGCCAGCTTCCGCGATTCACAGGTTCCGCTCGAAGTCTTTGTCCACGGTGCTCTCTGCGTGGCCTACAGCGGCCAATGCCTCACCAGCGAAAGCCTCGGCCAGCGCTCGGCCAACCGCGGCGAATGCGCCCAGGCCTGCCGCATGCCCTACGAACTGGTCGTCGACGGCGAAACCAAAAGCACCGGCGGCCGTCCCTACCTGCTCTCGCCTCAAGACCTCGCCGCCGTCGACGAAATCCCCGAACTCGTCGCCCTCGGCATCCGCAGCTTCAAAATCGAAGGCCGACTCAAGTCGCCGGAATACGTCGCCGCCGTCACCCGCGTCTACCGCAAGGCCATCGATGCCGCCCTCGCCGGCCAAACCGACACCATCACCCGCGAGGATCGCTACGACCTCTCCATGACCTTCAGCCGCGGCCTCTTCCCTGGCTGGCTCCACGGCGTCAATCACCAGCGCCTCGTCGACGGACGCTTCGCCAAGAAACGCGGGCCCTTCGCCGGTCAGATCACCGCCACCGGACGCGACTGGGTCGAACTCGACCGCCTCGGCGCTGGCCTCAAACCCGGCGACGGCGTGGTCTTCGATACCGGCGGCGACACCAACCGCGAACAGGGCGGCTTCATCTTCGCCATCCACGGTCGCCGCCTCTCGTTCCAGAATGGCCGCCTCCGCACCCACCTCATTCCTCACGGATCGCGCGTCTGGAAGACCAGCGATCCCGCCATGGAACGCCGCCTCCGTTCCTCATGGCAGGGGAATATCACGCCGCAGCGCACCATCCCGCTCCACCTCCGGCTCACCGGTCACCCCGGTTCCCCACTCGTCATCACGGAGTCGTCAGGCAAGGGATCGGTCACTTCCGAAATGCCGCTCGCCACCGCCCAGCGCCAGCCCCTCACGGAAGCCATGGCAGCCGCCCAGCTCGGCCGTCTCGGGGGATCCCGCTGGCACCTCGCAGGCATCGATTTCGCCGTGGAAGGCAGCGCCATGCTCCCCGTCAGCGAACTGAACCGCATGCGCCGCAGCCTCGTAGCCGCCCTCGAGACATCGGAAGCAGCTGTGCCCCCCGTTTCTGCCGCACCGGTGCCGCCCGCCCGTCCCCCGGCTGAGGTCCTGCATGGACTGCTCGCTCCCATGGCCTCTGCCCGCGCGGCTGCCCCTCCCAGAACTCCGGAACTTCACGTCCTCTGCCGCTCGCGCGCCCAGCTCGAAGCCGCCGCCCGCGCCGGAATCCACACGCTCTACCTCGACCTCGAGGACATCCGGGGCTACGCCGACGCCGCCGCATGGATCCGCGATCATTCCCAGAGCCGCATCGTCCTCGCCACCCCGCGCATTCAGAAGGCCAACGAACAAGGATTCTTCCGCCTCATCGAACGTGCCCGACCCCACGGCGTCCTCATCCGGAACCCCGGAGCCGTCCGCTTCTTCTCCTCCACCGGACTCGACTGCTTCGGCGACTTCTCTCTGAATGTCGCCAACCCACTCACCGCGGAATTCTACCGCGAGCAGGGACTCGCCCGCCTCACCATCTCCTGCGACCTCAATGCCCCGCAGGTCGCTTCCCTCCTCCTCGCCGCCCCGCCGGACTGGTTCGAACTCATCATCCACCAGCATATGCCCATGTTCCATATGGAGCATTGCGTCTTCGCTGCCTTCCTCTCCGAAGGTTCCTCGTTCCTCGACTGCGGCCGACCCTGCGACCGCCATCAGGTGAAACTGCGCGACCGCGTCGGCATGGAACACCCACTCAAAGCCGACGTCGGCTGCCGCAATACCCTCTTCAATGCCGTCGCCCAGACCGGGGCCAGGCACTTCGATGACCTCCGCCACGCCGGACTTTCCCACTTCCGCATCGAACTCCTCGAGGAATCACCCGAGGAAACCACTTCCATCATCGCAGCTTACCGCGCCCTGCTCGACGGCCATATCCACGGCGAACACCTCTGGCAATCCCTCGGAGCCCAATCCCAGCTCGGCGTCACCGCAGGCACCCTGCGCAATTCATAGCCACGCCACCCGCCACGTTTGCGCCCGCGAAATCCACGTGACAACGGCCCGCCCTTCCGGAAAATCGACGCAGCCATGCGCTTTCCGCTGACCCTCGCCTTCCTCGCCGCTTCGCTTGCCCTCCCGGCCCCCGCCGAGTCGCCCCGGACGGACCTCGCCACGGCCGTGCTCGATCGCTACGAAAACTTCTCGATCCCGGAAAAGCAGGCGGCTCTCAGCGCGCTCGTCTCACACCGGGAAACCGCTGCCGCCGTCCTCGATGCCATGGGCAAGGGCCGCATCCAGCGCAGCGACCTCTCGGGCTTCGCCGCCCGCCAGATCGCCGCCTTCAATGACCCCGCCCTCTCAGCCCTCCTCGAGAAATCATGGGGCCGCATCGGCAACTCCGCCCCCGGCACGGAAGAAGCCGCCCGCGAACACGCCCGCCTCAAAGGCCTCCTCACCCCGGACGTGCTCGCCAAAGCCAACGTCCAGGAAGGCCGACTCCTCTTCAAAAGCGTCTGCGCTACCTGCCACCAGCTCTTCGAAGACGGCGGCCACATCGGACCGAACCTCACGGGCTCCAACCGCGCCGACCTCGATTACCTCCTCGAAAACATCACCAATCCCAGCGCTGTCCTCGGCCGCGATTACGAACTCCATACCTTCTCCCTCAAGGACGGCCGCGCCGTCGCCGGCATGATCCGCAAGGAAACCGACAGCGCCCTCACCATCCAAACCATCACCAGCGAGGAAGTCATCGCCCGCTCCGACATCCAATCACAGGAAAATCCCGGCATCTCCATGATGCCAGCCGGCCTCCTCACCGGTCTCTCCCCCAGCCAGGCACGCGACCTCGTGGCCTACCTCGCCAGCCCCCAGCAGGTCCCCCTCCCCGGCGAAGGCCCGCCTCCCCCAGCCACCGTCCCCGGAGCCATCGAAGGCGAATCCCTCAAGGTCCTCGCGAAAACCGGCGAGGTCGCCCCGCAGGACATGCGCAACTGGCAGGATTCCACATGGAGCGCCGCTTCCCAACTCTGGTGGACCGGCGGCAAACCCGGCGACCAACTCACCCTCGCCCTCCCCGTCCCCACCGACGGAACCTACGAAATCTTCGCCGTACTCACCCGCGCCCCGGACTACGGTACGGTCCGTTTCTCCCTCGATGGCAAAGCCCTCGGCGACAGCAGGCAGATCGACCTCTTCGGTTCCAAAGTCACCGCCACCACCGAAATCTTCCTCGGTAAGGCGGACCTCACCGCCGGCGACCACCGCCTCTCCCTCACCATCACCGGAGCCCACCCCGACGCCATCAAATCCTACATGGCAGGCCTCGATTACATCCGACTCCAGAAGACCCGCTGATCCTTCCTCTCTCTAACGCCTTTCCCGCCCCGCATCCACCACAACCCGCTACCCACCGACCCGCCATGAATTCCCGCTCCGCCTTCCTCGCCGCCACCACCCTCGCCACGGCCGCCGCCACCGCAGGCGACTGGCCGAATTTCCGCGGCCCCGACTTCAATGGCATCGCCACCGGCGAAAAATGGTCGGCCAAATGGCCGGACGATGGCCCGAAGGTCCTCTGGAAAGCCAAAGCCGGCATCGGCTTCTCGTCGTTCTCCGTCGCCGACGGCCGCGTCTACACCACAGGCAACAGCAATGACGAAGACACCGTCTTCTGCTTCGATGCCACCACCGGCAAGCAACTCTGGAAACATTCCTACGCAGAAGAACTCGATCCCAAATACTACGAAGGCGGTACCTCGGCGACCCCCACCATCCACGATGGCAAAGTCTACCACCTCAGCCGCACCGGCGATGCCTTCTGCCTCGACGCCGCCACCGGCAAGGTCGTCTGGACCGAAAACCTCCAGGAAAAAACAGGCGCAGAACTCCCGGACTGGGGCTTCGCCGGCTCAGCCCTCGTGCTCGGCGACACGATCGTCTTCAGCCTCGGCGAATTCGGCACGGCCGTCTCAAAAGCCGATGGCTCGATCCGCTGGACCACAGGCAAGAAGCCAGCCGGATATTCTTCGCCTCTCCCGCTCAAATCAGGCGACCGCCAACTTCTCCTCATGTCGTCAGGCAAGGCCTACGCCGCCGTCGATGCCAAGGACGGGAAAACGGTCTGGGAATTCCCATGGACCACGCAGTACGGTGTCAATGCAGCCGACCCCATTCCCTCAGGCGATACCGTCTTCATTTCTTCAGGCTATGAAAAAGGCGCTGCCCTCATCCGCACGGACAGCGGCAGCCCCAGCGCCGTCTGGCAGAACAAAGCCATGCGCAATCAGTTCAATTCCTGCGTCCTCATCGATGGCCACCTCTACGGACCAGATGGCAACAACGGCCGCAATGCCTCGCTCAAATGCCTCGAACTGAAAACCGGTACCGTGAAATGGGAACACAAGGGCTTCGGCCCCGGCGGCCTCATGGCAGCCGATGGCATGCTCATCACACTCTCGGAAAAAGGTGAACTCGCCATCGCCCCGGCCTCGCCGGAGAAATTCGCACCCGCCGCCACGGCCCAGGTGCTCGGCGGCCGCTGCTGGTCGGCTCCCGTCCTCTCCCATGGCCGACTCTACTGCCGCAATGCCGCCGGCGATGTCGTCTGCCTCGACCTCTCCGCTCAATGACCCCTGCCATGCGTTCCCGCCGCCAGTTCCTCGCTTCATCCGCCGCCGCCTTCTCGGCTGTACCCCTCCTGCGCGCTCAGGATCCTAACCGGAAATTCCGCACGGTCCTCATCGGCTCAGGCTGGTGGGGCCTCAATATCCTGCGCGAAGCCCTCGCAGCCGGCCGCTCGGAATGCACCGCCCTCTGCGATGTCGATCCCCGCCAGCTCGCCAAGGCCACGGAAGACGTCCAGTCCATCACCAACGCCGCGCCAAAACAGTACCGCGACTACCGCGAACTCCTCGACAAGGAAAAACCGGACATCGCCATCATCGCCACCCCGGACCACTGGCATGCCCTCCAGACCATCGCCGCCCTCAAGGCCGGAGCCCACGTCTTCGTCGAGAAACCAACGGCCCACACGGTCAATGAAAGTCGTGCCATGGTGCGCACCGCCAAGGATTCCGGCCGCACCGTCCAGGTCGGACTCCACCGCCGCATCGGCCCGCACCACGTCAATGCCCACCGCTTCCTCCGCGATGGCAAGGTCGGCAAAATCGGCATGGTGCGCTGCTTCGTCCACAGCGGCGGTGGCACGGAACAGGCCCGCCCCAATGGTTCCCCCACGGATGGCATGGACTGGGACCTCTACTGCGGCCCAGCCCCGCTCCGACCGTTCAATTCCCGCATCCATCCCGGCGGCTGGCGCATGTTCATGGACTTCGCCAATGGCATCATCGGCGACTGGGGCGTCCACTGGCTCGACCAGATCCTCATGTGGACAGAGGAAAAGGGCCCACGCTCGGTCTTCAGTTCCGCTAGCCGACCACTCTCGGGCCCAGCCATCCTCACCCCGGAAAAACAGACCACCGACGCCCCGGAAGTCCAGAATGCCATCTTCCAGTTCGAAGGCTTCACAGCCACATGGGAAAACCGGCGCTTCGGCGAAAACGAAGCCGAAAAACACCCGCTCGGCGTCTGCTTCTACGGCACCAATGGCACCCTCCACATCGGCTGGCGCGACGGCTGGACCTTTTACCCTGCCAAAAAAGGCGACCCCATCATCCACGAGGACCACCAGCTCCAGGAACCGGACGGCCACAACCTCCTCCTGCTCTGGAACGATTTCCTGAAGGCCATCGATGCCAAATCCGCTCCAATAGCGAACCTTGAAGCGGCCCACCGTTCCTCGCTCCTGCCCATGCTCGCCAACCTCTCTGCCAAAGCCGGCCGCAGCATCCAGTGGGACCCGGAAAAGGAAATCATCGCCAACGACACCGCAGCCTCTGCCCTCCTCTCCCGTCCCTACCGCGGTCCATGGGAATACCCGGTCTGAGCCAGCAGCACATCCCGCGCCGGCCGCGGCCAGGCAGTCCCCATAACCCATGAAGGCGGTCTTCATTCACGGATGGTCGGCTTCCCCCTGCGCATGGAAACCTTTCCGCAGCCAGCTCGCGGCTGATTCCCACTTCGTTTCGTTCGCGGACGTCAACTCCGCAGACGGATTCCTCCCGGCGGTCATCGACGCCCTGCCCCCTGAACCCACCGTCGTCTTCGGCTGGTCCATGGGCGCGATCCTCGCCATCGAAGCTGCCCTCACCTCCCCGGACCACATCGCCGGCCTCGTGCTCTTCGCAGGAACTCCCTGCTTCTGCTCGCCGGACCGATCCCGCGGCTGGCCAGTCCGCGTCCTCCGCCGCATGCAGCAGCAACTTCACACGGACCCGCAGCAATGCCTGCTCGATTTCCGGAGAAGCATGTTCCCAGACTCGGAAAGCGATGCCTCCGCGGAACTGTCCCGCGCCTGCCCGCTGCCGGAATGCTGCGGCTTCTCCCCAGACGGCCTCCACGCAGGACTCGATTACCTCACCCGCACGGACCTCCGCCCTTCCCTCGGCTCGCTTTCCTGCCCTGTCCTCTGGATCCACGGATCACACGACCGCATCTGCCCGCCAGACGCCCTCACCGAAGTCCCGCCCAGCCACGAAATCCTCCTCATCCCCGGGGCTGGTCACGCCCCGTTCCTCACGTCCCCGGTCGCACAGCGCGCCGCCCTCGATTTCTTCCACCGCTGCTCACCCCCATGAATTCCCCCGGCCTCGACAAGGCCATCCGCTGGTCAGCCCGCGCCGCCACATGGCTCCGCGCCATCTCATTCCTCCTCTTCGCCGCGTTCCTCATCATCTCGGCATGGGAGGAAGATCAGTCAGCCGCCGCCGGAGAACCATACGAATCCATCGCCAGCTCATGGCTCTGGCTCGTCGTCACCGCAGTCGTCACCATCCAGGCAGCTGTCCTCGCAGGCCTCACATGGCTCGTCTTCGTCATCCTCCGCGGCCGCCCCAGCCACGCAGCTGCGCCGCAATCCGAGCTTTCCCCGCCGCCGCCGCCGACTATGGATCGGCCCCATGACTCCTGAACAACGCTTCGCTTCCCTCGGCCTCGAACTCCCCACCGCCCCGAAACCCGTCGCTGTCTACAAACCGGTCGTCATCACGGGCAATCTCGTCTGGGTCTCTGGCCACGGCCCGGTCTGCAGCGATGGATCCCTCATCCGCGGCAGGGTCGGAGCCGACCTCTCCCTCGAAGAAGGCCAGGCCGCCGCACGCCAGGTGGGCCTCGCTATCCTCGCTACCCTCCGCGCAGAATTCGGCTCGCTCGACCGCATCGGCCGCGTCATCAAGCTCCTCGGCCTGGTCAATTCCGCCCCCGATTTCTACGACCACCCAAAGGTCATCAATGGCTGCAGCCAGCTCTTCGCAGATGTCTTCGGACCCGAAAACGGAATCGGTACCCGCAGCGCCTTCGGCACCGGCCCCCTCCCAGGCAACATCGCCGCGGAAATCGAGGGCGTCTTCGAACTCGCCGCCACCCCATGAATCCGGACCCCCTGCTCCCAAACCACACGGACAACATTCCCTCCCCAGCCATCGTCATCGATTGGCCCACGGTCACGGAAAATGTCCGCCGCATGATCGCCATGGCCCCACGGCCGGACCTCCTCCGGCCGCACCTCAAGACGCACAAGCTTCCTAAGATCATCCGCCACCTCGCCGCGCTCGGCGTCACCAAGGCCAAATGCGCAACCATCGCGGAAGCAGAAATGGCCGCCGACGCCGGTGCCACCGACATCCTCGTCGCCTCGCAGCCGGTCGGTCCAGGCATCGCCCGATTCCTCACTCTCGTCCGCAGATTCCCTCACGTGTCTTTCGCCACCATCGCAGATGACGAAGCTACCCTCCACGCCATCTCGGCCGCCGCCACGACCACCCAGCTCACGGCCCGCCTCTTCCTCGACATCGATGTCGGCCAACACCGCACGGGAATCCCTCCCGGCCCGGACGCCGCCCGACTCTACCATCTCATCGCTTCCCTCCCCAGCCTCACCCCAGGCGGACTCCACGCATACGACGGTCACCTGCATCAGACTGACCTCACGGAGCGCACCGCGGCCTGTCACGACTCCTTCGCACTGGTCATGGAACTCCAGCGGGAACTGACCGCCGCCGGCCTGCCGGTCCCCGCCATCGTCGCCGGTGGATCACCCACCTTCCCCATTCATGCCCAGCGCGGCCACGTGGAATGCAGCCCGGGCACCTGCGTCCTCTGGGACGCCGGATACGCCGCCAAACTCCCGGACCTGCCCTTCACTCCAGCAGCCTCTCTCCTCACCCGCGTCATCAGCCGCCCCACCCCCGGCCACCTCTGCCTCGACCTCGGTCACAAGGCACTCGCCTCGGAAATGCCCCACCCACGCGCCATCTTCCCTGCCATCCCGGACGCATCCCCCATCATGCACAACGAGGAACACCTCGTCATCGCCACCTCCCTCGCCAGCCAGTTCCCAGTCGGTTCCCCCATCCGCGCCATCCCATGGCACATCTGCCCGACCATCGCCCTCCACAGCTTCGTCCACGCGCTCACCTCTCCTCACCAACCCGCAGAAATCTGGCCTGTCACCGCCCGCACCCGCCAGATCTCCTGCTGAAATCATCGACCTTCCCCAAAAATCATCCCGCCAACCCCATTTGCCGTTTGCATTCCCCGCCACCGCCTCTACGGAATCAACGCGGGATAGAGCAGCCCGGTAGCTCGTCAGGCTCATAACCTGAAGGTCCTAGGTTCAAATCCTAGTCCCGCAACCATTTCAAAAACCCCTGCAAGGCCCCACCGCCCTGCAGGGGTTTTTTAGTGCCCACATCCCGCGCCGCAGGCATGAGGGCCTCCGCCCCCACCCCTCTCTGTGTCTGGATCATTGGTCGATACTGCACAGTTCTGATTCCAAATCGGCTGTGCGGCTGCGGCGACTGGTCAGCACAATCCCACAAAACCGATTCCACCGGAACGACGAGAGGACATCCGGGCCTGCCTGGAATAGACCGCCGCTGCAGCCGATCACCCAGTTCCCGGCAACCGGCTGCCCATGTGCTGCGTCGTTGACACCCAGCTTCCTCCCGCGCTCGCCCGCCCGCTGAAATCGCCGGGATCACCAAGCCGAACATGCAGCCGACATCAGCCTGCAGGACGCCGCCGACCCCCGATCTGGCAGCATGCGATCAAAAATGAGGCTGGCATCGTCAGCAAGAACGGGGACCTCGCGCACCTGTTCAGCCAGGGCGGCCTGCGCGCGTGGTCATTCTCCTGGCGGCGCATCGCCTCACGGAAGAATTTCCCGCCGCGCTACCAGAGTAAGCTCCGCAACTGGCCCATGAGACCGATCAGAGCGAGTCGGTAAAGGCTTCGAGGGAATCGGAGACGATGGCAGCGCGGTGGAGGGCGCGGAGTTTTTCGGGATCGGCGATGGCTTCGAGGGAGTCGCGGAGTCCGTCTGGGATGGGACCGAAACGGAGATCGAGGGCTTCGAGGACGGATTGGCGGCTGGCGGCGAGGGTGCCTTCCTGGCGGCCTCTGAGTTCGCCGGTGGCGAAGCCTTCCTGAATTCCATCTTGGCGTCCTTCGATGCGGCCATCTTGGCGAAGTTTCTGCGCGAGGGTCATGGCGGCGGTGCGGTGGGGTTCAGAACCGATGGATTTGATTTTATGGAGGAGGGCGTCATTGTCAACGGAGTCGCGGCTGTACAGGTAGCTGACGATGAGGTGGAAGGTGTCGATGAGAACCATGGCGAGGAGTTCGTCGTCCCAGATCGGGTCGCTGAGGAGTTCGCCGGAACGTTCGGCCTTGAGGACACGGAGGGTGAGAACGCCGTCGGGTGTGCTGCGGATGGCGTCGAACGGAATGGCAGCAAGCTGGATGAGTTCATAGAGGAAGTCGGGGAGATAGCGGCGCATGGGGTCGTCCGGCCCGGTGAAGCTGAAGAGCGAGGAAAGGGTCGGATCGACGCTCCAGACACTTCCGTTCTGAGCGACGACGCAGGAGATGATCTGTGGATAGGGTGGACGGTTGGCGGGATTCTGTTCCCAGCGGTGCCAGATGCGGACCATGTAGCGCAGAAGCCGCATGGGCAGGCAGGGATCACGGGTGGATTGATGCTCGAAGAGGACATAGATGCCAATGTCGCGGCCATCAGCCTTGGCCGAGAAAAGGAGGTCGGACTCGGAGAGGCGGAGATCGGGGTCGACGAAGGAGCCGGGTTCCAGTTTGAGGGTGCTCCAGTCGATGCGGGCGGCGACTTCCGGTGGGAGTCGGTCGATCAGAAAAGCGGCGGCGGCAGCAGGGTTCGATAGGCCAGCGCGGAAGAGACGGTCGTGGGCGTGGAAGGTATCCTCGTCGGGCATGGGGGTGCGAGGAGGATAGGGTGATGGGATGCGGCGGCAAGCAAAGATGCGGCTAGAGACACTTTTGCGGGATCGCCGCATGGAGGGCTGATGTGGTTGGCGAGGTTCCGCTGGCGAGGTTGCGGGTGACAACGCTGCGCCAGGTGGGCATGGTGTGGGGATGCGCTGGGTGCTGATGCTGTTCGTGATCCTTGCTGCCTTGATGGGTGGTGAGGCGCGGGCGGTTGTGGTGGTGGGGCGGGCGGTGGTGAGCGAGAGGGTTGGGAAGGCGGAGATGCTGGAGAGGGCGTCGGAGGCGTTGCGTGTTGAGTCAGAGCGGCCGTATCTGGGGGCGGCTCTGGAAGCCCGGAAGGCTGCGGGTTTGGTGGACGCTGGGCCGCTGGCGTTGTGGTTCCCGGGTGGATTGGCGGTGGCGCGGAGTGACTGCGGTGACAGGCCGGCGGAGTTTTCTGGCGGGACGCTGTCGCTTCTGCTGGCGAGGGGCGTGGACATTGGAGGCGGAACGCGCGGCCTCCTCTGGACCGCACGCCGGGAAACGGTCAGCGCGGAAACGGGCAGCACGGTGACGCTGCGGTTCAACCGGTACAACAGTCGCGGCGACGTGGTGGGACAGAGCGATGCTGCGGGCGCCACCACATGGGCCGCCACCTATCAAGCCGATGGCCGCCGCACGGGCGAGATTGGGACTAACCTCAATCCGAAGCACGCAACGGGCCGCGTTCGGGAACTGGGAGTCAATCGCGACCGCCACCGGGCGAACAGTAATGAAGAAGACCCGACGGGCCTGCTCAACGAAGGGTTCCGCTACCGGGACATGGAAACTGGCACGTTCATCAGCCGGGATCCGCTGGGCCATGTGGACGGGCCGAATGTGTACTGCTACGTGGG
>Ga0315909_10003894_pt1 | contig 17941 bp, 4 predicted proteins | sample LakEriMetagenome_11_FD_203527 | JGI IMG/M metagenome (GOLD analysis project Ga0315909, IMG submission 203527) | Freshwater fungal communities from buoy surface, Lake Erie, Ohio, United States - Buoy 2 MA125 | ecosystem: Environmental > Aquatic > Freshwater > Lake | place: USA: Lake Erie, Ohio...
ATGAGCTGTTACCGTTAGTAGCACGTATCTTACCACCGTCTTCTGCTAGATACCCAATATGTCCGTAATATCCAAACACAGATACAAGTTCTGTTCTACCTAGATTGGTACACCATACACCAATACCATCTGAAATTACTTGTGTAAAATCGTTACTGACGATAGATTTATTACCGCCGTTGTGTAGATCTCCATCGATCTTACATCCCACACAGGCTGTACCAAATGTTGTTACGTTTTGTACATAACAAGATCTTGTGGTAATCCATACTCGTTGGTCATTAGGGCCCCAGCCTGGATCAAGACTTACGTAAGCACCGGCTGTTGGTCTATAAGTTCCATATGCGTTAGGTCCAACTAATGTTCCTGTTAATCCCTGTACAGTCATATTTCTAACACCTGTACTGTTTCTAACCAAGAACATGTTTTCTGTTATAGAACCAGTCACGCCATTAACATACCATTCTGCTGATGTTAAAGTTCTATAATTACCAGTGTAGACTAAATCAAACTTGATAGCATCGATGTATTCGCCAACATCTCTAGCACAGGCAGCAAGACTGTAAGTGTAAGATGGGTAAGTTAACGCAATGTACGCATGAACTTCAGCAATAATAAATTGTCTATTCAATTCTAGTTGACGCACCGCCGCATACACATTATAACTTGATGCTGCAGCATTTGAGCCAGCCATTGTAGGAGCACTACCTACTGCGTTTAGATAAAAATCAACATGATCATAGGCATTTTGAACTAGTGTTTCAACTAGCGTGCCTTCTGTAGCAGTTGCGAAAGGCTTAGTTTGACTCTGTGTTTCAGTATTTGGATTTGTACCAGTTGTTGTTTTTGTTACAGTTGTACCTTCTACAATATCAGCAATAATAGCTTTAATTCGTGTAAGAGCATCTAAACTCTTAGGAACATCAGTAGCATCAATCTGACTAGCAGCAGGTCTAATGTTAGTAGAACGTAGTTCGTCGCCTACTACCGCAGTGTCTACAGGAACAATAATAGGTAGCGTTTCATAGAATACACCAGTCTTAACTAGTATAGTTCTTTGAGGTTTGACTTCTGCTCCCACACTTCCTAATGTACCGCTAGAAATTGCTGTAGTAATTAGTGTTTTTAGATTAGCGATTTCTGTAAATGAAGAATCTTCAGCTACATAATCAGTGTCAATAATCTGTAAAATTCTATCATTAACAGGAACACTGTTAGTAACTTGATAATTTGTTCCAGGTGCTGTGTTGAGTAATACACAGGTGTTAACTAAAGTATTGACAGCATAGTTTATGGCTGCTACTGTTTCTTCTTTTTGTCCTAGGCCGTAGAAAGTTGAAGCATTTGTAACATATTCAACCGCAGCCTGTCTAGATCTTACGTTTCCGCCGTGACGGATATCCCATAACAATGCGTCAATGATTAAACCTACATCACGCTCGCACTTGGTTGTATCATAAGAAAAACTAGATACAAACGGTGAAATGTTGTTTGTGATTTGATAGTTAATCCACTGTACAGTTTCCCTCTGTACAAACTGTCTATTAATTTCTAATATAAAAGCAGCTTCAGGATTTCGTGTCCCTTTTTCAATTTGATCAGCTGCGTATCTTACAGTTCTCCATGGTTTATCTAGTGTGATACCGTATGTCGGTGCCACTTCATCAGTTCCGTCAAGACTTACATAATACAACTGATCAACTTCGCCCCAATATTTCCACTCGGGTGCTGCGGCACTATTGACAACTAGAACTTGTCCATCTGAACCAATAGGTAATCTAGTTGGTCCAGCACCGCCGTAATAAACAAGATCGCCCTGTGTAGTTAATACCGACGATTCTTGACCGTTGGCTAATAGATTCCAGTATGTTCCTGAAATGTCTACGTCTGGTCTGTTTGTTGCTGTAGCAGATGTGTGTGCTAATACACAGATATAACTGTTAGGTCCATAACGAACAGCATCACCTAGTACGTAACCATAACCGTTAGCCCATGTTCCTAACCAACGAATGCCCGGATTTAATTGTTCCCAATAGGTTAGATTAGGTGGTTTCTGATTGTTATTATCTTCTATAGCAACATAGGTGTAACCGCTGAGTCTTACTACGTCTCCAACTTTATAGTTGGTAGAACCTGACCAGTCCTGTTGAAATTTAAATGCTGTGGTAAACAGATCCCAATTCTGAGCACCTGTGACTGCCTCTGTTGGTTTGATATTACTATGGTTAGTGACTGCTACATACGCATATCCACCATAGGTAACAATGTCACCAGGCTGATAAACACTTGACGAATTCCAACTGTTTTCAAATTGTAATCCTTCTAGGAATTGTGCCCAGTAACCCGAATCTTCATCTTGTTCAAATGTTCTTGATACACTAGAAGTATGTTTTTGTAAACAGATGTAGACACCGTTACCAGTCTTAACAAGATCGTTTACTTTATAATTTTGATCTACAGGATCCCACGCACCTAAGTATTCAACACCTTGGTTGAAATAATCCCACTTGCTTTGATCTGCTTCAAGACCCAGTGTAAAGGTTGCTGCGGCAGGGTGTCCTTCATTACATACATACGTAGTTCCGCCAAAAGAAACTACATCATTAATTTTATATCGAGTTGACGGAGCCCAAGGACCTTTCCAGTCAAACGCTTCTGAGAACTGATCCCATTTATTAATATCTGCCTTTTGACCTGCGGTTAGTCTATCTAAACCTTCAAGTCCCATTGCGGCAGTTGGAGCAGATATGTGGCCTAGATTACAGAGATATGTGTTGCCGCCGTACTTGACAATATCGTTAAGTCTATATCTGGTGTCAGTGGTCCAGTCACCTCGCCATTCAAATCCCTCAGCAAACTGATCCCATTTAGACTGTGTACTATCGCCCAAGTCAAGGTCTACTTCAAGGCCATCGCTGGCGTTAGCAGCAGATGTATGACCTACCAAACAGATGTATAGCTGTCCGCCGTATTTGACTATGTCGTTGACAAAGTATTCTGTGTCGACCGTCCAGTCACCTCTCCATGCTTGTCCATCGCTGGCTTGATTCCAACGTGCTGGGAAGTTATCCGCATCTACATAGAAATTTGAATCAGCTGTATGCCCAATTACGCAGATGTAAACTTTACCGTTTACTCGAACTACGTCATCTTTAAGGTAAGAGGTACCCGCAGCCCATTCGCCTTTCCATATAAATCTAATTCTACCTAATTTAAACTCTGCCATCGATTACTCCGATCTTCGATACCATATTTATCTAATATGTTTTTAACCTAAATCCCTACCAACTTCTTGCCCGTCTAAGTTGCTGTTAAAAGCGTCTGAAAACATGCTCATAGCCAGCATCATACCCGAAGCCCCTTTTCTCATATTCATATTTCTTGGTAGATTTACGTAGGTATTTGTAGTACTACCAATATTATTTGGTCCACCTATTCTAACAGTACCAGCAATTAATGTACCTGTAGCTGCTTCTGAACCTCCACCAGAAATACGTCTTTCAATATAGGCTTTAATAGCCCTTTGTGTAGGAACAACATTATTTGAATCAGCAGCAAATGTAACATCTGTTGAAAATTCACGTATAACTACGCCCGTACCACCTACACGAATCCCGCCTAATCTTAGTTCTGACAGTCCGCCTAAGTCAAAATAGTCAGCACTAATTGTAACTACACCAGTGGCTTGCTCAACAGCAAACAGCTCTCCAACTCGGAAGTTACCGTCCTGGTCTGTTGATGTGTAGAACACACGACCACCGCCCCTGTAATAAACTTCATTTTCGGGTGCTAGATTTATAAGATTAGTAGTGGGATAATTTGTTTGGGTAAAATTACCTGTTCCTATCTCTAAGAAATCGTGACCTGTTAGTCGAACCTGACTGTATTTTTCACGTATTTCTACTGGTGAATCATGTACAGGTGTTGTAGTTCTGTTGAAATCTGGACCTACCCTAATTGCTAATCTGTAGTTACCAAATGAACCACTTAATACCTGTACTGTTAATACTCTATAGACTCTGTTATCTGTACCATCAGATGCTACCGCAGCATCATTGTCAGCTAACACTAGATATTTGTTTAATCCTGCTACCGCGGCACTTGGATTAGTTAATGGATATTCTCTTTCTAACCACGATAATCCCAATCTAGAAGAATAAGCTGTTGAACCGGTTCCAGAAAATAGAACAAACTTTCTATTAGCAAATATTATATGAGCCCAGTCGTCAGTAGATGGAGCTGCTGCGGCATCCCAAGTATTGCCATCGTCTTCTGACAACGCTATTTGATTACTGTTTCTAGCAATTAATATTATATGATTATTACCGTAGGCAAGATCTGACCATTCTGCTGTGCCGGTTATAGTTCTTAGCAACCAGGTTTGACCGTCTACGGAAATAGCTACCTTATCATTGTTTGTAGAAATTGCTATAAAATTGTTAGCACCGTGTTTAACTTTGATCCATTGAGCACTAACTGGTAACGATGCTGTTTGCCATGTTACTCCGTCATCGTCGGAATACAACGTACTGGTTGAACCGTTGGAAATAACTACCCATTTTCCATTTAGATAATCAACTGATGACCAATTAGCATTAGGTACTGTTATTGTAGTCCAGCTAATTCCGTTGGTGCTTCTTGCGAATACTGTGCCATAAGCTACTGCTATGTACACACCGTTACCAAATTTTATGTCACGCCAGTCTCTTTGTTGAGAAATTGTAGTGCTAGTCCACCCTTCTCCGTTAGCTGAATATACTATTTGAGCTAATCCTTCGCTTTGGTAAGTAATTCCTACAAATTTATCAGTACCAGCAGTAACTCCGGCCCATGGTCCCGACACCGGCAGTACTGATGGTAGCCAATTAATGGTATTAATTTCAAAGTTAGCACCAGTTCTAACTATTCTTGGCATGCCATCAACAATTATATTGCCACCTAATTCGTAAACATCAGCGTATCCGTCGCCGGATACTGTTACTCTGGTTGTTGATGTCTTGTATCCAACACCTCGGTTAAGGAATGTAGGGTTAGCTAATACTCCATTTCCTATCCTAAATTCGTATTCAGGATTTGATGTTGATACAGGATCGCTAAGAGTAAACACCGGTTGAGCATTATAACCGCTACCGGGTTCCCATATTTTTATTGACTGTATTCTTCCGCCTGTTATAACAGGTCTGCCTCTAAATGTTGCCCCATATTGAAATGTGTCAACAGTCCCAGAATCTTCGGATAGTAGTACCCATCTTCCTCTATCAGCAGTGTCTGGGACAAATGCTAGGGCATGTCTATTAAGACTGCCGCTGTCTAATTGTTTTAATTCCCAAGAAAATCCTCCGCTATCAGATACTGCCGCATACTGTGTAGAGGAAGAACTGATCGCAACAAATAATCCTTGATCGTAGCTGATTCTACGCCATGCTGTGTCAAACGGCAACACTGATAGATACCAAGTAAGCCCATCAAAGCTGTAAGCTACCGCATTGCTATTTGAGGATATTGCTACAAAGCGATTGTTTCCATAGCACATATCAGTCCACTGCGGTTGTGTTGAATCGCCAAACGCAGGGATATCTGAACCTGCCGTCCATGTTACTCCCGAATCGGTGCTAACTGCTGTTTTACCATTAGTTGAAATTATAACAAATTTGTTTTTACCATGAGCTACAGCTCTCCACGGTGCTGATGTTGGTGTCGAGCTTAATGTCCATGAAGATGTATTTACTATTACCGATGTTGTTAAGGTTGGTGCGGTAGCTACAAACGTTCCGTTACCGCCTGCAATATTAGTACAATTAGAAAATCCAAGAGCAGTACCCACATCGGCTACACTAAAGGTAAATGATCCAGAGATCCATGTTGCTACCATAGTAGAAGTTTGACTAGTTACTGCTGCTATACGAGATCCGTCCCAGGCCACTGAGGTATAAAGTTGAGCATTGTTAGCAGAACTAGCTACAGATAGATTAGTTTCGTCATTGCCTATATAGATAGCTCCTACACTACCGTCTGCTGGTCTTCCTGCGGCAACAAACCTATCTATCTCTTTGATATAAATTGCGTCTAAGAAATATCTTCGATCGTAGGGAGAAGAATCAGCGGAGTATGCCGGCGGTGCTGTAATAACACGTGGTTCAATCCTATAAACTGATGTAGTATCTAATAATGCCGGTAAAGGGTACCCAGGAATAACGTGAGTCCATCCTAGAGCACCATCATACTCATTATATACATCTATTCTTTTTGTAACTATATCGTAAGAACCAATTGTTCCATATTGACCTGTACCGGTTCCGCTGGTGATAATTATTCTAGCACCAATATAATCAGCTGAGAATCTTTCGTCGTTTGAGGCAATAGTAATACCGGTAGTATCGCCGCCTTGAGCATTGTTACCGGTAGACTGGAATCCGCCACCGCCTAAAAATCCCCCTTCTTCAGGATCTAGTAATCTCCACTCGAATATTCCACCATCTCTAAACTCGTCTACAATCACAGACGCCCCAGCACCCGATCCTAAGAAACTCATTGTTGCTGAAGTGTAATGTTCGCCCGCATTGCTGAACTCTAAATTTAAAATTTCGTCGTTGGCTTCTCCGGAGAATGCTGAGACTACTATTGCTTCGCCTGTTCGGTTATTAACAGAACCTTCTGCTGGGGTTTCTGTTTCGTCTACACCTTCTGCTACACAGCCGTATGTTCCGTATGAGCTGTTACCATTGGTAGCACGTATTTTGCCCCCGTTTTCCGCTAGGTATCCCATGTGTCCATAGTACGAGAACACAGAAACTAATTCAGATAAACCGTTATTGGTAACCCATGCTCCAATACCGTCTGATAAGATCTGCGTAAAATCGTTAGCAACGATAGATTTGTTACCGCCTCCATGTAATGCTCCATCTACTTTTAATCCGGTACATCCGTTGCCAAATGTAGTTACGTTTTGAACATAGCAGGATTTTGTGGTAATCCATACAGAGCTGTCAGCGGTTCCAGATCCTGGATCCAAACTAACATAAGCACCAGCAGTTGGTCTTCTGGTACCATACTGATTGATACTGCTGAGAGTTCCGTTGAGACCTCGTAACGTCATATTTCTAATGCCCGATCCATTGTTTACGTAGAACATGTCTGACAATCTATAGTCTAAAGGATCAGGATATGGATCACCATCAACATCGTATGAAATATTATTAGGATCGTATAGCGGTTCTATGATTGTGCTTCTAAGTTCTTCTCCAACAATAGCAACATCTCTAGGAACTTTAATTGGTAAAATTTCTGAATAGACGCCCGATTTGACAAAAATTGTAGCTGGGCCCACGGCAAAATTACAGGCATATCTCACAGTTCTAAAAGCACTGTTTAAACTAGTACCATTGTCTGGAAGGTCAGCACCTTCTCTGCTAACATAATAAACTTTTTGTATCTGACCAAATGTTTCCCAAGAAGGAGCATTGTCAACTACTTTTAGAGTTTGTCCTGCAACTCCTATAGGCAGTCTTGACTGACCTATAGTACTGCCGTCTTCGGTTTCGTCATATACTTTAATGTCGCCTTGATATCTTAAACTGTTAGTAGGCTCACCTCTAATCAATAAAGCCCATAGATTACTATCATAGTCGTTGTCAGGACGCTGATTAATATTTGAGGCTAAATGTTTTACTAGACATCTGTAAGTGTTATCCTCAAATACAACAATATCACCAATGGCATAAGTTTCATCAATTTCCCATTCTTTTCTATATTTTTCTCCAGGAATTACTAATTCCCAAGCAATTGCGTCGATATTAGGATCTGTTATGTTGTCATCAATAGCAGCATAGAATTGTCCGTTACGTCTAACCACTTCGCCTACAAAATAAGCTGTATTATTAATCCATTCTCCCGCTACTCTAAAACCAATGTTTAACAGTTTCCAGAATGCTATAGAGCTGTCATCGTTTTGTGCTGCTGAAGTAGCAGGATTTTGCCCAGTGTTATTATTAAGGGCTTCGTATGAATATCCGCCATATCTAACAACGTCGCCGCGTTGATATACAGTATTAGAATCCCAATCATTTTCAAATTCAAAACCGGGAATATATACCTGCCACTTGGTTAAATCAAATTCGTCAGTGCTGGTATGATAATCCACACAGATCCATACATTTCCGCCAAACTTAACCACATCGTTGAGTTTATATCTAACGCCAGGGGTCACTGGGTCTACTATAGCAGGCACCCAATTGCCTTTGTATTCTATGTTTTTATAAACAATTTCCCAGTCTGCTTGATTAGATTCTAGTCCGTCTGCTGCTGTTAACGCAGATGTGTGACCGTCTATACATCTATAAACTATACCGCCGTATTTGACAATGTCATTTTTTCTATAGCGTCGATTAGTAGTCCACGCCTGTCTCCACTGTTGTGCTGGATTAACTATTTCCCAATTGGCAAAATTGCCTTCAAGACCTGTGGTTATATCGCTGGAAATATTTCTAGCTGTACATCTATATACAATGCCGTTATATTTTACAACGTCTCTTACAGAATAAGTAGTTGACGGTTGCCAATCTCCTTTCCAATCATCTGATCTAGCATAAGATACCCAATGACTTTGATCGCCTTCTAGTCCAATAGCTGCTGTGTTAGATGTGTGTGAGCTAATACAGACATAAGAAATACTTTTATATTTGACAATATCGCCCACGTTATAGGTTGTAAATGGTGTCCAATCTCCACGCCATTCGTATCCGTCAAACATTAATTCCCAACGCGGTTCGTTGGAGGCAGGAATAGTTTCTTGATTTATAAAATTTAAATCAACATAAAAACTTTGAGTAGATGATGTATGTCTTTTGATACAAACGTAACTCTTACCACCAAATCTAACAACATCGTCAACGATGTAATTTAAACTTGGTTGCCAGTCACCTTTCCAGGTAAACTTTAATCTACTGATCTTATATTCTGCCATAATTTATCTCTTAAATTCCTGTAGGATACTGGTACTCTTCACTGATCCTTACTACTAGTTGTCCGTCATCGTCGATATAATAAAACAAATTTCTGTTGTCCCATCGATATTGTTGATAGGTAAGATTTCTATATACTATGTCGTGGTTTACATCAATGCCTTCAAAGAAATCTGTACCTACTTCAAAGTCATTATAGTTGTCTTCTGGTATACCGGGATGATTAATTTCAATAACATCGTCGGCATCTAACTGGTCTAGTCTTCCTAGATATAACTCTCCATCTGCGGTTCTTCGTAGACCATAGAAAAATCTAGGAACACCTACCCCTAAAATTCCTTCTACGTTAAAATCACCTATATAATATGTCATCTCTATTTCCTTATACGATCTCAACGTAGCTTACAATTACATCTGCGGCATTTTCTCTGTCTGCGGACGCTGCTAAAAGATTATTTTCAGCCATTACTAGTTTTTCACCGCCATTAATCACTCGTAAACTTTGATTAGCTGGTATAGTAACGTCTTTGATAAAATATCCTGTAGTTGATGTGTTGTCGGTTAGAGTGATGCTGACTTTAATAACAGCACTGGTTAAGTTAGTTACACTTAGACCAATTACTGTAACTCGACTAGCCGCAGTGGTTTCTACCATATGCGTAGATAAGGTACTTAAATCTTTAATTACTTTGTTTCTAAAAAACGTTGCCATTCAATTGATCATCCAAAAATTAATGCTGTAGTAATAGCTAAACCTTCTGCTTCTGAATAAGTTATTCCTGTACCGCTACTGCCTGCTGCCGAAACCCATGTTACTCCGTCATATACTTCTACACGCTGGTCTGTGGTGTTATAACGCATCATTCCAGTTTCAAATAACACTCCCCGTTCTATGTCCGATCCCCTAGGAAGGACAAACCCGTTAGTACCGTTAATTTTAAAATATCCGGTACCTGTTTGATTAAACGAAGTTATAGCATCATTCTGTGTGTTTGTAATAGTGTTATTTCTAATAGCAAAAACACCAATGACTGTGCTACCAGTACCATTAGGAGCTAATATTAAGTTCCCGTCTGTATTGGTAGTAGAAATCGTATTACCTGTGATATTTATATTACCTATATCTACGTTACTTGTAGAAAATTGGGTAGCATTTAAGGTAGCACGATTAAGCCCGTTGATATAAAAGCTGATTACATTATCGTTAGCACCGGGTGTAGTTTCGGGGGTGATATATGTGTTTTCATCTAAATCATATACACCGTCTAATCTACGCCAATTTGTGCCATCAAAACCTTCGTAATAATTGTCGTCGGTATTATATCTGATATAACCCGCTTGTCCGGTAGGCCGTTGTGCCTCAGTTCCTCTAGGCAATCTCACTGCCTGTGTACCTTGGAAATCTACTATACCGGTACCATTTGGTGCTATTATTAAATTAGTATCGGTTAGTGTAGATATCTGATTTTGATTTACTATAACTGATTCTAATTCTATACCGCCGGTGCCGTTAGCTCTTAATTCTAAGTTGGTATTTGACGTATTTGTAGTAATCAAATTACCGCTGATTGTAATTGAACCTAAATTAATTATTGGTGCTGTTACCGAGCCTGATGCTACGATATCAGTAGTAGTAATATCTCCTGATACTGTTAGATTCTGTGCGATTTCAACGTTGTTAAACGGCACAATAATAATTCCGCCACCTGTAGCTTGGAATGTAAGGTCGCTACCAGGAGTAGTAGTTCTAATCACATTTCCTTCTACACGTATATTACTAAACTGAGCTGTTCCAGTAATATTCATGTTTCCGGTTAAATTATAAGCTCCGGTTTGATTTACTGTACCGGTATGATTAGCTACACCATTGTGAGTCAATGTGCCGGTAATTTGTGTATTGTTTAATTGTACATCTGTTGTAACTACCAACCCGCCATTAACAATTAGGTCGGTGTTGTCTATAACCACACTGCCTGTACCGTTGGCACGTAATTCTAGATCTGAATTAGAAAGCGTAGTGGTAATTCTGTTACCGCGTACTACTATGTCACCTGTATCTATTTCATTAGACTGTAAAGATCCAAATGTACCAACAACATTATTGGCATATAATGTACCGTTAACAAAAAGATCGTTTTCTATTAATACATCATTTTCTGGAACATAGATTATACCCGAGCCCGGAGCATCTAATACTAGATTAAATCCGTTGGCAGATGAAATCTGATTACCGTTAATACGTATATCGGCTATTTCTGTTAGCCCGCTAACATCTAAATTGCCGTTGAGTGTATAGTCGCCGGTTTGTGTAGTGTTTCCAGTATGATTGGTATTACCTATTTGTGTTAGTGTACCTGTTACATCTGTGTTTTGTAAATCTGTAATTCCAGAAACAGTTATATCATTTTGTATTAACACGTCAGCATCAGGAACAACCACATTGCCTGTACCATTAGCACGTAATTCTAAATCCGAGTTTGACAGTGTAGTAGTTATAAAATTGTTCTGTATGCGAACATCGCTGGTCTGTACTATTTCTGTTTGTAAAATGGTTAGAGATAAGTTTTCAACAGTCAACGTACCATTAACTGTTAGATCTTGACCAACAGTAACATCGTTAGATGGAACAGAAATTATTCCTGAACCGCTAGCAAATAATTCTAAATTGCTGTTTGAATCTGTTGTGTATAGTTGATTACCATCAATACGGATATCTTCAAATTGAGCATAGCTGGTAACTGTGAGATTTCCTGTTAGTGTGTAATCTCCAGTGTGTGTAGTTGTGCCCGTTTGATTTAAATCACCTGTGTGATTTATAACACCTGTAACATCTGTGGTGCCTAATAGCGTAGTAACTCCGGTCACTGTTAGGTCTTGATTTACATAAAGATCGCTGGTTACAGATACAATACCTGTGCCGTTGGCTCTTAGTTCTAGATCACTATTTGAATCAGTGGTTGATATTACATTATTTTCTATTAAAATATTACCGTTGGTATACCTATCGGCAGTTATATCTGTAGCAACATTTAATGTATTAGAAGAAATATCTCCAACTACAACCAAGTCCCCAGTAACTTCAAGGTCAGTACCATCTACAATTACTTTACCAGTACCTGCTGCTCTAAGTTCTAGATCACTGTTTGATATGGTAGTTGTTATGAAATTGTCATCTATCAAAACATTTTCAAACTGAGCAGCATTTCCTACTGAAATATTTCCTGTTACGGATAAATCTCCAGTTTGTGTATAGTTGCCAACTTGTATAATGTTGCCGTTTACAGTTAAAGTACCTGTGATATTTGTAACGGTTAAATTAGTATTTCCTATAACTTCTAGGTCTTCGTCAATTTGTACGTCACTCGCTGATACGTATATCTTTCCGGTGCCGTTTGACCTAAGCTCTAAATCTGAATTTGATAATGTTGTTGTAATCGTGTTGCTGTTGATTACAATATTTTCATTTCTAATTGTAGTTGAAGTAACTGTGCCAGTATTGTTTATATTCACACCAGTAATTTGACCGTCGACTGTTAGATCTTGATCAATCTGTACATCGTTTGATGGAACATAAATCTTTCCTGTGCCTGCTGCTTCAAGTTGGAGGTCTTGATTGCTATTTTTTGTACGGATATTATTCTGTACAATTTCAATATTTTCAAGATCTAGTGAAGCTGCGAAGAATGAGCCACTAACACTTAGATCACCATTCTGTATCACATCGCCTGTGATGGTGCTATTACCAGTTAGATTTAAAGCACCTACGATATTAGTTGTTTGAAGATTTGTAGTACCAAGTACTGTAAACGTATCATTAACTTGTAAATTGTTGCTAGGTATAAGGACTTTACCAGTGCCTGCTGCGGATAATTCTAAATCACAATTTGAATCTAATGTTGAAATCTTATTATCTACAATTTCAATGTTATCAGCAGTTAGTCTGTTAACAAAAATCTGTCTCCAACGCTCAACAGTTGTTCCTAGGTCGTATGTATCGTTTAATTTAGGAATAATGTCGCTGTCAATCCTAGCTTCTATGTTGACAGAATCTGTGGTTTGATCGCCTATGGTAATATTGCCGCCAATCGTTACATTACCTGTTACGTCAAGATCGCCTGCGATATTAACATTGTTTAAGAAATTAACTTCACCTGTAAATGAATTGATATTCATTACTTGAGTCAGTGTTTCTACAGTATTATTTGATATACGGAAATCGCCAGTTTCAATTTTAGTAGCGTCGATATATGTTTGATTTACGCCGTCATTGAATAGCAAACTGCCTGTTACTGCTACGTTAGAGTTACTAAAAATAACTTCGCCAGTATCTTGATTAATATAAAACTGATCGCCTACACGGAAATCGCCTTTGTGATCAACCGATGTATAATAAATCTTAGCACGATTAGTTTCAACTACTTCGTTGGCTTGTATAACTGTGGTAGGGTCATTATTAGAGTCTCCTCCGTTGCCAATGTAGGCTAAGTTTTGTCCAATGAGATACGCAATAACGCCGTCGCCGTCGCCATATGCTCCATAGTTGCCGTATACGCAGGCAGAGCCAATACTTCTTAATTCAGCACCAAAGTCCGAATAGTCAGCAAAATCTATAGCAGAAGCAGTTCCGCTTGTAGTTGTATTTCTGATGTCTTGTGTAGTGTTACCGTCATCTAAAATGATAGTTGAATTATTTGTACCATTAAAATGTAATAACAATACTGTTGAAGTATCGCTGGTAAAGGCTGCTGTAGGTACAGTTACTGAAGTAGTATATTTGGCTACACCTTTGACTACACGCAGTTCGTCAACATAACCAGTTGATGGAGAACTGCCAGTCCAGCTTGCTCCAACTCTCAATGGTCTTTCTGGATAATTGTTAGCATCTGTATAGGTAGTAGGTGTTACGGTTCCGTTAACAGCAAGTTTAGTTACTCCGCCGACTCTAAACAGTGCGATATGATTAAATGTACCTGCGGTACAGGCCGCACTTGATGTAATTCTATAGGCATTACTAACAAACAATCTAATGTTGCCGGCAGCGTTCATTTCAAGGTATACCGCTGTGTCGTTACTAGCTGTTCTACAGTCTAATAATACCTGCTGTATTCCTAGGGCAGTTGGTCTCCAGAAAAATTCAATAGTAAAATCACCAGTACCGTAACCAAAATCTGGTTGACTAGAATATGTGATAAAATCCCCAGTGCCGTCTAATACTAAACTTGCTGTGCCAAATTTTTTCTGTGCTGTGCTTAGTTTAGCGTCACCGCCTAATGATACTGTTTTGCCTATGCGATCTTCTGGAGTCTCCCATCCTAGACTCTTACCGTCAATATTATAAAAATCCCCGTCTATACTTTCAATAATACCACTAGCAAGTACTGTGGTTCCGTCTGTGTCATAATAACTTATAGTATCGCCTACTTGCCAAGTTCCTGTAGTATTTGAAATTTTTATTCGAGTCTTTCCATCGCCAGCAAACCCATCGTTGCTGCTGAATAAACTTATACCTTTGTTGGCATAATAAGTGAATGAATTTAACCATTCTACTCTAGCACCGTTGGTAGCCGATAGAGCATCTACGCCAGGAGTGATAAATGTTACAGAATGGAATAACATTGATGCTTCTCTAGATGTAGCAGTAGCATACGCACCGTCTACATAAGCACCTTTACCTGCGTCTGCTGATCCAAATCCCAAAGGATCGCCTACGCCAACTATAGTACCTTTGGTTAATACTGAAATGTTTCTTACATACGGTGATCTAGTTGTTACTTCAAAATCTGTAGCAAAACGGAAAGCATAACCGTTGTCTGGAAATACCCTGTTGCCACCATTACAGCTAAATGTTAAGTTGGAAAGGAAAACTCTATCTCCAAGGCTAGCAGTTCCGCCGGTGTGTGTTAGTACCAGGACGCCTGTAGTATGAGTATAAGTTGCTCCTGTAATGTTTCCGCTGCTGCTGTCAATAAATTCAATAGTTCCGCCGCTAACATAAGCATGAGCGAACGGTGAAGTTCCTACGTCTACTGTAGTTGTTCCGGGTGCTGCTGAAGTAACTGTAAAATAATTTCCGCCGCTATAAAAATCTGCTACAGTTAAATCTTCTACGGTTGTTTCTCCGTTCATTAAGAAACAGTCATTGTATTCTGTAGCAGTAGTTGGTACAATTCTTACGGAGCGTATACCTGTGCCTTTTACCGTAACTCCTACAGGAACTTCTAACGGAAATGCCTCTTCGTAAACTCCGGGATAAAGATATATGGTTGTTCCGGCAGGGGCTATGCTCAAGGCATATTTTAAAGTTCTTAAAGAATCGTTTGGATGTTCGCCTTCATGTGTATCGTTGCCGTTAACTGCTGACACATAAAGCATATTTCCGGGAAGTGCTGAAATATTAACACCGTCAATAATTAAATTCTGAGAAGTAATTATATCAGCGTATAAATTTCTAGTCCAAACATCGTACCAGCGTTTGCCGCCTGTAATCGGGTTTGATCCTATATTGTATGCTTCGTTAGCATCAGGAATTATGTTACTGTTAATTTCTGCGTTGAAAGTAATAGTATCAGTAGTAGCATCTCCTAATACAATATTACCGTCTGCGGTAATTGCTCCATCAACTTGTAGATCTCCAGCAACCTGTACTCCAGACTTGATGTCTATTATACCAGTACCACTTGGGCGTATTTCTAAATTAGCATTAGATTCATTAGTAGCTATGATATTATTAAAAATATCTATTGAATCTATGGAAAACTTACTGGTTCTTAGAGCAGAACCTTCTGGCAGATTAAAAGTTAAATCGCCGTCGTATGTTATCGTGTTTGGTGAAAATAAGAAGTCTCCAATTTGTGCCGTAGAGCCTGTGACTTCTAAATTTGTTGTGCGGGTCGTGCCGTTTACTTGAAGTTCGTGACTAGGAGTAGCAGTCTTTATGCCGATTCGCCTATTGTTAACATCAAGATAAAGTAGGTCGGTCTCAAAGGCCAGATCCACACCTTGGCGTAGAAGGTTAGCCTTTAAGAGCGGACCGCTAATTCGACCAAGCTGGCTCATTCGCTCTCCTTTTCACCCCGTGTTTCACGGTTAACCACCTTACATTGCGGGTTTACCACAGTTTAACCATACAAGGATTGGTCGTCCTTGTAATCAATAGTATTTATCGTTTGGGTAGATTAACCAAGTAGGATGGCGTAGATCTCATTTAGCTCTTGTATTTCTGCTAAAGTAGCGTTTGTTGATGTACCTGCTAGAGTAGAGTAAGCAATACCGTTAAAAACTTCAGGGGCACTAAGATCGGTATTGAATCGAATATCACCAACTTCGGGCATTGCTGGTCGACTATCAGAATCGCCGGTGGGTATTACTAGTGCTGTGGTTGTGTTAAATTTAATGTATCCAGATCCGGTATTTTGTAAAACCATATTTTCTGTAGGATCTGTATTAGTTAATGTAGTACCGGTAAACAGAATATCACCCATAACAACATTTAGGGTATCTGGTATGAATTTTGAAATAGTGGTTGAGGTATGTAGATATAGATCAGTCGACGATGCTCTTTGATAAATGCCTTCAGTGTATGATAAAGAACTAGGATAGTCAATGACAAAAGTCATTGTTGTAACATCCCAGGCTGTGCCTAGAGTATAGTTTCTTATAAATGTGTTTGATCCGTTGCTTATAATGGCCCAAAATGCTGTTCCGTCATCGTTAAACGCTTGTCCTTTAGCATAATATCCTGTAGGAAGTGAGAAAGTATATGTGGTTGGCCCAGTCATGCCAACTATTGTCCAAGCTGTCGCACAGGTGTATACCTGAAATGATACTTGACTTACCGCAGTGTTCCGATTTATTTCATAAAATTTTGTTCCGTCAGCATTGAACCAAGGTTGAGATAACGCAATTATTCCGATATTTACTTTATTGATATGGCTAGCCGTTGTTATATCCCAAGGGGTTGATAAACTATATTCAAAAACAAAAACATTAAGATTAAGAAATCCACCACCATTGCCCATAACCCAAAATTTTGTGCCATCGTATTTAAAATAGGGCCCTGTATTGTTTAACGTTCCCATACCGCCAACGGTTATAGCATTTAGATCTTGAATTGAAAAGGTTGTATGATCTCCAATTGACGAAATATCCCATGGTGTTGATAAGGGATAAGAAACCACATTGCGATTGTTATAAGAAAATGCCACAGTTCCGTCAGGTTTAAAAAATATTCCTCTTAGAGTTCTTGCGGTAGCCGGAGCACTTAACATTTGTCCGGACGAGTCTATACTGTAGACTATATCCCCATTAATGCCGCCCGGTGTTAAATTTATGTCACTGTTGCTGATGCTAGAAATAGTGTTACCACTGAATAGCAACGACCCTGTTAATAGTGCTGTAAGATTAACTGTAGAACTGTTAATACTCATCCTAGAAACATTGTTTACTCTAAAATCTAAAACATCAGTATCTAATGCTCTTACAGAAGTAGCACGATTTCTAGAAAAAATACCCCCGTAAGTTATAGCACCGTTGTTAGTCCAACCTTCAAATCTAGATACAGAGGTATTAAATCTTAATTCTCCTGTTAGACCGGTTAATTTATTGAGACTGGTCCCTGTAGGTAATTTAACAGCATCGGTCTTATCAAAGTCTACTATTCTGCCAGTAAACGGAACCACATTCAAATTAGCATTAGTATCTACCGTAGATATGATATTGTTTAAGATACTGGTTTTTTCTAATATAACTCTACCAGTGCCTGACCCTAATAGATGTAAATTACTGTTTGATAGTGTGGTCTCTATAAAATTATCTTTGATACGGATGTCGTCGTTAAACAATGTATCTGTGAGTATAGTTGTACCCGTAATGTTCCTAGAAAATATATCGCCAGCAACTGACAAATTCTGACTCAGTAAAGCAGAATCATTTAGCAAGATTTTAGCAGAGCCTTGGGCTCTAAGATCAATATTGCTGTTTGA
>Ga0315909_10003900_pt1 | contig 17931 bp, 20 predicted proteins | sample LakEriMetagenome_11_FD_203527 | JGI IMG/M metagenome (GOLD analysis project Ga0315909, IMG submission 203527) | Freshwater fungal communities from buoy surface, Lake Erie, Ohio, United States - Buoy 2 MA125 | ecosystem: Environmental > Aquatic > Freshwater > Lake | place: USA: Lake Erie, Ohio...
ACGATCTCGCGAGGCGAGCATTCGGGGGCCTTCTTCCGTATTGCTCATGCCAGAAAGTAAATCTAGGTCTGGGTATCGATCGAGCTTCTCAACGAGCTCAGCAAGTCGGGTTTGTTTCGTGATGATGTGATCGTCATCCGTAAAGACAACCACGGGAGAATCGCCCATATCCAGCAATCGATTGCGACCTGCCGATAGCCCAATGTCGTACTCGGTCTCAACGAGTCGATCGACCTTTGCGGCTTCGTCTGGACAGCACTTTGAAAATCGCAAGTCCGGTCGCCCGTCATCGATCACATGGATCAACGGCCTGTTCTCACCGCACTGCTCATAGATCGAGCGGACGAGCGTGGCACAGCAATGTGGACGATGGATCGTCTTGATACAGAATGTTACTCGGTCACGCATTGACGATCCCTCCTCCTGGATATCGCATTGAATGAAAGCCGTGTTTGCGAAGTCCCATCGCTCGAAACTTCGGTCGACCTCGAAGATCACCATAGGGCTTGGCTCCCACATGGGCATGAACCACTGAGCAATCGACAGCCACAGCGATCGCCAGTTTCTCGATTCGACTGGCTCTGTAGAAAAACTCCCAGTGTTCGTAAGTTTTGATCGCGTCGTCCCAGCGGATACGTGCAATGGTGTCGCGTCTGGCGAGAAACGCATTGCTGACCATGTCGCACCAGCAAACCGGTCCAATGCGTTTGTATTCACCACGATGCATCCAGATTCGTTTCCCGTTCATGAGCGGGCTGAGCATCATTGGCTGGCCACCTCCGCCTTGGCGAACGGCGAGGATGTCGAGATTGTGTTCGTTGAATCGCTGATAGACGCGATCAAGATGTAGATCGGGAGTCACGATCTGGTCATCGTCGAGTAAGAAAACCAGTTCGGTCTCGGCGGCATCGATCGCCGTGTTGCGTCCAACTCCCACTCCCACATCGTGCTTATCGAGATCAATCACACGGCAATGCTTGGCGGTCTCGGGATATTTGGCCGAGAATCGCAATTCTGGTCGCCCGTCGTCCACGACGACTATCGTTGGCGAGTCGAACTCTTTACGCAACGATTCGACAAGCCGATGGCATGCCCAGGGGCGATGGATCGTCTTGATGCAGAAAGTGATTTGGTCGATTGGTAGATTGCTTGTCATGGGCGAACTCACGGATTGGTGATCATTTGGATTAGCTTCATGAAATGTCGAAAGTCTTTACCGCGATTGGCTTGGAGCTTCATTCGCAGAACAACATCCAGCGGTGCGACGTTTCCGAGTTCGGAGATCAAGGAGCGATCAAATACTGCGTCGAAATCGCTCGGTAAAAATTCTCCGAGCTGATGTATGAAATCGAGCTTCGGCTTGCAGGCGATTCGGGTCGAGTGCTGGATGCCACCACGTCCGTTGTCTTCACCTCGAGTCCATACCTTTTGATGGTTGCGACAGACGTGATTCACGAGAGCGTCCCATTCATCAACGGGGATGGTTGGATCGAGCCACGCATCAATGTCGCGCTGCCCCCAGTTGAATCCGTGAAGCTGGATCGCCGTGGAACCGACAATCAAGTAGCGGTGGTTTAGTTCTCCGAGAATCGCGATCGCACTCATTAGCCGAACTTCCTCAATTCTGGATTCACGTGAGCGATGGCCGACTCGAGTTCTTCCTCTGTGGGGTGAATGCCAAGGAATTCAATTAGTCTTGCGATGCCAGCAGCCGGATCTTTTGTTAGCTCTGCGAAGTCAACCCGAAGCACAGGGACTTTCGGATTCGCCTTGATGAACCGCTCTCGATGTTCCAAGAGCGATCGTTGCAGTCGTTCGCAAGCCGCATCGTCGGCAGCGAACCATTGACCACGATGTTTGTTGCTGCGATCCTGAAGCGAACGGATGGAGGCTTCGATGGGTCGATCAACTGCGATGATTCGAAGAGAGTCGCCCAGGCCGGCGTACAAGTGTTCTGTGAATCTGCAAAGGTGCGGATACTTGGCCCCTGCGACCGTCCTGTCACGATTGGCTTCGGTCTTGCGACCAACGATCCAGCTTTTGAGTTGTTTCGTAAGCTGCCCATCGCCGACCTTGGGATCGATCGCTGGGAATCGCATGACACTCTCACAGAGTTTGGCGAGCCCGATCGCTTCGCCACCTCCGGTCGCTTCATAGCCACCGAGTTCGTTACCCATGTGAACGCCAAGGTGATGCATGACCATCGCGACGCAGGATGTACCGGATCGGTGTGGACCGAGTACAGCGAAAAATGGAGCGTCTGAATGGTCTGCGTTGCGTGCGTCATTGAAGAATCGGGTTTGCTCCCACTTCCGTCCGCAGATGTTGGACTTGGTTGGTAGCTGTCCCACGAGCCAACGATCGGGTGTGTAAACGGCGAGCGATTCTTTATCGACCGTTTTCGACTGGACCATCATCTCGTACCTGCGTTGCGTGAGGCGACCAAGGTGATGATCGATGTGATGCTTTACATGCCACTCGTTCCAGTTCAAATGACGATATAGGGTTTTCATTGCCAATCGACCTCGCACCATGAATGCATGTGTGCGGTTGACATTGAACGGTCTGTAAACTCGCTCGCTGACTTTCTGTGGCGGATGTTTGCCAGCGTAGAGATGCTGACCTCCGAGATATGCCAATCCCCAGTCGTCCGGAAGCTCGGCGACATACTGCTGTAGCTGCTTGGTGAATTCAGAACCGAAACCAGCGTCGTCTTCAAAGACAACATACGAATCGATCCCTTCGAGCAAACACTTCTCAAGGATGAGCAAATGCGACCGATAGCATCCCCAGGCACCGTTTCCAGCTCGCCACTGCGGGGGCGTTGCCAATCGCCGGCCGTCGATGGCAGCGAAACGTTCGGGCTCAGGAAATGGCCACGGATTTGGCAATTGATCCAGCCACTCACGCAGCCGATCGTCGCGCCGATCTAGGTTCATCAGGAAACATCGTTCAACGATCTTATTCGTCGTCGGTGTCGTCAGTGTCGTTGTCGTTTGGCTCGGGTGCTCCGTCTGGGAACTTGCGTTCGAAGCGACGGATGGCTGTGATGACCAGCGACTTTGCGATGATGCGAGTAAACTTCCCACTTGGTAATCCTCTCAATTCGGCTTCTTCTAGTAACCATTCCACGATCGTGTCGAGATTCTGTCGGCAACCTTCGGGCCCCCAATCGTTCATCGTGTCGGCGCGTGTTTCGCACTTGCACGAATCACTTGGTCGAGCGAACCAAGCGAGCATCTTTTTGAGCTCGTTCCCAGGCCCGGGGCGAAAGTCATTGATTCGAAAGCTGACGGGCTCTTCACCCGTCGGCTTGTACTCGTTCATCAATTGGCGAAGCTCAGCGATGGGCTTGCCGAGTCGCTTGCGATGAACGATGGCCATTCCGAGCGTCACAACATTGACTGCTTGCGGATTGGGATCTTGCTGGCAAGCTTCGCAGGCCTTCGCCGAAGCGAGCACCTTGCATTCGGCGACCTGGGATGCAACTCGGCACTTGTTGTCCGGAGTGAGGCGCGGGCAATGGATCATGCAGCCACCTCCATCACTGCGCCGTCGTAGCGGCCGGAGCCCTCGGGTGGTTCTGGGCTTTCACAGTCGGAATCCAACAGTTCCCAGCCGCATGACCAGATCCAAGTGCTGTTGCAACCGCTGCTGGAACTTCCTGGCGGTGGTTCGCTTGGTGGCTCCGATCCGGAGGTGCTTGGCCTGCTACCGTCGGATTCTGATGGGTTGTGCGAATCGGATGGATTGGAGTCCGATGGCTGTGAATCGGAATTGCTGTCGGATGCGCTATCTGAGTTGCTGTAGGATGCACTGCCTGACGGGTGATGACTTGTTGAGTAGCTATAACTCGGATCATCGCTGGTGCTATACGATGGCCGATCGCTACTTGGATCTTCGCTTTGGCTCTCCGATTCGCTACGGCTGGTCGATTCGCTAGTACTCTCCGAAGTGCTTTCAGAAGTACTTGTGCTACCTGATTCGCTCGTACTCGCTGAACCGCTGCCGGAGTAGCTGGGTCGGCTAGTACTGTAGGAATCGCTACCCGAATGCGATTCGCTATCAGAGCCGCTCTCCGATTCTGATTGGCTTTGCGATTCACTCCCGCTATCACTCGAAGATTCAGGGACGCTAGTACTGATCGATCCGCTGCCGGAATGTGATTCGCTTTCGGAATTGCTTTGGGATTCGCTATTGGAACTTGCGGAATCGCTATCGCTGGAATCACTGCCGCTCGAATCGCTATGGCTTGCGCTCGATCCACTTGAGTAGCTTGGCGTTGAATAGCTCGGATGCGACGTCGATCTACTCTCGCTGGTCGATTCACTCGATGCCGATTCTGAATCGCTTGATTCTGATTCACTCGATTTAGAATTGCTTGAATGGGAATCACTGGAATCGGATTCGCTCGATGTAGAATGGCTGCTCGATACACTAGGCAGACTGTACGATTCGGATGACTTTGAATCTTCGGAACTTGAGTCATCAGAGCTGGAAGCGGAAGAGTCGCTGGATTCGCTATCGGCACTGCTGGATGGGGACACGGACGAGTGGCTGCTCGAAGGCTTGGAATCCGAAAAACTTGATGACGATTCACTTGGCGAACCACTCGATGAATCGCTGCTTGAGCCACTCTCGGAGGAATCGCTACTTGAGCTTGATCCGCTGCTCGCCGACGAACTGCTATCGGGCTCACTGTAGGATTGGCTCGATTGGCTTGAATCGCTGCTTCCAGAGGAACCGCTACTGGACGAATCAGAACTCGATGATTCGCTGCTCGAGGAATCGCTGCTGGATGAATCACTATCTGATGCAGACGAATATGACAACGAGTTGGACGATCCGCTAGAGCTAGATGAACTCGACGAGTCACTTGAGGAGCTGGATGATGACGAACTCGAGCTTGGCGAACTGCTACTCGACGACGATGACGAACTGCTGCTGAGGCTTATGGATGAACTGCTTGCCGATCCGCTGCTCGAAGAAGGTGAAGACGAGCTGCTCGAGCTTGGCGAGCTACTACTGGAGGAGCTCGGCGACGACGAATTGCTCGACGAAGAGCTAACCGACGAGCTGCTTGAAAGACTGCTCGACGGACTGCTGCTCGATGAAGATGAGTCAGAACTGCTACTGGACGATGAGCTGATGCTCGATGACGACGAACTGCTAGACGAGCTTGAGCTACTGCTGGAGCTTGAACTAGAGCTCGATTCGCTGGAACTGCTTGAACTCGAACTGCTCCCGTCGCAGCATCGGCAGCCGATGGTTAGATAAGCGGAGGTGTCCTCATGGAAATGGCAAACAATCTGTTGGCTTGCGAGCAATGCGTAGTCGCAGACGTTGTAGACGGCGACCTTCACGCCGATTGGCGACCAAGCACCTCCGGCGTAACGTAACTCGCGAGCCATGCCCCATGACTTAGATTTGATACGACCAAGTGGTTTGCAGAGCAACGTTTGTTTGGGTGGATCGATAATCCAAGATCGGTTGCCATCGTAAGTGACGTTGAGATACTGGCCATCGTCATACTGCGTCACCGGGCCACGGATACGCTGAATACTCGGATTGCGTGCGATGATGCGAACCGAGTTACCGTTCGGTTTAAGGACGGTTTCAATCAATCCAGAGTCATCAAGCCGGTAGAGTTCACAGTTGGCAGAACCAGTCGTTAAACCAGATCGACCTGGAATTCCACCGCTCGGTACCTTTATCAGGAATGCTGGATCGGCTGGCTTACCGACTCGAACCACAGCCCACTGAACACCCGATTGATTTGGTTCGCGTCGCCACAGGATTTGAGCCGATCCATTGGGCTTCGATTGGAGAGTCGTTCCTCCTGACTCGGCGACATCAGCATATTGATGCCAGGTCTCTTGAACGTTCACCCGAGCAGCCACCACGCCTGCAAATACGACGCGTCCGACTTTATCTTCGGCAATCGGTTCAATGGCGACGCCAAAGCGACCCGTGTGGGATTCAGCGTTAGGCCGGACCGATTGGATCGTGGCATCGCGAACGAAACGAGCGAGGTCCATTGGGCCTTCGTCTGGATCGCCTAGTGGGGCGTTGAAACCTACAATTCCACCGATGGGCACAGTGGTCGCACTTTGGTAGTGCACGCGAACCGTGGCAGCGTCGCGAACGTGGGTGCGATTTCCTCCGCCACCCGAGAGTCGATCACGAGCGATGGCATCGGCCGCTGCCAGCAGACGGTTGTATTCCGCTGCCGTGATATTGAGTTTCTCTCCTGGTCGAACTCGCCTCGCCATTACTCGATCCCCAATGCGTTAAAGTTCGCTTCGGGGTAAACCTGCTCGACGTAGGCCGCTTCAGGAACTTGCAAGACTCGATCGCCAACAACCTCTTCGCCATGTTTAACCCAGAGGTAGTCCCAACCTCGCTTGGCGACACCGTTGATGTTTCCAACTCGCAAGTTCATCTCATTGGGACGAGCCGCGAAGTGATAGGTCACATCAACCCAGTTCTGTTCGTCCTCGCCACCTTCGCCACCTAGGAACAATGCTTCACCTGGAGCGAAGATCGACCAGCCTGTCGAGTTGACTCGCCCTGTCATGGCTACCATCGCGAGAAGGTATTCGGTCGAGACAAACTCAAACTTCTTGCGGACCGAGAACTCGAAGGCAGGAACGGTCACGTCGACGCCGGCTACGCCCGAGTCACTTACACCGATTGCACCGCGATAGTTCGGAGGTATCTTTCCAGGCGCGGCATAGATTCCACGTGTGAATAGGGATTGATTGAGATGAGTCGATGCTCCAGTCGTATTAAATGAGACTGGATCGAGCTTCGTCTTGTTGATTGACACATTGACAAGAGCATGCTTTTCATTGATGTACTCGCCATCAACTTGCAGATAAGGAACCAAGTCTCGTTGCGTCGCTCGATAGTACGCATAAACGGCATCCGCAGCGCCAGCCGGATCGACTGAGCCACCGTTGGTGCCGACATAGACAAACGTGTCCGAGGTCGTCTTGCCACGTGTCGCCTTTTTGGAAAGGGCAGCCAGTTCGAAGTTGTATCCACCGCTTGAGAATCCCATTAGCTGAATACGAAGCCTCCTGTGCGTGCGCGTTCGGCAAGCTGAGATGTATTCTCAGCCGTTTGAATGATGGCTCGCTTCACATCGTCCGAGAGACCTTCGCCGGCAACTTGTGGCATTTGCAGCCTCGCAACGCTTTGCGATAGTGCAGCATCGAATTCCTCCAAACGCACCCGAACCGCTGCAAAGGAGGCCATGATCGATTCGAGATTGAGCGAAGGTTCTTGATCGTCAACCGTCGGTTCTATGAAATCCTCGGGCGACGATACTTCAGCGTCCACTGGCTGCAGACCGAGTTCCGGTTCAACTTCTGGAACTTCAAGTTCTGGATCATTCGCGTCCGCACCGGCATTCACATCAGCATCGACGCCATCCGGATCGACTTCGTTCCTTTGATCAGGAGGCTCGATCACGGGAATGAGCGATGCACCACTACCAAGACCGAGTCCACGACTATCGAAGTTTCCAGCCGCTTCTGTTTTCTCCGTCGGCTCTTCGGGGCCATCGGAGAATCGATCCATTGAATTTTTGGCAGACCGATCCAAACCAAGCTTAAGATCCTTTTTCTTGGGCGGCTTCAGTTTTGGATCTTTGATGCCATCCACTTCAACCTTGGGAACCTTCAGTGCGCCGGACTTCGGCGGATTCGGCATCTCTGGAATCGGAAGACCAGGCTCTTTAGCGGGTGTTGGTTCTTGGGGTTTGGCTGCGTTGGCTGTTTCTACAGCCGCATCGAACTCCGCTTGAGCTGCGGCTACTTGCTGGTCACGCTCCTTGGCACGATCTTCTGGCGACTGGCGACCGGCTTCGCGGGCAATGCGAGCTTCCTCACGCATTTGATCAAGAGTCTTTTGAACGCCAGCGGTGGTGTCATCGATAGTCTTTTGTCGCGTGAGACCCGCCGCTTCGTTTTGCTTGAACTGCTCCTCTTTGGACGCATCAACGGTTTGGTTCTTGGCTTCGGTCTCCTGATCGATGACCGCCATCTCGCCATCAATGTCGCGACCAGCGCGGGCCTTGCGACGTTCCTCAAGTTGCTGCTTAATCCCTTCCTGCATCTGAACACGATTGGATTCGATCTGTTGCTTGCGTGCGTCGCGTCGCTTCATGCGATCGGCGATGGCTTGCTGTTTCTTATTTTCTTCAGCTTCGTCGGCTGTTCGAATCTCCTTGTCGATCTTGGCCATTTCAACTTCGACATTCACATCGTCATCGAATAGCGATTTCAGCTTGATCCAGGCCTTGCGCAGAAAGCCGACGGTCGAGTTCCACATCGATTTGACTTGGGCGACGAACACCGACCATGTATCAGCGAGATAGTCGATGGTTTCGACCCAGGCGGTCTCTACGCCTGCAAGCGCATTGATGAGCACGCCACCAATCTGCACAGAAACATCGCCGGCTATATCCACCAGCTCACGCAATCGAATGAATCCCTTTTTCAGAAATCCGATTGTCGAGTTCCACCCCTTCTGTACCGAGGTCGTGAGGATTGTCCAACCATCGGCCATGAAACCGAGCGTCGCATTCCATACGCTTGCAAGTCCTGATAGGGCACTGATCAGCACATCGCCAATCGCATAAGCGGTGTCGCCCCAAACATCGGACAGGTAATTGGTGAAGTCGGCCCACACTCCTTTGAGATAGGTTGTGCCTTTGATCCACTGGAGCTTGAGATAAGTCCACAGAACGTTGGCCGCTGCGGTGATGTCGCCGGCAGCCAGTGCATTGGCGATCGCACCAAAGGCTTTGATCGTGTCAGCCTTCAGCGTTTCGAAGACGCCTTTCAAATACTCGATCGCTTCGCCAGCGATGCCGGATGAGTAGACGAAGTAGGCACCCAGTGCGGCAACTGCAGCGACAACAAGTCCGATAGGTGTGAACAGAGCGCCGATCATGGTTACCAGGACACCGATCGCGGTTCCTACTAGTGAGAACATCGAAGCTAGCCCACCAACAGCGAACGCGGCCACACCAGCAGCGCTGCCAATACCGATGAAAGCCGCGCCGACAGCAACGACGCCGGCAACGATCAGCGCGACTTTCTTGACAACTTCCTGGTTCTTGCCGATCCATTCAATCAGACCGGAGAGAGCCCGAGAGATTGCGTTCATCATTTTGGTGACCGAGAGGTCCAGCGATTCACCAATCGCAATGGCCACGCCCTCGATCGAGCTTTTCAGGATTCGAAACGCGCCACCGATCCCTGCATCCATATCGCGTGCGGTCTTGTCGGCGATGCCATTTGACTTCTTCAGGTCGGCAAGCAGCTTCTTGGTGTCGGTGACCGTCTTTCCAATGGCCGAAGCACTGGTAATGCCCATCAAACCGAAGACTTCGTTAAAGGCTTGGGCACGATCACCGCTTCCCATGTTGGCCGATGCAGCGGCAACTTCGCCAAGAATGTCGACTAGGTCGCGTGCATTCCCTTGGGCATCCTTGGTCGCAACGCCGAATACCTTTTGAAACTTCTCAGACTCTGCCGCGCTCAGAGTGAGTAATCGACGTAATGCTGTACCGGCTTCACTACCCTGAATCCCGAGGTTTCCGAGCGTGCCAAGAACGGCAAGCGTTTCTTCGAGGCTCATGTTGGCATCGGCTGCCACAGGACCGGCGTATTGCAACGCTTCCCCAAGCGACTCAACCGAGTTGAAGGACATGTTGGCTGCTGCGGTCAATCGATCCGAGACTCGCACAGCATCGGTTGCTTCCAAGCTGAATTGACGGATCGTGGCTGACATGATCCCAGAGCTAACGGTTGCATCCGTCCCAGTGGCTCTTGCTAGATTCATGACCGCGCCGGTCATCTCTTCAATCTGCTTGGGTGAGAAACCTGCTCGACCGAGTTCAGTCATCAGAGAAGCGACCTCACTGGCCGAGAAACTTGTTGTGGCTCCCAAATGCTTTGCTTTGTTACGCAGCGATTCCAATGTCGCGCCGGTTGCATTGGCAGCTGCGCCTGCGGCCCGAATCGCATCATCGAAACTGGTATAGACTGCCAAGCTGGCTCCCACAGGTGCGGCGGCGGCAACGCCAAGGCCAGTGAGCTTGGTGCCGACCAGTCGCGTGGACGCCCCGAACGATTTGAGCCGCTTTTGCGCAGCTTCGAGTCCCTTGAGGAACTGGGCACTCCTCGCGGTCAGCTCGACGTATGCTCCTCCGGCTCTGACTTGCGACATGGCGATTCTGACGTTCTTGGTTGAAAGTTAGCACCGAGCATCGCAGCTGCTTGTTCAACAGTTCCGCGAGCAACGATTGGCTTTTGGTCTGCGTAGGGATTGAAGTCGTCGGGCTTGAATGGCTTGCGACGTCTCTTACGATCACGGTTCATCTCGGCCATCAACGCCATGATCGTGCTCGCGACATTCCAATCGTGTTGGCGTTTGGCCTCAGCCATCAGCACAAGTTGGCGAAGTGTTAAGGGACCTGGATCGACTCCGACGATGCCGGCAAGTCGGACGATGAGTCGTTCAATGTCGGCACAGCGAGCTTGCGTTCGAGATCTTCTACGAACTTGTCGACCAAGTTCGGATCGTCCAGTCGCTTCTCGATCGCACTGATCCCCCGTGTCTCGATCAGCTTCTGCTTCTCGGCCGCCTTCCGCAGAAGACGGCGTCGCGACTCCGGGAAGTAATTGATCAGTGCTTCGAGGAGTGCACCGGTGGCATCGTCGATAGAATTGCCAGCGAGCCCCTCGCCGAAAGCTTCGTCGGTGATCTGCTGCTGGTCCGCTTGCGGCTTGCAGATTGCAAAGAGCACATCGCCCAGGAGCAATGGATCGGTCGAGAGTCGCGTGATCAAATCACCATCGATTGCTTCAAGAAGATGCACTCCGGTGAGAGTCTTCACGCGGCGCAGCGTCGTGTTGTCGATATCCACAATCCAAATGCGACCGGCGCGGTCAACGAACTTCTGCATGATGCCTCCCTGAGTATTATGAATCCTCTAAACCAACCACAACGACAGCGATCAAGGACCAGCCAAGCCCGGTCCCACATTCATGCCACCACCGCCAGTCGATTGCGTTGGTTTGAGAGTCACATCAGCCGAAATGACCTCCTCCAAGTTCTGGTTGACATTGAAGGTCATAACTTCGCAAGTCAGAGTGAGCGTTCCACCGGCATCGCTAATACCGACATCACACGGATCACCTGAACTCCATAGGCCTTGAAGCATGCCAAAAGCAGAGTCACCCTCTTTATTGAGGACCGTGAACTCGATGGATGCGTCCTTAAGCGTTCCCACAGTCGCACGCCAACCGTTGTTCGCGCGAGTACTGGCATCCGCTTCGGCCTTCTCGAGGCTGACGGTCAAATCCTTGACGTTGGTGATCTCGGCACCGTCGATGGTGAGGACGGCTTCGAGACCAAGTCTTACTTCTGGCATTGTGAATGATTCCTTTTGACGAACTTTTACTTGACTGAGTTGGCCCAGAACGTGGGGAGCCGACTCCGATTGGCTTCCAGAGCCGGCTTCATGAATGGTCGCTTGGGATAATGGCGAGGCTTGTTGTCACTGCGCCGTTCGTTCTCCTCGACAATCAAGCGAGTTGCTCGGTTGGCTTGCGCCGCAGATCGCAGTTCGATCCTCGCAAACTTGGTCTTGCTTCCGTGTTGTATGGCACGGATGGGACCATGCTCGCCAACCTTGAATCGATGCGGCTTGAGCTTTCGACGCTTGGTTGCCACGCCACCGAATTCATGCAAGTTCCAAATCCGTCCAGCGATCTCGTTCACAGGACCGATTGCGACAACGGTTCGGTTGTTGGTGACGTCGTACCGAATCACTCGCTTGAGCATGCCTGTTTGCGTGTGCGGCGGGCTCCCGGGCTTGGATGCCTTTTTACATTTCCGAATGCTCCGCTTGGCTGTCTTTCGAACTGCACCGCCGGCCTCGCTCAGAGAAGTGAAGGTTGCTGTTTCCGCCTTCTTCTTGAGCTTTCGCTTATCGAATTGAGTTCGGACCGTGATCTTGATCATCGCGCCAGTTCAAAGGTTAGGGTCAACAAGCTTGTAAACTGACGCAGTTGTTCCCAGTGTTCGCTGGAGTACAGAACGGCATGCTCGGCCTTCACGCAGCGAGCGGCTTGAAATGAATCGAGCCTTTTCAAGCGAAACTCGTCGGCAATTTTTTCCACAAGATCAACCAGCGGATCGATCTCCTCGTTGGTTCCCTTCGAAAACTTCTTCTGCACCGCGACATCAACCCGGCAGTGGTACTTGTTGTGGGCGCGGTCGTGAGGGAATAGCTCAACATCGCGAGGCACAACGGTCACGCGGAGTTCTTTCATGTCTTCGAGGTCGAAGTTGGGAACGTACATCCGCTCGGCAACGAAGTCAAAATCGAACTCAGCGGCATTGAGCTGGGCGGTGACACTATCGGCAACTTGTAAAACTGTCGTCATGACGGATGGGATTCGATCTGTTTGGTGTGAATGCGGAGTTTCAAACGGAATGGGTCGCTGTAGCGCCAAGGTGGGTCGCCACCAAGGGCCATCACTTCAAAGATGAAGGTGTGGTCGCCATCGATCTCCACGATGGTGTCACCGCGGCGTGGCAACGTTCCGATAATCGAGGAAAGTAGGGCATAGGTATCGATCAGAAAATCACGGACTTGGCTGCGAGTCACAATGCCTTCGCCATCGTCCTGGTCGTACATCGACTTGCCAATCGTTGCTTGGAGAGTGGCCCCCAGCTCTCCTCGGCGATATACGACCTGACGAGATGCGTGTTGGGTGAGTTTTGAGGCAAGCCACTCCTGGCCGTTCTTCAGTAAATCGCTCATTTGTTTGGAACAACTCCCAGCGTTCGCTCAACAATCCACTCCAATCGTCGCCAGAACTTGAGTCGATCAAGCAGTGGATTGAGCAGGTCAGTCATCACGCAGTACTTCGATTCAAATGGATCAACGTGATGTTGTGCGTGATGCTTTGGAGATTGCAACAAACCTATCGATTGCAGTGCGTCGATCCATGAGGCGACCTTTCCCTTGCTATGAGCCCAGGCGTGAATCTCGTTTGCTTGACTCACAAACACAAATACTCCACAGATTGGATGCGGTACCGTTAGCAAGAACGCGATCGCTGCGGGAATGATCGTTGTTGAGTTGCGAGACCAATAACCTTGATCTAGGAATGCCAAAGGTTGGTCATGATGCAGCTGATTGGGTTTGGCAATCCAATCGCCGATCAGTGGCCACTTCACATCCGCGTAACGATCTTCCCACCAATGCCAGAAGCCAGCCAAAAGATCCGCTGACAAATAGCAACACAGCAAGTATCCAATCCAATGAAACATAGTGCAGACTTGTGTCCTAGAGCATAGAGACGAAAGACAACAACTTTGAACGGACGCATGCTACACAGGCAGAATCTTTCTTCCCGATCGTCCGAAAAGGACGCCTGCGGCGAAGGCTCCAATCACAAGCAATCCGATAAGGAGCTTGTCGCGAATCCAGCGTTGAATGCGTTCGAATAATCCCAAGACAGGTCTATCCGCAGGATTGCGTTTTCCGTCTTCGTCCCGAGGACGTGGACGCAGGATAGTTTCTTGATCAGGCTCAACGATGGAGTCAATGACATCTTGTGACGCGGGATCGCTTGTTTGATTCGACACAGCCAGAGGTTGAGTCGGCCAAGTCGCAACGTGGTACTTTTCCTGCTCATCGGAAACTTCGCGTACACCTTGTGGCAGAGCCTCGAGCGATTTCGGCAGACGGCCCTTCATGGCTTGGAGCAAGAACGGAGTCGATTGACCAAGCCCTTCGCCTCCGCCTCCCCAAGTGAGGAGCCCAACGACACGAGGACCAACATCGGTATAGTCGATCACGCTAGAACCGCTACGACCTCCAATCGCTTCGGGCTTCCAAGTAAGAATTTGTCCTTCGCTACGATTCAAGCTAAGCACTTGCAAGCTAGGCCATTCACAGCGAGGGCAGCCGTAAGTGCTGACCATTGCCCCCTTGGTTGGATAACGGTCGGCGAGCGGGATCGGGCGGACATCTTTTGCAAACTCAGCGTTGCATTTAAGCAAGGCAAAGTCGACGCTCATCCCTCGGCCATATCCGGAAGAGATGATAGCTCCTCGGCCTCGCTCAACGGAACCATCTGAGTTCCACCGTTCGAGGTTAACGGTGCGACCTCGTTGAGTGCCCGCTACGTGAGCGTTGGTAAGAACGATCGCGTTTCCATCTGCATCGCGACCGACAACCGTTCCGCTCCCGCAAACGCCGCTAATGGTGACACGAACTGTGGCTCGAATGACTTGGGTGAATCGATCCTCATCGCTAGCGGCCGAGCTTTCGATGGTGGATGTATCGATCTGAATCTCTTCAGTGAGAGGAACCAATTGGATAATCGAACATTGGCCATCTTTGCAAACCACCTCCTGTGCTGAGACAGTAGATGCAAGGTAAGTGAGGATCGCCAACATGGCGACGTGAATTGCGATTCTCATAGAACACGGATCCTTAAGCAGAGAAAACAGAAACATTGTGAAGTGACAACTAACGCTGGACCGCAAACGCAGGGATCGTTTGGAGAGCCGTGGCCCAACTCGTGCCCCTGGTGCGGGCCAGCGGTAGTCGTCGCTAACTTTTGAATACCACCCACAATCGCGCGTTCGTTTGAGGCGTAGCCGCAACGAATCGAATAGGCAGCCCACACATAGCCTTCATCGTGACGTAGCGTGGATTGGCCGGATCAAACAAATCGGTCTCGTAACTGGCGAGTTGGACGTTATCGCCGTTGGGTAAACGACCTTCGATGATCCATGCCGATGGAACTGACTGGCTTGCCACGCAAAAGCAACTTCGGAACTCGCCCACCGAGAGCCATTGGCTGACTAGACCATTGGCCATCCGCAAGGACTGCGTTGCGCGAGCTCGATCGATTGTTACTTTTGCGATTGATGCCATCATCTATTGACTCAAACGTAAGCGGACTGTGAGTGTGCCTGGCGGCGCGGCCTCTATGGCTTTGCCGATCATCGAATGGGAGTAAGCGTTCTTGACCACATGCCAACTGATCTGCGACCAGTAAAGGATCGTCCCAGCGGGAATATTGGTGGTTGGGTCCTTTACGACGTCAAAGACGCCGCGAACCGTGATGCTGCCTCGTGAGCCCGCACCAATCCCAAACTTGGCGATGCCCACAAGCTTTCCCACGACGACGATCGAACCTGCAGGCACATCAACCTCAGGTACGAAGTCGACGGTCGTGCCGTCAGCAACGTGGATCGCTCCAATGTTTATGATTTGTGCGTTGTTGCTCACGGTGTCTCATCACTGGCTCAGGCGAACGCGGACAAAGGAATCAGTGGCGGCAGCGTCGGTGACGACTTTGCCCAGATACTTGGTGCCAACATCGTCAGCGACCACAGCCCCGTCTTCATCGACGTAGACCTTGGTGCCCGCTTCGAACTCGATTGCCAGAGCGGGGTCTTTGGGAATGTCAAAGACACCTTCCACCGCGATCGAGCCGAGCGAGCCGGCCTTGATGTCGCGTTTGGTAATCCCCACTAGATCGCCTTGGATCACGATTGATCCAACCGCGACATCAACGGTGGGAGTGAAATCGACGGCCTTACCGTCATGAACGAATTGAGCTTGCATGGACTATGGAATCCTGGAGGACAAAGAATGGTTGGTTTCAGAGCGGTCAGGAGACGAGGCTTACTCGCCGGTGACCTTCACAGCAGCGCGTGGGTCTTGCGAGTTCACACCGAAGTCGATGTAAGAACGGAAGCCCATGCCAAGCGTGTTGGCAGGCATTTCAACGCGTTCGATGACCGGCGTGCGTCGACCATTGAGGAACACAATCTCAAATGCCGGCAGCACATTCGGATTAGCGAACAGATACCAAGCCGAGCCGCTGGCTCCCTGGTAGTAGCTGTCCGACAAGTGCGGCGTTGAAATGACGCGGTACTTGTTGCGGTGAGGGTTGTCGACCGGGATCTTGGTCGGCGTTCCTTGCGCATCGATCATCAATTGCGCAGAGCCCATCAGCAGTTCGGCGTCGGTTTCAATCTCGACGGGAACAACCAAGAACTCAGGCCGAATGTTGATCGGCTTTTGGTCCTTGGCTTTGTTGCTCGGTCCGGCCTTCTGTTTGCGGAAGGTTGTCTTGGCAACGGTGAGCGATTCGGGACCGAACTTTGTGTCTGGACCCGTGAGCAAGTTGGCGTTAGCCGAGGAGAAGAACCCGGTGTTCTTGAGGAGCAGCGTGAAGAACAGGTCGTCGATCGACTCGGCTCCGCTGCGACCCATTTGACGCGGGATGTCCATGAATGCGTTGAGGTCATCGTTGATGATGTCGTGGCGCGTCAACGCAAGGATCTGGCCATAAGTATCAGCCTTGTTGCTGTACTTTTGGTCGGAAAGCTTGCCATGCTTGAGCTCACCATCCGGCGCGACTTTTTCAAACCCACCGGTACCAAGCAATCGATATCTGGCGATTTCCTTGAAGTCGCTCACAGTTCCGATGCTGCACAAATCAAACGCTGCGATCGGTGTCGACTCATAGGCAGACAGAAGCGTCTTGTTCATGACGTTCTCAAGGATGCCGGGCAGCGACAGCGTCGAGAAGCCGGCGCGAATCGTTGCCGTACCATCACCGAACACGCGTGGAACATCGAATCCTTCGAGCCGTGCGCACTCGGCCACGAGTTCACGCAAGCCGATATGACGAAGTGGGTCGGCAGCGTTAAGCGTTCGCTCTCCATAGGCCTTGAGCAGCTTGGTTTCGTCGAGTCCAACCGATAGACAGCAAGCTGCCTCGAGAACTTCGCGGCGGTACATAGGTTGGCTTGCCTGTTGATCAGGAGCCTTGGGTCGTTCGATTCGCAGCACTGCCAACTCCGTTTTGGTAACGCTCCAGCCTTCTTCAAGGGCGCGAGCTTCGATCTCTGGATGCTTGCCAGCACACACTTTGCGAATGCCGGCGATACGTTTGGATTCAGCAGCGGCTTCGATGCGCATCTTGGAAACGACTCCACTAGTGACAGGACGCTTGGGCTTGCTGCCCATATCCAGGCTGGCGTTTACCGGGTCGAGCTCCGAATCATCGGAATCGGTGCTGTCGTCATCCGCCTGTTCGCTATCAAGGTCCTCGTCATCGCCAGACTGGCCAGCGGCAATCCGAGCCTCGGTGTCATCGTCGGCACCAAGGGCTACGAACGAGACTTCGCCGAGCGTTGACTTACGTGCGATGTAGACTGGACCCTTGAACTCGCGATTGTTGGCGTTCGCAGTCTTGCCTTCGGGTATGAAGACAACCTTGTCGGCATTGGCACCGAGCGATGCTTGCCAAGGGAAACCGTTCTCGCAGGTGGCGATGACTTCTTGCGCGGTATTGCCCACCCCTGAGATCACGCCAGCAACTTCGAGCCGCGAATCGCCGACCATGATGTCGTCGGTATGACCAACGATACTTGCGCGATCGTGGTCCTTGAGGATCGGTCGGGCTTTGCGAGTCACTCGCATGCCTGCTAAGTCCACAACGACAGGGTAAGGCCAGCCACCAAGACGCATAGCGCCACCGGTGTAAGCGACCATTGAGAACTTTCGAAGCGCCGGCTTGCCTTCTTCGGCAGCCTCAGCGGCTTGTAAACTGATCGAACTGGCATCGTCACAAACGATTCGCAGCGAGCTAGGTACCGACTCGGCATCCACCTCACTCTGCTTGTTCGACTGCAATGTCTTCGTCATCCGTTACATCTCCTGGAGAAAGTGAAGTTGAATCGGTCGAGAGTCCCAGCTCGCGCATGAGCGAGATCTCTTTCGCGCGTTGTTTAAGTTCCGCCTCCCAATCACGCCCCTGCCTCGCGTATTCATGGGCCAGAGTTGTCGTATGATTGGCGAGGCGGATTTTC
>Ga0315909_10003902_pt1 | contig 17924 bp, 32 predicted proteins | sample LakEriMetagenome_11_FD_203527 | JGI IMG/M metagenome (GOLD analysis project Ga0315909, IMG submission 203527) | Freshwater fungal communities from buoy surface, Lake Erie, Ohio, United States - Buoy 2 MA125 | ecosystem: Environmental > Aquatic > Freshwater > Lake | place: USA: Lake Erie, Ohio...
TGGTGACAACGTGAAGATGGTGGTGACGCTGATTGCGCCGATCGCCATGGAGCAGGGCCTGCGCTTTGCCATCCGCGAGGGTGGGCGCACCGTGGGCGCCGGCGTCGTGGCCAAAATCGTCGAGTAAGACGGGCCTGACGGCCGAATGCTTCACGCAGGGCGGGCCCCACCGGTCCGCCCGCCGCACCGGCGCCATGCGCCGTGCGGTCCCCACGCTCTTTGAAGGAATGTCATGCAGAACCAGAAAATCCGTATCCGCCTCAAGGCGTTCGACTACAAGCTGATCGATCAGTCGGCCGCCGAAATCGTGGATACCGCCAAGCGCACAGGCGCTGTGGTGCGTGGCCCGGTGCCGCTGCCCACCCGCATTCAGCGCTTCGATGTCCTGCGCTCGCCCCATGTGAACAAGACCTCACGTGACCAGCTCGAGATCCGGACTCACCAGCGGCTGATGGATATTGTTGACCCCACCGACAAGACGGTCGACGCGCTGATGAAGCTCGATCTGCCTGCCGGCGTCGATGTGGAAATCAAGCTGCAATAAGGCAAAAGGCTTTGCGGCCCCGTTCTTGGGCTTGCATCAGCTTTTTTTGCCGGCTATACTGATCGGCTTTCCGCCTTCGGCTCAGACCTCGTGTCTGTCTGCCTGGGCACAGCGGCAGCGAACGCCTGATGGCGCCGCGCCGCCCTCACACCCGGCCAATCGCAGTCGGGACTGGAGTCAAACATGAGCCTTGGCCTGTTGGGTCGCAAGGTGGGCATGATGCGCATCTTCACGGATGACGGCGACGCCGTTCCCGTGACGGTGCTGGACGTGTCCAACAACCGCGTCGCCCAGATCAAGACCGTCGAATCCGACGGCTACACCTCCGTTCAGCTCGCCCATGGCGGGCGCCGCGCCTCGCGCGTGACCAAGGCTCAGGCCGGTCACTTCGCCAAAGCAGGCGTGCAAGCGGGCACCTCGCTGCGTGAGTTTCGCGTCAAGCCCGATGCACTGGGCGACCTGAAACCCGGTGCGGTGGTGGCGGCAAGCCTGTTCTCGGCCGGTCAGAAGGTCGATGTCGCCGGCACGTCTATCGGTAAGGGCTTTACCGGCACGATCAAGCGGCACAACTTCAACTCGGGTCGCGCATCGCACGGCAACTCGCGCTCGCACAACGTGCCCGGCTCAATCGGTATGGCGCAGGATCCGGGTCGTGTGTTCCCTGGCAAGCGCATGTCGGGTCACATGGGTGACGTCGCGGCGACCGTCCAAAACCTCGAGATTGCTCGGGTCGATGCCGACCGTGGTCTGCTGATGGTGCGCGGCGCAGTGCCGGGTGCCAAGGGTGGTGCGGTCGTTGTCACGCCGGCCACCAAGACCCCGCTCGCCAAGGGTGGTGTGCCCCGTCCGCCGAAGGTGGCTCAGGCCCCGTCCGGTCCCACGAACCCGGCCAAAGCCGGCAAGAAGTAAGGGGGCTCAGACATGGAACTGAAACTGCTGAATGAGCAGGGCCAGCCGGCCTCGACGGTTGCCGCAGCCGATACCGTCTTCGGTCGCGACTTCAACGAGCCGCTGATCCACCAGATCGTCGTGGCCTATCAGGCCAATGCACGCAGTGGCAACCGCGCTCAGAAGGATCGCTCCGAGGTTCGTCACTCCACCAAGAAGCCGTTCCGCCAGAAAGGCACGGGCCGCGCCCGCGCCGGTATGACGGCTTCTCCGCTGTGGCGTGGAGGCGGTCGGATTTTCCCGAACAAGCCCGATGAGAACTTCACCCAGAAGATCAATCGCAAGATGTACCGCGCCGGGATGTGCTCCATTCTGTCGCAGCTTGCGCGTGAAGATCGCCTGAAGGTGGTCGAGTCGATGTCCGTCGATGCGCCGAAGACCAAGTTGCTAGCTGAAAAGCTGCGCGTCATGGGTCTGGGTTCGGTGCTGGTCCTGACCGACGGCCTGGACGAGAACCTGTGGCTTGCCTCGCGCAATCTGCCGAATGTCCTCGTGCTCGAGGCGCGTCAGGCCGATCCGCTGTCGCTGGTGCATTTCGACACCGTGCTGATCACCAAACCGGCGCTCGCCGCAGTCCAGGAGATGCTGGCATGAATCCGGAACGTCTGATGCAGGTGCTGCTCGCGCCGATCGTCTCGGAAAAGAGCACGATGGTTGCCGAGAAGAACAACCAGGTCGGTTTTCGCGTCGTTCAGGACGCTACCAAGCCTGAAATCAAAGCGGCTGTCGAGCTGCTCTTCAAGGTCGAGGTCGAGTCCGTTCAGGTCCTCAACCAGAAAGGCAAGGTCAAGCGTCACGGCCGGTTCACCGGTCGGCGGCGCGGCGTGCGCAAGGCGTACGTCAGCCTCAAGCCCGGCCAGGAAATCAATTTCGCGGAGGCCCGGTAAATGGCAGTCGTCAAACTGAAGCCGACATCGCCCGGTCGCCGGGCGATGGTCAAGGTGGTCAGCCCGCATCTGCACAAGGGCAAGCCGCATGCTGCCCTGGTCGAGCCGCAAACCCGCGGTTCCGGGCGCAACAACCTCGGTCATATCACCACCCGCCACCGTGGCGGTGGTCACAAGTCGCACTATCGTGTGGTCGATTTCCGTCGCAACAAGGACGGCATTGCGGCCAAGGTCGAGCGTCTTGAGTACGACCCGAACCGCAGCGCTCACCTCGCTTTGCTGTGCTATGCCGATGGCGAGCGTCGCTACATCCTGGCGCCGCGCGGCGTGACCGCTGGCACGTCGCTGATGTCTGGCGCAGAGGCCCCGATCCGCGCCGGCAACACGCTGCCCATTCGCAACATTCCGGTGGGTTCCACCATTCACTGCATCGAGATGCTTCCCGGCAAGGGTGCGCAAATTGCGCGTTCGGCAGGTGCCTCGGCGCAGTTGCTGGCACGGGAAGGCACCTACGCGCAGGTTCGTCTGCGCTCCGGCGAAATCCGCAGGGTGCACATCGAGTGTCGCGCCACGCTGGGCGAGGTTGGCAACGAAGAGCACAACCTGCGTCAGATCGGTAAAGCCGGTGCAACGCGCTGGCGCGGTATCCGCCCAACGGTGCGTGGCGTGGCCATGAACCCGATCGACCACCCGCACGGTGGCGGCGAAGGCCGTACCGGCGAGGGCCGTGTGCCGGTCAATCCCTGGGGTCAGCCGACCAAGGGCTACCGCACGCGTCGCAACAAGCGCACGACCTCCATGATCGTGCAGCGCCGCTTCAAGAAATAACGGGTGACCTATGGCACGTTCAGTTAAAAAAGGGCCGTTCGTCGATGACCACCTGATGAAGAAGGTGGACACCGCCCAGGCTATCAAGGACAAGAAGCCGATCAAGACCTGGTCGCGCCGCTCGACGATCCTGCCCGAGTTCATTGGGCTCACGATCGCCGTCCACAACGGCAAGCAGCACATCCCCGTGTTCGTCAACGAGAACATGGTGGGTCACAAGCTTGGTGAATTTGCGCTGACCCGCACCTTCAAGGGCCACGCGGCCGACAAGAAGGCGGTCAAGGGCAAGGCCCGCAAGTAAGGAGCCACAGGTCAAATGGAAACCAAGGCAATTTTGCATGGTGTGCGTCTGTCGGCCCAGAAGGGGCGGCTCGCTGCCGACCTGATTCGTGGCAAGCCCGTCGAACAGGCGCTCAACATCCTGACCTTCTCGCCCAAGAAGGCATCGAAGATCGTCAAGAAAGTGCTGGAGTCGGCCATCGCCAACGCCGAGCACAACGACGGTGCCGATGTCGATGAGCTGAAGGTCAAGACCATTCACGTCGAGAAGGGTGCGTCGCTGCGCCGATTCGATGCCCGGGCCAAAGGCCGGGGCGTTCAGATCGAAAAGCAGACCTGCCATATCTACGTGACGGTCGGCAACTGATCGCAAGGGAAAGACGATGGGACAAAAGATTCATCCGACCGGCTTTCGCCTCGCGGTCAGCCGCAACTGGGCGTCGCGCTGGTATGCCAACAGCCGTGATTTTCCCGGCATGCTCAACGAGGACATCAAGGTCCGTGCCTACCTGCGCAAGAAGCTGCGCAATGCGTCGGTCGGCCGTGTCCTGATCGAGCGTCCGTCGAAGAACGCGCGTATCACCATCTTCTCGGCACGTCCGGGTGTGGTGATTGGCAAGAAGGGCGAGGACATCGAAATTCTGAAGGCCGACCTGCAGCGCATGCTGAAGGTGCCCGTGCACGTCAATATCGAGGAGATCCGCAAGCCCGAGACTGACGCGCAGCTGATCGCCGACTCGATCACGCAGCAGCTCGAGAAACGCATCATGTTCCGCCGCGCCATGAAGCGCGCCATGCAGAACGCGATGCGACTGGGTGCTCAGGGCATCAAGATCATGAGCTCCGGGCGCCTGAACGGTGCCGAGATTGCTCGCGTCGAGTGGTATCGCGAAGGGCGTGTGCCACTTCACACGCTGCGCGCTGACATCGATTACGGCTTCTCTGAAGCCGAGACCACCTACGGCATCATCGGCGTCAAGGTCTGGGTCTACAAGGGCGATACGCTTGGGCGCACCGACCTTGCTGCAACCGAAAAAGATGCTGCACCGCCTGCAGAGCGCGAAGACCGTCGCCCGCGCCGTCCCGGTGGCCCTGGCCGCCCTGGTGAGCGCCGCGGCCCCGGTGGACCCGGCGGCGGCGGACGTCGTCCGGCGCAAGCCGACGGCGACAACAAGCCTGCGGCACCCGCTCCCGATGGCGCCAGACCGGCTGTCAAGCGTGTGCGCAAGGTCAGCGCCGATGCGGCATCTGGCGAAGCCAAGCCCGCTGAGAGCAAGGGGCAATAAGGAACCATCATGCTGCAACCTTCACGACGCAAGTACCGCAAGGAGCAGAAGGGCCGCAACAAGGGCATCGCAACCCGCGGCACGAATGTCTCCTTCGGCGAATACGGGCTCAAAGCCACCGGGCGCGGCCGTCTGACGGCTCGCCAGATCGAGGCGGCTCGTCGAGCCATGACCCGTCACATCAAACGGGGCGGGCGGATCTGGATTCGGATCTTCCCGGACAAACCGATCTCGCAAAAGCCTGCCGAAGTCCGGATGGGCAACGGCAAGGGCAACCCCGAGTATTACGTGGCCGAAATTCAGCCTGGCAAGGTGCTCTACGAAATGGACGGTGTCGACGAGACGCTCGCCCGCGAGGCCTTCGCTCTGGCCGCAGCCAAGCTGCCGATTGCGACGGTTTTCGTCGCGCGGCATGTTGGCGCCTGATCAAGAGGATTGCCATGAAGGCGACTGAACTGAGAAGCAAGGGTGGCGAGGAACTCGGCAAGGAATTGACCGAGCTGATGCGCGCCCAATTCTCGCTGCGCATGCAAATCGCAACCCAGCAGCAGAACAACACGGCGCAGTTGCGCAAGGTGCGGCGGGACATCGCGCGCGTGCGGACTGTGATGAACGAAAAGGCGAGTGCCAAATGACCGAAGCGACCCAAGCCGTCGACACCGCGGCGTCTGAAAGGACACTGACCGGCCGCGTCGTCAGCAACAAGATGCAAAAGACCGTGACGGTGCTCATCGAGCGCAAGGTCAAGCATCCGCTGTACGGCAAGTACATCACCCGCTCGACCCGCTATCACGCCCATACCGAGCAAGCGCTCAACGAGGGCGATATGGTGGAGATCCAGGAGTGCCGGCCCATGTCGCGCACGAAGGCCTGGAAGGTCGTTCGCCTGGTGCAAGCCTCGCGGATGGCCTGATGCACAAGGAAATGCGGCCGTCAGTGCACAAGCGCTTGACGGACGTCAATTCCAGGTTATAATCGTCGTCTTTCTCTTTTTCGGTGCGGCTATCACTGTCGCATGCAGAAAAAGCGATTCCACACCCGTTCCACGGGACCAAGACTGACCGCAGAGGCTTCGCACCGCCTGTTCAGGTAGGGCGGGCCGGGCGGCTCAAGTTGGGAGTTTGAAATGATTCAGATGCAGTCGACGCTGGACGTCGCCGACAACACCGGCGCGCGCTCAGTGATGTGTATCAAGGTGCTGGGCGGCTCGAAGCGTCGCTATGCGGGCATCGGCGACATCATCAAGGTCTCCGTCAAGGAAGCGCAGCCTCGTGGCCGCGTGAAAAAGGGCGAGATCTACAACGCTGTGGTGGTTCGTACCGCCAAGGGCGTTCGCCGCCAGGATGGCTCGCTTGTCAAGTTCGACGCCAATGCAGCCGTCCTGCTCAACGCAAAGCTTGAGCCGATCGGCACGCGCATCTTCGGGCCGGTCACGCGCGAGCTGCGTACCGAGCGGTTCATGAAGATCGTGTCGCTGGCTCCCGAAGTGCTGTAAGGAGCGCACGCACATGGAAAAAATCCGTAAAGGCGACGAAGTCATCGTCATCGCCGGCCGAGACAAAGGCAAGCGCGCTACTGTGAGCGCGCGGGTCAATGACACGCACCTGCTGGTCGAGGGCGTCAATGTCGCGAAGAAGCATGCTCGTCCCAACCCGATGAAGGGTGTGGCCGGCGGCATCGTTGACAAGACCATGCCCATCGATCAGTCCAACGTCATGTTGTTCAACCCGGCGACTGGCAAGGGTGATCGCGTGGGGTTCAAGGTGCTCGAGGACGGCACGAAGGTGCGCGTCTACCGTTCCAACGGCGAACAGGTCAAGGCCTGAGGCCGCGGACAACCAGGAAAGACTTCGCAATGGCTCGTCTGCAAGCTACCTACCGCGAGAAAATCGTCCCGGACCTCATGTCGAAGTTCGGCTACACCTCGGTCATGCAGGTGCCGCGCATCACCAAGATCACACTCAACATGGGTGTGGGCGAGGCGATTGCCGACAAAAAGCTGATTGAGGCTGCCTCGGGCGATCTCACCAAAATTGCCGGTCAAAAGCCGGTGACCACGAAAGCCCGTAAGGCGATCGCCGGATTCAAGATCCGTGCGGGGTACCCGATTGGCTGCATGGTCACCTTGCGCGGCGACCGGATGTATGAGTTTCTCGACCGCCTCGTCACGGTCGCGCTGCCTCGCGTGCGCGACTTCCGCGGCATCTCGGCCCGCGCCTTCGATGGCCGCGGCAATTACAACCTCGGAGTGAAAGAGCAGATCATTTTCCCCGAGATTGAGTACGACAAGGTCGACAAGGTGCGCGGGCTGAATATCAGCATCACCACCACCGCCAAGTCTGACGATGAAGCCAAGGCGCTGCTCACAGCGTTCCGCTTCCCGTTCCGTAACTGAGGGTTGATACGTGGCCAAGACGTCTCTGATCGAGCGCGAAAAGAAGCGCGAAATGCTGGTGAAGAAGTACGCCCCCAAGCGTGCCGAACTCAACGCCATCATCAACGACCAGTCCAAGTCCGAAGAGGAGCGCTTTCAGGCGCGACTCAAACTGCAACAGCTGCCGCGCAATGCCAACCCCACCCGGCTGCGCAATCGCTGCGAACTCACCGGCCGCCCCCGCGGCACGTTCCGCAAGTTCGGTCTGGCCCGCAACAAACTGCGCGAGATTGCCATGCGCGGTGAAGTGCCTGGCATGACCAAGGCGAGCTGGTAAGGAGCCCATCACATGAGCATGAGCGATCCGATCGCCGACATGTTCACGCGCATCCGCAACGCGCAGCGCGTCGACAAACAAACCGTGGTCATGCCCTCTTCGAAGCTGAAGGTGGCGATTGCAGCCGTCCTCAAGGACGAAGGCTACATCGACGGTTATCGTGTGCAGGACGAGGCGGGCAAGCCCCAGCTCGAGCTGCAACTCAAGTACTACGCAGGTCGCCCGGTCATCGAGCGCCTTGAGCGGGTCTCGCGACCTGGTCTGCGTATCTACAAGGGTCGTGACCATCTTCCCCAGGTGCTGAACGGTCTGGGCGTTGCCATCGTGACCACGTCCAAGGGCGTGATGACCGATCGGCGCGCACGTCAGACGGGCCTGGGCGGCGAAGTCATCGGCTACGTGGCCTAAGGAGGAACCGCATGTCACGCGTTGCACGCATGCCGGTCACAATTCCTGCCGGTACCGATGTTCAAATTTCCAATGGCGTGATCACCGCCAAGGGCCCGCTGGGTACGCTCACTCAGGCCGCCAATCCGCTGGTTTCCATCCAGCGTGAGGGCACTGAACTGACCTTCGCGGCAGTCGGGGAGTCGCGTGAGGCCCGTGCCTTGAGCGGCACCTTCCGCGCTCTGGTCTTCAATATGGTGACCGGCGTCAGTAAGGGTTTTGAGCGCAAGCTCAATCTGGTTGGCGTGGGATATCGCGCTCAGGCTCAGGGTGCTGTACTGAATCTGTCGCTGGGTTTCTCGCATCCGGTGGCTCACAAGATGCCCGATGGCGTCAAGTGCGAAACCCCGACCCAGACCGAGATCATTATCAAAGGCGCCGACAAGCAGAAGGTCGGACAGGTGGCTGCCGAAGTGCGCGCATACAAAGAGCCCGAGCCCTATAAAGGCAAAGGCGTGCGGTATGCCGACGAAGTGGTGGTCATCAAGGAAACCAAGAAGAAATAACCGGGCAGCAGGACGAACATGGACAAGAAGCAATCCCGTCTGCGCCGCTCACTGCAGACGCGTCACAAGATCGCAGACCTGCGGGTCGACCGTCTTACGGTCTATCGCAGCAATCTGCATATTTACGCCAACATCATCGCCGCCTCCGGCGACAAGGTGCTGGTATCGGCCTCAACCATGGAAAGCGAAGTGCGCGCGCAACTCGCTGGTCAGTCCGGCAAGGGCGGCAATGATGCTGCTGCGGCACTGGTTGGCAAGCGCATCGCCGAAAAGGCGCTGGCAGCGGGGATTCAGGCGGTCGCGTTTGATCGCGCCGGCTTTCGCTACCACGGCCGCGTCAAGACGCTGGCCGAGGCGGCTCGCGAAGCTGGTCTGAAGTTCTGATTCGGCCGACAAAGGAACAGCAAGGATGGCAAAGATCCAGGCACGCGTCGGCGCTGAACAGCGCGACGACGGACTCAAAGAGAAGATGATCGCGGTCAATCGTGTGACCAAGGTCGTCAAGGGTGGTCGCATTCTCGGCTTCGCGGCACTGACCGTGGTCGGTGATGGCGATGGTCGCATTGGCATGGGCAAGGGCAAGTCCCGTGAAGTGCCCGTGGCGGTGCAAAAGGCGATGGACGAAGCGCGCCGCAAAATGATGCGTGTGGCGCTCCGTAATGGCACGCTGCAGCATCCCCTTGAAGGCCGTCATGGCGCAGCGCGGGTCTATATCGCACCTGCCGCAGCCGGTACCGGCATCATCGCGGGCGGTCCGATGCGCGCCATCTTCGAAGTGATGGGCGTCACCAATGTCGTGGCAAAAAGCCATGGTTCGACCAACCCCTACAACATGGTGCGCGCCACGCTGAACGCGTTCACCCGGCAGAGCACGCCCGCCGAAATTGCGGCCAAGCGTGGCAAGACCGTTGAGGAAATTCTCGGCTGAAGGCCGGGGAGCACGCCATGAGCAAGAAGACTGTGAAAGTCACCCTGGTTCGTAGCCCGATCGGCACGCGCGATTCGCATCGCCAGACGGTCCTCGGGCTGGGCCTGAAGAAAATCAACCAGACCCGCGAACTCGAGGACACCCCCGCGGTGCGCGGCATGATCACCAAGGTTTCGTACCTGGTGAAGGTCGAGGCCTGACATGAAACTGAACGATCTGTCGCCCGCTGACGGCGCAAATCGCCCGCGCAAGCGCGTTGGGCGCGGCATCGGCTCCGGCCTGGGCAAGACCGCCGGCCGAGGCCACAAGGGTCAGAAGTCGCGTTCGGGCGGCTTTCACAAGGTGGGCTTCGAGGGCGGTCAGATGCCCCTGCAGCGTCGCTTGCCCAAGCGCGGTTTCAAGTCGCTTGCTGCGGGTACGGTGGCTGAAGTGCGCCTGTCTGACCTCCAGAAGATGACCGGCGAAGACATCGATCTGCTGTCCTTGAAGGCGGCGGGCGTTGTATCGCAACTTGCCCTGTCTGCCCGCGTGATTTTGTCGGGCAGCCTCGATCGCAAGGTCTCCTTGCGCGGCATCGTGGCCACGAAGGGCGCCAAGGCGGCCATCGAGGCGGCGGGCGGCTCGGTCGCCTGAGCGGCCCGTCACTGAACTCCTGACACTCCGACATCCGCGTGGCCAAGACCCCCACAGCCCAGCTGAAAGCAGGCGGCAAGTACGGCGATCTGAAACGCCGTCTTGTCTTCCTGTTGCTTGCGCTCGTGGTCTATCGCGTGGGTGCGCACATTCCTGTGCCCGGCATCGATCCTGAGCAGCTGTCCCAGTTGTTCAAGTCGCAATCGGGCGGCGTGCTCGGGTTGTTCAACCTGTTTTCCGGTGGCGCACTGTCCCGCTTCACGGTCTTCGCGCTGGGGATCATGCCGTACATCTCGGCGTCGATCATCATGCAGTTGCTGACCGTCGTGGTGCCCCAGCTTGAAACGCTGAAAAAAGAGGGCGAGGCGGGCCGGCGCAAAATCACCCAGTACACCCGCTGGTTCACGCTGGCCCTGGCCACTTTCCAGGCATTCGGAATCAGTGTTGCGCTGGAAGCCCAGCCCGGTCTGGTGATCGACCCCGGTTTCATGTTCCGGTTCACTGCAGCGGTCTCGCTGGTGACCGGCACGATGTTCCTGATGTGGCTGGGCGAGCAGATCACCGAGCGTGGCCTTGGCAACGGTATCTCGATCATTATTTTCGCTGGCATTGCCGCCGGTCTGCCGGGCGCCATTGCTGGCATGGGCGAGTTGGTGCGCAACGGCTCCATGAGCCCGTTCGTGGCACTCATCATCGTCGCACTCGTGGTGCTGGTGACGGCCTTTGTCGTGTTTGTTGAGCGAGGCCAGCGTCGCATCACCATCAATTACGCCAAGCGTCAGGTGGGCAACAAGATTTATGGCGGCCAGAGTTCCTATCTGCCGCTCAAGCTGAACATGTCGGGTGTGATCCCACCGATCTTTGCGTCTTCGATCATTCTGTTCCCGGCGACCGCCGCGCAGTGGTTCACTTCGGGCGACTCCACCAATCCGGTCGTTCGGTTCATCAAGGATCTGGCGGCCACGCTTTCGCCCGGACAACCGGTCTACATCGCCCTGTATGCGCTGGCGATCGTCTTTTTCTGTTTCTTCTATACCGCGCTGGTGTTCAACAGCCGCGAGACCGCAGACAACCTCAAGAAGAGCGGGGCGTTCGTGCCGGGTATCCGACCTGGTGAACAAACGGCCAAGTATGTCGACAAGATTCTGATGCGCCTGACCCTGGCTGGTGCGGTCTACATCACCCTGGTGTGTCTGCTGCCTGAGTTTCTGGTGCTGCGCTGGAACGTGCCCTTTTACTTCGGTGGCACCTCCCTGCTCATCATCGTGGTGGTGACAATGGATTTCATGGCTCAGGTGCAGGCTTACCTGATGTCACATCAGTACGAAGGGCTCCTGAAGAAGAACAACTTCAAGGGCATGGGCACGCCGTCGGCGCGCTGATCACGGAAGGAACCGGATGTCGAAAGACGATGTGATCCAGATGCAGGGCGAGGTGATGGAAAACCTGCCCAACGCAACCTTCCGCGTGAAGCTGGAGAACGGGCATGTAGTGCTGGGACATATTTCCGGAAAGATGCGGATGCACTACATCCGAATCCTTCCGGGTGACAAGGTGACCGTCGAACTGACGCCTTACGATCTCTCGAGGGCTCGGATCGTTTTCAGGGCCAAGTAAGCGGCCGCGGTTGCAACGCAGCAAGGTAATGAACGGGCGTGCTTCGGTGCGCAGAGGACTGAAATGAAGGTACTGGCAAGCGTCAAGAAGATCTGCCGCAAGTGCAAGATCATCAAGCGTAACGGCGTGGTCCGGGTGATTTGCACCGACCCGCGGCATAAGCAGCGTCAAGGCTGAAGAGGATTCGCATGGCACGTATTGCGGGCATCAATATTCCTGACCGTCAGCACGCCGAGATCGGCCTGACGGCCATCTTCGGCATTGGTCGGCCTCGGGCCCGGGCCATTTGCGAGGCCGCGGGCGTCCCGCTGACCAAGAAGGTCAAGGACCTCACCGACGCCGAACTCGAAAAACTGCGCGACCAGATCAACCGCTTCACGATCGAAGGCGACCTGCGCCGCGAAGTGACGATGTCGATCAAGCGCCTGATGGACCTGGGCTGCTACCGGGGCGTGCGTCACCGTCGCGGCCTGCCGCTGCGTGGTCAGCGCACCAAGACGAATGCCCGCACGCGCAAAGGTCCTCGCAAGGCCGGCGTAGCGCTCAAGAAGTAAACCGAACACACGGACTGATCGAACATGGCCACTCAGAAACAAGGCTCGCAGCAAGGCAGCCGCGTGCGCAAGAAGGTCAAGAAGAACGTCTCGGACGGCATTGCGCACGTCCACGCGTCCTTCAACAACACCATCATCACGATCACCGATCGCCAGGGCAATGCCCTGTCGTGGGCGTCATCGGGCGGTGCCGGTTTCAAAGGGTCGCGTAAATCGACACCTTTCGCCGCGCAGGTCGCCGCAGAGAGCGCAGGTCGTGCCGCCCAGGAGCAAGGCATTCGCAACCTCGATGTGCGTATCAAGGGCCCCGGCCCTGGACGTGAGTCGTCGGTGCGCGCGCTCAATGCACTGGGCATCAAGATCATGTCGATTGCTGACGTGACGCCGGTGCCGCACAACGGCTGCCGGCCACCCAAGAAGCGCCGCATCTGATTTTTTCGGCGCATACAAGCCCACCGTTCGCCCCCGTGGTGTGCCCTGTGCACACCGCGCGCCGGGTGGACTAACCGCAGCATTGTCTGCGTACGCAAGAGAGAGCATTCGTGGCACGTTATACCGGACCCAAAGCCAAGCTGTCCCGTCGCGAGGGGACAGACCTTTTCCTGAAGAGCGCGCGCCGTTCGCTTGCAGACAAATGCAAGCTCGACAGCAAGCCTGGCCAGCATGGCCGTACTTCAGGCTCACGCACCTCCGACTATGGCCTTCAGCTGCGTGAAAAGCAGAAAGTGAAGCGTATGTACGGCGTACTCGAGCGCCAGTTCCGTCGCTACTTCGCTGAAGCCGAGCGTCGCAAAGGCAACACCGGCGCCAACCTGCTGGCGCTGCTGGAGTGCCGTCTCGACAATGTCGTCTATCGCATGGGCCTGGCGTCCACGCGCGCCGAGGCTCGCCAGCTGGTGAGCCATAAGGCCATCGCAGTGAACGGCCAGACGCTGAATATTCCGTCGGCGCAAGTGCGCCCCAACGATGTCATCGCGCTGCGCGAGAAAGCCCAAAAGCAGGTTCGCGTGCAGGATGCCCTCAGCCTTGCCGAACAAAGCGGCTTTCCCAGTTGGGTCTCGGTAGACAAGACCAAGATGCAAGGCACGTTCAAATCGGTGCCTGAGCGCTCGGACATTGCTGCCGACATCAACGAAAGCCTGATCGTCGAGTTGTACTCGCGCTAATCGAGGGATCCATTACATGCAGACTGCTTTGTTGAAGCCCCGTATCGTCGAGGTCGAGCAACTCGGTCCTTCGCACGCCCGAGTGGTCATGGAGCCGTTCGAGCGCGGCTATGGCCATACCCTGGGCAATGCGCTGCGCCGGGTGCTCCTTTCGTCGATGGTTGGTTATGCGCCCACCGAGGTTCAAATCTCGGGCGTGGTGCATGAGTACTCCACGATCGATGGACTGCGCGAAGACGTGGTCGACCTGCTGCTGAACCTGAAGGGCATCGTCTTCAAGCTTCATAATCGCGACGATGTGTTCCTCACGCTGCGCAAGGAAGTGCCCGGGCCGGTCCTGGCCTCCGACATCGAGCTGCCGCACGACGTCGAGCTGATCAACGCCGGCCATGTCATTGGCAATCTGACACAGGGTGGCAAGCTCGACATGCAGGTCAAGGTCGAGAAGGGCCGTGGCTATGTGCCGGGCACGCTTCGCAATCTGGCCGAAAGCAAGACAATCGGCCGGATCGTGCTTGACGCCTCATTCTCCCCCGTACGCCGTGTGAGCTATGCGGTGGAGAGCGCCCGCGTCGAGAACCGCACCGACCTCGACAAGCTGCTGATCGACGTCGAAACCAACGGCGTGATTTCGCCCGAGGAAGCCGTGCGGCAAGCCGCGCGCATTCTGGTCGAGCAGCTGTCGGTCTTTGCTGCACTGGAAGGTGCCGAGCCGATGGGCGACCTGATCGGCGGCGCGACCACGCCTGGCCTGATCGGCGGCGGAAGCGTCATGGGCCGTGCCTCGCAGATCGATCCGATCCTGCTGCGTCCGGTCGATGATCTCGAGTTGACGGTCCGCTCGGCGAACTGCCTGAAAGCCGAAAACATCTTTTATATCGGCGACCTGATCCAGCGTACCGAGAATGAGCTGCTGAAGACTCCGAATCTCGGCCGCAAATCGCTCAATGAGATCAAGGAAGTGCTCGCCTCGCGCGGGCTGACTCTCGGGATGCGCCTGGAAAACTGGCCGCCCGCCGGACTCGATCGCCCCTGATCGCGCTGCCGGACATCAAGGAACCGAATCATGCGTCACCGTCACGGACTTCGTAAGCTCAATCGCACCAGCAGTCATCGCGAGGCCATGTTGCGCAACATGACCGTCTCGCTGCTGCGTCATGAGGCGATCAAGACCACCCTGCCCAAGGCCAAGGAATTGCGGCGTGTGGTCGAGCCGATCATCACGCTTGGTAAGAAGCCGTCGCTCGCCAACCGCCGTCTGGCTTTCGACCGGCTGCGCGATCGCGACATCGTGGTCAAGGTTTTCAATGAACTGGGCCCGCGCTATGCCGCACGCAATGGCGGGTACCTGCGTATACTGAAGTTTGGCTTTCGCATCGGCGACAACGCTCCGATGGCATTGGTCGAGCTGCTGGATCGGCCGGAAGTGGCCGAGACGCCGACAGGCGAAGCGGCCGCCAGCTGATCAACACCGATCACGTGGCTTCGGCCCGGGTTACAGGCGCGGCGCTCTTGGAGCGCCGCGTTCCATTTGGGGCGCCCAGGTCTGGAGCGCCCATGTTCGAGGCGTCTGCGCTTGAGGCGTGCGCATGAATCCGGTCCTCGTTGTCGACGGACTGGTGAAAACCTTCGGGTCACATCGTGCAGTGGATGGCGTGACCTTCGAAGTGGCGCCGGGCGAGTGCTTCGGCCTGCTGGGGCCTAACGGCGCGGGCAAGAGCACCACGCTGAAGCTCGCCCTGGGCTTGATGGAGCCGGATGCCGGTCGCATCGAACTGCTGGGCGAGCCCGTGCCCGCTCGTGCCCGGGAGGCCCGCCGCAAAGTGGGCGTGGTGCCGCAAAACGACCCACTCGACCCCGACTTCACGGTGGCGGAAAACCTGCTCGTGTTTGGGCGCTATTTCGGCCAGCCCGATGTGATCACCCGGTCGCGGATCGAGCCACTGCTCGACTTCGCCCAGTTGGGCAACAAGCGTGATGCGCGCATCCAGACCTTGTCGGGCGGCATGAAGCGGCGCCTCACGATGGCGCGTGCGCTCATCAACGACCCTCAGGTCCTGTTTCTGGACGAGCCCACCACAGGCCTTGACCCGCAGGCGCGACACCTGATCTGGGAGCGGCTCAAGCGGCTGCTCGCGCAGGGCAAGACCATCGTCCTCACCACGCATTTCATGGACGAGGCTGAGCGTCTGTGCGATCGGCTGGCAATCATCGACAGCGGCCGACCGATTGCGAGCGCATCGCCAGCGGCCCTGATTTCTCGCGAGATTGAACCGCACGTGATCGAGGTGCATGGTCCTGGGCGTGCGCAGTGGGCTGATCTGGCGCCCAGTCTTGGATGCGGGCGCGTCGAAACCGTTGGCGAAACCACCTTTGCTTATTGCGAGGATCCGTCCGCGGCACTGGCCGCGTTGCAGACCCGCACCGATCTGCGCACGCTGCATCGACCAGCCAACCTTGAAGACGTGTTCCTTAAGCTGACCGGGCGGGACCTGCGTGACTAAGTCATTGAGTGCGTCCATCCCCACCGATGGCCCCGGCGGCCTGTTTGAGGCAGCCTGTCATGACTGAGGCGGTACGTGCTTCTCGCGTCAGGCGCTTGTGGGCCTGGCCGCACATGAGCTTGCGTCTGGTGCCGGTGCTCAGGCGGCACATGCTCGTATGGCGCAAGCTGGCCGTGCCCAGCCTCCTGGCCAATGTGGCGGATCCGCTGATCACCCTCGTGGCGTTTGGCTACGGACTGGGCGCCTTGCTGCAGCAGGTGGATGGTGTGCCTTACGTGCTGTTTCTGGCGGGCGGTTCGGTCTGCATGAGCACCATGATGGCTGCGAGTTTTGAATCGCTGTACTCGGCCTTTTCGCGCATGCATGTGCAGCGCACCTGGGAGTCTCTGCTCAATGCCCCGCTGCTGCTTGACGATGTGCTCGCCGCCGAATGGCTCTGGGGCGCGCTGAAAGCCTGCATCAGCGGCGTGGCCATCATCCTGGTGGCGGTGGCACTGGGTATTTCCAGGCATCCGACCCTGCTTGCCCTGTTGCCGGTGATCGTGCTGACGGGCCTGGCGTTCTCGGCGATTGCGTTATGCGTCAATGCGCTGGCAAGCGGCTACGACTTTTTCTCGTATTACTTCACCCTGGTGCTGACGCCCATGACTTTCCTGTCGGGCGTGTGGTTCCCTCTGACCCAACTGCCGCAGTGGCTGCAGCCGCTGTGCCAGGCCTTGCCCCTGACCGCAGCCGTGCAACTCGCACGCCCGCTGATGATGGGACAGTGGCCTGATGCGGTCCTGGGCCCGGTGGCGGTCTTGCTGGCCTATGCACTGGGCGGCTTTTATCTCGCCACCGTGCTCACACGGCGGCGATTCGTCTCCTGAGGCGACTGAGGCCTGGACCTCAGTGCCCCGACCTCCAGGGCCCCGACCTCCAGGGCCCCGACCTCCAGGGCCCCGACCTCCAGGGCCCCGACCTCCAGGGCCCCGACCTCCAGGGCCCCGACCTCCAGGGCCTCGGGCTCAGTGCCCCCGAGGTGCCCCGGGCCGCCCTGGATCAGGCCTCGCGCAGCCAGCGTGCCGCATCCAATGCGAAATAGGTCAGGACCCCGTCGGCACCTGCCCGTTTCATGCACAGCAATGCTTCGAGCGCGACCGTGCGCTCGTCCAGCCACCCGTTGGCGGCCGCAGCCTTGAGCATCGCGTACTCACCGCTCACCTGGTAGACGAAGGTGGGGACGTGAAAGGTGTCCTTCACCCGGCGCACGATGTCCAGATAAGGCATGCCGGGCTTGACCATGACCATGTCGGCGCCTTCCTGAATGTCGAGCGCCACCTCGCGCAGCGCCTCATCGGTGTTGGCCGGGTCCATCTGATACGTTTTCTTGTTGCTTTTACCCAGGTTGCTGGCTGAACCCACAGCATCGCGAAACGGGCCATAGAACCCGGACGCGTACTTGGCCGAGTAGGCCATGATCCGGGTATGGATGTGCCCTGCGCCTTCCAGGGACTGCCGGATCGCACCGACCCGCCCGTCCATCATGTCGGACGGCGCCACGATATCCACCCCAGCCTGCGCCTGCACCAGCGCCTGCTCACGCAGGATCGCCACGGTCGGCTCGTTCAGGACATAGCCGTCGTCATCGATCACCCCATCCTGCCCGTGGCTGGTAAAGGGGTCGAGCGCCACATCGGTGAGCACGCCCAACTCGGGAAAGCGCTGCTTCACCGCGCGAACGGCCCGGGGGACCAGGCCGTTGGGGTCAGTGGCAATGCGCCCGTCGGGGGTTTTGAGCGCAGGCTCGATGACCGGGAAGATCGCCAGGACCGGAACGCCCAGTTTCATGCACTGCTCGGCCACCCCCAGGAGGCGTTCGACCGTGTAGCGCTCCACCCCTGGCATGGATGGCACAGGATGGTTGGGGCCATTTCCGTCCTGGACAAAACACGGGTAGATCAGGTCGTTGACGGTCAGCGCATGCTCGGCGACCAGCCGGCGGGTGAAGGCGTCATGTCGCAAACGACGTGGCCTTTGTGCTGGAAACCCCTGTACTGTTTGAGGAAATTCGGCCATTCGTCAGCTCCCTGAGTTCGATTTAGAG
>Ga0315909_10003906_pt1 | contig 17914 bp, 14 predicted proteins | sample LakEriMetagenome_11_FD_203527 | JGI IMG/M metagenome (GOLD analysis project Ga0315909, IMG submission 203527) | Freshwater fungal communities from buoy surface, Lake Erie, Ohio, United States - Buoy 2 MA125 | ecosystem: Environmental > Aquatic > Freshwater > Lake | place: USA: Lake Erie, Ohio...
GGAGCACAAGCGGTATTAACAACGACAATGTTGGAACAGACACCATGTAGAGCAGTTGTTGCAGGTTTAAATGGTTGGCTTGAAATTGATCGCACTTTCTATAATCCTGCTGCAATGCGGATTGTTTTCAATGATGGAACAGTTACTGAGTACCCAAATACCTACGCTGGTCATGGATTACGTGAACAAGCTGAAGTATTTAAACAATTAGTCATATCCGGAAAATTCGAATCTGAGATTCTTACCTGGGCCGACACCGTAGACATTATGAAGAGTTTAGATACGGTGCGTGCACAGATTGGCTTGAAGTACCCCTTCGAAAACTAGGCGCGAGCTAAATCTGCAACACCCACTAAACCTGCTTCATTACCTAATTGCGCGGCAATCAGTTCCGGGTAAGGATGCTTTCCCGCAAAAGGCATTGTGCGCTCTAACGCTTCACGAGTTGGCTTTAATAAAATTTCGCCAGCATCGATAACTCCCCCGCCAATAACTACACACGCTGGATCCAACAAGACAGATAATGATGCGATTCCTGCACCAAGCCATTGGCCCGTTGTATTAAAAGCGGCAAGTGCAACAGGGTCACCATCGCGAGCAGCATCAGTAATTGCTTGCCCAGTTAGACCTGCAACCGTTCCATCACCGCGCGACAAAAGATTTCGTGCAATTTCTGGGCTCGCATTAATCGCTTCACGGGCATGGCGCAATAGAGCATTTCCTGATGCGTATTGTTCGAAACATCCTCGAGCTCCACATCCACATAAATGTCCATCTGGAACAACGCGAAGGTGACCAAACTCTGCAGCAATTCCAAAAGCCCCGCGATAGAGCGAACCGTTCACGACAATTCCGCCACCAATTCCCGTACCAACGGTCAGCATCATCATGTGATTTTTACTTCGGCCTGCACCAAACTTTGCTTCACCCCATGCTGCAGCATTGGCATCGTTTTCAATAACGACAGGAAGTCCTATTTGGGAAGTTAACTCCGCATCTAAATTCACACCGTTCCAGTCAGCAATATTGGGGGTTGCAAGCATCGTCTTTCGATCCGATGAAACAAATCCCGCCGCAGAAACTCCAACCGAAGTAACCTCAAACTTTTCCATCAACTCTTTAGCTGTATCGGCGATAGTGTGAGTTAGATTGACACCACCTTGACGTGGAGTTTCTTTTCGAGCGGTTGCAAGAATCTTTCCATTCTCATCAACCACGCCACCAAGGACCTTGGTGCCTCCAACATCGATACCTATCGTGTTGCTCATGAAAAATTTAAGCTTCTAGATGTGACTTCAGTTGAGCAAGAGCGGCATCGATTGTTGCCTTCTCTGCCTTTTGACGCATCATCGCTGGAATATTCATCGACACTGTGACTGCGAGTTCATAAGTGACCTCGGTTGTGTCAGCATCTATTGCTGAAATTGTATAGACCCCATCCATACTGGTCAGTAGGTCGGCTTCATCAAGGGAGAAAGAAAGTTTGCCGGGAGCCTGGCTCCAGTCGTAATCAAGAACTGGACGATCCTTCATCATTCCCGCATCAATGGTCATCTTCACCTTTGTGATGCGCCCCTGATCATCGTGAGCCAAGGCTTCTGCGCTCTTAATCTGTGAAGACCACTCTGGATACTTGTCTAATTCGAATAGCGCCTTTTGAACCGCTTCAATAGGGGCGTCGATGGATATTAACGATTTGCTGAGATCTGTCATGGCGCAAGGCTACCCTCTTCCGCTTTTGTCCGCCTCCGCGCTAGCGTTCCCCCATGAATGAAATCTCAATCCCGCCATTAGTTCCCGCAGCAACTGCCGGAAACCTCACAAATCTGATCGCTGAACGTGCCTGGTTTGAACCAGAGCGCATCATCATGTCTCGCCCACTGGGCGAGGGATGGCAACCTGTAACGGCCCGCGAAGTTGAAGAAGAGATTCGCGCGACAGCGAAAGGCTTGATCGCAGCGGGTGTGCAAATTGGTGATCGCGTTGCCATCATGGCTCGCACACGTTATGAGTGGACAATTCTAGATTTTGCAACATGGTTTGCCGGCGCTGTTGTTGTTCCAATTTATGACACATCATCTGCAGAACAGATTGATTGGATTCTAAACGATTCACATTCAGTAGCAATCATTGTGGAAACACCAGCACTTGCTGAATTAGTAAAGACAGTGCAGCCATCTCATACACGACACATGTGGACCATGACTGAAGATGTTCTGACTGTTTTGCGTGAAGCTGGAAAGCACATCGGAGATGATGAAATTGATCGTCGCCGCAACGCAGTTACTCCGGCATCACTTGCAACTCTTATCTACACATCTGGAACCACTGGTAAGCCCAAGGGTGTTCAGCTAACGCATAGCAACTTCCTTTCAGAGTGTGGCAACGTGGTCCAGGGTGCAAGCGAATTGTTCCTAAAGCCTGGAGGATCAACTTTGTTGTTCCTTCCAGTTGCGCACGTGTTTGGTCGCATGGTTCAGATTGGTGCAATTTCATCTGGGCTGCACATGGCACATTGCAGCGATCCAGTTGGTCGTTTGCCCATGGATCTTGCTTCATTTAAGCCAACATTTGTGTTGGCAGTTCCACGTATCTTTGAAAAAATTTACAACGGTGCAGAAGCAAAAGCAGAAGCTGCAGGAAAGGGAGATATCTTCCGCAAGGCTGCCGCTGTTGCTATTGCATACTCTGAAGCACTTGATAAAAAGAAGGTCTCGCCTATTCTCAAACTCAAGCATGGTCTCTTCGACAAGTTGGTCTACAGCAAGATTCGTGCCGGAATGGGTGGACGCGTAGAAGCTGCGATCTCAGGAGGTGCACCTCTTGGTGCCCGTCTTGGTCACTTCTACCGTGGTGCTGGAGTCACCGTTCTTGAAGGATACGGATTAACTGAGACAACGGCTGGAGCGACTCTGAATCTAGTTGGAGCCCAACGCGTTGGTTCTGTTGGACGACCTATTCCGGGTACTTCAGTAAAGATTGCAGAAGATGGCGAAGTATTGCTACGTGGCCCAATCGTTATGGAAGGGTACTGGCAGAATCAAGCAGCAAATGATGAAGTATTTGATTCAGAGCGTTGGTTCAAATCTGGCGATCTAGGAAAGCTTGATGAGGATGGCTTCCTTTACATTGTTGGCCGCAAGAAGGAACTTATTGTTACTGCAGGTGGAAAGAATGTTGCACCTGCCGTACTTGAAGATCGACTTCGCGCACATCCATTGGTCAGCCAGTGCATGGTAGTTGGAGACAACCAACCATTTATTGCTGCGCTAGTAACTCTTGATCCAGATGCACTCAAGGCCTGGGTGGCAAATAACAAGAAAGACGGCGCATCGATTGGTGATTTGGTCAATGACCCAGATCTGATTGCAGTTGTTCAAACCGCAGTTGATGAGGCCAATAAGGCTGTCAGTAAGGCAGAGTCAATTCGTAAGTTCACTCTGCTTTCAACGGACTTCACAATTGCCGGTGGCCACTTAACCGCCAAACTTTCAGTTAAGCGACATGTAGTTGCAAAGGAGTTTGCGAAAGAAATTGATGCATTGTTCGCAAAGTGAACAATGAGCGGGTAACCCTCGCACAGGAGTTACACGATGGAATCGCCCAGGACTTAGTTGTCCTGGGCTTTTCTATTGATCAAGTTATCTCTAAATGTCAGGACGCAGAGCTGAAAGATTCGCTACGACAAGTCAGATTTACAACGACGGAATTAATAGAAAATTTACGAAGGCAGATGCACGAGCTACGTACTTCAGAACCTTTATCACTGCCCGTTGGGCAGGTCGACACAATGTTTGAGATGGTGAGAATTGTTCAGGAGGTGCTACGAAACATTGAAAAGCACTCAGGTGCCACAAGTATTGAAATTGAAATCACTGATAATGGCGTTGGCGGTGCTTCACCTAAAGTGGGCTCATTCGGTCTCGATGGCATACAAGAGCGAGTCCATAAACTCAATGGGGAAATCACCATTGATTCTGATGAACAAGGAACGAGAATTGGAGTAAGAATCCCATTGGATAGGTAATGACGCGACTACTAATCATTGATGACCATGCTGTAGTTCGGCAGGGCCTGGTCCAAGCTTTCAGTGACAAGGGGTTCACATCGATTGAAACCACCGGAAACTTAAAGGAGGCACGAGCCAAGATTGCCGCCTTAAATCCTGAGGCCATTATTGTCGATCTGAATCTTCCAGACGGATCTGGACTAGAAATTGTTCAGTGGGTTCGCAAACTCTCAGCCGATGTGGCAATCATCATTCTCTCCCTCAATGATCCTGCACAGTTTATAAAGATTGCACGAAGTTCAGGCGCAAATGCCTATCTATCAAAGAGTCAATCAATGCCAGAAATCATCTCTTCGGTCACCTTTGCGCTTTCAAATCCTGGTTCCTTTACAAGTACCTTAACCGCAGATCCGTCTCTTGATTTTGACTTAACTCCCAGAGAAATCGAAGTTCTATACTTGTTGGCCGAAGGAGCTAGCAACTCCGATATTTCATTAAAGCTTTTTATAAGTCTCTCTACGGTTAAAACACATATTTCGGCACTGATGAGAAAACTTCAGTGCACAAACCGAACCGCTGCGGCAAAAATTGCACGAGACAATGGGTTCTTACTGTAGAAGTTTGTTGAATCGCTCTGACCAAATCTGCCAGCGCCAATTTTCAATAATCCATTCTCGTCCTGCTAGACCTATAGCCTTGGACTCATCTACATCTTGTAGCAGTTTGATTGCTGCTGCTGCAATTTCTTGGTTGTCTTCTCCATTGACAACTAATCCTGTTACACCATCTAGAACCGCATCCGGTGCTCCCCCAGATGAACCAGCAATGACTGGCAATCCGCAGGCACTTGCCTCTAGATACACAATTCCTAAACCTTCTACCTCTAATCCAAAGAATCTAGAACGAGATGGCATCGCAAAGATATCTCCGGCGCAAATATATTGCGGCAACTGGGCATACTGAATTCTTCCGATAAAGCTGACATGGTCAACCAGATTAAGATCTTTCACTAGTTTTTCGAGATGCATCAGGTACGGACCTTGTCCCACCATCAGAATATGCGCGTTCGGAACGCTCTTAAGAATTTCGGGCATGGATTGGATCAAATGATCCTGTCCTTTTCGATGAACAAGGCGCCCAACAGAGACAATGACTCGCTTATTCACTAACTTTAGATCTCTGCGCAATTGAGTTGAATCTTGTGGGCTGAAGTGTTCAACATCGATTCCTGGTGCAATCTTCACCATTTTCTTGGCAGATGCTTTAGATAGAGATTGCGAAATAGCTTGTTTGGTAAATTCTCCCAAGTAAGTGAGCGAATCAACACTTGTTCCGATTTTTCGAAGTGCAAGATTGAATGGAAAAACCTTGGCCCACCAGACTTCATGGCCATGCGTCAGCGCAACAGTTTTTCGAACCCCTGCTCTCTTCATCGATCCAGACAACAGTCCCAATGGTGCCGCAGCACCAAAGGCAGCCACCTGAATATCTGATTCTTTGATTATGCGAACTAGATTTCGAGCGACTCTAGGTGTTGGTAGCAAAATTTTGGCTCGATCTCGAATAATGGTGACACCAAAATCCGATTTCCATGCTGCGTCATACGCTTCAGAGCCAGTTTGCGCAGATGTGTAGACAATTGTTTGCCCATATGGTCTTCGTTCAATCAGACCAATTACAAAGGTTTCAATTCCACCGGCACGTGGACCAAAATCATTAGTTACAAACAAAACTGGACTAGAAACGACGGGCTCCAACCAAAGGTTTTCTTCCGAGCGATCCACTAGGTGCAACCTTTACTCGAGAGCCAGAGCGCGGAGCATGCACCATCTTTCCGCCTCCTAAATAAATTGAAACATGTGAAACTGGGCGACCATAAAATAAAAGATCCCCTGGCTTCAAAGCGCTCAATGAAACTTTCTTACCAAGTCGAGATTGCGCCGCGGATGAGTGAGGGAGTGAAACGCCAGCTGACTTATAAGCACGCATTGTCAATCCTGAACAATCCCAAGTAGTCATTCCAGCTGCGCCGAAAACATATCGATCGCCAATTTGAGCAAGGGCGTATTTAATTGCAGTACCCGCTCTTCCTGAAATACCACTGGCGCTCTTGGCAGCCTTTAGTGATGCGGCCTGGTCTGCGTTTTCTTCATCTTCTGCCAATCGTGCCAAACGCTCACGTTCTGCTTTGGTTAACTTAGACAAGAGTTTTTCCGCCTCAGCTAACTTCTTTTGAGCTAAGGCTGATTGAGCAGTTAACTTCTTTTGGGCGGCAGCTACCAGAGCTAACTTGTCATTTACGGTTAAGGTCGTTGCATTTAATCTTTGTTGCGCGGTCTCAAACTTTCGAAGCTGAGCTGACTTGCTTCGTGTAATGGCATCTAAAGCACCAGCAGATGAGAGGTACAAGGACGGGTCTGATGAAAAAAGTAGTTCAAAACTTTGGCCAAAGCCCCCTGACTTGTACTGCTCGATTGCAATCGTTCCTAAAGATTTTTGGAGCTCAGAAACTGTTTGCCCTTGGATCTCTGCTTTGGCTTTAATTCCATTGAGGGTCTTATTCAAAGCGGCTAACTTCACCTTCGCCTCTTGCGCACCCTCGGCAGCAGCGGTTGCATCTTCTTCTAGTTGGCGAATCTTGGCCTGAACTTGCGCCAGTGTTTGCGCGCCAGATGCGCTTACAGGCGCCAATACGCCAGCCATCACCGCTAAGGCGGTCACAATGCGCAGCCAGTAAGACATAGGGTCAAGGCTAACCGCGCCTAGACCTACCTCTCAACTTCAACAAGGCTAATTTGCCTGTGAATTTGAGCTTGGCTCAGGCGGTACGAGCGTTAAATTGCAGAGGCGGTGTCAGGCCACTCTCAGCAAGCACGGTCAAAGCACCTACAGTCTCATCACTGATCTGCGAGGTGTTATCCAGAAAGAAAGAGACCACACATGTGTTGCATGCGATCGCGGCCATGGTGCAAGTAGAACAATCAATTATCATGCAACAAAGGTACAGAGAGCCACTGACAATAATTACGGTAGGTAAGTAATACTTAGCGATGTGAGCGTAGTTGCAACCTTAGTAGTCGGCAGCGATGGCTCAACTTCTAAAGAAAGCAGATCTGCCGGGGTTAGCTCACCAGAGGATCGAAAAGCTTTTCTCCAGAGGCGGCGCGAAGTAGATGTGATTATCGTTGGTGGAAACACCGCCCGACATGAGCCTTACAACAGGACACCTGTCCCGCTCGTTGTCATTTCTAGATCCCTAGTTAATCCAGTTCAGGGAAATCACTTGGCTCTATTCTGGAATTGTTCTCCGGTTATGGCAATTGAAAAGGCACGAGCACTCTTTGGCGAAAAAATCTTAATCGAAGGTGGCATCTCGATGATAAATGAGTTGCTGGAACATAAAAAGATTGATCAACTCGAACTTAGTGTTACCCCTGCAACTGGGGGCGAACACACGATAGATATCAAGCGGCTGCTTTCGCACTTTTCAAAGATTGATAAACGAGAAGAGTCGGGCACTATTTTTTATTCAGCTCGCAACTAAAAAGCAGAGATTAACGAAACACCAGTAACGGCTAAAGCAATACCTACATATTGCACTTTATGCAATCTCTCGTTTAAGAATTTGAAAGCCAAAAGGGCGGTTGCAATTGGATACAGCGATCCAAAAACCATCGCAACGGAAACAAGTCCCTTTGTAGTTGCTACACCAAGCAGTAGATTAGCCAGAAAATCCGCGGCACCAATAAAAATCAGTATCGGAAGATCCTTCTTTGAAAACTTGCCAGTAGTTCTAAATTTCAATGCTAGTGAAATAGTTACAAAAAATGTTGCACCGCGCATGGACACCATCGTCAACAAAGCGCTTTCTTGAGAACCTATAGACATAAAGGTGAGCGACATTCCAAAACCTGCTGCAGCGCCCAGCGCCAAAAGCAACGGCTTGATTGGCAAGCCGTTTGAAAGTTCTGGCCCACTTGCACAAAAGACGCCGATCAATGCGATGACAATTCCCATCGATGCAATCATCGAAAGTTTGTCACCAGTCACAATTGCATACACCAATGGAATTACTGCACTCATTGAACTAATCGGTGCAACAACTCCCATGCGTCCCGTTGATAGACCCTCGTATAAACAGGCTAAACCGATGTAACCGAATAAACCTGCCAGAGCACCTGATAGAAGATATCCATCTAATCCTGCTGCTCGTCCATATAAGTCACCGGAAACAAGAACTATCAAAAGCCCAACAGCAAGACCGATAACCTGGGAAAAACCTAAGACTGCAAATGGGTGGTGCTTCTTACTGAGGCGACCTGCAAAAAAGTCAGCTGATCCCCACAGTGCACTTGATAGAAGTGCTAAGAGTGATGCCATAGAGGCAAGGTTACCGCCCTGCCTCCCAAGATTCAGGCTCTAGCATCTTTATCCTTAGACAGTGGATGCGAATGGTTTTGAGCGTTTAATTGATCATCTTCGCACCGTAACCCCAAGAGCTGAGTTAAGTTTGACTGAAGTTCCTGCCCCTCAAAAGTTAGCAACTTTTTCCTTCGCATTTTCAGTTGATGTCTCAAATGGACTTCTTGGCGATCAAGAGGATGAAATCGCAAATGGTCGCTTTGTTCTGCTGCACGAGCCAGGTGGGCAAGCGACATGGGATGGCGAATTTAGGTGTGTGACCTTTGTGAGCGCCGATGTTGATCCAATCATGCAGGAAGATCCCCTTTTACCAGAAGTCGGCTGGAGTTGGTTTCTAGAATCTCTTGAATCAAATGATTGTGTTTATAACTCACCTAGTGGAACTGTTACTCGCGTCAGTAGCGCCTCCTTTGGAAAGTTGTCTCCGCGCACCAATGAAACTGAAATTGAAATTCGTGCATCGTGGACTCCGATTGTCGGTGATCCAAAGGAGATTATTAATCACATCTTAAGTTGGTGCAATTTGATCTCCGAAGTTGCTGGTTTAGCTCCGGTGCCTGAAGGAGTTTCAGCAATTTCCTCATCGCGCAGGCGCTAGTTATGAGTGAAGAGATTGTTGCTATTCCACTTTTGCAGCCAAGTGCCGGTACCCCAGAAATCATTGAGACGGAAGAAGCCTTTAGGTCTGCACTTGATCAATTAGCACAAGGTTCGGGTCCGTTTGCTGTCGATGCAGAACGGGCGTCGGGCTTTAGGTATAGCGCGCGGGCATATCTGATACAGATTAAGCGAACAGATGGTGGTTTGCATTTAATTGATCCAATCCCATTTGGCCCTGGCCACCAACTTTTTTCTGAGCTCGACAATCTTCTGAATACCGACGAAGTAATCCTGCATGCAAGTACACAGGATCTACCGTGTTTGCGTGAACTTGGGATAAATCCCGTAAAGCTCTTTGACACTGAATTAGCAGGCAGAATCGCTGGTTTGCCGCGTGTTGGTCTTGGCCCATTGCTTGAATCACTTATGGGAGTTTTATTAGCTAAGGAACACAGCGCAGCAGATTGGTCAGCTAGACCTTTGCCAAAAGAATGGCTGACATATGCAGCCCTTGATGTTGAACTTCTTGTGGAGCTGCGTAATCACATGTACAAAGTATTAGAGGATGCAAAGAAGTTGACTTGGGCACATGAAGAGTTTGCTTCGATTCTAAAAGCCCCACCTGCTCCACCCCGAGTTGATCCATGGCGCAGGACTTCGGGGATGCATAAGATTAAAAGACGTGACCAGCTTGCAATAATTAAATCTTTGTGGATTGCTCGAGATCAAATCGCATCACAGCAGGATATTGCGGCAGGCAAATTACTTAATGATTCAGCAATTGTTGAACTTGCAATCGCGGTGCCAACAACAAAGAAAGAGTTTGAAAAATGTTTGCGTCCTCTGGGTCTGCGCGCACGCTGGTTGGAAAATCTTCAACTATGGCTAGATTCGATTGCCAGCGCAGTGGCACTACCCGAGGATCAATGGCCAACAATGCGCACTAATGCAGATACTCTGCCTCCCATTAAATTGTGGCGAGATAAGTTCCCAGAAAAATTTGCTCCTTTGTCTCATGCACGAGCTGCCATCGAACTCATTGCCGAGGAAAATCAGATTCCGGTAGAAAACTTGATTACCCCTGAACATGTTCGTCGGGTTTGTTGGAAGCCACCGGTCGGTTCGACATCAACTTTGTCTGTTTCCCAGGTAGAAAGCGCTTTGTCTGAGTTAGGTGCCAGACAATGGCAGATCGACCTGGTTGCCCCAGCTTTGGCAGCAGCCTTACTTGAGCGCAAACCGATCCCTCTCGAAGTTGCTGAACCGGTGACGGAAGAGGCTTAAGCAGGTACTGTCACAAACTCATACTGACGAGTAACATATGGCGCAGAGCTAGAACACCTAGAAAAGGAAGCGCCATGACTCGCACAGTTGTCCTCGTTGATGCCGTCCGTACACCATTTGGAAAAGCCGGCGGCATGTATGCCGGTACTCGAGCCGACGATCTACTTGTCCGCGCTATCCGCGGTTTACTAGAGCGCAATCCAAAAATTGATCCAGCATCGATTGAAGATGTTGCTATTGCTGCAGCTACCCAAACAGGTGATCAAGGAATGAACATCGGGCGAAGTGCGGCGTTGTTATCAGGTTTACCCAACACAGTGCCAGGATATTCAGTTGACCGTTGGTGCGCAGGTGCGCTGACTGCGGTGACAACAATTGCCGGCGCAATTGCAATGGGCACAAATGAAATTGCGATTGCCGGCGGTGTAGAGCACATGGGTAACCACCCAATGGGTGAAGGTATGGATCCAAATCCTCGCTACCTTGCAGAACGCATTGTTGAACAAGATGCACTTGCAATGGGTGCAACAGCAGAACGTTTGCATGATCGCTTTCCACAATTAACTAAGGAACGTGCCGATCGCTATGCAATGAATTCACAGGTAAAAACTGCACAGGCATATGCAGATGGAAAAATTCAACGTGATTTGATTCCAACTGCTGCTCGCAGCGCCGAACTTGGATGGACAGTTGCAACTGTTGATGAAGCACCACGTCCTCAAACAACGATGGAAGGTCTTGCGGGATTAAAGACACCTTTCCGCCCTGCAGGTCGTGTGACTCCAGGAAACTCTTCTGGACTCAATGACGGAGCAACTGCTGCAATTCTTGCTAGCGAAGAAAAAGCAGTTGAACTCGGATTAAGCATTAAGGCAAAGATGGTTACCTACGCATTTGCCGGAGTTGAACCAGAGATCATGGGATACGGACCTGTTCCCTCGACTATCAAGGCGCTAAAGCAAGCGGGCCTAAAGATCGAAGATATCGGTGCCTTTGAGGTTAATGAAGCTTTTGCGGTGCAGGTAATTGCATTCTTGGATCACTTTGGAATTGCAGATGATGATCCTCGAGTAAATCCTTACGGTGGTGCAATTGCCGTGGGACATCCACTTGCATCATCAGGTGTGCGTTTAATGCTTAATCTTGCTCGTACCTTTGAATCACAACCTGAGGTTCGTTATGGAATTACGACTATGTGTATTGGACTCGGAATGGGTGGAACAGTTATCTGGGAAAACCCTAACTTCAAGGGAGCTAAGTAATTATGAGCGCAGATATCACTCTTCCAGCAGGAGCACCTGAAGAGGTTGTTACCAATGCATTAGTTCGAGAGGTTGACCTTTCTGCCTTTGGCGGTAAAGGTGTCATGGCTTTGATTACCTTAGATAACGGTCTTGATCACAATCGTCCAAACACATTTGGTCCACAATCTGTAATGGCACTTGATGCAGCGATCACCGACGCAATCGGTCGCAACCCTGCCGCTATTGCAATCACTGGTAAGCCATTTATTTTTGCTGCAGGTGCAGATCTTTCTGCGCTTTCATTCTTAAATGATCGCAGTCAATCACTGGCAATTGGAAAACTAGGTCATGATGTTTTTCGTCGCCTTGGGGAATCAAAGATTCCTACCTTTGCCTTTATCAATGGATTAGCACTTGGCGGAGGTCTAGAAGTCGGACTGCATTGCCACTACCGAACCTTGGCATCAACAGCCTTTACCGCTTTGCCAGAAGTTTTCCTTGGACTGGTTCCAGGTTGGGGCGGAGCCACAATTCTGCCTAAGTTGATCGGACCAGAGCGCGCCGTACAAGTCATCATGTTAAATGCACTAAATAACAACACAATGATGAAAGCAAAGGATGCGCTTAAGCTCGGAGTAGTTGATTCAGTATTTGAGCCAGCAGATTTCATCGAGCGCTCTATTGGCTTTGCAGTTGGAATCCTTAATGGGACCACAAAGCTCGAACGTGCCGATTACAGCAATGATCCAGCATGGGAGAGCGCACTTGCTACAGGCAAAGCTGCGGCTCTTAAGAAGTATGGCGGAGCAACGATTGCATCGCCGATGAAGGCACTTGAATTGATTGCTGCAGCTAAGAGCAACACATTGGGTGAAGGTTTTGATGCTGAAGATCAAGTCCTTGCTGATTTAACTATGTCTGACCCACTTCGTTCTTCTTTGTATGCATTTAATCTGATCCAGAAGAAGCGCAAAAAGGTTGAAGGTGCTCCTAAGCCAGCCCTTGCTCGCAAGGTAACTAAAGTTGGCGTTGTTGGTGCAGGGCTAATGGCATCTCAGTTGGCTTTGCTTTTGGTACGAAATCTTAAGTGCCCTGTTGTCATGACAGATATCGATCAGGAGCGCGCCGACAAAGGTGTGGCGTGGGTAAAAAATGAGCTGGCTAAGTTAGTTGAAAAGAAGCGCATGAGCCCAGAATCAGCTAGCCGCTTAGCTCTGTTGGTTTCAGGTTCAGCAGACCAATCAGTCTTTGCTGGCTGTGACTTCATTATCGAGGCAATTTTCGAAGAGCTTTCCCTAAAGCAAGAGCTTTTCAAGAAGCTAGAAGGCATTGTCTCTGCCGAGTGCGTACTAGCGACAAATACATCGTCGTTATCAGTTGAGCGCATGACTGAAGGTTTGAAGAATCCAGAGCGAGTCGTTGGTTTCCACTTCTTTAATCCGGTTGCGGTTATGCCATTGCTCGAAGTTGCTCGCACATCAACAACTGATGATGCAACCACCGCAACAGCGATTGCCGTCGGTAAAGAGCTCAAGAAGACAATGATCATTTGTAAGGATGCTCCGGGCTTTGTGGTGAACCGATTACTAACTCGTTTCATGGGTGAAGTCACTGATGCTGTCGATGAGGGAACATCACCTGAAGTTGCAGATGCTGCAATGATGGAGATCGGTTTCCCAATGTCTCCCTTCCAATTGCTAGATTTAGTTGGTCCAGGTGTTGCGCTACACGTATCAGAAACTTTGCATAACAATCTTGGGCCTCGCTACCGAATCTCACCAACAATGCAACGTATGGTTAAAGAGGGAGTTCGTAATTTCTACGTCAAGGGCGAAAATGGCGCGGTAAGTGCCAACCCTGCAGCCCTTGCATTGATTGAAAAGGGAACAACTCCATCGACAGCAGAACAGGTTCGCTCACGAGCGCTGAAGGCGTTAGCTGAAGAAGCTCGCATGATGCTAGATGAAGGCGTTGTAACAACTCCTGCAGAAATAGATCTCTGCATGTTGATGGGCGCAGGATGGCCAATGCACTTGGGTGGAATCCTGCCTTACTTGGATCGTGAAGGAATTAGCGAATCTGTGACAGGCAAGCGTTTCCATGAAAAGGGCGTTGCTTCCCTTCCATAAATCTAGGAAATCCAACCTGCAATCTGTTGCACTATTGCAGCGGGAGTGATTTTTAGATCATCCAAAATTTCGTTGCGCTTTGAATGCTCAATGAATTCCAGCGGCACGCCAATTGAATGCACAGAGCAAGTGCTGCCTGCTTCTCGTAAGCTTTCAGAAATGGTGCTTGCGATTCCTGCGTGCTTAATACCATCCTCCATGACGAGGACAGTGGAGTATTTGGCGCACAGCGCAGTCACATTCGAGGACATTGGCTTAACCCACAATGGATCAATCACAGTTACTTCGATTGATTCCTTGTGTGCCAGCTGTGCGACTTCTAGCGCCATTGACGCCATAGATCCGATGCTAATCACAAGAACTTGGTTGGTGTCTCCGCGGTGCAAGATATCGATGCCATCTATGCGATCAAGTGCCGGAATATCTGCAGGAATTGCACCCTTTGGAAAACGGATCATGGATGGTGCGTTATCAATTTCGATACATTGACGTAACAATTCCTTTACACGTGCGCCATCACGCGGTGCACCAACATGCATATGAGGAACTATGCCAGTCAATGCCAGATCCCAAATTCCGTGGTGAGACGGGCCGTCATCGCCGGTGATTCCAGCACGGTCTAAAACAAAAGTCACTCCCGCATTATGCAGAGCAACATCTAACAACAATTGGTCAAAAGCGCGATTTAGGAAAGTTGAATAAATCGCAATTACGGGATGCACGCCGGCGTAGGCAAGGCCCGCGGCACTTGTTACTGCGTGCTGTTCTGCAATTCCCACATCAATTGTTCTATCAGGAAAATTCTGCGCAAACTTATCTAATCCTGTCGGTCCCAGCATCGCTGCGGTGATTGCGACAACTTTAGGATTTTCTCGACCGATTTGAGTTATCTCTTCGGAAAATACATTGGTCCACGAAGTAGCTGATGCCTTTAATGGTTTTCCTGTAACGGGATCCACAATTCCAACTGCATGGAATTTTTCTGCCATGTCATCGAGTGCTGGCTTATATCCTCGTCCCTTTTCAGTAATAGCATGAACAATTACTGGCGAACCAAACTCCTTGGCCATCTGCAAAGTTTTCTCCATGGCCTCGATATCGTGGCCATCAATCGGTCCTAGGTATTTAAAGCCGAGATCTTCAAACATGCCCTGTGGTGCGAGCATATCTTTCATGCCCTTTTTAATTCCGTGCAAGGTGCCATAAATGTATTTTCCAACAAATGGTGTGTTGTGTAGCATTCGCTTACCACGGCTCAAAATGCGCTCGTACTCTTTACTGGCGCGCAGTGTTGTTAAGTAAGTAGCTAATCCACCAATCGTTGGCGAATACGACCGTTCATTATCGTTTACGACGATAACTAAATTTCTATCTGATTCAGGCGAAAGATTATTGAGTGCTTCCCATGACATTCCACCTGTTAAAGCTCCATCTCCAACAACTGCCACCACGTGACGATCAGGTTGGCCAGTTAATGAGAAGCCGCGAGAGACACCATCTGCCCACGATAAAGCCGTTGATGCATGAGAGTTTTCGATTACATCATGATCGCTTTCGCGCCGATTTGGGTATCCCGAGATTCCATCGCGTTGGCGCAAAAGATCAAACTGATCTGCTCGGCCAGTAAGAATCTTGTGAACATATGACTGGTGCCCTGTATCAAAAAGAACTATGTCTCGCGGAGATTGAAAAACCCTATGAATAGCGATGGTTAATTCCACAACTCCAAGATTTGGGCCGAGGTGTCCCCCGGTGCGAGAAACTTTCTCGATCAGGAATTCACGAATATCGGCCGCAAGGTTCAACAATTCTTCAGGGCTCATTACCCGAAGTTCATCTGGCGACTGGATATTAATTTTCATCGTGAGAGAGTAAAAAGTTACTCAACCAACAATGAACGAAGGACGTACTGCATGATTCCACCATGGCGGTAGTAGTCAGCTTCACCTGGTGTATCGATACGGACCCTTGCAGCAAATTTCTTATCGCCGGCTGTAACGGTTAGCATCTTTGGAACTCCTCCATCGTTTAGAGCAGTGATTCCGGAAATAGAAAACACTTCGGTTCCATCTAATCCCAAAGTTGCAGCAGTTTCGCCATCCTTGAATTGCAATGGCAGGACTCCCATACCGATCAAGTTGGAACGGTGAATACGCTCAAAACTTTCGGCAATGACGGCGCGTACACCGAGTAAAGCAGTTCCCTTTGCTGCCCAGTCACGAGAAGATCCAGATCCGTACTCTTTTCCAGCCAAGATAACTAATGGAACGCCCGCTGCTTGGTATGCAACTGATGCATCATAAATAGTTGCCTGGTCGCCGTTAGCTAAGAAGTTGCGAGTAAATCCACCTTCAACGCCATCTAGTAGCAAGTTCTTAAGGCGAATGTTTGCAAAAGTTCCACGAATCATTACTTCGTGGTTACCTCTGCGTGAGCCATAAGAATTGAAATCTGTACGTTCGATTCCATGCTCAGCCAAATACTTACCCGCCGGTGAATCCGCCTTGATATTTCCAGCTGGTGAAATGTGGTCAGTTGTAACTGAATCACCAAGAACGGCTAGAACTCGAGCACCTGAAATATCAGTTACTGGCGTTGGGTTTTTTGGCATACCTTCAAAGTAAGGAGGCTTTCGAACATATGTGGACTTTGGATCCCACTCGAACACTTTGCCTGTAGGTGTTGCAAGAGACTTCCACCGATGATCGCCCTCGAAAACTGTGGCGTAATCCTTAGTGAACATCTCGGATGAAATCGAAGAATCGATTACTGATTGGATTTCTTGCGGAGTTGGCCAGATGTCCTTGAGGAACACATCATTTCCGGCTGAATCCTTTCCTAGGGAATCAGTTTCAAAATCATGATCCATGGTTCCTGCAATTGCATAGGCAACGACAAGTGGTGGAGATGCTAGGTAGTTCATCTTTACATCTGGGCTAATGCGGCCCTCAAAGTTACGGTTTCCAGAAAGAACTGCAGTTACTGCGAGATCTGACTCGTTGATTGCCTTGCTGATCTCAATCGGAAGTGGACCTGAGTTTCCGATACATGTCACGCAACCATAACCAACAAGGTTAAAGCCCAACGCTTCCATGTACTTTGTAAGGTCTGCGCGATCGTAGTAATCAGTAACAACCTTTGATCCAGGTGCCAAAGTGGTCTTAACCCAAGGCTTTGATTTAAGGCCTTTTTCTACCGCTTTCTTTGCAAGCAAAGCCGCACCGATCATCACAGATGGGTTAGAGGTATTAGTGCAAGAAGTAATCGAAGCGATGACGACGTCTCCATTTTTTACACGAGTTGATCCCGCTATAACTTCACCCTTGTTGGTTTTTTCTCCGTAGTAGCTAGGAACAATCTTTTCGTAAGCACTCTTTGAATCACTTAAAGAGATTCGATCTTGTGGGCGCTTAGGACCAGAAATTGATGGAACAACCGTTGATAGATCAAGTTCAACTACTTGAGAAAAACGTGGTTCAACTGAAGGGTCATGCCACATTCCTTGAGCCTTGGCGTACTTTTCAACCAAGGCAACTTGATCATCGGTTCGACCAGTTAAACGTAAGTAGCGAAGCGTCTCTTCATCAATTGGGAAAATCGCACATGTTGAACCGTATTCAGGGCTCATATTTCCGATTGTGGTTCGGTTAGCCATGGGAACTGAGGTCACGCCCGTTCCGAAAAATTCGACAAACTTGCCTACGACGCCAACCTTGCGCAGAATCTCGGTAATTGTCAGTGCCATGTCTGTCGCGGTCGTTCCAAGCGGAAGTTGGCCAGTCAGCTTGAAACCGACCACGCGTGGAATCAACATTGAAACTGGTTGCCCAAGCAATGCCGCCTCGGCTTCGATTCCGCCAACGCCCCAGCCAAGAACTCCAAGTCCGTTGACCATCGTTGTATGTGAATCTGTACCAACCACGGTGTCTGGATATGCTCGTAGAGTTCCATCGACAGTTCGGGTCATAACTACGCGTGCTAGGTATTCAATATTGACCTGGTGAACAATTCCGGTTCCAGGTGGAACAACTTTAAATTCATCAAAAGCGGTCTGGCCCCAACGCAAGAAACGGTAACGCTCTTGATTACGTTCGTATTCAATGTCAGTGTTTTGCTCAAAAGAATCCTTAGTTCCAAACTTATCTGCAATGACTGAGTGGTCGATGACAAGCTCGGCCGGTGCAAGCGGATTTACTTTTGAAGGATCTCCCCCAAGGTCAACGATC